>OEIU01000639.1_pt1 | contig 30316 bp, 33 predicted proteins | sample 1539221 | NCBI WGS metagenome assembly OEIU01 (sample SAMN03792071, study PRJEB22550) | activated sludge metagenome | feature: wastewater treatment plant; material: activated sludge; isolation source: Wastewater treatment plant of a petroleum refinery complex | place: Argentina: Zarate | collected...
GCATGGGCACGGTGGAGCACTGCAACGCGCTGATCGACGACGCGCTGGCCAAGGGTGCGAAGCTGCTGTGCGGCGGCAAGGCCACCGACACGCTGATGCCGGCAACGGTGCTCGACCGCGTCACGCGCGACATGCGCATCTACCACGAGGAGACGTTCGCGCCGGTGAAGTGCATCGTCCGCGTGAACGGCGTCGAGGAGGCGATCGCCTGCGCCAACGACAACGAATACGGGCTGAGCGCGTCGGTGTTCGGCCGCGACGTCGCGCGCGCGATGAACGTCGCGCGCCGCATCGAGTCGGGCATCTGCCACGTGAACGGCCCGACCGTGCACGACGAGGCGCAGATGCCGTTCGGCGGCGTCAAGGGCAGCGGGATCGGCCGCTTCGGCGGCAAGGCTGGCATCAACGAGTTCACCGAGCTGCGCTGGATCACCGTGCAGACGACGCCGCGGCACTATCCGTTCTAGCCAACGCCCACGCACAATGCGGGGATCGGGACGCCGTCCCGATCCTCGCGTCGAAGGGGGCCGCCGTGTCGTCGAGGCAGCCATGGGTCGTGCTGCCCGCCGGCCCCGGCCGCTTGCGCCGCGTGGTCGCGCGGCGGCAGTCGTATGATGGACCGGTCTTCACGACCCGAAGGACGAGGCATCCACGATGAGCAGACGAACTCCCGCAGTGACCGCTGTTGCAGCCGCCGTCGCGCTGCTTGGCGGTCTCGCCACGCTGGCCGGCCCGGCGCAGGCGCAGCCCCAGACCCAGTCCCAGACCCAGGCGCAGACCCGCTCGCAGGCGCAGGCCCGTACACAGGCGCAGGAACAGATCTACGGCAGCCAGCTGATGACCCGCCGCGAACGCAACGAGTACCGCAGCCGCATGCGCGCCGCGAAGACCGTCGAGGAACGCGAGCGGCTGCGCAACGAGCATCACGAGCAGATGCAGGCGCGGGCCCGCGAGCGCGGCGTCACGCTGCCCGACGTGCCGCCGGCGCGCGGCAACGGCCCGGGCCGAGGGGCCGGCCCGGGGGGCGGAGCGGGCCCGGGCGCAGGCCCGGGCGGTGGCGCAGGCATACGTCCGGGCGGCGGCATGGGCCCGGGCAGTGGAATCGGCCCGGGCGGTGGCGCCGGCCCGGGGGGCGGAATCGGCCCCGGCGGTGGTGGGGGCGGGCGCTGACCGCCGACGAATGACCGCGGCAGAGATCGTCATCGCGGGCAGCGACGCCGACTTCGCCGCCGCGCGCGCGCTGTTCGAGGAATACGCCGCGCAGCTCGGCATCGACCTGTGCTTCCAGGGCTTCGACGCCGAGCTCCTCGACCTGCCTGCGATGTACGGCCCGCCGACGGGTCGCCTGCTGCTGGCCCGGCAGGGCGGCGATTTCGCCGGTTGTGTCGGCGTGCGCGCGCTCGGCGACGGCGACTGCGAGATGAAGCGCCTGTACGTCCGAGCAGACGCGCGCGGCCGCGGACTCGGGCGCGAGCTCGCGGTCGCGGCGATCGCGGCCGCGCGCGAGCTCGGCTATTCGCGGATGCTGCTCGACACGCTTGGCAGCATGACCGCCGCGCGCGCGCTGTACGCGTCGCTCGGCTTCCGCGAGACCGCGCCGTACTATGCCAACCCGATCGACGACGCGAAGTACCTCGAGATCGACCTGCGGGGAGCGCCATGAGCGAAATGCCGATCACCTACCGCGGCACCGTCTACCCCTGGCACTGCGACCACATGGGCCACATCAACGACCCGTCGCGCTGGGACTGACCCGCGCGCGGGGGCCTGCCCCGGCCGGGCTCAGCCCGCCCCGGCGTGCGCCGGCAAGCCGGCCGCGTGCGCCTGCTGATCGGCGTGATACGACGAGCGCACCAGCGGGCCGACCGCGGCGTGCGAGAACCCCATGCTGCGCGCCTCGGTCTCGAACATCCGGAACGTGTCGGGGTGGACGTAGCGGCGCACCGGCAGGTGCGCGTTCGACGGCGCGAGGTACTGGCCGATGGTCAGCATGTCGATGTCGTGCGCGCGCATGTCGCGCATCACCGCCAGGATCTCGTCGTCGGTCTCGCCCAGGCCGACCATCAGCCCCGACTTGGTCGGCACGCCGGGCACGCAGCGCTTGAACTCGGCCAGCAGCTTCAGCGAGTGCGCGTAGTCGGAACCCGGGCGCGCCTCGCGGTAGAGGCGCGGCACAGTCTCGAGGTTGTGGTTAATCACGTCCGGCGGCGCCGCTTCGAGGATCGCGAGCGCGCGCTCCATCCGGCCGCGGAAGTCGGGCACCAGCACCTCGATGCGCGTCGCCGGCGACAGCTCGCGCACCTTGCGGATGCAGTCGACGAAGTGCTGCGCGCCGCCGTCGCGCAGGTCGTCGCGGTCGACGCTGGTGATGACGACGTACGCGAGCTTCAGCGCGGCGATCGTCTTCGCGAGGTTCTCGGGCTCGGCCGCATCGAGCGGCGCAGGGCGACCGTGGCCGACGTCGCAGAACGGGCAGCGCCGCGTGCAGGTGTCGCCCATGATCATGAAGGTGGCGGTGCCCCGGCCGAAGCACTCGCCGATGTTCGGGCACGACGCCTCTTCGCAGACCGTGTGCAGCCGATGCTCGCGCAGGATGCTCTTGATCTCGTAGAAGCGGGTGTGGTGCGAGCCGGCCCGGACCCGGATCCAGTCGGGTTTCTTGAGCACCTCGGCCGGCCGGACGATCTTGACCGGGATGCGCGAGGTCTTGTCGGCACCCTTCTGCCTGGACGAGGGGACGGCGCCGGCGGCTGCCGGGGCGCGGGGATCGAGGGGCGAAGTCATCGCTTGCTTTCGAGGGAGGCGGCCAATTGCCGGCCGAAGCGCGCTGCCAGGTCTGCCATGTCGACGTCGCCCACGCAGCTGCGAAGGTCGGTCACCGCCAGGCCCGGATAGCCGCAGGGGTCGATCCGGGAGAACGGTTCGAGATCCATCGCCACGTTCAACGCTACACCATGGTAGCTGCAACCGCGCGAGATCCTGATGCCCAGTGAGGCGATCTTGGCTCCAGTTGCGCCGTCGCGTCCGGCCAGGTAGACGCCCGGCGCGCCGGCCCGGCGCGTGGCCTCGACCCCTGACGCGCCTAGCACCGCGATCGTCGCGTCCTCGATGGTCGACACGAAGTCGCGCACCGTCAGCGAGCGGCGGCGCAGGTCGATCAGCAAGTAAGCAACCACTTGCCCGGGTCCGTGATAGGTGACCTGGCCGCCGCGCTCGGTGCGCACGACCGGGATGTCGCCGGGCGCATGCAGGTGCTCGGGCCGCGACGCGTGCCCCAGCGTGAACACCGGTGGATGCTCGACCAGCCAGATTTCGTCGCGGGTCGTGGCCGCACGTCCGAGAGTGAACGCTTGCATCTCCTGGACGGTGGGCAGGTAGGGGCGCTGCCGGAATGGCCGAACCTTCGGCGCCGACGGCGCCCCCCGCTCGGCGGCAGGCGTCACAGCACGATGCTCACCAGCGGGTGCGTGGCCAGCGCGCGATACAGCCGCTCGAGCTGTTCGCGCGACTCGACGCGCACCACGACGGTCACGCTGAGGTACGTCCCCTGGCTCGACGCACGCAGCTCGATCGTCGCCGGGTCGAACGTGGGGACGTGCTCGAGCACCGTGGCCGCGATCGACTGCGCGAACTCGTCGACCCGGCGCCCCATGACCTTCAACGGAAAGTCGACCGGGAACTCGAGCAGGCGCTCGAGCCGGTCGAACGCGGCGCCGACGTCGTTCGAGTCGCTCATCGGCTCGCCAGGCGGGCCTTGACCTGCTGGTAGGCCGCGTACAGGTTCGCGAACACCGGCCCGGGCTTGCCGGTGCCGACCGGGCGACCGTCCAGGCTCGTGATCGCCAGCACCTCCTTCGTGGCCGAGCTGAGGATCAGCTCGTCGGCAGCCTGCACCTCCTCGCGCAGGATGCGACGCAGCTGCAGCGCGATGCCGGCCTGCTCGCACAGCTCCTGGATCAGCCCGTAGCGCACGCCCTGCAGGACCAGGTTGTCGGTCGGCGGCCCGAACAGGCGCTCGCCGCGCGCCACCCAGATGTTGCTGGCCGACCCCTCGGTGAGGTAGCCGTCGCGGAACATCACGCACTCGGCTGCGCCGGCCTGCACCGCCGCTTCGCGCGCCAGCACGTTGCCGAGCAGCGAGGTCGACTTGATGTCGCAGTGCAGCCAGCGCTCGTCGGGCAGCGTGATCGCGGCCACGCCCTGCTCGACCTGCGCCGCACTGGGCAGTACCAGCGGGCTCGACATGCCGAAGACGGTCGGCCGGACGGCGGGGCGCGGGAACGCGTGATCGCGGCGCGCCACGCCGCGCGTGACCTGCATGTAGACGAACTGGTCGGGCCACTCGTGGCGCGCGACCAGGTCGGTGACGAGCTTCGTCCAGCCGTCGTCGTCGTGCGGGTTGTCGATGCCGATGGCCGCGAGGCTGCGCTTGAGGCGGGCGAGGTGCTGCGGCCAGCGGAACGGGCGCCGCGCGTAGACCGGCACGACCTCGTAGATGCCGTCGCCGAAGATGAAGCCGCGATCGAGTACCGGCACGCGGGCCTCTTCGATCGGCATGAACTCGCCGTTCAGGTACGCCGTTTGCGTCATGCGTGTCTCCGCAGTGTCACTTCGCGAGCATCATCCGCAGGCCGTCCCAGGTGCGGCCGAACCATCCGGCCGGCTCGACGGTGGCCAGCGCGACCAGCGGGCGCTCGATCAGCAGCTTGTCTTCGACCTTCACGCGAAGCGTGCCGATCTTCTGCCCCTGCGTGATCGGTGCCACCAGCGGCTGGACGCGCTCGATCTCGGCCTTCACCTTGTCGGCCTGCCCGCGCGGCACCGTGACCACGAGGTCGCTGTCGAAGCCGCCGGCGATCGTGTCGGCCTTGCCTTTCCAGACCTGGTAGCTTCCGGCCGGCTGGCCCTTTGCGTAGACGCGCACCGCGTCGAAGTTCTGGAAGCCGTAGTTCAGCAGCTTCTGCGACTCGATCGCGCGCGCCGACTCCGAGCTCGCGCCGATCACCACCGAGATCAGGCGTCGCTCGGCGTCCAGGCCGGGTTGCTTGCGATGCGCCGATGCGATCAGGCAATAGCCGGCCGCCTCGGTGTGGCCGGTCTTCATGCCGTCGACGCTCGGGTCGATTGCGAGCAGCCGGTTGCGGTTGGGCTGGCGGATGTTGTTGAACGTGTATTCGCGCTTGGAGTACAGCGGGTAGTAGTCGGGGTAGTCCGCGATCAGCCTGGCGGCCAGCGTCGCCATGTCGCGCGCGGTGCTGTAGTGCTCGGGGTCGGGAAGGCCGGTCGCGTTGCGGAATTGCGTGTTGCGCATCCCGAGGCGCTGCGCCTCGCGGTTCATCTGCTGCGCGAAGGTCTCCTCGCTGCCGCCGAGCGCCTCGGCGAGCACGATCGAGGCATCGTTGCCCGATTGCACGATCATGCCGTTGAGCAGCTCGTCGACCGTGGCCGGCTTGAGCGGATCGACGAACATGCGCGAGCCGCCGGCCTTGTAGGCCGCCTGCGACACCGCCGGCCGCTGGTCGAGCGCGAGCCGCTTCTCCTTCAGCGCGCTGAACGCGATGTACGCGGTCATCACCTTGGTGAGCGACGCCGGTTCGATCTTCAGGTCGGGATCGTGCGCGGCGAGCACCTGCCCGGACGTCGCATCGAGCAGCAGCCACGAGCGCGCGGCGATCGCGGGCGGTGCGATCTGCGCGATCGCCGCGTCCGGCGCGGCGAGCGGCACGAAGGAGAGGGCGACGAGCAGGCTGCGGAGCATCGATCGGAGCATCAGTGGCCTCGTGTTGGGCGCCGCGGAGACGCGTCCGTGCGTGACCGCCGGCGCGCGGCCCGCGCGCGGCCGCGCAGGGATGGCGGAAGAAGGCCCGAATTATAGGACGCGCGTCGCGCGGACCTCGCCGCTGCCGCGCGGGCGCGCTTCAGCGCGGTCGCTGCGCCTGCTCGAATACCGGGCGCACCGCGGCGACGATGCGTCGCGCTGCGGCCTCGCCGCTGCGGTAGTAGACGACGTCGACGGCTTCACGCAACACCCTGCGCAGCACTTCCATGTTCACGCAGTCGGCGATGCGTGCCTCCCAGACGTGGCCGGCGGCGCCGAGCTCGGCGCCGAACAGTCCGCGCACGCTGCGCTTGGCCTCGTTCAGCAGTGCCTGCTCGGCGCTGGCGCGCGCGCGGCGCTCGGCCTCGGTCGGCTCGTCGGCAAGGCCGGCGACCTCGATCAGGCGCTGGCCCTCGAGCTCGGCGAGGATCGGGCCGAGCTCGCCGGGACGCGCGAAATTCGGCAGGTCGCCGACGCAGCGCTTGCCGTCGATCACCACGAGGATGCGTCGCGCGGCCGGAGTCAGGCCCCTTCGGGGCTGCTCGGCCTCGTCGTGTCCGTCGGCAGTGCGCGCGTAGATCAGGCGCGGATCGGGCTCGGCGCTCATCCTCGCGTCAGATCGCGCCGCAGCGCTGCAGGAAGCCGTCGACTCCGGCGCGGCCGCCACAGGCCTCGACGACCGACAGGACCGCGGGCAGCAGCGAGCGCAGTTCGTCCACCGAGCGCGCGCGCTCGATGCGGATCGCGAAGTCGTCGCCGTTGGGCCCGATCGTGTCGAGCAGTGCACGCGTCACGCGCGCGCGCAGCGCGCGCAGGTCTTCCTGGGCGGGAGGGGGAGCCGGGGGCGCCGCCGGCTCGGGGGACGCGACGGAGCCCGCGTCGGCTTCCGGCTCGTGCAGGTCGAACGGGCGCGACACGAACCCGCCCCGCTCGAGCTGGGCGAGGTGCTCGGCGAGCTCCGCACCCGGCAGCATGCGCGACAGTTCGGCGAAATCGCGCTTGCCGTCGACCAGGATCAGCAGCTGGCGCAGCCGCGGGCTCAGCCCGTGGCGGCGGGGGCGCAGTTCGTCCGCACCCTTGCCGGTCTTCTGGAACACGTCTTGCGTCGACATCTCCATCATCGTCGTCCCCCTGGCGCAGGCGGCTCGGGAGCCGTCTGCGCGAACGTCCCGGCAGGCGCGCCGAACGCGTCGAGCACGATGCGCTTGAGCAACGTCAGTTTACGATGGAAAAAATGGTCTGCGCCGGGCAGGACGACGACCGGCAGATCCTGCCGACGAGCCCAGTCGAAGACTGCCTGCAGGGGCACGGTGTCGTCGATCTCGCCGTGCACGACGAGGGTGTCGGGGGGCACCGGCTCGACGTCGAAACGCGAGACGGCCGTCCCGACCAGCACCAGGCGGTCGGCCGGCTCGCCCAGCTCGCGCAGCCGCGCCGCCACCCTCGACTGGACGAAGCTGCCGAACGAGAAGCCGGCCAGCACGAGGCGGGGGTGGGCGAGCCCGGTCGACGCGGCTTGCTCGCGCGCGTGCCGCACGACCGCGAGCAGGTCCTCGGTCTCGCCGACGCCTTCGTCGTAGCTGCCCGCCGATTTCCCCACGCCGCGGAAGTTCGGCCGCCAGGCGACGTAACCGAGCGCGACCAGCGCGCGTGCGAGGGTCTGGACCACCTTGTTGTCGCGCGTGCCGCCGAACAGCGGATGCGGGTGCGCAATGACCGCGACCCCGGCAGGGTCGCCCGCCGGCAGGTCGAGCGCCAGGTCGATCGCGCCGGCCGGACCGTCGATCAGCAGGGTCCGGGTCGCCGCGTTCATTCCAGCCGCAGTCGCGCGACCGGTCGCCCGTCTCGAAGGTGGGACTCGACGATCTCGTCGATGTCGCTGCGGTCGACGTAGGTGTACCAGACGCCTTCCGGATAGACGACCGCCACCGGGCCTTCGTCGCAGCGATCGAGGCAGCCCGCCTTGTTGACGCGGACCTTGCCCGGCCCGGACAGGCCCAGCGCCTTGACGCGGTCTTTCGCGTACGCCTGGAGCGACTCGGCGCCGTGTTCGGCGCAGCACGGCCGGCCGTCGTCGCGACGGTTCAGGCAGAAGAAGATGTGACGCTGGTAGTAGCTGCTCATCCGGTCGATTATAGACGGCGCCTGCCGGCCCGCCGCAGGCGCCAGGCGCACCAGGCCATCGCCGCGAAGGGCCACGCGGTGGACAGCGCGCGCAGCAGGCCGTGGAAGTTGGTCCAGGCGCCGCCGCCCCAGCTCGTTCGCATCGACAGGTAGTACGCGTTCGGCGGCGCGAGGTTGAACAGCGCCGTCGCGGCGGCGAGCGCGGCGATCGCCAGCCACAGGCGCGGCCGGCGACCGACCCAGCCCAGCAACAGCAGCGCGACGATCCCGGCGAGAAGCCCGCCCTGCGCGCCGGCGCTGAGCCATCCGAATGCGTTGGCCTGTCCCAGGTAGGCCGCCGAAGCCGCGGTCTTGATCGCGACCGCGGCAACGATCGGCACCGCCACCGCCCGCGTCGCGCCGCGCGCGCCCTCGCGCAGCAGGTCGTGCGTCAGCATGCCGACCGCCAGCACCGTCATCGAGACGCCGGCTGCCTCCGCGAACGGCTCGAGCTCGTGCGGCAGCATCCATCCGGACAGCCACGGGTGCACCGGATTGCCCGGGATCGACGCCCATGCCGACACCAGGTCGCCGGTGGCGAACACCAGCGGCTGCGGATACAGCTGCGCCACGAGCCAGGCGCACAGCAGCAGCAGGCCCGGCGTGGGGTGCGGCGCGAGCGGCAGGGACTCGGCCAGCCAATGCGGCCATTGCTCGATGCGCCTTCTGCCGATCGACGCGGCGATCAGCGCCCCGACCGCGCCCCCTGCGGCGTTCGCCAGCAGGTCGAGCCTCGACGGCACGCGCGCCGGCAGCAGGGCCTGCGCGCACTCGAGCGCGAGCGACAGCGCTGCCGCACCGACGGTGGCGAGGATCGCGGCCGCCGCCATCGCCAGCGACAGCCGCCGCGCGAGCCACGCCGAGAGCAGCAGGCCGAGCGGCAGGTAGGCGGCGACATTGACCGCGACGTCGAAGCCGGTCCACCAGCGCGGCCACGGTTCCGAGAGAAAGGCGAACATCCACCGGCCCGGTTCGCGCCAGCCCGTCCACGGGTACAGCGTCGCGTAGACGACGGCGGCGATCCAGGCCGCCACCCACGCGCCGGTGGCGGGCATCGGGTGTCCGGAAGCGGAGATCGGCGACTGGGAGGCAACGCGGGGCACGGCGCAAGCTTACCGTCATGCCGGGTGAGCGGGCGCGGCCTCGGGCTATGATCGGACTGTCATGAGCACGCTCGATGCAGACCTGATCCGCCACGCCGCAGCGCTCGAGCGCCTGCGCGTCGACACGGTCGAGGAGACCGGCTCGACGAACCAGGCCTTGATGGATGTCCCGCTGGGCGCGCCCGCCGCGGCGCCGCGGCTGCTGGCTGCCGCGCGCCAGACCGCTGGGCGCGGCCGGCGCGGGCGCGCCTGGCTCAGTCCCGAAGGCGGCTCGGTGGCGTTCTCGATCGCGATCGAGCGTCGCGTCGGTGCGCAGCCGCCGCCCGCTGCGGTGTCGCTCGCGGTGGGCGTCGCGGCGGCGGCGGCGCTCACGCGCTGGGCGCCCGACGTGCGCCTGAAGTGGCCCAACGACCTGCTGCGCGCGCGCCGCAAGCTCGGCGGCGTCCTCGTCGAATGCCGGCGCGGCCCTGCCGCGCCCGCGGGCGGATCGACCGAGCGCATCGTCGTCGGTATCGGCCTGAACCTGCTGGCGCCCCGCGATGCGGCCGTCGGCCAGCCGGCGTGCGGCCTGTTCGACGCCGGGGACGTGCCGCCTCGCGCGGCCGAGGCGGTGATCGGCGCGCTGGCCGGCGCGATCGTGCCGGCCGTCGAGCGCTTCCTCGACGAGGGGCTCGATCCGTTCGTGCAGGGCTGGCGTCGCTTCGATGCGCTCGAGGGCGAAGAGGTGGCCCTGGTCGATGGCGAGCGCATCCTGGTGTCCGGGCGCTCGCTCGGGATCGACGAAAGCGGCGGGCTGCGCGTGCAGGCCGCCGACGGCGTGCGCGTCGTGCACAGCGGCGAGGTGTCGCTGCGTGCGCTCGACGCGCTGCGTTCGTCGTAGGCCGCGCGACCGATGCGCTGGTTGCTGGCACTGCTGGTCGTGGCGAACCTGTTCACGTACGCGCTGTTCCAGGGCTGGCTGTCGCCGTGGATCCGAGGCGATCGCGAGCCGCAGCGACTGGTCGAGCAGCGCAACCCCGACCGCCTGCGCGTCGTGCCGCCGGAGCGACTCGGCCCGCCGCAGCCGACCCGATCGCCCACGGCATCGAACGGCGCGTCGTCGCGGCCGGCGCCGACGCCCCTGCCGGCGCCGCCAGCGTCGTCGAACGCGGCCCCGGGCCCGGCATCGTCGCTGGCGCCCGGGGTGTCTTCCGCACCGACGCTCGCCGAGGCGACGCCGCCCGCGACTGCGCCACCGCCCGCCGGGGCCTGCGTCGCATTCGCAGCGATCGACGAGCCGCGCGCCTCCCGCCTGGCCGACGCGCTGGAGTCTGCGGGCGCGCGCGTCGAGTCGACGCGCGTCGAGCAGGCCGCCAGCTACCTCGTCTACGTTCCGGCTCCGGCTACCCCCGCCGACGCGCAGCGACGTCTGGCAGCGTTGCGGCGCGCCGGCCAGGCCGACGTTTACGTGATGCAGGAGGGCCCGCAGCGCCTGGGCATCGCCGTCGGCCTGTACCGCTCCGAGGAGACGGCGCGCGCGCTGATCGCGCGGCTCGAGAGCGCCGGCGAGACCGGGTTGCGGATCGCGCCGCGCGGGGCCGTCACGCCGCGAGTGCGGCTCCAGGCGCGCTGGCCCGACGCCGCCGGCGCCGGCGCAGCCGCGACGATCGCCAGCCGGTTCGACGCGACGCTGCGAGAGTGTGACTGACGCCGCGAGCCTGCGACCGACACCGTGAGCCGACTGCCCGCGCGCGGCGCGCGCGACCGGGGGTCAGGCCGCCGACTGGTCGTCGACCGCGGCGCCCGGCGCGTTCTTCTTCACCGACTCGATTCCGTTGTCGCGGGCTCGCGCCGACGAGTACATCTCGCTCTGGCCGACGGTCTGGCCGTTGGTCGCGACGAGCGTGAAGTACGGTTCGCCCTTCTTCGACTCGAGGCGCTGGATGCGCCCGTCGACGGCCGCGGCCGCGCGCACTGCCTCGATGCCGGCCTTCGCGTCTGCGAGCGCCGCGTACATCTGGCTCTGCAGGATCGTCTCGCCGTTGCCGGCCTTCAGCACGAAGTAGAACTTCCCGTTGCTGGACTTGCTGATCACGAACTTGGCTGCCATGGCGCGCTCCTCCGGTGACGGCGTCGTCAGCGTAGCGCAGCGGCGCCGGGTGCGCCAACCCGGGCGTGCGTCAGGACCCGGGGACGGCGCTCGCCCGGATGCGTTCGACGAGGTCCGTCGTCGAGCGCTGGAAGCGGAACGGGATCGCGTGCACCGAGCCGCCCCGGCTGCGCACTTCGCGCGCGCCGACGATCTGGTCGAGCGGCCAGTCGCCGCCCTTGACCAGCACGTCGGGGCGCAGCGCGACGATCAGGTCGAGCGGCGTGTCCGCCTCGAACCAGGTCACCAGCGTGGTCGACTCGAGCGCCGCGACCACTGCGAGCCGGTCGGCAAGGGGATTGAGTGGCCGGTCGGGGCCCTTGCCCAGCCGCTTGACCGAGCCGTCGCTGTTCAGCGCGACGACCAGCGAAGCGCCCAGCGCACGCGCCTCGGCGAGGCAGGTGACGTGCCCGCGGTGCAGCAGGTCGAACACGCCGTTGGTGAACACCATCGGCCGCGGCAGCTGCGCGGCGTGCGCCGCGGCGTGTGCCGGATCGATGATCTTGTGCTCGAAGCCGACCAGTGCGCTGTTCACCCGGGCATTGCCTCGCGAGCCGGCGGGATCCGGCGGATCCCGATCGCCCCGATTCTAGCAACGCCGGTCAGTGAGCCATCCGTCGCCCGAGCCAGCGCATCAGCGCGCCGACGAACGGCAGCTTCGCGTAAAGCTCCCCGGCGGCGTCCCAGTAATCGCGGTGCTCGACGATCCGGCCGTCCGGGCCGAAGCGCAGCAGCGTCGCGCCCTGGATGCACTGCAGGCGCGCCGCGTCGCCGCGGCGGAACCGGAACCGGAAGTCCCAGGCGAGGAACGCCTGCTCGTTGCCCTCGATCGCTTCCGTGATCACGAAGCGCGGCGCCTCGAGCCGGACGAACATCGCCGAGAAGATCGCCTCGATCGCGGCGGGGCCGCGCACGTCGCTGAACGGATCGCGGAACCACGCGTCTTCGGTGTAGATCTGCGCGATCGCCGGCAGGTCTTCGGGCCGCAGCGATTCGAAGAAGGCGATGACGCGGCGCAGGGCCGGCGAGACGTCGTGGTCGATCATGGTGGCGCGCCGAGCCTCAGAGACCGGTGAAGCGGCGTACCGCAGCGAAGTGGGCGCGGTATGGCAGCACGCGCAGCAGTTGCATCCACGAAGTGAAGCGGCGCGGAAAGCGGATCTCGAACGCGCCCCGGCCGAATCCGTCGATGATCGCCTGCGCGGCCTGCTCGGGGTCGACCAGCGCCGGCATCCTGAAGTCGTTCGCGGCGGTCATCGGGGTGTCGACGAAGCCCGGGCTGACCAGCCAGACGCCGAGCCCTTCCGGTGCGAGGTCGAGGTAGAGCGCCTCGGCGAGGTTGATCAGCGCCGCCTTGGTGGGGCCGTAGACCAGCGACTTCGGCAGGCCGCGGTATCCGGCGACGCTGGCGACCAGCGCGATGCCTCCGTGGCCGTGGCGGCGCAATATCGGGATCACCGCGTCGAGGCCGTGGAGCACGCCGGACAGGTTGGCCTCGAGCATCGCGCGCGCCTGCCCGAGGTCGAACTCCTGCGCGCGCATCGGCACGTAGCGGCCTGCGAGCCAGATCACGAGGTCGATCCCGCCCCACTCCTCGTCGATGCGCGCGGCGGCGGCGGCGACGGCGCCCGCGTCGACCACGTCGAGCGGCAGCGCGAGCCCCGGCGCGGTTGCGCTCGCGAGCAGCGCACTCAGCGGCGCCTCGCGGCGCGCGCTCAACGCCAGCCGCGCGCCCAGTCTCCCCAGCCGGTGCGCAAGCGCGGCGCCGATGCCGCTCGATGCGCCGACGATCCAGACGCGGCGCCCCTTCCAGTCGCGCACCGGTTCGTTCAGAGGGGCGAAGGGCCGGCGGCGTCGCGCGCGCGGTCGGTCCTTCGGGGCGCCGGGCGTCGCGCTGCTCACGATCGACGCGAGAACGCCAGCGTGACTTCGCCGAGCCGCACGCCGAACTTGCTCATCACCGCGCGATTGAGCATCACGCGCTCGTCGACCAGGTACATCCAGTCGTCCATGTCGACGTGCCAGGTGCGTCCGTCCACCGGCAGCGCCAGCGTGTAGCGCCAACGGAACGCGTTGCCGGCCACCGTACCCGTCGCCTCGCCGACCACGTCGTCGGCGCTTCCTCGCCAGCGATCGGGTCCGTCGCGTCGCAGTGTCCAGACGCGCCGGCTGGTGCTGCCGTCGGAGTACCGGAACGACTCGTCGAGCTGGCCGACGTCGCCCTGCCAGGTGCAGCGGATCTCGACGGCGAAGCGGCGAACGACCTTGCCGCTGCGGTCCTGGAACACGCCCCAGGCATCGACCGTGCCGTCGAAGTAGCGCCGGAGGTCCAGCGTCGGACGTTCGTCGCGGTAGGCGGCGGGCTCGACCGCGGCGCAGCCCGCCAGCGCCAGGGAACCGCCGGCCGCCAGCAGCCAGCGCCGGCGCGACGGCGCGGAAGGTTGCCGGGACGGCAGTGGGAGTCGTGAAGTACCCGGTTTCATCATGGCGATCCTTCCGCGGGTTCGCGTTGCGGCGCCGGCGACAGAAGCAGTACCGCGCCGGCGGCCAGCTTCAGCGCGCCGGGCAGCGCTGCATAGGCCAGCGCGAGCGCCAGCGTCGTGTCGGCGCCCGAGCCCGGCCGATAGCCCGTCAGGGCCAGCAGCGGCAGGCCGAGGCCTGCTGCCGCGGCGAGATTGAGCTTCGTCGCGAGGTTCCAGACGCCGAAGTAGGCCCCTTCGTGGCGCCCGCCGTCGCCATTGGCAGCGATCACCGAGGCGAGCAACGCCGGCGGCATCGCGAGATCGGCGCCCAGCGCTAGCCCGGTCAGCACGCAGACGACCCAGAAGGCGGCAACGTCGCCCGCCCCCAGCCCCAGCGTTGCGGCGAACGCCATGACGGCAAAGGCCATCCCGAGCAGCCACGCGTTGCGCAGCCCGACGCGTCCCGCCAGCGCGATCCACAGCGGCATCCCGGCGGCGCCCGCGAGGAAGTAGCTGACCAGGAACAGCGGCACCTGCGCCTCGGCGCGCAGCACGTCGCGCACGAAGAACAGCAGCAGCGTCGCGGGGATCGCCGTCGCGATCCCGTTGAGCACGAACGCCGCGAGCAGCCACCGGAAGGCCCGGTTCTCGAACACGGTGCTCCAGCGCGCACGCCACGGCGTCGCCGCGGGCCGGCGATCGACGCCGCTGGGCGCCCAGCGCAGCAGCAGCGCCGCGATCGCCGCGAGCAGCGCGAACGCGATTGCGAGCGCAGGCGCGCGTTCGGGCGTGAGCAGGGCGGCTGCGGCGACCACGCCGACGAGCCCGAACGCTTCGCGCGTTCCCGTGACGCGGGCGCGCTCGCGCTCGCCGACGCCGATCTGAGCGCCCCACGACTGGTATGCGACCGTGGCCGCCGAGTAGGCGAGGTAGGTGACGATCGATGTTGCGGCGAGCCAGGCGGCGAGCTGCAGATCCGAGGCGCCCCGGGGCGGTGCGACCATGGCCCAGAAGCCCAGCGCGAGCACCGGCAGCGCGGCCCGGATCCAGTGAAGGGGGGTCCAGCGGTGGCGCGCGCCATCGACCGATGCGCCGATCAGCGGGTCCGCGAGCGCGTCGACGAGCCGCGCGGCGAACAGCACTGCGCCGACGACCGCCAGCTCGAGCCCGAGCGACTGGCCGTACAGGCTCGGCAGCAGCACGAACAACGGCAGCTCGAGCAACGCCAGCGGCAGGCGCAGCGACGCGTAGGCCGCCAGCCCCGTGGCCGAGGGTGCCGTTGTCATCGGAATCCGCGTCATCGCCCCGCGCCGCGCGCGGGTGAGGCGGCGTGCAGCAGCGCTTCGCGCAGCTGCGGCGCCGCGGTTCGCGCGTCGAGCCAGATCCCGAAGAACGCGCGCGCGAACGCCGGGTCCGCGACGCTGCCGATCGGCCGGTCGTTCAGGAAGAAGCGGGTGCCGGCTCGGGGATCGAAGACCCCGGCGATCCGGTCGCCGGCGCGCACGTCGGGGAAGATCGCACCCATTCGCTCGAGCCAGCCGATGCGTTGCGCCTCGGTCGCGGCGAGGTCCAGTCGCGCGATCTCGGCCGCGCTGCGCTCGGCGATCGCCGCGCCCGACAACGATCGCGCGTAGCTGATCTCGAGCGCGAAGGCGTCCGTGCCGATGTGCTCGGGGTCGAGGCCGCGCGGCCCGACCCAGAGCCGCGCGTCGTAGATGCGCAGTCCGAGCCAGTGCAGCGCGCCCTCGCCGGCCAGGCGGGCGGACGGCAGCGTGGCGCGAATCGGGGCGGGCGCGGCCGTGCGGGGAGCGGTCTTGGCCGCACTGGCCTCGGGTGCCGCCGGTGCGGCCTGGATCGCTCCGGCTGGCGACGCCGTCGCTGTCGACGACGCCGGCGAGTCGCGCGAGGGCCCCACGGCGTGCGCGTTCGCCACCGCCAGCACGCCGGCGAGGGCCAGCGCGTGCGCGGGCGCCGTCGGCGGCCAGCCGCAGGACCGGTGTCGGAAGGCCGGGTGCCTCATCGCTGCTCGATCGTGAACTGGACGACGTCGGTGTTGCCGTGCCTGAAAGCGGCCTCGCAGTAGGCGAGGTAGAACTCCCAGGTGCGCACGAACCGGCCGTCGAAGCCGAGCGCGCGGACCGCCGCGAGGCGCGTGACGAAGCGCTCGCGCCACTGGCGCAGCGTGAGCGCGTAGTCCGGGCCGAAGGCGAAGCGGTCGACGATGCGCAGGCCGGCCACCTCGACTTCCTGCGCGAAGCGCGAAGCACTCGGAAGCATGCCGCCGGGAAAGACGTACTGCTGGATGAAGTCCGTGCCGCGGCGGTAGCGGTCGAACAGCGCGTCGTCGATGACGATCGTCTGGACCACCGCGCGGCCCCGCGGGGCGAGGCAGCGGCGCAAGGTCCGGAAGTACTCCGGCCAGTAGCGCTCGCCGACGGCCTCGAACATCTCGATCGACGCGATGCCGTCGTAGCGCCCGGCCTCGTCGCGGTAGTCGCGCAGCTCGAAGCGTGCACGGTCGGCGAGTCCGGCGCCGGCGATGCGCTCGCGCGCCCAGGCGAGCTGTTCGGTCGACAGCGTGAGCCCGGTCACCGACAGGCCGCGTCGCGCGGCCACTTCGGCGAACGCCCCCCAGCCGCAGCCGATCTCGAGCACCGACGCACCGGCCGGCAGCGCGAGCGCGTCTAGGATGCGCGCGTACTTGGCGTCCTGGGCGTCCTTCAGCGGCCTTCGATCGTCGCCGTCGAACAGCGCGCTCGAGTAGGTCATCCCTTCGTCGAGCCACAACCGGTAGAAGTCGTTGCCGAGGTCGTAGTGGGCGTGGATGTTCCTGCGCGCTCCGGCGCGCGTATTGCGGTGGAGCAGGTGGCGAATCCGGTCGGCGAGGCGCCCGAGCCAGTGGCCATAGACCGCGTCCTCGATGGCGTTTCGATTGGCGACGGCCACCGAGAGCAGGTCCGCCAGCGAGTCGGTGCTCCAGTCGCCGGCGATGTACGCCTCGGCGAAGCCGACGTCGCCGCGACGCAGCGCGGCGTCGAACGCGTTCCAGTTGCGCAGCCGCATGGTGGCGGTCGGTTGCCCGCCGCCGAAGCGCAGCTGGCGGCCGTCGGGCGTCACGAGCTTCAGTTCGCCGTGGCCGATCCGCTCGAGCAGCCGCAGGACGAAGCGCGCCCCACGCGACGGCGGCTCGGGGTGGCGGGCGCCCGGTGGCACGAATGCCGCCGACGCGTCGGAGTGCTGGATGGTCATCGGGTCCCCCGGGTGGCGACGGCAGGGGTCCTGCCGCGAAAAGGCACGCGCCGCGCCCACAACCTGAGCGCCTGCCAGTGGATACGAACGATCACGCCCACGGTGAACAGCGGATAGCCGAGCAGCGCGCGCGCGACACCCCCGACGTCGAGCGCCGCGAAGCGGCCGCTCTGGCTCGTCGTCAGCAGCGGACCGTCGCGGTCGTCGTAGTCGATGCGCGCGACGGCGCGCTCCGCGGTCGTGACGAAACGGAAGCGGTAGCGGCCTTCCACGTCGCAGAACGGCGACACGTGGAAGACCTTCGCCGCAGCGAGCTCGGCGCCCGCGCCGATCGGCGTGCCCGGCGCATCGCCTAGCACATAGCAGTGGCGCTCGCCGAAAGTGTTGTTCACCTCGGCGATCACCGCAACGAGGGCGCCGTCGCGACGGTGGCAGAACCAGAAGCTCACCGGCTTGAACGCATAGCCGAGCACGCGCGGCAGCGCATGCAGCCAGACGTCGCCGTCGGCGACGATGCCGGCCTCGCGCAGCATGGCCCCGACCCAGACGCGTAGCGGCCGACCGTCGCCGTGGTCCTCGCGCCGGAACCCGACGAGGGCGGCGCGGTTCACGCCGAACAGCCAGGAGCCGGCGCGCGCCTCGAGTTCGTCGAGCGGCGCGCGCACGAAGAACGCGCGGTAGCGGAACGCGTGCAGCACCGGCCGCAGCCGCGCGTGGCGCACTTCGCCGAATGCCAGGCGCCAGTGGGGCAGGCCGGGGCGCATCGCCTGCGGCTCTCAGGCTGCGCGGCGCAACGCGGGCGCGCGCTGCAGCAGCGACGAGGCCACCGCCAGACCCGACTTCAGGCCGTCCTCGTGGAACCCGTAGCCGGTCCAGGCGCCGGCGAACCACGTGTTCGAGCGCCCCTGCAGGCTGGCGAGCCGCCGCTGGGCCGCGGCGGCTCCGACGTCGAACAGCGGGTGCTCGTAGTCGATGCGGGCGATGACCTTGTCCGGCGCGGGCGGCGAGAGCGGATTCAGGCTCACCATCAGCGGCGTCGAGAAGGGCAGCGGCTGGAGCCGGTTCAACCAGTAGGTGACCGACACCTCGGGCGCTTCGCGGTCGCCGTTGCCCAGGTAGTTCCAGGCCGCCCATGCGGCGCGGCGCCTGGGCATCAGCGCGACGTCGGTGTGCAGCCACGCGCGGTTCGGGTGGTAGGGCACCGCGGAGAGCACCGCGCGCTCGTCGCGGTCGGCGTCGGCGAGCAGGCGCAGCGACTGGCTGCTGTGGCAGGCGAGCACGACGTGGTCGAAGACCTCGGTGCCGGAGTCGGTGACGACGTGCACCTTGCCGTCGATCGCGGTCGTGCGCCGGGAGACGGCGCGCACCGGCGTGCCGAGTCGCACGTCGTCGAGCCGCGCGAGGATGCGCTCGACGTACTGCCGCGCGCCGCCTGCAACCGTCAGCCACTGCGGCCGGTCGTCGATCTGCAGCAGCCCGTGGTTGTGGAAGAAGCGCACGAAGCTTCCCAGCGGGAACTGCAGCATGCGCTGCATCGGGCACGACCAGATCGCCGCCGCCATCGGCAGCAGGTAGTGGTCGCGAAAGCCGTCCGAGTAGCCCTCGCGGCGCAGGAATCCGGCCAGCGGCTCGTCGAGCGCGGCGGCGTGGCTCGCACCGGTGGCGAGCGCGGTCGCCCGGCGGTTGAAGCGCAGGATGTCGTTGATCATCCGCCAGAACGACGGCCGCAACGCGTTGCGCGGCTGGGCGAGCAAGGTCGCGAGGTTCGATCCGCACCACTCGAACCGGTGCGGCCCGATGGACACCGAGAACGACATGTCGGATTGCGCCGTCGGCACGCCGAGCTCACCGAACAGCGCGATCAGTTCCGGATAGGTCCGCTCGTTGAACACGAGAAAGCCCGTGTCGACCGCCGCGCGCGCGCCGTCCAGCGTGACGTCGACCGTGTGCGTGTGGCCGCCGGGCCGTCGGTCGGCTTCGAACAGCGTCACCCGGTGGTGCTCGGCCAGGCGCAGCGCGGCGCCGAGTCCGGAGATTCCCGAACCGACGATGGCGATTCGCATCGCCGGCCGCGTATCGTCGTGCATCCTGTGGCTCCCGTGGGTGGCTCGAGGGGTCGGGCGGCCTTCGGCGAGTCGGCCGCGCTCGCGCCGCCCCGTCCGGAGGTGGTCGAGGTCGCCGGAGCGTCCCCTTGGGTCGGTCCCCGGCAAATTTGTCTTGGTCAAAATCGCGATTTCGGCGTACATTAAGCGAAAAACAGGCGGGAGTCAACACTTTGTCCAAGACAAACAGCGGTCCCGGCGGGCATCTGTCCGATCCGGGACTGAGCATTTCGGCGGTCGAGCGCGATACCGGCCTGTCGAAGGACACGCTGCGGGTCTGGGAGCGTCGCTACGGGTTCCCGAGTCCGGGGCGCGATCCGCTCGGCGAGCGCGTCTACCCCCCCGATCAGGTCGATCGGCTCAGGCTGATCCGGCGGCTGATGGACGCCGGGCGTCGCCCGGGCAAGATCGTCGGCTTGCCGCTCGAGGCGCTGCGGGCGCTGGCCGAGCAGGGGCCGGCACCCGCGTCCGCAGCCACGGCCTCGGGCCGCGAGCACGCGGAGCTGGCGCGCTTCATGGATCTGACCAGGGCGCACCAGGTCGAGGACCTTCGACGCGCACTGTCGGAGGCGGCCCTCAGGATGGGACTCGACCGCTTCGTCGCCGAACTCGTGGCGCCGTTGAATCGCCTGGTCGGCGAGGCCTGGGCCAGCGGCGACTTCCAGGTGTTCGAGGAACACCTGTACACCGAAGCGATGCAGGGCGTGCTTCGCACGGCGATCGGCAACATCCCGTCGTCGTCGGCCTCGCGCCCGCGCGTGCTCCTGACGACCTTTCCGGCCGAGCCGCACGGGCTGGGCCTGCTGATGGCCGAGGCGGTCCTCGCGCTCGAGGGCTGCCGCTGCTCGTCGCTCGGCGTGCAGACCCCGATCCGAGACATCGCACTCGCTGCCGACGCGCAACGCGTCGACGTCGTGGCGCTGTCGTTCTCGGCCGGGTCGAACGCGCGCAGCGCGATCGAGGGCCTGGCCGAACTGCGCGGGCGATTGCCGGCCGCGATCGAGCTCTGGGCCGGCGGCGGCTGCGTCGCGCTCCGGCGCCGTCCGCCTGCCGGCGTCCGGGTGGTCGGCGACCTCGCGGCGATCGGCGCCGAAGTCGCGCGCTGGCGCGATCAGGCCGGGCCGGAGTCGCGCGGCGCGACGAACAGCGTGAGCACGCCGGTATAGCCGTAGATGCGGTCCCGGGCGATCTCGCCATTGGCGAAGAAGCCCACCAGCGGGACGTCGCCGAGGTTGTGCGAGACGATGCCGAGCTCGGCGCCCGGGGCGCCGAACAGGTGCTCGCCGCGCGCGACGCAGGACACGTAGTGGGCGCCGAGCACGCGCAGCGACTCGACCTCGAGCTCCTCGCGCAGTTCGGTGCAGATGCGGATCAGGTCGGCACGCGCGGCGCGGCGGTCGCGCGTGCAGAAGACGGCGCGGTCGCCCGGCTGCGGCGTCGCGGCGATCGCCAGCAGGCGGTTCTGCGGGTCGATGCCCAGCACGTTGCGCACCGTGTAGTCGACGAACCCGATGCCGCGATCGCGGCTCGCCGGCGCGAGCCCGACCATCAGGCCATTGGACAGGCGCTCGGCGGGCAGTGCCCGCAGGATCTCGTCGCCGTCGCGCGACTCGCGCACCTCGGCGGCGACGCCGAGGTCCTCGAGCAGCACGTCGAGCGCGGGTTGGCCGTCGAGGCGCTGGATGTATTGCGACGAGCACTGCGAGATCACGTGCTCGCGCGCCAGCGGCGCACAGCCCTGCGTGACCCGTGACAGCAGGCGGACCGGCGCGCCGAACGACGCCCCGGTGAGCGTCGCGCGGACGAGCTGGCCCGCGAGTTGCGCGCTGCCCGGTTGGCTGCCGCCCACCAGTCCGCCGAACAGGAAGCCGGTGTCGACCTGCGCTGCAAGTTCCGACACCGCCGCCGCCAGATCGGGGGTCGTCGGCTCGGCATGGACCAGCGCCGTGAAATCGCCGCCCGGCTCGCGCCCGGCGCCGCCGAAGTCGCGCGCGACGTCGCCGGCCGCGGGCGCGCCGCCGCCGAGCCCGTCGCCGTGCGATCCGCCGAACACGCGCCAGCTGCCCGCCGGCAGTTCGCAGATCATCGCCGCGAGCGCGGCTTCGCCGGTGTACTCGACGCCGGCCGCGCAGACACCGTGCGCGCTCGCGCCGATCCAGTCGACGCGCGGGAAGCGCTCGCGCAGCAGCGTGGCGATGTCGCCGAGCCGCTCGGCGAGCCGCTCGGTGACGTAGACGATGCCGAGCCCCTGCGCCTGCGCGCCTCCCGGGCCGAGCCGCGCGATCAGCAGATCGGCCGCAGTGCGCCAGTTCGGGTGTGCCGCATGGCCGTGTCTGAACGCCTGCATCGGGACGGTCCGCCGGTCGGGGTGCGTGCCGGTCAGTCGGGCGTGGGGCTCAGTCCTTGCGGCCGCCGGACCCGCGCCTGCCGTTGGCTGCCGTCGTGGCGCCGGCGGGGACGTCCGCGCCGTCCGCGCGGCGCGCGCGTGCGGCGCCGGCGCGCGCGGCTCGACGCGACTTCTCGCGCGCCGGTTTTTCGCGCGTGCGCTTCTCGCGCGCCTGCGACGCCCCGGCCTCCGGCCGCGGCAACCCCACGCCCGACAGCGCGGCCGCGGCGACCTGGTTGAACTGGCTCTGCAGCAGGTTCCACCACGCGCTCGGGCTCAGTCCGGGGTCGGCGAAGGCGGCGGGCTCGGTCGTCGCCGCGCCGCGGCCCTTGCGGCGGGCCGGCTTGGCGCGACGCGGCGATTGCTCGGCGGGCGCCGTCGCTTCGGATGCCGCGACCGACGGCATTGCTGCCTGCGGCAACGCGGCCTGGGGCCGCGACGCCCGCGCCAGCGCCGAGGCGATCGCCTGCGTCGCGGGTGCCGCCGCCGCAACCGGCGCGCCGAACGCCTTCAGCGTCGCGATCGTGCCGCGCTGGATCTCCAGCGCCTGGATCGTCCCCTGAAGCATGTTCATGTTGACCGTCAGCCACTGCTCGACCGCCTTGAGGTCGGCGATGCGCTTGTCGAGTTCCTCGAGGTCGACCGTCGGCGCGAAGCTGGAGGGCACGCCGATCGACGCCCACGCTCGCTTGACGAAGTCGACCGTGTCCAGCACGTTGCCGACGTTCAGCGGGCCGATGCCCACGTTTCCCAGCCCCATCGCCGCGAGGTCGCCGATCCCGAGCTTGCCAGCCATGTCGAGGTCTCCCGATCGAGCGCCGGAACCACGAAGCGCGCTCCGGTGAACGACAATAGCAGGAAACGGCTGCCGCACAATGTCCCGAGGGGGGCCCATGTCCGACATCGAAACGCTTCGCCGCATTCTCGCCACGACTCGCGTCATTGCGGTCGTCGGCCTGTCGGCCGAGTGGCACAGGCCGAGCTACTTTGCCGCGAAGTACATGCAGGAGCACGGCTACCGGATCGTTCCGGTCAACCCGAAGTACGACGAGATCCTCGGCGAGCGCTGTTATCGGTCGCTGGAAGACATCCGCGAAGAGATCGACATGGTCGACGTGTTCCGGCGCACCGCCGACGTGCTCCCGATCGCGCGGGCAGCGATCGCGATCGGCGCGAAGGTGCTGTGGCAGCAGCTCGGCGTGGTCAACGAAGAGGCCGACCGGCTCGCGCGCGAGCACGGCCTCGATTCGGTGATGGATCGCTGCGTGAAGATCGAGCACGCGCGGCTGTTCGGCGGCCTGAACTGGGCGGGTGTCGACACGAAGGTCATCTCGGCGAAGCGGCCGCGCTGGCTGCCCTACTGATCGGGAGGAACGGATGGCGGACCATCGCTACGGCATCGAGACCCTGTGCCTGCACGCCGGGCAGATCCCCGATGCCTTGACCGGCGCGCGCGCGGTGCCGATCTACCAGACGACGTCGTTCGTCTTCGACTCGGCCGACCACGCTGCCAGCCTGTTCAACCTGCAGACCTTCGGCAACGTCTACTCGCGCCTGTCCAACCCGACGGTGGCCGTGCTCGAGGAACGCGTCGCCGCGCTCGAAGGCGGGCGCGCGGCGATCGCCGCCGCCAGCGGCATGGCCGCCGAGATGGTCGCGATGCTCACGCTGTGCAGCCAGGGCGACCACATCGTCGCCGCGAACACGCTGTATGGCGGCACGTACTCCCAATTCGCCGTCACCTTCGCGAAGTTCGGCATCGATTGCAGCTTCGTCGAGCCCGACGATCCCGACAACTTCCGCCGCGCGCTGCGCCCGAACACCAAGGCCCTGTTCGCCGAGACGATCGCCAACCCGCGGCTCAACGTGCTCGACATCGAGGCGGTCGCGGCGATCGCGCACGAGCACGGCGTGCCGCTGGTGGTCGACAACACGCTCGCGTCGCCGTACCTGTGCCAGCCGATCCGCCACGGGGCCGACATCGTCGTGCACTCGGCCACCAAGTACCTGGGTGGCCACGGCACCACGATGGGCGGCGTGGTCGTCGAGTCGGGCAGGTTCCCGTGGGACAACGGCCGCTTCCCGGAGATGACCGAGCCGTCGAAGGGCTACCACGGCGTGCGCTTCTACGAGACCTTCGGCGACTTCGGCTTCACGATGAAGGCGCGCATGGAGACCGCGCGCACGCTCGGCCCGACGCTCGCGCCGATGTCGGCGTGGCTGCTGTTGCAGGGCATCGAGACGCTGCCGGTGCGCATGGACCGCCACGTGCAGAACGCGCAGCGCATCGCCGAGCACCTCGCCGCGCACCCGCGCGTCGCGTGGGTCAACTACCCCGGGCTACCCGCCAGCCCGTACCACGCCCTGGCACGCAAGTACCTGCCGCGCGGCGCGGGCGGCATCCTGTCGTTCGGCGTGAAGCCTTCCGGCAGCAGCCCGGCGGCCGCGCAGCGAGCGGGCGAGCGCTTCATCGAGGCGGCGACCTTCATGAGCCACCTGGCCAACGTCGGCGACGCGCGGACGCTGATCATCCACCCGGCGTCCACCACGCACCGCCAGTTGTCCGAGGACGAGCAGCGCGCCGCGGGCGTCACGGCCGACATGGTGCGCCTGTCGGTGGGCATCGAGTCGATCGACGACATCGTCTGGGACATCGACCAGGCGCTGGAGAAATCGCAGGCCTGAGCCGGTGCGGCACAATGGCGGTCGTGGCTGCAACGCGGAGGCCCCGATGGGCGCATCGAGGAAGGTCCCGATCTACTGCTATCAGTGTGTCGCCGGCCCCGACCTGCTGAAGGTCGAAGTCGAGAACGGCGTCGCGACGCGCGTCGAATCCAACTACGACATCCGCGGGCAGCACCCCGGCGGCGGGCGCGTCTGCGTGAAGGCCTACGGGCTGGTCCAGAAGACCTACAACCCGAACCGGATCCGGCAGCCGATGAAGCGCACCAACCCGAAGAAGGGGCGCGGCGAAGACCCCGGATTCGTGCCGATCGGCTGGGACGAGGCGCTCGACATCGTCGGCGCGAAGCTGCGCGAGATCCGCGCCAAAGGCCTGCTCAACGACGAGGGCGTGCCGCGCCTGGCCAGCACCACCGGCGGCGGCGGCACGCCGGTGCAATACATGGGCACGTTCCCGGCGTTCATGGCGGCGTGGGGGCCGATCGACCAGGGCTATGGCGCCGGGCAGGGCGTCAAGTGCTACCACTCCGAGCACCTGTACGGCGAGCTGTGGCACCGCGCGTTCATCGTCTCGCCCGACACGCCGTACGTGAACTACATCATCAACTGCGGCAACAACGTCGAGGCTTCCGGCGGCGTGGCGGGCATCTGGCGGGAGGCCGACGCGCGCGTGCGCGGGGCCAAGCGGGTGCAGGTCGAGCCGCACCTGTCGATCACCGGCGCGGTGTCCGCCGAGTGGGTGCCGATCAGGCCCAAGACCGACGCCGCGTTCCTGTTCGGCCTCATTCATCGCATCCTTCACGAGCGCGATTGGCGCGAGGTCTGCGACCTCCCGTACCTGAAGCACCGGACCAGCTCGCCGTACCTGGTCGGCCCGAACGGCTGGTACCTGCGCGACGCCGGCTCCGGCAAGCCGCTGGTGTGGGACCTCGCCGACGGGCGGGCCAAGCCGCACGACGCGGCGGACCTCGCCAATCCGGCGCTCGATGGCGAGTACGAGGTGGCGGGCGTCGAGCACGGGCCCGACGACGAGCGCATCACGCACGCCGCGGCGCGCGCGCGGCCGGCGTTCCGGATGATGCTCGAGCACATGAAGGGCTACAGCCCCGACTGGGCCGCGGCCGAGTGCGACGTGCCGGCCGCGACGATCCGGCGCGTCGCCGACGAGTACCTCGCGCACGCGTGCGTGGGCCAGACGATCGAGATCGAGGGCCAGACACTGCCGTTCCGGCCGGTCGCGGTGATGCTGGGCAAGACCGTGAACAACGGCTGGGGCGGCTACCACTGCTGCTGGGCGCGCACCGTGCTGGCGGTGCTGGTGGGCGCGCTCGAGGTGCCGGGCGGAACCCTCGGCACGGCGGTGAAGCTGGTGCGGCCTGCCGTCTCGCGCGTCGGCTCGGTGGTGCCGGGGCCGGACGGCCTGATGGCCTTCCAGTTCAACGAGACCTCGCGCGAGGGCTGGATGAGCAAGCCGCACATCCGCAACGCGTACAAGACGCTCGTGCCGCTGGTGTCGGATTCGCCGTGGTCGCCGGCGCTGGGGCCGGCGCACCTGCCGTGGCTGTTCCAGAAGCAGGCGCCGAAGAACTGGCCGCGCACCACGCCGCCCGACGTCTGGTTCTGCTACCGGACCAACCCGGCGATCTCGTCGTGGAACGCGCCCGAGGTGGCCGAGCGGCTGGCCGAGTTTCCGTTCATCGTCGCGTTCGCGTACACCGAGGACGAGACCAACCACTTCGCCGACATCCTGCTGCCCGAGGCGCTCGACCTCGAGAGCCTGCAACTGATCCGCATCGGCAGCACCAAGTTCACCGAGCAGTACTGGAAGCACGAGGGCTGGGCGATCCGCCAGCCGGCGATCGAGTCGCCGTGCGACACGATGGACTTCACCGACATCGCGACCGCGCTGGCCGAGCGCGCGGGCATCCTCGACAAGTACGTGGCGGCGGTCAATCGCGGCGCCGCCGGCACGGCGCTGCGCGACCGTGGCGGGCGCTTCGACTACTCGCTCGACGAGTCGCGGCCGCCGACCCGCGACGAGATCTGGGGCGCGTTCGCGAAGGCCGCCAGCCACGAGCTGACCGACGGCGAGGAAGTGCGCGACCTCGACTGGTTCAAGTCCAACGGCTTCCTGCTTCGTCCGTTCCCGCAACTCGACTGGTACCTGTACCCGGCGCTCGAGCGCCAGGGCCTGCGCTTCGAGTTGCCGTACCAGGAGCGCGTGGTGCGGCACGGCCGCCAGCTCGCCAATCGCCTGCACGAGGCCGGCGTCGACTGGTGGGAGCACCAGCTCGCCGAGTACGAGTTCATGCCCACCTACGAGCGCTTCCCCGAGATCTGGATCGAGTACGCCCGCGAGTACGGTCGAGATCCCTCCGAGTACCCGTTCTGGGCGCTGACGGCCCGCTCGATGCAGTACAGCTGGGGCGCCAACGTCGGGCTGCCGCTGATCAACGAGGTCGCCAACAACATCGCCGGCCACCGCGGCGTGATCCTCAACCGCTCGACCGCGCGCCGGCTCGGCATCGCCGAAGGCGACCGCGTCGCGATCGAATCGGTGTCGGGCACCACCGAGGGCAACGCCGTGCTGCGCGAGGGCATCCGTCCCGATACGGTGTTGATGATCGGTCAGTTCGACCACTGGAAGACGCCGTTCGCGAAAGACCTGAAGCTGCCCAGCCTGAACTCGCTGACCGACCTGTCGCTGAAGCTCACCGACGGCACCGGCAGCGGCTCGGACGTGATGCGGGTGCGCCTGCGACGCGCCGCCACCGGCGAGGTGCTCGGCGGGCCGCCGCCGGCCGCGCGCGCGGCGGGCGCCGCCGGGAGGGCCGGCGCATGAGCCCGGCCGGCCAATCGCGCATCGCCTCCGCGTCGCGCCCCGGCGCGACGCCGCGCTGGGGCATGGTGATCGACCTCAACCGCTGCGTCGGCTGCCAGACCTGCACCATCGCCTGCAAGCACGCGAACGACACGACGCCCGAAGTCCAGTGGCGCCGGGTGCTCGACGTCGAGCAGGGCACGTTCCCGGACGTGCAGCGGCTGTTCCTCGTGACCGGCTGCCAGCACTGCGCCGAGCCGCCGTGCGTGCCGGTGTGCCCGACCGGCGCCACGCGCCAGCGCGAGGACGGCCTGGTCACGATGAACTACGACGTGTGCATCGGCTGCGCCTACTGCGCGGTGTCCTGCCCGTACCAGGCGCGCACCATCGTTCACGAGCCGCGCGGCTACTACCGCGGCGCCACCACGCTGCAGGAGCAGGCCACTGCGCATCCCGAGCGTGTCGGCGTGGCGCAGAAGTGCACGTTCTGCCAGGGGCGGATCGACGACGGGATCGCGCGCGGGCTGGTGCCCGGCGTCGATCCGGAGGCGACTCCGGCCTGCTCGGCGGCGTGCATCTCGCAGGCGATCCGGTTCGGCGACTTCAACGACCCGGGCAGCGAGGTCTCGCGGCTGGTGCGCGAGCAGCCGAGCGTGCAGCTGAACGCCGAGGTCGGCACCGACCCGCAGATCCGCTACCTGTACACGACGCCGGCAGTGCCGGGGCGCGAAACCGGCGCGCAGCCCGACGACGAGGAGCGACGCGCGGATCCGGCCAACCCGCTGGTCGGCGCGCTGCAGAAGTTCTGGGACTGGCGCGCCGCGATGAACTGGATGTTCGGCGGCGTCGGCAGCGGGCTCGCGATCGCGACCGGGGCGGGCCTCTGGCTGGGCCTGGTCGACCCGTTGCGCGCGCCGGCGATGTACCTGGCGTCGGGCATCCTCGTGGCGACCGGGCTGTTCTTCGTGTTCCTGAAGATCGGGCGCCAGCTGCGCTTCTGGCGCGCCGCAACGCGCTGGCAGACATCGTGGATGACGCGCGAGCTGTACGTCGCGCTGGTCTACTTCCCGTCGGTGCTGGCCTGCCTGCTCGCGCCCGGGCCGCTGCCGTTCACGCTCGCCAGCGTGTCGGCCGCAGGCTTTCTGTTCTGTCAGGCAAAAATCCTGCATCGTGCCCGCGGGATACCGGCGTGGCGGGCCCCGCTGGTGCCGTGGATGATCGTCGGCACCGGCCTGTTCGAGGGCTGGGGCGCGCTGGCGATCGCCCAGTCGGCGACCGGGGCGCCGGGCGGCGCGCCGCTCGCGGCGACCGGCATCGCGCTGGCGCTGGGCAACGCGCTGCTCTGGCGCGGCTACGTCGCCGGCGCGGCGGCGCAGGGCATCGCGCCGCTCGCGCGGCGCGTGCTGAGCGCGTTCAGTGCGCCGCTGCACGCGGTCGGCCACCTGGCGCCGGTCGCGCTGGCGGCCGCCGGCTGGGCCCTGCCGGGCGCGGCGGGCGTCCTGCTGGCGCTGGCCGGGGCGGCGGCGATCGCCGGAGGTGCGGCGTGGAAGTTCACCTTGATCGTGCGGGCGGGCTTCACGCAGGGCTTCGAGCTGCCGCGCATGCCGCAGCGTGGATCCGGGCAGCGTGCGGCGCCCCCCAGGCTCGGTCCCGAGGCCGCCGCGTCACGCCCCGGAAATTGACAGTTGGCGCGGCGCCGGCCATAATTCGCGGTTCCCTGGAGGGGTGCCCGAGTGGCTAAAGGGGGCAGACTGTAAATCTGTTGGCTTACGCCTACGTTGGTTCGAATCCAACCTCCTCCACCAGATTTCTGCGCCGGGACCGAACCGAACCTCGGCGGGTGTAGCTCAATGGTAGAGCAGAAGCCTTCCAAGCTTACGACGAGGGTTCGATTCCCTTCACCCGCTCCAGCGTGCTTCGGGCGGCGCAGGAATCCGGAGAGGGATCCCGGAGCAGTCCGGGGCTTGCGATTTTCAGGGTGTCCGCCCATGTGGCTCAGTGGTAGAGCACTCCCTTGGTAAGGGAGAGGTCGCGCGTTCGATCCGCGCCATGGGCACCACGAACAATTTGAGCGCGCCGCGCGCGGCGCAGTACCACCAGCTGGCAGCATCGAAAGAAGAACCGGGAGTTCGACATGGCGAAGGGAAAGTTCGAGCGTACGAAGCCGCACGTGAACGTGGGGACGATCGGGCACGTGGATCACGGGAAGACGACGCTGACGGCGGCGATCACGACGGTGCTGTCGAAGCAGTTCGGGGGCGAGGCGAAGGGTTACGACCAGATCGACAACGCGCCGGAGGAGAAGGCGCGTGGGATCACGATCAACACGTCGCACGTGGAGTACGAGACGAAGGCGAGGCACTACGCGCACGTGGATTGCCCGGGGCACGCGGACTACGTGAAGAACATGATCACGGGTGCGGCGCAGATGGACGGTGCGATTCTGGTGGTGTCGGCGGCCGATGGTCCGATGCCGCAGACGCGCGAGCACATTCTGCTGGCCAGGCAGGTGGGGGTGCCGTACATCATCGTGTTCATGAACAAGTGCGACATGGTCGATGATGCGGAGCTGCTCGAGCTGGTGGAGATGGAGGTTCGGGAGCTGCTGTCGAAGTACGATTTTCCGGGCGACGACGTGCCGATCGTGAAGGGTTCGGCGTTGAAGGCGCTCGAGGGCGACAAGGGGGAGCTGGGCGAGCAGGCGATCATGGCGCTGGCCGATGCGCTGGACACGTACATTCCGACGCCGCAGCGGGCGGTGGACGGGGCGTTCCTGATGCCGATCGAGGACGTGTTTTCGATTTCGGGTCGCGGCACGGTGGTGACGGGGCGGGTCGAGCGCGGGATCGTGAAGGTGGGCGACGAGATCGAGATCGTGGGCATCAAGCCGACGACGAAGACGACGTGCACGGGTGTGGAGATGTTCCGCAAGCTGCTCGACCAGGGGCAGGCTGGGGACAACGTGGGGGTGCTGCTGAGGGGCACGAAGCGCGAGGAGGTCGAGCGCGGGCAGGTGCTGGCCAAGCCGGGGTCGATCACGCCGCACACGAAGTTCGAGTGCGAGGTGTACGTGCTGTCGAAGGACGAGGGGGGGCGGCACACGCCGTTCTTCAACAATTACCGGCCGCAGTTTTACTTCCGTACGACCGACGTGACGGGATCGGTGCAGTTGCCCGAGGGCACGGAGATGGTGATGCCGGGCGACAACGTGAAGATGGTGGTGACGCTGATTGCGCCGATCGCGATGGAGCAGGGGCTGCGCTTTGCGATCCGCGAGGGCGGGCGCACCGTGGGCGCCGGCGTCGTCGCCAAGATCGTCGAGTGAGACTGACGGGTTCCGCAGGGGTATAGCTCAACTGGCAGAGCGTCGGTCTCCAAAACCGAAGGTTGGGGGTTCGATTC
>OEIU01000640.1_pt1 | contig 30302 bp, 30 predicted proteins | sample 1539221 | NCBI WGS metagenome assembly OEIU01 (sample SAMN03792071, study PRJEB22550) | activated sludge metagenome | feature: wastewater treatment plant; material: activated sludge; isolation source: Wastewater treatment plant of a petroleum refinery complex | place: Argentina: Zarate | collected...
AGCGGCGACCAAGGGGGGGCCCGGGGGGACGCGGCGGGGGGGGGGGGGCCGTACGCCCCCGCGGCGGGGCGCCGCCCCCGGGGGCGCCCGGGCGGGGGGGCCCCGCCATATCGGTCTTTGGCATTATTCCAGACCGCTGTCCACGCCGTAAGCACCCAAAGAGCACCAGCTTTTTCATGTTTCCGGCGCGCCGCGCCGCGGAGGCGCGCATCGCGCCGGGGCGGGACCGGCGCGGCCGGCCGGCGCATCCGTCCGCATCGCTCTGGATATATCTTGACGAAACAGTCTGACGATATATCTTTAGATGCAGCGAACGATATGACGAAAGGAAGATCGCATGTTCAGGGGATTTCATCGGCCGGGTCGGATCCGGGGCGGGCACGGCTCGCCGCACGAGGAGACGGAGCAGGGGTTCGGGGGCCGCGGATTCGGACGCGGGCGGTTCGGGGGGCGCGGGCTCGACGACGGGTTCGGCACCCGCCACGGGCGCGGGCGGATGTTCGGCGCGGGCGACCTGCGCCTCGTCCTCCTCGCCCTGATCGCGGAGAAGCCGAGCCACGGCTACGAGCTGATCCGTGCCATCGAGGCGAAGTTCGGCGGCGCCTATGCGCCGAGCCCCGGCGCCGTCTATCCCACCCTGACGATGCTGGAGGAGCAGGATTACATCCGCGGCGAGACGCGGGAGGGCTCGAAGAAGGTCTATGCGGTCACGCCCGAAGGCGAGGCTCATCTGCGCGCGAACGAGGCGGCCGTCCAGGGCGTGATGGCCCGGATGAGCCTGTCCGCCGAGGCCATGCCCGGCGAGGGCGCGCATGCGGTGCGCGAGGCGATCCGCACGCTCCGCCACGCCATCGGCATGCAGCGGCGCTGGACGCCCGGCGAGGCCGAGCGCGTGCGCGGCATCATCGAGCGGGCGGCGCGGGAGATCGTGCTCGGCGCGCCGGACGGGGAGCGGAAGGGGGAATAGCCCCCCTCCCGGCTACTCGATCGGGATCGCGACGAAGCGGACCTCGCCCTGGGCGCTCGATACGAGGAGGAGGGCCGATTTGCGGCCGTCCTTCTTCAGGGCCTCGACGCGCTTCGTCACCTCCGCCGGCGTCGAGACGGCCTCCTGGCCGACCTCGACGATGACCTCGCCGGGCTGGATCCGCTTGTCGGCGGCCGTGGAATTGGGATCGACGCGCGTGATGACGACGCCCTTGAGGTTGTCCTTCAGCCCGTAGCGGCGGCGCAGCTCCTCGGAGAGGCCCGACAATTCGAGCCCGAGCGCGCGCTTCGTCGCCGCCGGGGCCTCGGCGGCCGGCCCGTCCGAGGAGGCGGAGGCGTGCTGCTCGCCGTCCTCGAGCCGGGCCAGGGTGACGGTCTTGGTCATCTCCTCCTTCTTGCGGATGATGACGACCTCGACACTCTTGCCGACCGGCGTCGAGGCGACGATGAGCGGCAGCTGGCGCGATTCCTTCACCTCGCGCCCGTCGAACTTGACGATCACGTCGCCGATCTCGAACCCGGCCGGCTTGGCCGGCCCCTTCTCGTCGATGCCCGCGATCAGCGCCCCGCGCGGGCTGCCGAGGCCGAGCGCCTCGGCCGTCGCCTCGTCGACGCTCTGGATGCGCACGCCGAGCCAGCCGCGGCGCGTCTCCCCGAATTCGCGGAGCTGCTCGATCACCGGCTTGGCATTGGCGGAGGGAACCGCGAAGCCGATGCCGACCGAGCCTCCGGTCGGGGAGAGGATCGCGGTATTGATGCCGATCACCTCGCCCTGCATGTTGAAGAGCGGGCCGCCGGAATTGCCCTTGTTGATGGCCGCGTCCGTCTGGATGTAGTTGTCGTAGGGGCCGGACTCGATGTTGCGCCCGCGCGCGGAAACGATGCCCGCGGAGACCGAGCCGCCGAGGCCGAACGGGTTGCCGATCGCCATCACCCAGTCGCCCGGCCGCATGGCCTCCGAATCCCCGAAGGAGACCGCCTTGAGCGGCTTCTCGGGCTTCACCCGCAGCACCGCGAGATCGACCTTGGTGTCCCGGCCGACGATCTCGGCCTTGAGCCGCGTGCCGTCCGAGAAGATGACCTGGATGTCGTTGGCCTCGCCGATGACGTGGTTGTTCGTGACCACGATGCCCGAGGGGTCGATCACGAAGCCGGAGCCCAGCGAGTTCGAGCGGCGCGGCCGGGGCGGGGCCCCGCGCCCGCCCCGCCGGCGGGAAGATTCCCCGGAAAGACCGTCCAACGGGGCGGCCGCGGCGGCGGCCACGCCCGGGGGGCGGGGGGCCGCGCCGCTGGTGGTCGAGGCCGAGATGTTCACCACGGCCGGCGTCACCTCCGCGGCGAGATCGGCGAGGGATTCGGGGCCGCGCGCGGCCGCCCCCGTCGCGAGCGCAAGACCGGCCGCGAGGCCGAGGGCCAGGGCGCCCCTGCGGCCCATTGCGACGGCTCCGAACAATCCTGTTCCCATCCCCGACCTCGCGCTGCACGGCCGGCCGCGCCGGCATTCCGGGACCCGATCGCGAATCCCCTGCTCCCACCCTGTGGAACGGGAGCGTTTCACATCCATTTCGCCGCCCCGGCCGACAGGGACCGACTCAGGAGAAGACGCGGCGCATCACCCAGATGAGGGCCACCCCGAGAAGGGCGCTGACCAGCCCGACGAGCCGCATGTGCTCGCGGGGCGATTGCGCAGCCTCCAGCATGGCGCGCCTCATCGCATCCGGGAAGGATGCGAACAGAAGACCCTCGATGGCAAGGGCGAGGCCCAGGGCTGCGACAAGGTCCCTCATCCCGGCTCAGGGCCGGGGAGAGGGCGAGGGCGCCTCGGGCTTGGCCTCCGGCCCTGCGGGCTTGGCCGCGCCGGGACCGTTGAAGTAGCGCAGGATCTCCGAGGAGGGCGACAGCACCAGGCGCGTGTCGCTGGCCCTCAGCGTGTTCTCGTAGGCCTGCATCCAGCGATAGAAGGCGAAGAAATCGGCGTCCCGCCCGTAGGATTCGGCCAGGATCCGGTTCTTCTCCGCCTCGCCCGCGCCGCGCAATTCGTCCGACTTGCGGTTCGCCTCGGCCAGGATGACGGTGACGTCGCGATCGGCGCGGGCGCGGATCGCCTGGGCCATCTGGGTGCCCTGGGCGCGCAGGTCGGTCGCCTCGCGCACGCGCTCGGTCTTCATGCGGTCGAACACCGCCTGGCTGTTCTGCTCGGGCAGGTCGACGCGGCGCAGGCGCACGTCCACGATCTCGACGCCGAGGCCGCGCGCGGCCTGGTTCACGCGGTCGCGGATCTGCTTCATCAGCGCCTCGCGCTCGGTCCGCACGACATCGGTGAAGGTCGCGTCGCCGAGCACACCGCGCACGGTCGAGGAGACGATCGAGCCGAGGCGGTTATTGGCGCCGGCGATGGTGTTGACCGTCTGGTAGAAGCGCAGCGGATCGACGATGCGGTAGCGCGCATAGGCGTCGACCACAAGCCGCTTCTGGTCGGAGGCGATCACCTCCTGGGCCGGCAGGTCGAGATCGAGCACCCGGCGGTCCAGATAGACCACGTTCTCGATCAGCGGCATCTTGAAATAGAGGCCCGGCTGCGCGGCGACGGTGCGGACGGCGCCGAAGCGCAGGACGAGGGCCTGCTGGCGCTGGTCGACGATGAAGGTCGCCGAGACGAGGACCAGGAGGATCGCGGCGAAGGCGATCAGGAGGCCGGCGCGAAGCGGGTTCATCGGGCGCCTCCCGCGGGCGCGGCGGCCGGCGCGCGGCGGCCCAACTCCGTCAGGGGCAGGTAGGGCAGGACGCCGGGTCCCGTCCCGTTCTGGTCGAGGATGATCTTGTCGGCGCCCTTCAGGACCCGCTCCATGGTGTCGATGAACATGCGCTTGCGGATTACGTCCGGCGCCTTCTCGTATTCGGCCTGGACCTGGTCGAAGCGCGAGGCCGCGCCCTTGGCCTCGGCGACGGAGCGCTCCTTGTCGGCCTCCGCCGCCTGGACGATCTTCGTCGCCTCGCCGCGCGCCTCGGGCACGACCCGGCTCGCATAGGTCTCGGCCTCGTTGCGGGCGCGGTCCTGGTCCTGGCGCGCCGCCTGGACGTCGCGGAAGGCGTCGATCACCTGCTGGGGCGGATCGACCCGCTGGAGGTTGACGCGCAGCACCTCGATGCCGGCGCCGTAATGGTTGAGGATCTCCTGGGTCAGCTTCTGGACCTCGCTCTCGATGGAGGCGCGGTCGACGGTCAGGATCGACTGGATGTTGCGCCTGCCGACGACCTCGCGCATCGCGCTCTCCGCCACGACGCGCACGGTGCCCTCGGGATTTTGCAGGTTGAAGACGAAGTTGGTCACCTTGTCGGGATCGACCTGCCATTGCAGCGTGAAGTCGATATCGACGATGTTCTCGTCGCCGGTCAGCATCAGGCTCTCGGAATCGGAGGGCCGGGGCGGGCGGCGCGTATCGACGTTGCGCACGCCGATCTCGATCGTCCGGTTCTGCGTGACGAGCGGCTTCTCCACATGCCCGATCGGATAGGGCAGGTTGTAGCGCAGGCCGTTCGCCGAGGTCGAGACGAACCTGCCGAAGATCATGTTCACGCCGATCTCGTTCGGCCGGACCGTGTAGAAGCCGGTGAGGAGCCAGATCGCGACCGCCGCGAGCGCCAGCAGCGCGATGCCGCGCCCTCCCAGATTCCCGCCCGGGCCGCCGGGAAGGATGTCGCGCAGCTTGTCCTGGCCGCGGCGGAACATATCCTCGATATCGGGCGGGCGGTTGCCGCCGCCTCCGCCGGAACCGGACCCCCAGGGCCCGCCGCCCCCGGACCCGCCGCTGCCGCCTCCGCGCTGACCCCAGGGGCCTCCGCCCCCGCCTCCGCCGCCGCTCTGATTGCTCCAAGGCATCTTGTGTCGCTAGTTCCCTCAGCGGCCGCCAGGTCGCCTGCGGGAGCAGGCCTCGCGCGCTTGTTGTTCGTCCGTGGACCGGGTGTCAAGCTTGGCAGATGGGAGACCCGCGCCGCCGCGTCAACGTGCTGCGGCATTCCTTCCCGACGGTTAACCGGAAGCGATGCGCTCCAGATCAAGGAAGGTGAAGGGGTGTTCGTCGCCCGGCCCCGCCGGATGGCTCTCGCGGAACGCCTCGCGGAACAGGGCGGGGTCATAGGGGGGGAAATGCACGTCCCCCGAGGGCTCGGCATGGACGATCGTCAGCCTGAGACGCGCGACCAGCGGCAAGGCGAGGCGATAGATATCGGCCCCCCCGCCGACGACGATCTCCTCCGCCCCGCTGCGCGCCGCGCTCTCGCGGGCCATCGCGCAGGCGCCTTCCCAGTCATGCGCCACGCTCACCCCCTCGGGCGCGAAATCCGCCCGCCGCGTCAGCACGATCATGTCCCGGCCGGGCAGAGGCCGGCCGATCGAATCCCAGTTCCGGCGGCCGACGAGGAGAGGCTTTCCCATCGTGATGGCCCGGAAGCGCCGCAGATCGGTCCTCAGGCGCCATGGCAGGTCGTTGTCGCGGCCGATGACGCCGTTCTCGGCGATCGCGGCGACCGCGACGAGAGGGGGCCCCGCGCTCACACCGCCACCGGCGCCTTGATGGGCGGGGCGGGGTCGTAGCCCTCGAAGGCGACGTCCTCGAAGGCGAAATCGAAGATCGACCTCACCGCCGGATTCAGCACGAGGAGCGGCAGGGGCCGCGGCGGGCGCGAGAGCTGGAGCCGGGCCTGATCGAGATGGTTCGCGTAGAGATGCGCGTCGCCGAAGCTGTGGACGAAATCGCCGGGCGCCAATCCCGTCGCCTGCGCCATCATCGCCGTGAGAAGCGCGTAGGAGGCGATGTTGAAAGGCACGCCCAGGAAGACGTCGGCCGACCGCTGGTAGAGCTGGCAGGAGAGCCGGCCCCCCGCCACGTAGAACTGGAAGAGGCAATGGCAGGGCGCGAGCGCCATGCGGTCGAGATCGGCCGGGTTCCAGGCCGAAACGACGAGGCGGCGCGAATCGGGATTGCGCCGGATCTCCTCCTGCACCCAGGCGATCTGGTCGATCACCCGGCCGTCCCGCCCCTCCCAGGAGCGCCATTGCTTGCCGTAGACCGGGCCGAGATCGCCGCGCTCGTCCGCCCATTCGTCCCAGATCGAGACCCCGTGCTCCTTCAGATAGGCGATGTTGGTGTCGCCCCGCAGGAACCAGAGCAGTTCGCGGACCACCGATTTCACATGCACCCGCTTCGTCGTGACGAGGGGAAAGCCCCGCGCGAGATCGAAGCGCATCTGGTGGCCGAAGACGGACAGGGTCCCGGTTCCCGTCCGATCCGTCTTCGCAGCGCCCTCCGCGAGGATCCTGCGCAGGAGGTCATGATAGGCGTGCATCCCGCTCGTTCCCGTCAGATGGCGAGGCTTCTACCCGGATCGCGCTCCGGGCCGAAGCCGGTTGAGGCACTTGTCCCCGCTTCCCTCGCCCGTCTCCTCTCCTTATAACGAAGGAGGCGGGCCGATCGACGTCCGGCCCGCCTCCTTCGAATTCTTTGCCGGACCGCCATGTCGACGGATCTCATCCGCTACGATCTTCTCGTGCAGGAAGCCCTCAAGGGCGTGGTCCGGCGCGTCCTCACCAATGCGGCGCGCGAGGGCCTGCCCGGCGAGCATCACTTCTACATCTCCTTTCGGACCGACAGGCCCGGCGTGCGGCTCTCGCCCCGCCTGCGCGAGCGCTACCCGGCGGATATGACGATCGTCCTCCAGCACCAGTTCAGCGGCCTCGCGGTGAACGACCAGGCGTTCGAGGTCGGGCTGTCCTTTTCCGGCGTTCCCGAGCGGCTGCGCGTGCCGTTCGACGCGCTCACCGGCTTCTTCGATCCCTCCGTGCAGTTCGGGCTGAAATTCGAGCCGCAGGAGGAAGCCCAGCCCGCCGGGGAGGCCGTGCAGACCACCGCGCCGGACGTGCCGCCCACTCCCCTCCCAGCCCCCCTCCCCCAGGTCGGGCGCCGCAAGCCCGGGGAGGAGCCCCCGAAGGCAGAGGAGAAGCCGGAGTCGCCGGCCGCACCGGCTCCCGGGACGCCGCAGGAGGCGGCCCAGGAAACGGCCCAGGTCGTCATTCTCGACGCCTTCCGCAAGAAGAACTGACCCAGCCACGCAGCCGCAAGGTCATCGGCAAGCCGCCGGAGGGCCGCAGCGTGACCCGATGGACCGGCATGACGGCGTGGCCCGGCCGAAGCTCGAAGCGCGCTTCGGCCGCGACCCGCGCCAGCACCGTCACCGCCTCCTGGAGCGAGAAGGCCGCGCCGATGCAGCCCCGCGGCCCCGCCCCGAAGGGCAGGTAGGCGAAGCGGTCGATCGTCTCGCGCCTCCCCGGCAGGAAGCGCGCGGGATCGAAGCCGTCGGGGTCCTCCCAGAGGCGCCTGTGCCGGTGCAGCACCCAGGGCGCGATCATCACCAGCGATCCCTTCGGGATGCGGAACCCGGCCACGCGGTCCTCCGCCACGGCGGCGCGGCTCATGAAGGGGACGGGCGGATAGAGCCGCATCGCCTCCTCCGTCACGGCGCGGGCATAGGGAAGAGCCGAAAGCGGGGCCTCGGGGCCCGCGGCATCCACCTCGCTTTCGAGCCGCTCGCGCACATCCGGGGCCTGCGAGACGAGGTAGATCGCCCAGGACAGGGCATTGGCCGTCGTCTCGTGGCCCGCGCCGATGAAGGTCACGACATTGGCCTTGACCTCGAGATCGCTCAGCCCCTGGCCGGTCTGCGGATCGGTCGCCTCCAAGAGCAGGGTCAGGAGGTCGCGCGGCGCCTCGCCGCCCCGCGCGAGCAGGCTTTTGCGCGCCTCGATCAATTCGTCCACGATCTCGTCGAAGAAGCGCAGGGCTGGCCGCGCCCGCAGGCGGCCGAGGCGCGGGATCCAGTCGGGCAGGCCGAAGACGTCGAGCGGATCGATCGGGCCGATCGCCTCGAAATAGCGCGTGATGGCACGTGACAGCGCGTCCGGGTCGCGCGCGAGGCCGTGGGTGAAGATGGTGCGCTCGAGGACGTCGAGGGTCACCCGCGTCATCTCCAGCGCCATGTTCACCTCGCGGCCCTCGCCCCGACGTCGCAGACGCCGCGCGAGCCTTTCGGCCGCCTCCCGCATCGGCGCCTGGAAGGTCGCGACCGTCTTCGGGGTGAAGAGGGGCGCGAGGGCGCGCCGCTGGCGGCGCCAGGCGTCGCCCTCCGCCGTCAGCAGGCCCTCGCCGAGGCCGGGCGCCAGGACGCGGCGCTGGAGATCGTCCTTGCGGTAGTTCTCCGCGTGGTCGACGAGGACGTGGCGGATCGCAGCCGGATCGCTCAGCACCGCGACATGGCCGAGGACGCCCTCGCTGACGATGATCGGCTCCTCGAAATGGGCCCGCGTCCAGGTCGAGAGCGGATTGGCCCGCGCGCCTTTCAGGAAGGTGAAGATGTCAGGAGGCCGCGCCAGCGGCTCCGGGGCCGGGGGGCGGAAGCGCGTGCCGCGCACGGCGGCGTCAATGGGTGGTTCCGCGAGCATGCGGGACAATGTATGGGCCAGCGGGGAGTTCGAAAGAGGCCATGATGTCACCTGCAACGATCAGCGGCGCGACCCGCACGGAAAGCGACACCTTCGGACCGATCGAGGTCCCGGCCGACCGGTTCTGGGGAGCGCAAACGCAGCGATCGCTGCAAAACTTCAAGATCGGCGGCGAGCGCATGCCGGTCCCGCTCGTCCACGCGCTCGGCCTCGCCAAGCAGGCCGCGGCCCTCGTGAACAAGGATCTGGGCCAGCTCGACGGCAAGGTCGCCGACGCGGTCGCCGCCGCCGCCGCCGACGTCGTCGCCGGCAAGCACGACGACGAGTTTCCGCTCGTCGTCTGGCAGACGGGCTCGGGCACCCAGTCGAACATGAACGCCAACGAGGTGATCGCCTCGATCGCCAACGAGGCGCTCGGCGGCAAGCGCGGCGGCAAGTCGCCCGTCCACCCGAACGACCACGTCAATCGCGGCCAGTCCTCGAACGACACCTTCCCCACCGCGATCCACATCGCGACCGCGCGCGAGATCAACGACCGCCTGCTTCCCGCGCTGCACCACCTGCACAAGGCGCTCGACGCGAAGGCGAGGGAATTCGCCGACATCGTCAAGATCGGCCGCACCCACACCCAGGACGCGACCCCGGTGACGCTCGGCCAGGAATTTTCGGGCTACGCCGCCCAGGTCCAGCTCGGCATCGCCCGGATCGAGGCGACGCTGCCGGGCCTCTACGCCCTCGCCCAGGGCGGCACGGCGGTCGGCACGGGCCTCAACGCCCATCCGCGCTTCGCGCAGGCTTTCGCGGACAAGATCGCGTCTCTGACCAAGCTTCCCTTCGTCACCGCGCCGAACAAGTTCGAGGCGCTCGCCTCCAACGACGCGATGGTGTTCACGCAGGGCTCGCTGGTCGCCATGGCGAGCGGCCTCTTCAAGATCGCCAACGACATCCGCTTCCTCGGCTCGGGCCCGCGCTCGGGCCTCGGCGAATTGTCGCTGCCGGAGAACGAGCCCGGCTCCTCGATCATGCCGGGCAAGGTCAACCCGACCCAGTGCGAGGCCATGACCATGGTCTGCTGCCAGGTCACCGGCAGCGGCACGACCGTCGCGATGGCCGGCAGCCAGGGCCATTTCGAGCTGAACGTGTTCAAGCCCGTGATCGCCTATGCGGTGCTGCAATCGATCCGCCTCCTGGCGGATGCCTCGGTGAGCTTCACCGACAATTGCGTCACCGGCATCAAGGCGAACCGCGACAAGATCGCCGAATTGCTGGGCCGCTCGCTGATGCTGGTCACGGCCCTCGCCCCGTCCATCGGCTACGACAAGGCCGCCGCCATCGCCAAGGCCGCGCACAAGAACGGCACGACGCTGAAGGAGGAGGCGTTGAAATCGGGCCATGTGACGGCCGAGGAGTTCGACCGCGTCGTCCGCGCCGAGGACATGCTGGCGCCGGGCTGAGCGGACGCCCGGTCCAGTCTGCAAGGCGCTCTGATGGCCGAGATCATCAACCTGCGCCGGGCCCGCAAGGCGAAGGCGCGCGCGGCGGCGCAGGCCGAAGCGGATGCGAACCGGCGCCAGTTCGGCCGCGGCAAGGCCGAGCGCGAGCGGATGGAGGCCGAGGCGGCGATCGCCGCCCGGCGGCTCGACGGCCATCGGCTCGGCGAGCCGGGCGAGGAGACGTGACCGGTCCCGGCATCGCCAAGCGCTCGGTCACGATCGCGGGGCATCGCACCAGCGTCTCGCTGGAGGAGCCCTTCTGGAACGCGCTCGGCGAGATCGCGCGCGAGCGCGGCGTCTCGCTCGGCGGGCTCGTCGCGCAGGTCGATGCGGGGCGGGGCGGGCAGAACCTGTCCTCGGCCCTGCGGCTCCACGTCCTCGCGGATCTGCGGCAGAAAGCGGCGCGCGACTGATCAGCCGCCGGGATTCGCGGGCGGCTGGGGCGCCGGGGCCGGAGGCTGCTGGCCCGCTCCCTCCCGCGCGCGTCGGCGTGCCTCGTCCGCCTTGCGCTGCCGCTCCATCTCGCGGCGTCCCTCCAGGCGGCGGCGCTCGGCCGCATCCTGGTCGAAGGTATCGACGCGGTCGAGCTCGCGCGCGAGCACGTTGGTCGCAAGGCCGCTCACGAGCGGCGCCGGATCGAGGATCCGGGCGATCCGTCCGGGGGCGCCCGCCCAGCCGAGGCCGAGCGTCGGCGGAGCGCCCGACCAGCCGCGCGGCAGCTCCTTCGATTGCAGGGCGCCCCGCGCATCGAGCGAGAGATTGCGCAGGTCGAAGCTCGCCGTGCCCTGCCAGCCTCCCCCTTCGCCCTCGATGCGCAGGGGAGAGAGCCGCAAGACCCCGCCGACGAGAGTTCCGGGAGCGGCGACGGGGGCCTTCGCGGCGAGCGTCCCGCGGCCCAGTTCCCCGGCGAGGAGCGGCTGCCAGTTCTGCGCGGCGATCGGCGCGTCGGTGGCGAGGATATGGGCCGCGAGCCGCGAGGGGGCGGCCGGGTCCGCCGCCTCGACGGCGAGGCCCTCGATCGCCACTTCTCCCGCGCCCCCGAGATTGGCGAGGAGGCCGGCCATGCTCTCGCCGGAGGCGCCGAAGCGGAGCTTCGCAGTCAGCTTGCCGCCGGAGAACGGCGCCGCAAGGAGGCCCGGAAGGGAGAGGCCCTCGACCACGGCGTCCCCGCTCAGGGCCGCGAGGCTTTCCTGGCGGTCGAGGCCCAGGTCGCCGCGCAGGCGCGCCTCGCCGAGCCGGATATCGAGCTTCGACAGGCGCAGGCCACTCCCCCCCACGCTTAGCGTGAAGGCGGCATCGCTCCCGCGGATGCCGCGGCCGAGATCGAGCGCCGTCGCCTTCACGTCCACCGCGCCGCCGAAGGGCAGGACCGGCCGGGGACCGAATCGTGCCGAGGGCCAGAGCGTGCCGGAAGCCGCGGGCTGGACGGGCCCGAGCGCGAGCACGGAAGCGAGCCAGGGAAGCGACAGGGAGTCCAGGGTCACCGTGCCGCGGAGATCATCCGGCGAAGCCCCGGACAGCTCGGCCGCGACCTTGGTTCCGGCGACGGTGCCGGTGGCGACGAGGCCCGGCGCGTCCTTGCGAGCATAGGCGATCTTCAGGGACAGGGGCACGGGACCCGCGGCGAGAAGGCCGAGCCGGGAGAGAACGGGGCCGGCATCGCTTCCCTCCAGCGCGATCTCCCCGCTCGCGAGGCGCTCGTCCTTCTCCCCGAGGCGAAGCGGCTCGACGGTGCGGACGGCGAGGCCGCCGATCTCCCCCGCCGCGCTCGCCGAGAGGCGCCCGTCCCGCCCGCGCTCGGCGCTCAGCATGAAGGGAGGCTCCCCCGGGGGGGCCTGCGCCCCGGCCCGGCCGATCAGCGCATCGGCATCGGTCCTGATGGTGAAGGAGGCCAGGGCCCCGTCGGCGTTCCGCGTGACCGCGTCGAAGGGCGCGCCGCCGAGCTGGCCCTTCAGGGTGGTGCGGATGCCGGCCGGCGCCTTCTCGACCTCGACGCGCAGATCGACGGGGTCGTCGCGGACCACGGACGGCACGAGGCGCGACAGCGGCCCGCCGATCCACGCCTGGCCGAAAAGATCGAGCAGGGGCGCCGCGCGCGACGCCTTGAGGCGCCCCGCGATCAGGCCGGTCCCGTCGGCCGCGATGCGCCCGGAGAGATCCGCCTCCGCCCCGGCGAGGTCGCGGACCTCCAGGGTGTCGATCGCGATGGCCGCGCCCTCGGTCGCGATCCGGCCCGCGATATGCCCGCCCTTCTTCCCGCCATAGGTGACGCCGCGGGCGTCGATCGAAAGCCCGAGATCACGATCGCGGGCGAGGGCGAAAAGCGGCGCCGCCTGCGGCAGGGCGGAGATGTCGAGCCCCTCCACGGCGAGCTGGGCGTCGAGGCGCGCCCGCGCCCCACTTTCCGCGGCCGTGTGCCGAACCGCACCGGACACGCGCAAATCCCCCTGGGACACGCGCAGGCTGCGCAGCGACACGACCGGATCGACCAGGGCGATATCGGCCGACGCCTCCAGCGGGCGCGGCTCGACGAAGCCGGCGAGACCCTGGAGGCCGAAGCCCTCGAGGGCGCGGGCGAGACGCTGCCCGTCTTGCGCCTTCAGAACCATCCGGCCCGCGGCGCCCGGCGCCTCGCCGAGCCGGAAGGAGCCGCTCAGCTCAAGACGCGAGCGGCCCGGCCCCGAAATCCCGAAGGCGCCGACCTCGCCCCCCTCCCCTTCCGCCGAGAGCGAAAGCGAGAGCCCCGACAGGTCCTCGTCGGCCCCGACCGCGAGGCTGTCGAGCGTGAGCGACAGATCGACCGGCAGCGGCACGCCGGAGCGCCGGGCGGGAGAGGCGAGGAACGCGGCGAGAACCGGCCGCAGGGGCCGCAAATCCACGCGCCGGCCCGAGAGGTTCAGCGCAAGGGCGGGCCGGCGGAACTGGTAATGTCCTTCCCCGGCGAGGCGGATGGCCGCCGCGCCCTCGCCCGCCTCGATCGCGAGATCAGCGAGATCCGCCCGGTCTCCGACGGCCGTCACATTCGCCTGCGCCAGGAGGGGCAGGTCGGGAAGCGCCGCCGCGAGCTTCGCCGTGCCTGCGAATTGCGGCTCCAGGACCTCGCCCGGCAGGGGCGCGAGGGTGATCTGGCCGTCGATGTCGAGCCGCGCGCCCTCGCCGCCGATGCCGATCTTGAGCTGCGCCTTGCCCCCCGCCACCTCGCCGAGGGCGGCCTCGATCGACCGGCCCGCGCTCCGCCCCTCGAAGCGGAAGGGCCCGAGGAGGGAGCCCGCCTGGATGCGGACGGTCTCCGCATCGTGCTGGTCGGTACGGCCGGTCACGGGGTCCGCCGTCGTCAGCAGGAACTGCTCAATCCGCACGTCCTCGAGCATCCAGCCCTTGCGCCGGGCCGCCTCGGACAGGAGCCGCGCGGGCATCCGCCAGCCGCCCCCCGTCCCGACCGGCAGCTTGATCTCGGCCCGGCCGATCCGCGTGTCCAGGAACCGGACCTCGCCCGCGAGAAGCGGCGTCAGTGCGATCTCGGCCCGCACATACATCGCGTCGAGGGCCGCCCCCTCCCGCCCCGCCCCGCCCACGCGCAGGCGCTGCACGCGCAGCCGCGGCGTGGGCAGAAGGCGCAGGTCGATCGGCCCGTCCGTGCGCACCTCCTGGCCGAGGGCGCGCGAGACGGCGGCTTCCACCCAATGCCGCCGCGCCGACCAGTCCACGAGAGGCGGCACGGCGAGCGCGGCCGCGAGGACCAGGATCACCAGCCCCGCGAGAAAGGTCAGGACGTCGCGCAAGGGCGGCTCAGACGGCGACGATCTTGCCCGGATTCATGATGTCGTCCGGGTCGATGGAGCGCTTGAGGAGGCGCATCATGGCGAGGGCCGGCTCGCCGTGCTCCGCCTTCAGGTACTTCATCTTGCCCGAGCCGACGCCGTGCTCGCCGGTGCAGGTTCCCTCCATGCGCATCGCCCGCTCGACCAGCCGGTGCATGAAGGCTTCCGTCTTCTCGATCTCGGCGGGATCGTCCATCATCACGAGGGGCATGACGTGGAAATTGCCGTCGCCCACATGGCCGGCGATCGGCGCGACCAGCCCGGAGCGCTCGATATCCTCCTTCGTCTCGGCGAGGCATTCGGCGAGGCGCGAGATCGGCACGCAGACGTCGCTCGCGACGCCCTTCGCGCCGGGGCGCAGGCCGAGCGAGGCCCAATAGACGTCGTGCCGCGCCTGCCAGAGCTTCGAGCGCTCCTCCGGATCGGTCGAGAAGCGAAAGCCCGTGCCGCCGCATTCCGCCGCGAACTCCCCGAAGCGCTCGGCCTGCTCCTTCACGCCCGCCTCGGTGCCGTGGAACTCGAACAGAAGCAGCGGCGTCTCGGGCAGCGAGAGCTTGGAATAGGCGTTGATGCCCCGGATCTGCACCTCGTCGAGCAGCTCGATCCGCGCCACGGGCAGCCCGCACTGGATGGTGAGGATCACCGCGTCGCAGGCGGCCTTGACGGTCGGGAAGGAGCAGATTCCGCCGGAAATCGCCTCCGGGATGCCGCTCAGCCGCAGGGTGATCTCGGTGATCACCCCGAGCGTGCCCTCGGAGCCGACGAAGAGGCGGGTGAGGTCGTAGCCGGCCGAGCTTTTCTTCGCGCGCGAGCCGGCCTTGATCACCTCGCCCTGCGGGGAGACGACCTTCAGCGCCAGCACGTTGTCCTTCATCGTGCCGTAGCGCACCGCGTTGGTGCCGGAGGCGCGCGTCGCGGCCATGCCCCCGATCGTCGCGTCGGCGCCCGGATCGATGGGGAAGAAGAGGCCGGTATCGCGCAGATATTCGTTCAGCTCCTTGCGCGTGATGCCGGGCTGCACGACGACGTCGAGATCCTCGGCATGGACCGCGACGACGGCTTTCATCTGGCTCATATCGATCGAGACGCCGCCGAAGGGGGCGTTGAGATGGCCCTCGAGCGAGGTGCCGACGCCGAAGGCGATCACGGGCATCCTCTCGGTCGCGCACAGCCTGACGATCTCCACCACCTCCTCGGTGCCTTGCGGATAGACGACGACGTCCGGCGGCTGGACGGGAAGCCAGGTCGTCGTATGCGCATGCTGCTCGCGCACGGCGAGGCTCGTCACGGCGCGGTTGCCGAAGCGCTTCTGCAACTCGGCCACGACGCGCGAGACGGCCGCCGCGTCGGGCCGGGCCCCCGCCCCGGCGGGGGGGGCGCCGGGTTCGGGGGGGGTGATGACCGAGGCGGGCATGAGGCGTCGCCGTTCCAGGGGGGTCCGGGCCCCGCTAGCAGACCGCGCGGAGCGGCGCGACAGCGCCGAAAAGCCCGCGGCGGGGCGATTGCGCGCGGCGGGGTGTTAATCTTCGCGGCCCGCGCGCTTTCATGCCGCCGGGAGGACGGTGCGCGTGGCCGACGACGAGACTTTGCCGCTCTTCACCTTCTCGCCCTTCGTCTCCTCGGCGATGCGGGTCGAGCCGGCCTGGATCGACTATAACGGCCATCTCAACATGGCCTATTATCTCGTCCTCTTCGACCGTGGGATCGAGGAAGCCCTGGCGCTGGCCGGGCTCGGGCCCGACTACGCCCAGACGCGCGGCATGTCCTATTTCGCGGCCGAGCTGCACACCGTCTATCGCCGCGAGCTTCCCGTCGAGGAGGCGGTGCGGGTGACGGTCCAGATCGTCGACCACGACGAGAAGCGCATCCACGCCTATCTCGAAATCCGGCAACTGGCCGAGGGCTGGGTCGCGGCGACCTGCGAGAAGCTGTTCCTGCATGTCGACATGCAGGACCGGAAGGTCGTTCCCTTCCCCGCCGACATCCTGGCGAATCTCGCGGCCATGAAGCGCGCCCATGCCCGGCTGCCGCGTCCGGCGGCGCTCGGCCGCTCGGTGGGGCTGAAGCGTAAGCCTTCCTAGCGCCGCATCGGCGCGACCCCGGCATTGGGGACGAGCGGGGGCGGCGCGGGCCGCGTCATCTCGTTGCGCAAGGCGTTCGTCTCGAACTGGTTCTGCTGCTGGACGGCCCGGCTCTGCTGCTGCTGCGTGATCGAGCGGCTCAGCGCATTGACCTGATTCTCCGCCCGGCTCGCGGCCGGATCGTATTGGGCGAAGGCGGCGGCGGGGACGACCAGCAGGGCACACAGAAGAAAAGGAGTCGCGAAAAGGCGCATAATGATCGGGAACCTTGAGGAAGTGATTGCATCCGGCTTGGGATAACCCGCAGGGAAGCTCCGAGTTTCGGTCGGCGATACCCCGACGAATGGCCATATCTCCCTGAACCGCGGCTGATTGCCTCGTGGACGGAGGCGCCGGGAGGCGGATCAACCCTCGACGGGGCGACGGATTTGATTCAGGAAGGCGCCATGACACGCGCGAGACCCCTGCCCGCGCCGGACGTCGCGGCCCCGGAGGAAGACGGACGCCGCCTGACCGTCAGCGAGCGGGCACGCTTGTCAGCCATGCAATCCGCGCATGGCGCTCCGCCCGATTACCTGTCCGGCCTCAATCCGGAGCAGCGGCAGGCGGTCGAGACCACCGAAGGACCCGTCCTGGTCCTCGCCGGGGCCGGGACCGGCAAGACCCGCGTGCTCACGACGCGAATCGCCCATCTCATCGCGACCGGCCGCGCCTGGCCCTCCGGCATCCTGGCGGTCACCTTCACCAACAAGGCGGCGCGCGAGATGAAGGAGCGCGTCGCCCGTCTCGCCGGGGCGGCGGGCGAGGGCATGCCCTGGCTCGGCACCTTCCATTCGATCGGCACCAAGATCCTGCGCCGCCATGCCGAGCTGGTCGGGCTGCGCTCGGATTTCACCATCCTCGGCACCGACGACCAGATCCGGCTGCTGAAGCAGGTCATCGCGGCCGAGAAGATCGACGAGAAGCGCTGGCCGGCGCGCCAGCTCGCCTCCTTCATCGACGGCTGGAAGAACCGGGGCCTCGCCCCGAAGGACGTACCCGCCGGAGAGGCGGCCGTCTTCGCGAACGGGCGCGGCACGGGGCTCTACGGCGCCTACCAGGAGCGGCTGAAGACGCTGAACGCGGCGGATTTCGGCGACCTCCTGCTCGAATGCCTGCGGCTCTGGCGCGAGAACCCGGACGTGCTGGAGCAGTACCAGCAGCGCTTCCGCTACATGCTGGTGGACGAGTACCAGGACACCAACGTCGCGCAATATCTGTGGCTGCGCCTCCTCGCCCAGGCGCGCAAGAACCTCTGCTGCGTCGGCGACGACGACCAGTCGATCTATGGCTGGCGGGGCGCGGAGGTCGACAACATCCTGCGCTTCGAGCACGATTTTCCGGGCGCGACGGTCATCCGCCTCGAGCGCAACTACCGCTCGACCGGCCATATCCTCTCGGCCGCCTCCGGCCTCATCGCGAAGAACAAGGACCGGCTCGGCAAGACCTTGCGCACCGACGACGTGCCGGGCGAGCGCGTCAGCGTCTCGGGCGCCTGGGATTCGGAGGAGGAGGCGCGCCAGATCGGCGAGGAGATCGAAGCGATCCACGCCGCCAGGGACAAGCTGTCGGAGGTCGCGGTGCTGGTGCGCATCTCCGCCCAGATGCGCGAGATCGAGGACCGCTTCGTCACGCTCGGCCTGCCCTATCGCGTGATCGGCGGCCCGCGCTTCTACGAGCGGGCGGAGATCCGCGACGCACTCGCCTATCTGCGCGCCACCGCCCAGCCCGCCGACGACCTCGCCTTCGAGCGCATCGTCAACGTGCCGAAGCGCGGCCTCGGCGAGGCGGCCCTGAGCCTTCTTCACGCCCATGCCCGCCGCGCCCGCGTGCCACTGATGCAGGCCGCGCGCTATCTCGTCGAATCGGACGAGATGAAGCCCGCCCCCCGCCGGGCGCTCCGGGACCTCATGGCCCATTTCGAGCGCTGGCGCCTCGCCCTGGAGACGACGCCCCATCACGATCTGGCCCGGACGATCCTGGAGGAATCCGGCTATACGGACATGTGGGCCAAGGAGAAATCGGCCGACGCGCAGGGGCGGCTGGAGAACCTCAAGGAGCTGGTCCGCTCCATGGAGGAATTCCCGGACCTGCCGGCCTTCCTGGAGCATGTCTCGCTCGTCATGGAGGCGAACGAGGATGGCGACCAGGACCGCGTCTCGCTGATGACGCTCCACGCCGCCAAGGGCCTCGAATTCGAGACGGTCTTTCTGCCCGGCTGGGAGGAGGGCCTGTTCCCCTCCCAGCGCGCCCTCGACGAGAACGGCCGGGCGGGCCTCGAGGAGGAGCGGCGCCTCGCCCATGTCGGGCTGACGCGGGCGAAGCGCCGGGCGCATATCTATTTCGCCTCGAACCGGCGCATCCACGGGCTCTGGAGCGCGACGATCCCCTCGCGCTTCATCGACGAATTGCCCGAGCACAATGTCGAGCTGCGCGAGGCGCCGGCCGCCTATTCCGGCCGCACCGCCTCCCGCTTCGAGGGCATGACGCCCTTCGGCTCCTCCTACCAGACGCCGGGCTGGCAGCGCGCGCGGGCCCGCGCCGAGGAGGCGGCGCGCGAATCCGACACGGGACGCGGCTTCGGCTTCCGCGAGGAGGCCACGCCCTTCCGCCCGGGCGGCCGGCGCAGCCCCGGCGGGCGGGCGCCCCAGCTCATCGAGGGCGAGGTGCTGGCGAAATCGACGGGGGCGCCCTCCCCCTACGAGGCCGGCGCCCGCGTCCTGCACCTCAAGTTCGGCCCCGGCACGGTCGCCGCCGTCGACGGCAACAAGCTGACGGTCGATTTCGACAAGGCCGGCCGCAAGACGGTGCTGGACAGCTTCGTCGAGGGCATGGGGTAGGGTGGTAGCACGATTGTACCAGCCGAAAATTTCCTTCTTGAACCCTCCGAAATGAAAGATCCTATAGGTGATGGTCAATTCGGATCGTCACGATGCTCACTCACAGCCGCGAGATCGTCAGCCGCCTCGTCAAGGACGGTTTCATGCATCGCTCCACAAAGGGATCGCATCATAAATATGCTCATCCCGATGGACGGATCGTCATCGTCCCTCATCCCAGGCGGGATATTCCCCAGGGTACGGTGCGGAGTATATATAGACAGGCGGGCTGGCGGGCCGACTGACCGATGACCCATTACATCGCATTGATCCACAAGGAGCCGGATTCCGGCTATGGCGTGTCCTTTCCAGACGTGCCGGGCGTGATCACGGTCGGCGAGACGCTTGATGCCGCCATGGAGCTGGCGGCCGAGGCCCTGTCATTCGCGGCGGAGGATTGGGAAGAACTCACCGGAAGCGCGTTTCCCGCGCCGCGCACGCTCGATTCGCTGCGCGCCGATAGCGGGTTCCTGGCCGATTCCAGGGATGCCGTCGTAGCCGCGATTCCATTGCCCCGCCCTCTGCGCGCGGCTGCCTGAGTTCCACGCCGAGTCCCCCCATCGGCCTGAGCCAGCGAGGGACGATCACAACCTGTCGCCCCTCGCGGACTCGGCCGGCCGGTCAATAGACCCAGCGCACGCCGCCGAAGATGCTGCGGCCCTCGCCCGGATAGAAGATCGTCGTCGCCGTCTTCCTCGCATCCGCGACGGCGCCGATATCGCTGACATAGCGCTTGTTGGCGAGGTTGCGGGCATCGACATACAGCGTCACGCCGCGCCCCAGCTCCATCCCCGCCTGCACGCCGATCAGCGTATATCCCGGCACGCGCAGCGTGTTGGCGTGGTCGGCGAAGGCCCCCTGGGGCACCCAGTCCAGGGTTGGCGCGATGAAGAAGCCGCTCGGATGGGTATAGGCCAGAATCGTGCGCAGGACGTGCTGCGGAATGCCGGCGATCCGGTTGTTGCCGTAGACGGGATCGTGGTCGAAGCGGAAATCGTTCCAGGTATAGACCTGCCGGAGCGCGAGCTTGTCTCCGACCCCTGGCCCGAGCAGGTCGCTCCAGAGATCGACACCGAAGGCCAGCTCGACGCCCTGATGAGTCGTCCGGTCGGCGTTGAAGGTCGAGGCCGGGATGCCGAGCGCGGCATTCGTGTTGAAGTTGATCAGTTCGTCCCGCAGCGTCGAGTGGTAATAGGTCACGTCCCAGCGGAAGCGGTCCCAGGAGCCGCGCGTGCCGACCTCCGCCGTCCAGGCCTTCTGCGCCTGGAGCGGCACGAAGGTCAGGCCCGAAAGGTTCGACTGCGCGAGGTCCGAGAAATCCGGGATGTCGCGCGAGCGCGTCAGGTTGGTGAAGAACTGCACGTTCTTCACCGGCTGGTACATGAGGCCGATCTTGGGATTGAAGCCGTCATAGTCGCGATCGGCCGCCCGTGCCGGGATCGTGTAGAAGTTTCGAAAATCGCGCTCGTCGTGGAGCAGCTTGGCGCCCGCCATCACGGCGAGTTCCGGCGTCACCCAGAAGCGGTTGTCGATATAGCCCTCGTAGTTCTGCGCGTTCTGGCGGGCGCTGGCCGTGAGCATCCCCCGATTGCCCGCGATGTTGACGTATTGGCGGGCCGAATTGTCGCCCCCGATGGCGCGGGCGCCGACGATCAGTTCGTTGCGGTAGCCGCCGATGTCGAAGGAGCCGCTCCAGCGCGGCGCGATGCCGTAGGTCGCGCCCTCCTGGTCGATCACCTGGAAGATCGGATGATAGAGGCGCTTGTGCGTGTACCAGGAATCGATGTCGAGCGTGCCGACGTCGAGCGCGAAGGAGGTCCGGTTCGCGATGCGCTCCGCCCAGACGTCGCGCGCCTGGTTCCCGGATATCGCGGCGGCGGCCGCCTGGCGCGGATTGTAGAGCACGCCGTTGAGATCGAGCGTGCCGGGCAGCTTCTGCCGGGTGATGAAGGAACCGAACCAGGTGCGGGTCTCGATGCCCGGCGCGATCTTGTAGCCGACATTGCCGTTGATCTGCCAGTAATCCTGGTTGGCGTGGTCCCTGAACCCGTCCTGATGCGAATAGGTGGCGTTGATCAGGCCGTCGGCATCGCCCTCGACCCGCGACGCCTGGACGTTGGTGCGGATCGCGCCGAAGGACCCGCCTTCCACCCGCACGATGTTGGAGCCGAAGGCGGTGTAGGCCGTGGGCGTGACGATGTTGATCGCTCCCCCGAGCATGGAGGAGCCGAAGATCAGCCCGTTGCCGCCCTTGTAGACCTCGATCGAGCGCGCCGAGAGCGGGTCGATCTGGTAGAAGTCGCCCGAGCCGTCGGCGAGGTTGAGCGGGATGCCGTCGAGCAGCATCTCGATGCCGCGCGTATGATACGAGCGGGCGATGCCGGAGCCGCGGATCGACAGGCGGACCTCCTGGCCGTAGCGCGACTGCGTGAAGACGCCGGGGGTATCCTTGAGCACGTCCGGCAGATTGTTGGTGTAGCGGTTCTGGAACGAGGTGGCGTCGATGAAGGCGACCGACCCGACCGTCGAGAGGACATTGGCGCGCTGCTGCTGGACCGAGGGCACGGTGAGCGAGCCGCCCGTATCCGGCCCCGCGGACGGATCGATGCCCGGTGCGCGGATCCCGTCGGATGCGGGGGCCGGGGCCGCGGGCGGCGGGGCGGCGGCCAGACGCCGGCGCACCGGCGCCGCGGCGCGCGCCGGCTTCGGCGCGGAGGCAACGTGGCTCGGGCGGCTGCCTGCCCTGGCGGAGGAGGATGACCGGGGCGGTTTCGCCGGGCGGGGCCGCGCTTCGGGGGCGGAGTCGACGATGGGAGGAAGGGAGGTGGTCGGAGGCGATTGCGGGAAGGCCGGCTGCGCGGCCGACAGGCACGCAGCCGCGCCGAGCGCGACGCCCAGCGGCTTAATGGTCATGATATAAGGTCCAACGCCTGGAGAAGATCGGAAAGCGGAGAGCGATCGATCAGGCGGCAGGCGGACCTCTGGGACTTCCGGCGTAGCGGGGCGGGCCGGTGCGCGGCAGCGACGCCTCGGGCCGCCAGACGACGGAGAGGAGGCGAGGCGGATCGGGGCGCAGGATGACGGCGGCCGGGGGCGGCGGGGCGATATGGCCGGGATGGGCGGCCGTGCAGCACTGGTGATGATGGCCAGCTGAATGCGGGACGGAGCCGTGGTCGCCCGCCTCCGCACAGAGCCAGCCGTGCGGGATCGCCGCCGCGGGCGTGGCGAAGCCCAGGAACGCCTGGAGCAGGAACGCATAGAGCGCGACCACGCCGATGACGGCGCGGCGTCGACCCGACGAGGCTCGATCCATGCGCATGTCAGATGCGTAGCGGGAGCATCCGAGGACGGCTATGGCAGGAATGCCACAAACATGTGCAGCCTTCGCATCCTCCCCGTCATCCCCGGCCGGAGCGAAGCGGAGGGGAAGGGGATCCGGAGCCGCCCGCGAGCCCTCCTGGATCCCCTCCCCGCGCCCTCGGTGCGCCGAGGACGACAAGGGCTGGCGGGGGCGGCGGGCGATTCACCGCTTGACCCGGCCTTCCGACTCTGCTTAGTCACGCGCCTCACGCAAGGAGCGGCCGAGTGTCCGTGATTCTCATCGTAGCGGAGGCGCCATCGTCGGAGCGGGGTTGACCCGTATCTCCGCTGGTGGCGCATGCAGGGTCCCTCGGGGCCCTTTTTTGTTGCCTGAAATCCAGTTTGCGGACCGGACGTCCCCGAGGGCGCGGTTCAGGAAAGCCCCGCGGGGCCAAGGAGTAGTGTGATGGGCGAGAGGATGACCGGCGCCGAAATGGTGGTCCAGGCGCTGCGCGACCAGGGTGTCACGCACATCTTCGGATATCCCGGCGGCGCCGTGCTCCCGATCTACGACGCGCTTTTCCACCAGGAGGAATTGCAGCACGTCCTCGTCCGCCACGAGCAGGGCGCCGTCCACGCGGCGGAGGGCTATGCGCGCTCGACCGGCAAGGTCGGCTGCGTGCTGGTGACCTCCGGCCCCGGCGCCACCAATGCCGTCACCGGCCTCGCCGATGCCATGCTGGATTCGATCCCGGTCGTCTGCATCACCGGCCAGGTGCCGACCCATCTCATCGGCACCGACGCCTTCCAGGAATGCGACACGGTCGGCATCACGCGCAATTGCACGAAGCACAACTACCTCGTGAAATCGATCGAGGACCTGCCGCGCATCCTGCATGAGGCGTTCTACGTCGCCTCGAGCGGGCGGCCCGGCCCCGTCGTCATCGACCTGCCGAAGGACGTCCAGTTCGCGACCGGCGACTATTGCAAGCCCGGCGACAACCAGCACAAGACCTACCGGCCGATCCTCGACGGCGACCCGCAGAAGATCCGCGCCGCCGTGCGCCTGATGGCGGGCGCGAAGCGGCCCGTCTTCTACACGGGCGGCGGCATCGTCAATTCGGGCCCGCGGGCGGCCCGGGCCCTGCGCGAGCTGGTGCGGCTCACGGGCTTTCCGATCACCTCGACCCTGATGGGGCTCGGCGCCTTCCCGGCCTCCGATCCGCGCTGGCTCGGGATGCTGGGCATGCACGGGACCTACGAGGCGAACCACGCCATGCACGATTGCGACGTCATGATCGCGCTCGGCGCGCGCTTCGACGACCGCATCACGGGCCGGCTCGACGCCTTCTCCCCCGGCTCGAAGAAGATCCATGTCGATATCGACCCTTCCTCGATCTCCAAGAACGTGAAGGCGGATATCGGCATCATCGGCGATTGCGCGCATGTGATCGAGGCGATGATCGCGGCCTGGAAGGAGATGAAGGCCGAGCCCGACCGCGAGGCCCTCGCGGCCTGGACGCGCCGGATCGACGGCTGGCGCGCGCGCAACTGCCTCGCCTACCGGCGCTCCGATTCGGTGATCAAGCCGCAATATGCCCTCGAGCGGCTTCAGGAGCTGACGCGGGACCGCGAGACCTATTTCACCACCGAGGTCGGCCAGCACCAGATGTGGGCGGCCCAGTTCCTGAAGATCGAGGAGCCGAACCGCTGGATGACCTCGGGCGGCCTCGGCACCATGGGCTACGGACTGCCCGCCGCCATCGGCACCCAGCTCGCCCATCCGGGCGCGCTCGTGATCGACATCGCCGGCGAAGCCTCGATCCTCATGAACATGCAGGAGATGTCGACGGCCGTGCAGTACCGGCTGCCGGTCAAGATCTTCATCCTGAACAACGAATATATGGGCATGGTGCGCCAGTGGCAGGAACTGCTGCATGGCGGGCGCTACTCGCAGAGCTATTCGGCCTCGCTGCCCGATTTCGTGAAGCTCGCCGAGGCTTACGGCGGCGTCGGCATGCGCTGCACGGACCCCGCCGCACTGGACGACGCCATCCGGGAGATGATCGCGGTCGAGGACCGGCCGGTGATCTTCGATTGCTGCGTCGACAAGACCGAGAACTGCTTCCCCATGATCCCCTCGGGCAAGGCCCATAACGAGATGATCCTCGCCCCGGCGGACGATATCGAGGAGAAGGAGGATATCGGCGGCATCATCTCCGCCGAGGGCAAGATGCTCGTGTGAAGGTGTCCCCGGGCGAGGCGGCCTCCGCCTCGCCCTGCGGAAACGTCCCGGGCCAGGGAAGGCGCGGGCGGGGAGCCGTCAGGCCGGTCCGGCCTGGTCCAGTTCCCTCAGCCGGTCCCCGGCGAAGGCTTCGTTGTCGTAGTCCAGGTCGCTCGGGACCCAGATCATGAAGCGCTCCGCCAGCTCCGTCAGGACGAGATCGGGGTGCACGCGGTCGACATAGCCCCAGTCGATCGCCGAGGACCAGATGAAATGGACCTCGCGGAACGTCTCGGCCAGCATCGCCGACAAGCCGTGATGGTCGAAGGCGGAAAAGGAATCGCCGAACAGCAGCAGCCGGCGCGGATCGGCGTCGGCAGCCTCGTTGCGATAGACGACGCGGGCGCCCCGGTGCAGGTCGGCCGCCTTGCCGGCCTGCTCGTAGCGCTGGACGAGTTCGTTGGCCGCGATCCGAACCGCGTCCCGGGTGACCGTCCGGCGCCTCAGCAACTCCGCCGGCGCCGGCGTCAGCTTGACGCCGAGGTCGCCGACGAAATCCTCGACCACGACGCAATGCCTGTCCTCGAGCTGCCAGCGGATCGGCGCGCCGAGCGTCCGGCAGATCGTGTCGTGGGCGACGCGGCACCCCTCGCTGGACCAGTGCGAATCGGTGCGCAGGAACGTCTCGCCGCCCGCGCGCGCGGCGACGAGCGGTTCCACGGCGTCCAGGCAGAGCTGCTCGTTGCCAATGAGCCGGCAGAGCTGCTGCCCCGAACCGAGGCTCGGATCGATGGCGAGGGCCGGCGCCTTGTCGGCATAGACTGACAGCTTCTCCGGCACGGGCAGATGCAGATATCGGATCCCGCGCCGCCGGCAGCGCCGGGCGCGCATCGCCAGGAGCCAGGCCCAGCGCCGCAGCAGCAGCGAGCGGCCGATGCCGCGGCGGTACATGCGGATCGGCGGATTCGCTCCGCCCGTCAGGAAGAGCCAGCCTTCCTCGCCGACATGCACATCATAGATCATGCGGCGATGGTTCCTTCGCGCCCGGCCCCATCGGGCGAGTTCCTCTATTCCCATCGACCTGTCTTTGGCGCAAATTGCAGATTCCTCGGGGGTGCGCATGACCACCATCCTGGTTGCCACCGTCAAGGGCGGCAGCGGCAAGACGACCTTGTCCACCAACCTCGCGGCGGCCCTCGCCGCCGACGGTGCAAAGGTGCTTCTCGCCGATCTCGACCGGCAGCGCTCGGCCACCGAATGGCTGGCACGCCGGCCGGCCGATGCCGCTCCGATCGCGGGCGCCGAATGGATGAAGGACATCGGCCGCCCGGGCCCCGAATTCGATTTCGCGATCCTCGACGCCCCGGCCGCACTCAAGACCCGCCAGATCGAGGAGGTCGTCGCCTTCGCCGACCGGATCATCGTGCCGGTCGCGCCTTCGGCCCTCGACGAGGGCGCCACCTTGCGCTTCCTCAGGAAGCTGGACGACATCCGGGCGGTCGCCAAGGGGCGCAAGCTGGTCGGCCTCGTCGGCAACCGCGTGCGCGCGGGAACGCGCTCCGCCGAGCGGCAGAGCGCGTTCATGGCGAAGTCGGGCCATCGCTGCGTGGCCCGGATCAGGGATTCGCAAGTCTATCTCGACGTCGTGGAGGCGGGACAAGGCATCTTCGACCGCAGCGGCTCGCGCATCGCTCCGCTGAAGGAGGATTGGTGGCCGCTCCTCGAATTCGTCCGCTCGGGATGAGCGCGCGCACAGTCAATTCTCCGCCAGATCCAGCGTGAACCGGGCCCGCCCGTCCGAAGCGGAGACGCTCCAGGTCAGCTCGTAGGGTCCCCAGGAGCTGACGGCGTCCTTCTTCATCGACTCGCTTTCCGCCCGCAAGCCCGCCGCCGTAGTGCCGGCCGCTTCCGCCGACACGCTCTTGTCCATGGCCATCAGCACCGAGACCGAGGCTTTCTCGAGGGCCTGCGGGTCCCCGGCAGATGCCAGTTCCAGATGGCCGAGCGCGCCGTCCCGGCAGATCACCGTGGCATCGACCCCGCGGATCCCCGAGACTTTCTCTCCCTCGCTCCCCGCCGCCCGGCCGAAGGCGGCGCCGGACGGGGCCAGGGCGAGACGCTTCAGCGACGCCTGCCAGGCCGCCTTGAAGGCGGGGCAGGCCACGACCCCCTCCGCCGCGGCGGATTGTACGAGGGCCAGGGACAGGACAGCGGCGACGGCGAGTGAACGCATGTGGTGTTCCCATGGGTCTGGAGGCGACCCGATGCCGACCCATGCATGCGGTTCGGGGCCGCTTCGAGGCAAGCCCGGCACGGCACGGAAGGGCTGGCCGCGCCGCGCGCCATCTCCTATGACGAGCGGCCAGGCCGGAGGCTGCGACAGCCCCGGACGGGCGTGGGACGCGACGATTTTGGCCGAGCGATGACAGACACTCCTCCCGACCGCCTCTCCGTGGACCCGGCGAGCCCCTATTTCGACGAGGCGCTGCTGGCGCGCGGCGTCGGCGTCCGCTTCAAGGGCGTCGAGAAGACGAATGTCGAGGAATATTGCGTCTCGGAGGGCTGGGTGCGGCTCGCGGCCGGCAAGACGCGCGACCGGCACGGCAACCAGATGACGCTCAAGCTGAAGGGACCCGTCGAGGTCTATTTCCGGGACGACGCGGCATGAGCCCCGAGCCGAAGGGCAAGCTGACCATCCGCGTCATGGCCATGCCTGCCGATACGAACGCCAACGGCGACATCTTCGGCGGCTGGGTCATGTCGCGGATGGACCAGGCCGGCGGCGTCGCCGCGATCGAGCGCGCGCAGGGGCGTGTCGTGACGGTGAAGGTGGACGGCATCATCTTCATCCGGCCGCTCAAGGTGGGCGACATCCTCTCGGTCTATACGCGGATCCTCGGCGTCGGCCGCACCTCGATGAAGATCGAGATCGAGGCATGGGCGACGCGCTTCCAAAGCGGTCTTCACGAAAAGGTCACCGAGGCGACCTTCACCTTCGTCGCCATCGACGATGCCGGCCGGCCGACTCCCGTTCCGCCCTCCCCCGCATGAAGAGTCCCCTCCGGGCCGAGCGCGACGAGCAGGTGCTCCGCATCGCGGGCGAGAGCATCGTCGTCGCCTACGACCCCGACGGCGAGTGCTGGCACGTGAGGACGTCGAGCGTGCCGGGGCTGCGCGCAGAGGCGCAGACGCTGGACGAATTGATCGAGGAACTGCCCCATCTGATCCGGCAGGCCGGCATGCCGTAGGAAACCGCCCTCGGACCTCGGCGCGCGCGCGACCCCACCTCATCCAGGCGGGTTGCGGCCCTCTCTCTCCGCCAGCAGGCTCCGCAGGCGCTCCGCCGCGATGCGTCCCACGGCCCGCGCGCCGAAGCGCTCCTCCATCCGGCGCCGCCCCGCCTCGGCACGCGCCTCGCGTCCGGCGCGATCCTCCCGGACCCGCCGAAGGATCGCTGTCGCCGCCGCGAGATCCGGCTCGGCCCAGGACTGGCCGTCGCCGTAGGGATATTCCCCGTCACGGAGCGGCCGCAGCCGGCAGGGAACCGGAAATCCGGTCTCCTCGTCGAGGAAATCGGTGCAGCCGGAATAATCCGTCCCGATCACCGGCCGGCCGAGTCCGAGCGCCTCGGCCATGCCGAAGCCGAATCCCTCCGAGCGATGCAGCGAGGCATAGCCGTCGCAGACCCGCGCCAGCGACAGGATCTCGTCCCGCGAGAGGGTCTCCTCCAGAACCACGATGCGCGGATCCTCCCGGGCGGCCCGCAGCAAGGCCGCCCGGCTTGCCGGGCACAGGCTCGGCGGGCCGATCGACTTGAGGACGAGGCCGACGCCGTCGTCGGGCGCGGGAAAGGCGGCCCTGAAAGCCTCCGCCAGCCCGGCCGGATTCTTGCGGGCGACGATCGAGTTGTAGTCGAAAGTGAAGAGGAAGAGGAACCTCTCCGCGGGAAGGCCGAAATACGCGCGCCCGAAGGCGGCGGCGCTTTCCACCGAGACGGCGGGCGGCACGACGGTGATCGGCCCGTCGAAGACATGGCGGAACGCCTCGGCGACGAATCTCGTCGGCGCCCAGACCTCGTCGAACCGCGCGAGCCGGGGCGCCCAGGCCCGCGGCGCCTCGGCCAGTTCCCAATAGGTGCGGAAGATCCTGTGGCTCCCCTGCGCCCGACGGCCGAACTGCTCGAGGAAGGCGTCGAGATGGTCGCCATTCGCCTCGAAGAGCGTGACCTCGTAGCGGCCGGCCTTGTCGTAGCGCTCCGGCATGAAGGGCCCGACGAAGCGATCCTCCACGGCGAGGTTGTAGGGATGGATCGCGAAGGGCAGGCCGGCCTGCGCCAGGGCGCGGGCAAGGCCCCGCGACGATTCGCCGAGGCCGAGCCCCGCCTCGACATAACCGACGAGGAGAATGCCCGGACGCAGCCGTTCGTCCCCCCGCACCGCGGGCGGCAGCGCGCCGCGCCGCCGCTGGATATCGAGGAGGACGTGGCGCACATGCGCATTGGCGGTGAGATATTGCCGCGCGTCGAGCCGGGGCGAGAGGCGGCGCCCCTCCATCCAGCCCTCCTTGGCGAAATGCGCGAGAGCCGGGATCCCCGAAGCCGCAACATCGGGATTCTCCCGCAGATAGGCCTCCGCGTCGAAGCCGGGAAAGTCGCGCGGCGAGATCCTGGCTCCGCCGCGCAGGAAAGGTGGCAGCAGACGGCGCAGCCACGGCAGGCCGCCTGCACCCGGCCGCTCGTCGAGGCTCATCGCATATTCGATCATGGGCGGCACATCCGGCCGCCCGCGGGCCTGAGGAGCCGGGAGCGGCCGCGATTCGATGTCCGCGGAGGAATCCTCGGCCCCGCGCGGGCCGACCGGACAGGACGGCGTGGAAGAACTGATCGGATGTCTCCCGAACCGGGATGCGTCAGCGGGCGGCGATCACCGCGATCTCGACGTCATAGCTGGGCGAGGCGAGCTTCGCCTCGACGCAGGCCCGCGCCGGCGTGCAGCCGGGCGCCACCCAAGCGTCCCAGATCGCGTTCATCTCGGCGAAGCGTCCCATATCGGTGAGCCAGATCGTGGCCGAAAGGAGCTTCGTCTTGTCGCTCCCCGCAGTTGCGAGCAGCGCGTCGATCCTGGCGAGAACGTCCTTCGTCTGCTCCCCGACAGAGGCGCCGGCCTTTCCCTGCGCCACCTGCCCGGCGAGATAGACGGTGTCGCCATACACGACCGCCTGGCTCATGCGAGGGCCGACCTCGATCCGCTTGATCTCCGACATTCTCCGCCATCTCCGAATTCGGGGCGCCCACCCGGCGATCCGCCGCCTTGCGGCGGGTACCCGTCGCAAGGAAGGGCCTCGATAGCCGCTCCCGCCAGCCTGTGCCAGACGTGAGAAGAAGACCAAGCCACCGCAACCGCGCGGGTGGCTGGGGCGGGAGGATTCGAACCTCCGAATGGCGGTACCAAAAACCGCTGCCTTACCACTTGGCGACGCCCCAACGGGGCGCCCCTCATAGGCTGCCGGACGCGGCCGGGCAATGCCCCGCCGCGCAGATGCGCTACGGCGCCCCGTCGTCGAGATCCTCCTCGGTCGGGGTCGCGTTCTCCAGGATCCGGTCGGCGAGAAGGCCCGCATTCTGGCGGATGGCCTGCTCGATGCGAAGCGCGATCTCCGGGTTGTCGCGCAGGAGGGCCTTGGCATTTTCCCGGCCCTGGCCGAGCCGCTGGCTGTCGAAGGAGAACCAGGAACCCGATTTCTCCACGATTCCGGCCTTGACGCCCAGGTCGATCAATTCGCCCGCCTTCGAGATGCCCTCCCCGAACATGATGTCGAACTCGACCTGCTTGAAGGGAGGAGCGACCTTGTTCTTGACGACCTTGACGCGGACCGAATTGCCGATCGCCTCGTCGCGGTCCTTCAAGGTCGAGACGCGGCGGATGTCGAGGCGGACGGAAGCATAGAACTTGAGCGCGTTGCCACCCGTCGTGGTCTCGGGAGA
>OEIU01000641.1_pt1 | contig 30285 bp, 31 predicted proteins | sample 1539221 | NCBI WGS metagenome assembly OEIU01 (sample SAMN03792071, study PRJEB22550) | activated sludge metagenome | feature: wastewater treatment plant; material: activated sludge; isolation source: Wastewater treatment plant of a petroleum refinery complex | place: Argentina: Zarate | collected...
CTACCGCGCAGGCTCCCGCTGCTCTACCTAAAAGCCCTTGAAGCGAGCGATCAGCATATTACCGAGACGATCGGTCCGGCCGGATAAGGCTTGCGCTGGAGGTCTTGTTCTTTCGGCGAAACTTGCCTCCAGGAAATCGCGTCTGCTTCATTTATTTAGTGCAATATCGATCTTGCGATTTGTCACGGATTCGCTATCCGCAAATGTGATTTATTCCCACGAGGTCAAATCGGACGCGGCTTGACCGGGGCTGGCGCTGGCAATTTTTCTGCAGACGTCCCGTGGACCACCCTTCCCCGCTAGCCATGGGCAATGCACGGTCTCAAGTTGAGCTGCCTTTAAACTCGGCATTTGAAGAACTTTGAGCGACTAGGTAGTGCACGGAAGCGTTATCCGGATTTGGTCTGCGCAAGGCAATGAATCTTTCAATGTCTCCCTGCATCTCGATCTGCACGATTGAGCCGCGAACCAAACAAGCGGAAATCAACAAAACATTGATCCAACGGTTTACCGAAGCTGGAATCGAGGTTCCGCAGGCGTTCTTGAACGATTGAGTTGTACATAGTGGTGTAATCGCATCACAAGTGGACGGTCGCGCGCCAGGACGATTGCAGTTGTACGCTTGGTATCGTGCCCAAAGTCTCTTGCACGGTCTGTCCCGGCGACCGCCTGATGTCGTCGGCGGTGATGACACTGGTCGAGGCCCCTATAACATTTATCGTGTTGCTAGCTTCCACGAGACGACTGGCTTCGTTGTTGATGGCGGCAAGAGTCGCAACTACCGGCTCGAATGCTCGCGCAGGGCTCCGGCAGGCGCCGCCACCATGGCCTCGTTTTCTGAAGAACTGCCGTGGTATGAACGGCGTTTTCCGCGCATGGCGCAAAGCTGCCATCAAAACCTTGATAGCCAAAATACATGCTATTTCATGAGCTTAAATGGCGCGCCCGAAAGGATTCGAACCTCTGACCCCCAGATTCGTAGTCTGGTGCTCTATCCAGCTGAGCTACGGGCGCGCGGGACCGGCTGTGCGCCGAATCCGGCTCCGGCGGCGGAGCGCCGGGGCAGCGACCGTCTAACTGGTCGCGTGGCCAAAGGCAAGTCGTCTTCGCCGCATCAGGACTATCGGCTTTTTTCGGCCTCGCCGCGCGGCGCGAGGCTGGCGGGCGCGGCGATCCGGTCGGGCAGCGCGATCTCGAAGGCCGCGCCCGGCCCTGCGGGGTCGGCGATCTGCGCCAGGCCGATCGCGCCGCCGTGGGCGCGCACGAGATCCGCGGCGATCGCGAGGCCGAGGCCGGTGCCGCCCGGCCGCGCGGCGCCGCGGAAGGCCGCGAACAGGTTTTCACGCGCCGCCGGCGGCAGGCCCGGGCCATTGTCGGCGACCAGAATCGAGACCGACCCGTTTGCGCGCCCGGCGGTGAGGCGGATCGCGGGCGGCCCGACCATGGAGCCGGCGCTGTCGAGCGCCTCGACGGCGTTGCGGAACAGATTGAGCAGCGCGCGGAAAAACTGCTCGCGATCGACCTGGATGATGAAATCGGGCGGCGCCTCGTTGTGAAATTCCACCGCCGCGCGCGAGGACAGGATGGCGGTTTCCGCGGCTTCCGCCGCCATCAGCCGCAGCGGCGTCGGCGCCAAACGTGGCGCTTCGTCGACCGAGCGCCCGTAGGTGAGCGTCGCCTGGCAGAAGCGAATCGCGCGGTCGAGGGTCGCGACCAGTTTCGGCGCCAGGCGCACGACCAGCGGATCGGACGCCGAGGCCAGGCGGTCGGAGATCAACTGCGCCGAGGTCAGCATGTTGCGCAGGTCGTGATTGATCTTGGCGACCGCGAGGCCGAGCGCGGCGAGCCTTTTCTTTTCCGACAATTCGCGGGCGAGCGCGCGCTCCATGTCGGCCAGCGCCTCTTCCGCCGCGCCGATCTCGTGGGCGGCGCCGGACGGCGCGATGATCTTCGAGGCGTCCTCGGGCGCGGCGGCGAATGCGACGACATTGCCGGTCAGCCGGCGCACCGGCGCCAGCACCATGATGGAGAGCGCGGCGACCGCCAGCAGCGCGACGATCAGCGAGATCGCCAGGGACAGCAGGAGGATGTTGAGCGAATAGGCGCGCATGGCCGCCTTGAGCGGCTTCTCGTCGATGGCGACCTCGACATATTGCGCGCCCATCGGCGCGGCGCCGCGGACGTCGAGAATGCGGCCCGGCCGCGCCAGCAGCGTCCGGAAGGCGGCGGTGATCGCCTGCCATGCGGTCTGGTCGCGCAGGTCGGCGAGTTCGTCCACCTCGGGCGGCATGTCGGACACGGCCAGCATGCGGCGGCTGTCGGGGCGCTTCAGCACGATCATGCGCGCGCCGACGCTGTCGAGGATCGCGACCTTGAGACTCTGTGGAACCATGCCCTCGGGCGCGGCGTCCAGCACGAGGGCCGCCGTATAGGCGGCCGACAGGCGCGTGCTCAGCCAGTTGTTGCGGAAATTGGCGATGGAGGGAATGTAGATCGCGACTTCCGCCAGCAACACGAAGGCGACGATCAGCAGCAGCACACGGCCGGCGAGGCCGAAGCGCGGCAAATGAATCGCGCTAGCCCGCCCCGCTCCGATCCGGCCGTTCGTCGCTTCGTCCATCTCTCACCCGAACCTGCGCAGAAAGCGCAGGATGCTCCTGATCCAGGGCCTGTCCAGCCTGTCGGCGTAGACGCCGAAAGCCGCGCGCCGCGAAACCTCCGACAGCGTCGGATAGGCGAACAGGGCGTTGGCCATGTCCTGCGCCATCAGGCCGCGGGACAGCGCGAGCGACCAGGGCGCGATCAATTCACCGGCGCCCTGCCCGACGATTCCGCAGCCAAGGATGCGTCCGTCGCGCGCGACAATGGCCTTGATATGGCCTTGGGCCATGCCCCCGGCGCGGGCGCGATCGTTTTCTGCGAGGCTCCAGCGCAGGATGCGTATGCGCCTGTTGCGCCGGCGCGCCTCGTCCTCCGACAGGCCGACCCAGGCGATCTCCGGGTCGGTATAGGTCACGCGCGGCGCGTTTTCATGGCGCGCGCGGGCCGGCAGGCGAAACAGGACCTGCCGCAGCACGAGGCCGGCGTGATAATTGGCCGCCGCCGTCGACTGCGCCTGGCCTGCGACGTCTCCGACCGCGTAGACGCGGCGGTTGGAGGTGCGCAGATTGCCGCCGGTCTTCACGCCGGCGGCGTCGAATTTCACGCCGGCCGCCTCCAGACCGATGTTCTCGACATTGGGCTTGCGGCCCGCGGCGATCAGAAGATGCGTGCCGTCGACGGTCTCCTCGACCGCGTGGCCGCCGAGCACCACGCGCACGCCCTCGGACCGTGGTTCGATACGCGCGACGGGCCGGCCCTCGCGAATATCGACGCCTTCGCGGCGCAGGCTGTCCAGCGCGACGGCGGCGAGTTCCGGGTCTTCGCGCGCCAGCGCCCTGTCGGCCTCGATGACGATCGCTTCCGCGCCGAGTCGCCGGAACGCCTGCGCCAATTCCATGCCTTGCGGCCCGCCGCCGACGACGATGAGGCGGCGCGGCAGCGTGTCGATGTCGAAAATCGTCTCGTTGGTGAGATAGCGGACGAATTCGAGGCCCGGAATCAGCGGAACAACGGGCGCGGCGCCCGTCGCCAGCACGAAACGGCGGGCGCGGACGGCGAAGCCGCCGGCCTCGACCGTCCTTCGGTCCGTGAAGCGCGCGGCGGCGCGAATGACGCGCACGCCCATGGCCTCGTAGCGCGCCTGCGAATCGTTGGGCGCGATGGCGGCGATGGTTTGGCCGATGCGTTTGCGCACGACATTCCATTCGACGCGCGGCTCGACCGCGTGGACGCCGTAGCGGGCGGCGTCGCGCATCGCCTGCGCCACCGCGGCCGAGGCGATCAGCGTCTTGGACGGCACGCAGCCGGCGTTGAGGCAGTCGCCGCCCATCTCGCCCTTTTCGATCAGAACGACGGAGACGCCGAGGCGCGCCGCGCCGGCGGCGACCGACAGGCCGCCGGCGCCCGCGCCGATGACGCAGATGTCGGGCGTGAGGATTTCGCTCAAACCACGCGTCCGTTCATTTCGCCGCCAGCCGCTTGCGCGCGGCCCAGATGCGGCGCGCGGCGATCGGCGCGAGCGCGAACAGCGACAGGCCGACCAGAACGCCAAATATCTTCGGGGTGACGATGGCCGACAAGGGGAGATCCAGTTTGCAGACGACGCCGCCCGCATCGCGGCAGGCGTCGCGGCGGGCGAGCGCGGCGGCGACGATCTCGTCCATGCCGGCGCCGGCCATGGCGAAAACGAAGCTCGCGGGAACCACACCCAGCGCCGTCGTCCAGAAGAAGGTTCGGAGCGGCACGCCGGCGAGGGCGGCGGCGAGATTGACGAACCAGAAAGGAAACAGCGGCGACATGCGCAGGAACAGCAGGTAGCCGACGGCGTTTTCCTTGAACTTGTCGCGCAGGCGCAGAACTTTCGCACCGGCGCGGGCGGCCAGCGTCTCGCCGAGCGCAGACCGGGCCGCCAGAAACAGCGCGCAGGCGCCGAGCGTCGCGCCGACGACAGAACCGGCCAGCCCGTATTTCATGCCGAACAGCGCGCCGCCGGCGACCGTCATCAGCGTCGCGCCCGGCGCCGATATCGCCACCAGCCCGGCGTAGATCGCGACGAAGGCGGCCAGAGCGACGGCGAAATGCCGATGGATCAGAGCCATCAGCGGCGCGCGGCTGTCGACGAAGAGTTCGAGCGAGACGAAGCGGTCGAGCCTCAGGCCGAAGAACAGCGCCAGGGCGGCGGCGATGGCCGCGAGCGGCGCATAGCGCCGCCGCGCAACCGGCGCGGATTTCGGCGCGGCGTCGATCATGGCGGCACCATAGCGAGGCGGCGACCAAATGCGACCTCGGCGCGGTGACAATCGCGTGAACCGCCGCTCGCGCGCGAGGCCTGCAAATCGGCTTTGCGCGGCGCGGCAAAGACGGGGGCTGCGGCTTGTGCTACCGAATTTGCGGAAACGATGCTTCAGGGAGCCGAAACATGACGACCGTCGCCTTCATCGGACTTGGCAACATGGGCGGGCCGATGGCCGCGAATCTGGCGAAGGCCGGCCATGCGGTGCGCGGCTTCGACCTCGTGCCCTTCCTGCGCGATGAGGCGGCCAAGGCCGGCATTTCGGTCGCAGCCTCCGCCGCGGATTCGGTGAAGGACGCCGACGTCATCGTCACCATGCTGCCGGCCGGCAGGCATGTGACGGCCGTGTGGTCGGAAATCGCGCCGCTCGCCAAGAAGGGCGCGCTGCTGATCGATTCCTCGACCATCGACGTCGACAGCGCGCGCGCCGCCCATGCGCTGGCGGACAAGGCCGGTCTCGCCAGCGTCGACGCGCCGGTCTCCGGCGGCACGGGCGGCGCCAAGGGGGCGACGCTCACCTTCATGTGCGGCGGCGCCGACGCCGCCTTCGCCGCCGCCAGGCCGCTGCTGGAAAAGATGGGCAAGAAGATCGTCCATTGCGGCGGGCCCGGCGCCGGACAGGCCGCCAAAATCTGCAACAACATGATCCTGGGCGCGACCATGATCGCCACGGCGGGAGCCTTCGTGCTCGGCGAGAAGCTGGGGCTGACCGCCCAGGCCCTGTTCGACGTGGCCTCAACCTCGTCCGGCCAGAGTTGGTCGCTGACGACCTATTGCCCGGCCCCCGGCCCGGTGCCGACTTCGCCCGCCAACAGCGGCTACAAGCCGGGCTTTGCGGCCGCGCTCATGCTGAAGGACCTGAAACTGTCGCAGGAGGCGGCGGCTTCGGCCGGCGCCGCAACGCCCATGGGCGCAGCCGCCGCGCAGATCTACGCCCTGTTCAACGCCGCCGGCCATTCCGGCGACGATTTTTCGGGCGTGATCAATTTTTTGCGGGGCAAGGCCGGATAGGTCAGCCTGCTTGACATGATCGGGCCAAGGTTTATCGGAAAAGACCGCCGCATCCGACGCCCGAGCGCCGGATGACGCCAAGAAATGGATCGCCCGGATGAACGCCCATCAGAAGATCGCCTTTTCGCATAGTCCGACGGCCCGCCCCGCCAGCGCGGAGGCGCGCGCCGAGGCGCTGAAGGATCCGGGCTTCGGCAAGGTCTTTACCGATCACATGGTCACGATCCGCTGGACGCTGGACCGGGGCTGGCACGACGCGCAGATCCGGGCGCGCGAGGCGATCGCGCTCGATCCGGCCGCAGCCGTCCTGCATTACGGACAGGAGATTTTCGAAGGGCTCAAGGCCTACAACCTGTCCGACGGCTCCATCGCCCTGTTCCGCGCCGAGCAGAACGCCCGGCGCTTCAATGCGTCCGCCGAGCGCATGGCCATGCCGACCATTCCGGAAGCCGTGTTCATGCAGGCGGTCGAGGAACTCGTGAAGGTCGACCGCGCCTGGGTGCCGAAGGGCGACGGCAGCCTGTATCTGCGCCCCTTCCAGTTCGCGACCGAGGCCTTCCTCGGCGTGCGGCCCTCGCATGAATATCTGTTCGTGCTGATCGCCAGCTCGGTCGGCTCCTATTTCAAGGGCGGCGAGAAGCCGGTGACCGTGTGGCTGACCGACCGCTACACCCGCTCGGCCGAGGGCGGCACGGGCGCGGCCAAGTGCGGCGGCAATTACGCCGCCTCGCTGCTGGCGCAGGCCGAGGCCATCGACAACGGCTGCGACCAGGTCGTCTTCCTCGACGCGGCCGAGCACAAATGGATTGAGGAACTCGGCGGCATGAACGTGTTCTTCGTGATGGACGACGGTTCGCTGGTCACCCCGCCGCTGACGGGCACGATCCTGCCGGGCATCACGCGCGACGCCATCCTGACGCTGGCGCGCGCCGAAGGCCGCACGGTGCGCGAAGAACGCTATTCCATGGACCAGTGGCGCGCGGACGCGGCCAGCGGCAAGCTGAAGGAAGCCTTCGCCTGCGGCACGGCGGCGGTCGTCGCCGCCATCGGCAAGGTGAAGAGCGCCGCCGGCGACATCGTCATGGGCGACGGCTCGGTCGGCGCGGTGACGGCGGCGCTGAAGGCGCAGCTCGTCGGCATCCAGCGCGGCGATGCGCCCGACCCGCACGGCTGGGTGCGTCGGATCGGCTGATAAGTTACGCGGGTTTCGCCTCGCCCTTCAGCGCGCGGACGATATCGTCCGGGATCGGCGCGGATTTCATCCGGTTGGGATCGTCGGGATGGCGCGCCGTCCAGACGCGGGTCTCGAAGCCCTCGATCGCCAATTCGCCGCCGTTGAACAATTGATGGCGGATGTCGTAGGACGACCGGCGGATGTCGACCGCCTGCGTCTCGATCACGACCGTATCGCCGAATCGCGCGGGCTTCATGAATTTCGCGCGGGATTCGACGAGCGGAATGCCGGCGAAATCGAGATTCTCGAACAGCCAGCGCTTGTGGAAGCCGGCCGCCTCGAGCAGGCCGCCGGTGCAATTGTCAAACCAGTCGAAGAAGCGCGGATTGTAGACGATCTTGGCGGGATCGCAGTCGCCCCATTCGATCTTGCGTTCGCGTCTGGCGACGAGCATCTGGCTTCCTCCCTTTAGTCTTCATGCACGGCTAGAGCCTGCGCGCGGCGGATGCAAGCGCGCAATCGCCTGCGCCGCGCCGGCCTGCTAGACTCGCGCGATGGATGGCTATGGCGCGACATTCTTCGATACGCCTCTGGGTCTCTGCGGCCTCGCCTGGGGCCCGCGCGGCGTGAAGACGCTGCAACTGCCCGAGGCGACGCCGGAGGCCACGCGCGCGAGGTTGATGCGGAAGTCCGGCGCGCCGTTCGAGCGCCGCCCGCCGGCCGAGATCGCGGAAATCGTCGCCCGCATCGGCAAGCTGCTCGCCGGCCGCGTCATCGACCTCTCCGACATCGCGCTCGACATGGACCGCATCGGCGCCTTCGAGGCGCAGGTCTACGTCGCCGCGCGCTTCATCCCCTGCGGGGAGACGCGCACCTACGGCGAGATCGCGCGCGCGATCGGCGAGCCGAAGGCCGCGCGCGAGGTCGGGCAGGCGCTCGGGCGCAATCCCTTCGCCATCATCGTGCCCTGCCATCGCGTCGTCGCCGCCAACGGCAAGACGGGCGGGTTTTCGGCGGGCGGCGGCGTGACGACGAAGCTGCGCATTCTTGAAATCGAACGCGCCGCGCTTTTCGCGCATCCGCGGACGGCCGCCGACGGCCAGTTGCGGCTGCTGTGAGGGCTTCGGCGCCAGCCCGGAAAGACGCTTCCGATTGTCCCTTGACCCGGCCCGCCGATCGGTCCATCTGGGCATGCGTCGTCCGGCTTCGTCCGGCGACGCAGTCCGAGAGAAAGTCCAACCCCATGCCAAGCGACAGTTGTCGATTGTCCTTGCCGTCACGGCTGACGCTGGTCTGACCCGTTGAGGTCAGCTCGCCCGCGATCCGCCGTGACGGCGGATCGAAAGGTGAGATCATGGAAGATATTCGCATCGCGCCCGGCGCTGCGCCCGACCTGGGCCTGTTCGCCGAGCTGTACGGCTCACATGCCGCCGACATCATCGCCCGCCTCAACGAGCTGGATCAGGAGACCGCCACGGCGGCGCTCGCGCACCTTCCGCTCGAGCGCGCCATCGACGTTTTCGACCGGCCCGAACTGACGCGCGCCGGCGAGCTCCTGCTCGAGCTGCCGCGCGAGCGGGCCGGCGAAATCCTCAAGGGAATGGCGGACGACCGCGCCGCCCAGGTGCTGCGCGACCTCGACGCCGAGGATCGGGCCGATCTCCTCGCGCGCGTGGATTTCGACAGCGCCCGGCCGCTGCAGCGGCTGCTCGCCTATCCCGAGGGCACGGCCGGCAGCATCATGTCGACCGAATTCGTCAGCGTGCCCGCGACCTACACCGTCGCCGAGACGCTGCGGCATATCCGCGAGGTCGAGCGGACGCGCGAGACGGTCTATGCGATCCATGTGCTCGATCCGAAGAGCCGCGCGCTCATCCGCGTGGTGACGCTGCGCAAGCTCATCACCGGCGAGCCGGAACAGCCGATCCTCGACATCGCGCCCGATCGCGAGCCGATCACGGTTCGCGCGGACATGGACCGGGAGGAAGTCGCCCGGCTGATCTCGATTCACGACCTATTGTCCGTGCCAGTGGTCAACGAGCGCCGCCAGGTGCTGGGCATCGTCACCGTCGACGACGTGATCGACGCCATCATGGCGGAGAGCGGCGAGGACGTGCAGAAGTTCGGCGGCGTCGAGGGCGCCGCGGAGCCCTATCTCGAAACCGGCTTTCTCGCCATGTATCGCAAGCGGGTCGGCTGGCTCTGCGCTCTGTTTCTCGGCGAGATGCTGACCGCGAGCGCCATGCAGCACTTCGAGGACGAGCTGGCGAAGGCCGTAGTGCTGACGCTTTTCATCCCGCTGATCATGAGTTCGGGCGGCAATTCGGGCTCGCAGGCCACCTCGCTGCTGATCCGGGCGTTGGCGCTCGGCCAGTTGCGCTTGCGCGACTGGTGGCGCGTCGCGGTCCGCGAATTGCCGATCGGCGTCGCGCTCGGCGCGAGCCTCGGCGTCATCGGCATCATCCGCATCGCGGTCTGGCAAAACTTCGGCGTGTTCGACTACGGTCCGCACTGGAAGCTCATCGCGCTGACGGTGGGCGTCGGCCTCGTCGGCATCGTCACCTTCGGCTCGCTGGCCGGCTCGATGCTGCCCTTCGCGCTCAAGCGCCTGGGCTTCGACCCCGCCAGCGCCTCGGCGCCCTTCGTCGCGACGCTCGTCGACGTCACGGGCCTCGTCATCTACTTCAGCATCGCGCTGCTGATCCTTCAGGGCACGCTGCTGTGACGTCGCCGCGCCGTCCTGCTCAAAAGCCCCGGAATGTCGCGAAATCCTTGGCCGGCGAGCGCTCCGTCACCAACCCGTTGATCGGCGCGCTCCAGTCGGCGTAGCCGAGCGAAAAGCCGCAGACGACCATTTCTTCCGGCGGCAGTTCCAGCGCCGCGCGCACGGGCTTGTGAAAGTAGGCGAAGGCCGCCTGCGAGCAGCTTTCCAGTCCGTGCGCGCGGGCGGCGACCGACAGGGCCTCGAGGAAATAGCCGTAGTCCAGCCAGGAGCCGATCTCGAGGCGCCGGTCGATGGTGAAGATGATCCCGACCGGCGCATCGAAGAACATGTAATTGCGGCCGTGCTGCGCGGCCATGGCGGCGCCGTCGCCCTTCTTGATGCCGAGAATGCCATACATGTCCCAGCCGACCTTGCGCCGGCGCGACAGATAGGGCTCGAAGAACTCGTCGGGATAATATTTGTATTCAGAATCGTGGCGCTGCACGCCGGTTTCGGCGAAGTCGCCGAGCACGGCCTGCGTCACCTTTTCCTTTTCCGCGCCGGTCACGACATGCGCGCGCCACGGCTGCATGTTCGTGCCGCTCGGCGCGCGCGCGGCAATGTCGAGCAAGCGCTCGATCAGTTCGCGCGGCACCGGCTTGTCGAGAAAGGCGCGGACGGAGCGGCGCTGCGAAATGGCGTGTTCGATGGCCGCGCATTCGGACGCGGTGAATTCGGCGACAGGTTTGGTCATGTTCGATGTCTCACAGAAGTTCGAAGAAGCGCAGCACGACCTGCGTCGGCAAGCGCGCGCCGGAGCAGACGAAGATGCGCTTCGTCATCCATTGCAGTTCTGACGCGGCCGTCTCGAAACGCGGCGAGGCGCGGAAATAGACGAGTTTCGGATCGACCAGCTCGCCGCGCGCAAGACGATCGAGCACGTCCTTCGGCCCATCGCGCAAGCCGTAATTCTTGACGTAGACGAGGCCTTGCTCCGTCTCGATCACGTAGAGCGCTTCGAGTTCGGCGACGCCGTCGCGGCGGATGATCTGGAAATCGGCGCCGCTCGCCAGCACGCGGCCGTTGATGCGGCCCTTGACCGTCCCGCCGAGGATCGGGATCACGCGACGCACGCCGGCGCCGGTCTCGCCGACGACAATCGGCGCGGCGACATCGACCGCGACATCGCAGAGGAAACTGACGGACGGGGTTTCGGGAACGGGGAGTTCGGCCATGATCTGCGTGACGAATTTGTCGGACAAGACAACCTAGAGAGGCGGGCTACCAAGCGCAAGCGGCGCCCTCACCCACCCTTCACGGCGCCTGCCGTGAGGCCGGCGACGATCTGTCGTTGCGCGACGATGGTGAGCAGCAGAACCGGCATGGTGACGACGATGGCGGCCGCAGCCAGTGGACCCCAGGCGATCTGGTCGTAGGACAGCATGTTGTAGACCGCGACGGGCAACGTGCGCGTCTCTCGGCCCGCCAGCACGATGCCGAAGACGAAATTGTTCCACGAGAAGATGACCGACAGGATCGCCGCGACGACGATGCCGGGCCTGGCGATCGGCAGCGCCACCAGGCGGAACGTCTGCCAGCGCGTCGCGCCGTCGACGACGGCCGCTTCCTCGAGCTCGCGCGGCGTGGTCTCGAAATAGGAGATCATGATCCAGACGACGAGCGGGATCGTCAGCACGAGATGGATGACGATCTGCGGCACGAGCGTACCGAGAAGTCCCAGCCACTGGAACAGAAGGAACATCGGAATGAGGAACGACAGGCCCGGCGTCATGCGCGCGATCATGATGACGATGGCCGTCTTCCTCGCATCGAGCCGCGCGATCGCCCAGCCCGCGGGCACGCCGACGAGCAGGGCGATCAGGGTCGCCGCGCCGGTGACGATCAGGCTGTTGCGGAAGTAGAGCAGGAAGCGGTTGGAATTGAAGACATCGACATAGTTTGACCAGGCGACATGGGTCGGAATCAAAATTGGCGGGCTGGCGGAATTGTCGATCTCGTATTTGAGCGAGAGCGAGAGCATCCAGATGAAGAAGAGCAGTGCCGGCGACACAAGCATCAGCAACGAGAAGGCGAGCCCGAGGCGTTTGAGGAGGCCGCCTCTCATGCCGAGATTCCGACCGGTTCAGCCATCCAGGCGGCGCGGCTGCGCAGATGCAGCGCGACCAGCGTGAGGGCGACGATGATGACGAAGAAAACGGATGCGATGGCCGAACCGTAGCCGACGTCGTAATAGGCGAAGGCCGTCTGGTAGAGATAGAGATTGATCGTCTCCGAGGCGTTGCCCGGCCCGCCCTGCGTCATCGCGAAGATGATGTCGAAGGCCTTGAGGGCGTCGATCAGGCGCAGGAGCACGGCGACCATCAGGAAGGGCCGGATCAGCGGAAAGGTGATGTGCACGAAGCGCTGGAATGCGCCGGCCCCGTCGATCTGCGCGCTTTCATAGGGCTCTGTGGGGATCGCCGCGAGACCGCCCAGCACGATCAGCATGACGAGCGGCGTCCATTGCCAGGTCTCGACCAGAACGAGCGAAGGGATGACGGTCGTCGGCGAGAAGACCCAGAGCTGCGGCGGAATGCCGACGAGCGACAGCAGATAGTTGGCGACGCCGAGTTGCGGCTGGAAGATCATGGTCCAGACGACGGCGATGGCGACGGGCGTCGCCATCATCGGCATGACGAAGATGCCGCGGAGGAAGCCGCGCATCGGGAATTGCTCATGGAACGCGAGCGCCGCGAGCGTGCCGAGCGCGAGCGGCAGGAAGACCGCGAGCGCGGAATAGACGAGCGTGCGGCCGAGCGCCTCGATGAAGCGCGGATCCGTGAAGAGACGCGCATAATTGGCAGGCCCGACGAAGGCGATGGCGCCGCCGGGCTTCCACTCGTGCACGCTCATCCAGAGCGTGAAGACCCAGGGGATGACGATCACGCCCGCGACGACGATGAGCGCGGGCGCGAGGAAGAACCAGTAGGAGCGAGAAGCGCGAGCGGTCATCGACTGGGCTCGGCGACGCCGCAACGAAAGCGCGTCGCGCCCGCGCTTGTCGCGGGCATCCAAGCCGCGCCGAGCCGCCGCGTTTGCAGAACCAGGGCGTTATGTGACATTGCGCCGACCGCTAGCCCTTCTCCGACTTTTCGAGAATCGGGCGAAACTGGTCGCTCGCCTTCTTCAGTTCGGTCGCCGGGTCCGCGCCAGACAGCGTCGCCGTCAGCGCGGCGCCGATGATGTCGCGGAATTCGGCGACCGGCGCGACGACGGGCAGCCCGAGCTTGCTGATCTTCGAGCAGGCGACGACGCACTCCAGCCATTCTTTCGGCATCTTCACGCCCGCCTGCACCTGCGGGTCTTCCAGCACCGACTTGCGGAACGGCACGCCGCCGCCCGTCTGCAACAGGCGCGCGCCCATCAGCTTGTTGACCGCCCATTGGCAATAGAGGAAGGCGGCTTCCTTGTTCGGGCTCGCCGCCGCTATGCCGATGCCGTCGCCATAGGTGGCGGACGCCGCCGCGACCGGGCCCTTCGGCACCGGGCTGTAGCCGATCTTGCCGACGACGCGTGAGCGCGTCGGATCCTCGCCCGCCGGCGCCCAGCCGACCCCGTCGAGCCACATGGCCGCCTTGCCTTGCAGGAAGACCGACTGGCACTCCATCCAGTTGAAGCCGGCGACCCCGGGCGGCGCGCATTTGGTGAGGATGCGCTGGTAATATTTCGCGGCCTCGATCGCCTCCGGACTGTCGGTCGTGAGATTGCCCTTCGCGTCCAGCGCATCGCCGCCGTAGCCGAGCAGGAAGCTCATGTAGAGCGGAAGATTCGCGTTGCGCAGGCCGCGCCCGACGAAGCCATAGACGCCGTTGGCCGGATCGGTCAAAGCTTCGGCCGCCTTCATCATCTCGTCGAAATTCGTGGGATAGGCGACGCCCTTCTTCTGGAACAGCTCCTTGTTCCAGTAGACCATGAAATAATCGACCGACCACGGCAGCGACAGCATCTCGCCGCCGTCCTTGGCGTAGGTCAGGCCGGCCGCCGAATAATCGGATTCGTTGTTCTCGGGCTCGGCAAGCGCGGGGTTCTTCATGAAGCCGGACACGGGCGCGAGCCACTTGCCGCGCTCCATGAGCCGCTTCTGCACGTGATAGGAGAGATGCGCGACGTCGAAATTCGGCCTGCCGCTGGCGAATTCGATCGCGACCTTCTGGCGTTGCTGCTGCTCCGGAATGACTTCCGAGCCGATCTCGATGCCGGTGAGCGCGGTGAATTCCTTCTCGTATTTCTGCAGGAGCTCGCCGCGCGGGCCCTTGATGAGATTGGCCTCGAGCTTGGTTCCCGCGAATTTCCTGTAATCGGGCGCGGCGAACGCGAGGGATGGCGCGCCGATCAACCCTGCGGCGAGGCCCGCCATTTCGCGACGCGTGAATCCGCTTCTAGCGACCATTTCGTCCTCCCGGGATCGCCGTGCTGCGCCGGCTATGAGCCTAGCATGGCAGAGCGCGGCGGGAGCGTCGAGGCGAAAGACCTATTGCAATGCGGCGTCGATGTGGAGGGCGAGCCAAACGGTGGGCCGCGCGGCATCCGTCCATTCGACGCGATGACGGACGTGGGCGGGAATCTCGAGCCAGTCGCCGGCTTTCAGCGCGCGCGGCTGCGCCTCGCCGTCGATAAGAATGCTCGCCGCGCCGGCGATGACGCAGACCCATTCGTCCTGCGGCTGATCGTACCAGAAGCCTGGCGGGCTCGCCTGGCCGGTGGAGACGATGCGTTCGATGCGGACGCTGGGCCGCGCGAGCAGCGTTTCGAAACGTTCGTCTGCGAGACGCGCGGGAATATCGGAGAGCAGGCTGCCGTGTCGAACCATCGCGCGCGCTTCCTCATCGAACCCGACATGTCATGCCCGCGAAAGCGGGCATCCAGCCCGGCGCTGCTCTGGATCCCCGCTTTCGCGGGGATGACAGGCGCGGGGTCGCGGCCGGTCACCCGAAATATCGTTGGAGAATCTCCTCATAAATCTCCGCCAGCCGGTCGAGATCGGCGATCTCCACATTCTCGTCGGTCGCATGAATGGTCTTGCCGACGAGGCCGAATTCCAGCACCGGGCAGTAATTCGCGATGAAGCGCGCGTCCGACGTGCCGCCGGTGGTCGACAGTTCCGGCGTGCGGCCGGTTTTCTTCTCGATCGCCGCCGCGACCATGTCGGTGAAGCCGGAGCGCTGCGTGCGGAAGGAAATCGAATTGGTCGGATGCAGCTTCACGCGCGCATCGGCGCCCTGCGCTGCCTCCGCCACGATTTCCCTGATCCGCGCGCCGAGCGTGTCCGGCGTCCAGATATCGTTGAAGCGCACGTTGAACTTCGCCGTCGCCTCGCCCGGGATAACGTTGCGCGCCGCATTGCCGACGTCGACGGAGGTGACGACCAGCCGCGTCGGATCGAAGGCGGCGTTGCCGTCGTCGAGCGGCGCGGCCGACAGCGCCGTGACGATGCGCGCGAGTGCGGGAATCGGATTGTCGGCCTGCTGCGGATAGGCGGAATGACCCTGCCGGCCGACGACCGTGATGTCGCCGTTGAGCGAGCCGCGCCGGCCGATCTTGATCATGTCGCCGAGCGCGTTCGGATTGGTCGGCTCGCCGACGATCGCATGCGAGAATTTCTCGCCGCGCGCGGCCGCCCATTCGAGCAGCTTGACCGTGCCGTTGATCGCCGGTCCTTCCTCGTCGCCGGTGATGAGCAGCGAGATCGTTCCCTTCGGCTTGCCGTGTTTTGCGACATAGCGCAGCGCGGCCGCCGCGAAGGCGGCGACGCCGCCCTTCATGTCGCAGGCCCCGCGCCCCCAGACGCGGCCCTCAGCCACTTCCGCCGAGAAGGGCGGAAAGCGCCACAGCGATTCGTCGCCGGTCGGCACGACGTCGGTATGGCCAGCGAAGGTGAGATGCGGCGCGGCTTCGCCGATGCGCGCGTAGAGATTTTCGACATCCGGCGTGTCCCTGTCGGAAAAAGTCACGCGATGCGTCTCGAAGCCGGCTTCGCCAAGCAGCTTTTCCAGATAGGCCAGCGCGCCGCCCTCCTTCGGCGTGACGGAAGGGCAGCGGATGAGGGCGCGGGTTATGTCGAGGGGAGTGGAAGTCATCGGAAACGTCCCTTCGCGATCAGGTCGAACATTTCCAGCACCGTCCAGATCGCGACGACGATCAAGGCGACTTCGCAAGCCCACACTGCGGCGCGCGGCATGACCTCGGCCACGCGCGGCTGCAGCCAGGCGGCGGCGCCGGCCACCAGCATGGCGAGCGGCAGCAGGCCGGCCAGGCCCAGCGGCGCCGGCCGTCCGCGATCGCGAAAACGCTTGGCGCCGAGATTGACCCAGGAGATGGCGATGAAAATCGTCAGCGCGGCATAAGCGAGAATGTAGGTATTGGCGGCGAGCGCAGCCGGATCGAAAAAGGCGCGCTCGCTCAGCGGCCGGTTGGCCCAGGGCAACAGGGCCAGCATGACCGCCGTCGTGACGGCGAACGACAGCGCGAGCGGCGCGGCGGCGCGCAGCCAGCGCGCGCGGTCGATGCGCCCCTGATCGGTCCGGTAGAGAAAGCGGAAGCCAGACGCCTCGTCAGCCATCAGTCGCGCAAGAGCTCGTTGATGCCGGTCTTGGAGCGCGTCTGCGCGTCGACCGTCTTCACGATGACAGCGCAATAGGTCGACGGGCCCCAGTTCTCGCCGGGCAGCGGCTTGCCGGGCACATTGCCGGAGACCACTACCGAATAGGGCGGCACGTAGCCGATATGCGTCTTGCCGGTCGCGCGGTCGATGACCTTGGTGGAGGCGCCGATGTAGACGCCCATGGCCAGCACCGCGCCCTGCCCAACCACGACGCCCTCGACGACCTCGGAACGGGCGCCGATGAAGCAATCGTCCTCGATGATGGTCGGGCCGGCCTGCAGCGGCTCCAGCACGCCGCCGATGCCGACGCCGCCCGACAGATGGACGTTCTTGCCGATCTGCGCGCAGGACCCGACGGTCGCCCAGGTGTCGACCATCGTGCCGCTGTCGACGAAGGCGCCGAGGTTGACGAAGGACGGCATGAGCACGACGCCCGGCGCGATATAGGCGGAGCGGCGCACGATGCAGTTCGGCACGGACCGGAAGCCGGCGGCGGCATGTTCGGCCGCGCCCCAGCCCTCGAACTTGGACGGCACCTTGTCCCACCAGCTCGCGCCGCCCGGACCGCCGGAAATGGTCGTCATGTCGTTGAGACGGAAGGACAGCAGCACCGCCTTCTTCAGCCATTGATTGACCGTCCAGGCCCCCTTGCCGGATTTGGCGGGATCGCGCTCGGCCACGCGGGCCTGGCCTGCGTCGAGCAGCGCAAGCGCCTTTTCCACGGCGTCGCGCACGTCGCCGTGCGTGGCGGGGCTCACGTTGGCGCGGTCCTCGAAGGCGGCTTCGATGATGCGCTGGAGGTCGGCGTGGGACATGGATTTGCTTTCTTGTCGGTCTCGGGCGGCGGAGGTTTCGTCGCTCGGCCCGCCGCTGTCAATGGCGGCAGGCCGGCGGTTTGGCGGAAAGCTCGGCCGGGACTATGCTGGCCGCTCGAAAATCGGGGAGTCGGCCATGGTTCGAGTGTTTCTGGCGGGCGTCGCGATCGCCGCATTCGCCTCCGGCGCGCTGGCCGCGACGCCGAAAAAAGCCCGGAAGCCGAAACCGCCGTCGGCGGTCGAAATCGTGAACCAGCGGTCGGTGAAACTCGAATCCTTCACGCTCGCGGCCGCCGACAAGCCGGACAAGCCGGTCGCCACGCTCGTCAAGCCGCTCGACGGCGGCGCGAAGATCAAGCTGAAGATTGTCGGCGCCAGGAGCTGCGCCTTCGTCGCGGCATGGAAATTCGAGGATGCCGGCGACCAGGCGGAAGTCGACCTGTGCAACGATCCGAAGGTCGTGCTGACGGATTGAGCCGTCTCAGCGGGCGGCTTCGCGCTCCATCAAATCCGCGACCTCTTCCATCGCCGCGATAATCGGCGCGGCGTCGCCCTCGACCCGCGCGAAGACCAACGCGCCCTCGAGCGCCATGACGGCGAGCCGCGCCAGTCTTTCCGCCCGCGCCCGCGCCACGCCTTCCTGAAGCAGCTTTTCGCGCAGGACGCCGGTCCAGCCGGCGAACGCCGAGCGGCCGGCCTCCGCGGTTCTCGATTTCTCCGCGGCGGTTTCAAGCAGCGTGGTCGCTATTGGGCAGCCGTCGCGGAAGTTCGATTCCGCCATCCATCCGGCGACGAGAGCGCCGTAGCGACGCAGGACCGCCGCCGCGGATTCTTCCTGCCCGGCCAGTTCGGCCAGCGTCGCCTGCACCTTGTCGCCGGCGTAGCGCAGCGCCTCGAGCGCGATATTGTCCTTGCCGCCCGGAAAATAGTGGTAGAGCGAGCCTTTCGGCGCGCCGCTCGTCTCGATGATGTCCGAGAGCCCGGTCGCGGCGTAGCCGCGCTGGCGCAGAAGCTGCGCGGTCGCGCGCACGATCTTGTCGCGCTGGCTGCTTCGGTCCTGACCCGCAGAAATCTCCGCCATGCCCGATTCTCTAATGCGATCCGTATTGTCTCGCAAGAAAAATTATATAGACTGGTCTATATAATTCTGGAGACGACATGAGCGATCCGCCCCAGGGCTTCGCGCCGCATTTCCGGAGGTCGCCTCTGACCGAACCGTGGGAGCCGATCTATTCGCGCAGGACGGATACCGCCGTCGTGATCGGCCTGCGGGCCGGCCCCGCGCACCTCAACTCGCGCGGGCTGGTGCATGGCGGACTGCTGACGTGCCTGGCCGACAACGCCATGGGCCTGTCATGCGGGCTGCGTCTGGCGAAAGGCCCGCGCCTGCTGACCGCCAATCTTTCGATCGACTTTCTCAGCGTCGCCTCGTCCGGCCAGTGGATCGCATTCGAGACCACTTTCGTGCGGCCGGGGCGGACATTGTGTTTTGCGCAGGCCTTCGTGACAGCCGACGGCGAAATCTGCGCGCGGGCGAACGGCGTGTTCCGTGTCGTCGAACCGAAGGGAACGACGGCATGAGCGCGCGCAATCTTCTGGCCGAAGTTGCGGCCGTTAACGCGTCCGCCGCCTTCAATCGATGGGCGGGCTTCGAGGTCGTCGCCGCGGCGCCGGGCCGCGTGACGCTGCGCATGAACTGGCGGGAGGAGGCCGGCCAATATGCGGGCTTCCTGCATGCGGGCCTCGTCGGCGCGCTGATCGACACGACCTGCGGCTTCGCCGCATTCACACAGGCAGGCCAGGTGCTGGCGTCGCACTATTCCGTCAATTGCCTTGCGCCGGCGGTCGGCCACGCCTTCATCGCGACGGCGGAGGTCGTGCGCGCCGGCAGGCGGCAGATTTTCACGCGCGCCGAATTGTTCGCCGAAGGCGACGACGGCGCGCGCAAACTGGTGGCGACGGGCGAAACGATCCTGATGACGGCGAGCTAGATCCGGTTGCCGATCTGCTTGCCGGGCGCCGCGGCGAAAAGCGCCTGCGTGTAGGGATGCTTCGGCGCGGCGAAGACGTCTTTCGTCACGCCCTGCTCGACCACCGCGCCCTTCTGCATGACGACGATGCGGTCGCAGATCTGCGCGGCGACGCGCAGATCATGCGTGATGAACAGCAGCGCCAGCGCGAATTTCTCGCGCACCTCGTCGAACAGTTTCAGCACCTGCGCCTGCACCGACACGTCGAGCGCGGAAACGGCCTCGTCGGCGATCAGCACTTCGGGCTGCGGCATGAGCGCGCGCGCGATGCAGATGCGCTGGCGCTGGCCGCCGGAGAATTGATGCGGGAAACGATCGAGCGACTGACGCGGCAGGTGGACGAGATCGAGCAGATCGCCAGCGCGGCTCAGCGCCTCGGCCTCCGACATGCCGAAATTGACGGGCGCCTCGATCATGCTCTGCGCCACCGTGCGGCGCGGGTTGAGCGAGCGATAGGGGTCCTGGAACACGATCTGCATGCGCTTGCGATGATCGCGCAGGGCGCGTTCCGGCAGTTTGGCGTAGTCGGCGCCGTCGATGGCGATCTCGCCGGCCGTCGGATCGATGAGACGCGCGACGCAGCGCGCGACCGTCGACTTGCCCGATCCGGATTCGCCGACGATGCCGACGGTTTCGCCGCGGCGGATATCGATCGAGACATCCTTGACCGCCTCGACCACGCGCTTCTTCTGGAACAGGCCGCCGGAGGAATAGACCTTGCGCAGGCCGCTGGTGTTGAGAACGACCGGCGCGCCGTCGAGCGGCTTGCGGTCGGCGGGCGTGAGCGAGGGCACTGCGCCGATCAGCATCTGCGTATAGGGATGCTGCGGCCGGTTGAGCACGTCGTCGGCCAGCCCCTGCTCGACCACCTTGCCCTTCTGCATGACGACGACGCGATGGGCGATTTCCGCGACGACGCCGAAATCATGGGTGATGAACAGAACGCCCGTGCCGCGCCGCGCGCGCAGTTCGGCGATGAGCTGCAGGATCTGCGCCTGCGTCGTCACGTCGAGCGCTGTCGTCGGCTCGTCGGCGATCAGCAGCGCGGGATCGAGCGCGAGCGCGCCGGCGATCATGGCGCGCTGGCGCTGGCCGCCGGACAATTGATGCGGATAGGCGCGCACGATCCGGTCGGGATCGGGCAGGTTGACCTGCCCGATGGTCTCCATCACGCGGGCGCGGCGCTCGGCCTGGCTCATCTGCGTGTGGACCTTGAGGACTTCCTCGATCTGGTCGCCGATGGTCTTGACCGGATTGAGCGCGGTCATCGGCTCCTGGAAGATCATCGCCATGCGCGAGCCGCGCAATTCGCGATAGCGCTTTTCGGAAGCGCCCATCAGCTCCTCGCCCTGGAGCCGGATGGAGCCTGCGACAGGCTTCACCTCGCGCGGCAGCAGGCCCATCACGGTGAAGGAGGAGACCGACTTGCCGGAGCCGGATTCGCCGACGACGCAGACGATCTCGCCCGCCGCGACCGAGAAGGAGACATCCTCGACGGCGTAGGGACGATCGGAACCCGGCGGCAGTTCGACGGTGAGACGGTCGACGACGAGAATGTCGCTCATCACACCCTCTTGCGCAGTTTGGGATCGAGACGGTCGCGCAGCGCGTCGCCGAGCACGTTGACGCAGAGCACCGTGATCGCGATGCAGACGCCGGGGTAGAGCATGTTGTGCGGGAATATCCGGAAATACTGGCGTCCCGCCGACATGATGTTGCCCCAGCTCGGCACTTCCGGCGGTATGCCGACGCCGAGGAAGGACAGGATGGATTCGACGAGGATCGCGGAAGCCGCCACGAAGGTCGCCTGCACGATCAAGGGCGCGACGCAGTTCGGCAGGACGTGGCGGAAGAGCAGAACCGGCGTCGGCGTGCCCGCCGTCACAGCCGCCTCGACATAGGGCTCTTCGCGGATCGACAGCACGATGGCGCGCACCAGGCGCACGACGCGCGGAATTTCGGGGATGGCGATGGCGACGATGACGGCCGCGATCCCCGCGCGCGACAGCGACACGAGGGCGATGGCGAGCAGGATCGGCGGGATCGCCATCAGCCCGTCCATGAAGCGCATGATGAGTCCGTCCGACCAGCGCACGTAGCCGGCCACCATGCCGATCGCCAGCCCGAAGGCGGTGGCGACGACCGCCACCAGCGCGCCGATGATCAGCGAGACGCGCGTGCCGTAGATGACGCGGCTGTAGATGTCGCGGCCGAGATTGTCGGTGCCCATGTGGAAGGTGAAGGGCGCTTTCGCGCCGTCGGGCAGCGTGATCTGGCCGACGAAGCCCGGCAGCTTGTTGCGCTGGGTCGGGTCGAGCAGCGCGGGATCGATCGTGCCGAGCCAAGGCGCGAGAATGGCGATCACCACCATGACGCCCAGGATGACGGCGGGAATGACGATCGCCGGCTCCCTGGCCGCCGCCGGCACGCGCAATTTGGCGAGGGCGCGGAACGTCTGGGTCTGCGCGCGATCGCTCAATAGCGGATCCTCGGGTCGAGCAGCGTGTAGGACACGTCGATGATCAGATTGATCATCACGTAGACGAAGGAGAAGAGCAGGATGATCGCCTGGATGGTCGGATAGTCGCGCGCGAGCACGGCGTCGACGGTGAGGCGGCCGATGCCGGGAATGGCGAAAACGGATTCGGTGACGACCACGCCGCCGATCAGCAGCGCGACGCCGAGGCCGATCACCGTGACGATCGGCACCGCCGCATTCGGCAGCGCGTGGCGCACCAGAACCTGCAGCGGCGTCAGGCCGCGCGAATAGGCGGTGCGGATGTAATCCTCGCCGAGCACTTCGAGCAGGCTGGTGCGCGTCATGCGCGCGATCAGCGCGACATAGATGACGGCGAGGGTCAGCGACGGCAGGACGAGCGAGCGCGCCCAGGGCTCGATCCCGTCGGCGATGCGGCTGTAGCCCTGCACCGGCAGCCATTGCAGCTTGATCGCGAAGACATAGATCAGCGCGTAGCCGATGACGAAGGCGGGCACGGAAAAGCCCAGCACCGAAAAGCCCATGACGATGCGGTCGAGCAGGCTGCCGCGCCGCATGGCCGCGAGAATGCCGAGCGGCACGGCGACGGCGACGGCGATGATCAGCGTGAAGACCGCAAGCGCCAGCGTCGGCTCGATGCGGTCGGCGATCAGGCTCGCGACGGTCTTCTTGAAGAAGAAGCTCTCGCCGAGATCGCCGTGCGCGAGCGAAGAGAGCCAGACGAACAATTGGACGACGAGCGGCTTGTCGAGGCCGAGCTGCTGGCGGATCATCGCCACCTGCGAAGCGTCGGCGTTGTCGCCGGCGATGATGGCGGCGGGATCCGACGGCGTGAGGCGCAGCATCAGGAAGACGATCAGGGCGACGATGAACATCACCGGGATCGTGGAGACGAGACGCCTCAGAATATAGCCGAACATGGGGCCGCCGATCAGCGCCGCGCGGCCTGGACCGCGCGGCGCGTTGCCTTACTTCTTCGTGATGTTCCAGAACACCGGCGCAGCGGCGTCGATGATGCCGTCTATGTTCTTGCGCACGGCGAGCGGCGCCGTGTATTCGCCGAGCGGAATATGCGTCGTATAGGCGATCGCCTCTTCCTGCGCCTCGGCCGCGATCTTCTTCTGCGCGTCGAGATCGGGCGCGCGCATGAAGTCGTTGCGCAGCTTCTCGAGCTTCTCGTCGCACGGCCAGCCGAACAAGGCCTTGTCGCAGCCCGCGTTCATGTAGGCCGTGAGGACGGGATTGAGAATGTCCGCGCCGACCCACACCGTGCCGAAAGCGTTCCAGCCGCCGGCGTTGGACGGATCCTTCTTGTTGCGGCGGGCGACCAGCGTCTGCCAGTCCATCGACTGCATGTCGACCTTGAAGCCGGCGCGCTCCATCAATTGCTTGGCGACAGGGCCGATGTTCGACAGGATCGGCAGGTCGGTCGAAGCCATGAGAACGACCGGCGTGCCGTCATAGCCCGCCTCCTTGAGCAGTTCCTGCGCTTTCTTCGCATTGCCCGCGAGAAGCCCGTCCATTCCGGCGGTGGTGTAGAGCGGCGTTCCGCAGGGATAATAGCTCTTGCAGACCTTGTAATATTCGGGGTCGCCGACGGCCGCCTTCAGGAAGTCCTCCTGGTTCAGGGCGTACCAGAGGGCCTGCTTGATCTTCGGATTGTTGAGGGGCGGCACCAGCGAGTTCGGCCGTATGGTGAACTGGCCCGTCACGTGGTTGACCACGAGCTTGAGGTTGCCGTCGCTCTTGATGAGCGGCAGCAGATCGTGCGGCGGCTGCTCGATATAGTCGATCTCGCCCGCGGACAGGGCGTTGATCGCCTGCTGCGCGTCGGCGATGGCGAGCCATTCGACGCGGTCGACCTTGACGACCTTGCCGCCGGCGAAGCCCGAGGCCGGCTCCGAACGCGGCTTGTACTTGTCGAACTTGGTGAAGACGATCTTGTCGCCGGGCTTCCATTCGTCCTTCTTCAGCACGAAGGGGCCGGAGCCGATGAAGTCGGAAATCTGCTTGCCGGGATCGGTCTCCGCAATGCGCTTCGGCATCATGAAGGGGACGTTCGACGACGGCTTGGCGAGCGCGAACAACAGGAGGCCCGTCGGCTCCTTCAGCTTGATGACGATGGTCTTCGGATCGGGCGAAGAGATTTCCGACACGAAGCCGGTGAAGACCTTCTGGCCGAGCGAGTCCTTGGCCGACCAGCGTTTGAGCGACTGGATGCAGTCCTCCGCGGTCACCGGCTGGCCGTCGTGCCACAGCAGGCCGTCGCGGAGCGTCATGGTGTAGGTGAGCTTATCGGCGGAGATATCGACCTTGTCGACCATCTGCGGCTTGACGTCGTTGTTCGCATCGAGCGCGAACAACGTGTCGTAGATCATGTAGCCGACGTTTCGGGAGATATAGGCCGTCGTCCAGATCGGGTCGATGATCTTCACGTCGGAATGCATCACCGCCTTGAGCACGGTCTCCGCGGATGCGGGCGCGGTCGCAACCGGCCCTGCCCCCACGACAGCCGCCAGCGCCGCCGACAGCGCGAATTTCCTGAATCGCATAAACCCCTCCCGGTCGTTCTTGTGAGGGCCAGCCTAATCGGTAAGCAGGCGTCCTTACAAGGAGATCGTCCTGCGCTTCGCATTGCGAAAATCGTGCCGGCAGGGGTCAGATGCCGGAGCCGCCGCTTTCCATGTCGGGCGGCACTTCCGGAAGGCCCGCGGATCGCAGGGAATCGCGCGCGCCGTCGAGCGACGTCGGCAAGGGCATCCAGCACTGCAATTCGCTGTCGTCGTAGGCGATGGTGCAGTCGCGGTCGGAATCGGTCGATATCCAGCAGTGATAGTCCGCGCGCGGCGGCCTGGCCCATCGCGCGACGTCCACCTCGGGCGGCCCCTGTTCCGTGCCGCGCAGCGCGACAATGAGCCGCGTACCGTCGCGCGGGGCCTCCGTCATTCGTCTCCAGGTCCCGAAATCGACGTCGCTCATGCCGTTCCCCTCGCAAGCAATCGTCAGGATGCAGCGTGGCGCTTTTGTGAGCAAGCGCGATATAATGCCGGCAATGGCGAACGAACTGACGGACATCGACCGCGAACAGGGCGGGGACCGCAATTCGCGCGGGCTGCGCATCGCGCTCGGCGCGCTGGCGATCGTCCTCGCCGCGGGCTGCGGCTACCTGTGGATGCGCTTCGGCGCGCAGGTCTTTCTCGACGCCGCGCTGTTCGCCTGGCGCTCCTGCTTCTGAGTCTTCAGAAGGCGCCGACGGGAAAATACTTGAGATAGAGCTCCGCATAGACGCCGCGCTCCGCCAGGCGCGCGAGGCCGTAGTCGAGCGCCGCGCGCAGGGCCGGGCTGTTTTTCCGCACGGCGATGGTCAGGCCCTCGCCGAAATAGGCGCGATCGACGAAAGGACCGCCGAAGAACGCGCAGCAGCCGCTGGACGCGGAGCCGCCAAGCCATGTGGCCAGCGAAACGCCGTCGCCGAAGATCGCGGCGACATCGCCCTTCACGAGCGCGGCGCGCTGCGCATCGGCGCTGTCGTAGCGCTCGAGCGCGAGCTTGGGAAAATAGACCTCGAGCCAGGCCGCATGCGCGCTGCCGGCGACGACGCCTGTTTTGGCCGTTCCCATCTGCTCGGGCGTGGCCGCCTTGGCCGGCGCCTGCCCGGCGCGCACGACGAAGCGGCCCGGCAGCAGCATGTAGGGCCGGGTGAAGGCGAACTGCTCGCGCGTGCGATCGGTGATGGCGAGGCCCGCGATCAGCGCGTCGCCCTTGTTCTCGGCGAGCGCGGCGGCGAGCGTATCCCAGCGGCGCGCCTGCACGGTGCAGGCCACCTGCAATTCCTCGCACAGCGCGCGGGCCAGATCGACGCTGAAGCCGGTCAGCGAGCCATCCGGCAATGCGAAGTCGAAGGGCGGATAGTCGTCGGCCGTCAGGAAGCGGATCAGATGCAGCGCGTTCGCGTCGGGCCTGGCGAGCCGTCGGTTGGGATCCCAGAAGGAGGGAACGAACCCGCCGTCTTCGCTGCGCGCCGGCGCGGCCATGCCGGCCAGCGCGAGAAGCAGCGCAACGGCGATCTTTTTGCCTATGGGCAATCCGGTTTCCTCGATCTAGTCTCTGGGGGTCGGGTCCCCGACGGAATTTTTTATGATTTATCGCGTCGATCGTATTGCGGAAAGCGTTTCGCGAGTCGCCCGGGCGTTCGACCGGACCGGGAGCGTGCGCGATCGCGCCACGCCCCGCTCGCTGGCGCTCGAAGCGACTGCGCTGCGCAGCATCGGCGTTCCGGCGCCGCTCCTCCTCGAAGCCGCCGCGCAAGCCCGCTGGACCGCCGCGCCGCTGGACGCGACGCTGCTCGCGAGCCGCCGGGTGGACGAGGACGTCTTCTACCGTGCGCTGGCCCGCCGTCTCGACGTTCCCTTCATCGTCCAGCCCACCCGTCTCGACATCCGCACGGATTATGGCGCGGCGGCGACGGCGGGCGTGGCGGCGCTCGCCACGCCCGCACGCGACGGCCGCTGGCTCGCCCCGCCGCGCGGCCGCGCGATCGCCGCCATGCTCGCGCTTCCCGACGCGTCGGGGCTGGCGATCACGACGCCCCGCCGCTTCGGCGCATGGCTGCGCGCATCCGCCGGCGCGCAGATCGCCGACGACGCCGCACTGCGCCTGCATCGCATCGAGCCCCGGCTCTCGGCCCGCGCCGGGCCGTCGCGCCGGACGCAGTTTGCGAGCGCCGCGCTGCTCGCCGCCTTCGGCGGACTGGCGGCGCTGTGGCCGCACGCGGCGACGCTTCTGCTCTGGACGCTCCTGACCATCGCCTTCTCCATGGCGACGGCGACGCGGATATTCACGGCTGCGGCGACGTTCGGGCCGGAGCCGGACAGCCCGCCGCTCGCCGATCGCAGCCTGCCGCTCTACACGATCGTGATCGCGCTCTACCGCGAGGCCGGGGTCGCCGCCGCTCTGATCGCGGCGCTCGAGGCGATCGACTATCCGCGCGCGAAACTCGACATCAAGTTCGTGGTGGAGGCCGACGATTCCGCGACATTCGCCGCGCTCGCGGCGTCGCTGCCGGGCATCGAATACGAGATCATCGTGGCCCCGCACGGCGCGCCACGCACCAAGCCGCGCGCGCTGAATGTCGCCCTGCCCTTCGCGCGCGGCGAACTCCTGTGCGTGTTCGACGCGGAAGACCGGCCCGAACCGGATCAGTTGCGGCGCCCGGCCGCGCGTTTCGCGCGCGCGGATTCCCGGCTCGGCTGCCTGCAAGCGCGGCTCTGCGCGGACAATGCCGACGAAAACGTCATCGCCGGCCTGTTCGCGCTCGACTACGCCGCGCTGTTCGAGGTCGCCAATCCCGGCATAGCCGCGCTCGGACTGCCGATGATGCTCGGCGGCACTTCGAACCACTTCCGCGTCCAGACGCTGCGCGATCTCTGCGGCTGGGACGCCTGGAACGTGACCGAGGACGCCGATCTCGGCATTCGCCTGGCGCGCTGCGGCCTGCGCGTGGAAACGCTGGACTCGCGCACCTGCGAGGAAGCGCCGGTCACGCTCGCCGCCCTCGTCAATCAACGCGTGCGCTGGATGAAGGGCTGGATGCAGACGGCCTTCGTGCATCTGCGCGATCCCGTCGCCCTGTGGATCAATCTCGGCCCGCTCGCGTTTTTCGTCACGCTCTCGCTTTTCGTCTCGGGCGTGCTGAGCCCGCTGTTATGGCCGTGGTTCACGCTCGCGCTCGCGCGCGATCTTGCGACCGGCGCATTGTTTGCGCCGGCTACGCTCCTCGATCACGTCGTCGACACTTGTGCGCTCTGGCTGGCCGTGGCGGGCCCCGTCGCCATCGTCTGGCCCGTCGCGCTCGGCATGAAACGGCAGGGACTGACGCCACGCTGGCCGTTGCTCTTCCTGTTGCCGTTCTGGCACGTGATGCTGAGCGTCGCCGCCTGGCGCGCGGTCTACGATCTCTGGCGCAATCCGTTCGGCTGGGCGAAGACAACGCATGGCGTCGCCAAACGGCGTGTCCGTCAGCGCCAGCCGACGAAGCGGCGTTCCAGCGCGCCGATGGCGCGGGCGACGACGAGCCCGAGCAACGAGAGAACAACGACGCCCGCCAGCAATTGATCGGTCTGCATGAGATTGCCGGCCTGCAGCACGAAGGCGCCGATTCCCTTCTCGGCGCCGACCATTTCCGCGGAGACGACGAGAAGCAGCGCGATCGAGGTCGAGATGCGGAAGCCCGCGAGGATCGACGGCAGCGCCCCGGGCAGCACGACCTTGCGCACGATATCGCCGAACGGCAGGCCGAAACTCTGCGCCATGCGGATGAGATTGCGCGGCACGGCGTCCACGCCGCTCGCCGCCGAGATCGCCGTGGGGAAAAAGACGCCGAGCGCGATGGTGGCGATCTTGGAAGATTCGCCGATGCCGAGCCACAGGATCATCAACGGCAAGAGCGCGATCTTCGGAATGGGGAAGAGCGCGGAGACGATTGCGAAACCCGCCGCACGCGCGAAGGTGAACAGTCCCATGGCGAGGCCAACCGCGAGGCCCGCAACCGCGCCGAGCGACCAGCCGGCGAGGATGCGCAGCGCCGAAATACCGATCTGCGACAGGAGATCGCCCTGCGTGACGAGCCGCCAGAGCGCCGAAACGATCGCGGCGGGACTGGGCAGGAACAGCGGGCTGACGCCGAGGAAACTCGAGGCGGCCTGCCAAAGCGCGATCAGACAGACGAGCGCGACGGCGCCGCCGAAGCGGCTGTCGCCCGGCGCGAAGCCCGCGCCGCGAAACCGCACGGGCGCAAGATTGCGATCGCGCTCAGCCATCGATCGTCTCGCGATCGGCGGCCGCCGCCTCGTCACGGATCATCGACCAGAGATCGGCGCGCCAGCGGGCGACCGCCTCGGCTTGCGCGGGATCGCCGCGTTTTTCGCGCGCGACCGGCGCGGATGAGATCGCGCGGATGCGGCCGGGCCGGCGCGAGAAGACGAGTGCGCGGTCCGCGAGGCGCGCGGCCTCGTCGAGATTGTGCGTGACGTAGAGGACGCTCATTTCGCCCTGCTCCAGCAGACGCTCGAGGTCCTCCATCAGAAGGTCGCGCGTCTGGCTGTCGAGCGCGCTCAAGGGCTCGTCCATCAGCAGGATCGAGGGACGCACGGCGAGCGCGCGGGCGAGGCCGACGCGCTGGCGCATGCCGCCGGAAAGCTGCTTCGGCAGCGCCGCAGCGAAATCGCCGAGGCCCGTGCGCGCGAGAACGTCGGCGACGATGGCGCGCATTTCGCGCGCTTCCAGGCGCTTGTGCTCCAGCGCCAAGGCGACGTTGTCCGCGACGCTGCGCCAGGGCAGGAGCGCGAAATCCTGAAAGACGAAGGTCAGCGGATTGAGGCTCGACGCAGGCACGTCGCCGATGCGCACAGCGCCCTGCCTCGGCGCGAGCAGGCCGCCGGCGATGGAGAGCAACGTGGACTTGCCGCAGCCGGAGGGGCCGACAATGGCGAGGATCTCGTTGGCGCCGAGTTCGAACGAGACGTTCGAGAGAACATCGAGATCGCCGAAGCGGTGCGAGACATTGTCGACGACGAGACGCGCCATCTGTCCACGTCAGTCCTTCACGAAGCGACGGTCGATCACCTGCTCGAGCCCGAAGCCTTTGTCGACGAAGCCCTGCGCCTGATACCATTCGATCTGATGCGCGACATTCCGCAGGTCGAGCTTTGCATCCGGCTCGACGTAGGCGAGCGTTTTGGCGACGTCCTCCGGCTTCTGCTGCGTGTATTTCGAGATGATTTCGAGCAGCGGCGCGCGCTCCGTCTCGGGCGCCTTCTCGTCGAGCTTGTCGTGGAACAGCTTGCAGCCGCGACGATAGGCGGCGAGGAAATCGCCGATCGCCTTCTCGTCGGCCCTGATCTTCGCCGACGCGAAAGCCGCGCCGATCTGCCACGGCGCTTCGTCCGAGCCCCAGCCGAGCAGGCGGGCGGCGCCGGACGCGATCGCGCCGCTCGCCACCGTCGCCGGCAGGACGGCGCCGTCAACCGCGCCGCCCTGCAGCGCCGAGACGATATTGCCCATGGATTGCAGGGGCACGAAGGTCACGCTCGACAGCGGGAACTTGTATTTCTCGGCCACCAGCCCGCTGACGAAATGGAAGCTGGAGCCGACCTGCGTGATGCCGATGCGCTTGCCGCGGATGTCCTGCGGCTTTTTCAGCGCATCGCCATTGGGCTTGGTCGTCGCCAGAAAGGCGTCGAGCGGGAAGCCCGGAACTTCGCGCGACTGGCCGGCGATGATGGTGAGCGCGCCCTTGCCGGCGAGATTGAACAGGCCGGCGGTAAAGGCGGTGACGCCGATGTCGATATCGCCCGAGGCGGCCGCGACCGCGATCGGTTGCGCGGCGGCGAAGAAGACCAGTTCGACGTCGAGGCCGGCGTCCTTGAAGAAGCCGAGGTTCTGCGCGAGGAAAACCGCGCCGGCGGAGGAGAGGCGCAGCACGCCGACGCGCAGCTTGCG
>OEIU01000642.1_pt1 | contig 30274 bp, 23 predicted proteins | sample 1539221 | NCBI WGS metagenome assembly OEIU01 (sample SAMN03792071, study PRJEB22550) | activated sludge metagenome | feature: wastewater treatment plant; material: activated sludge; isolation source: Wastewater treatment plant of a petroleum refinery complex | place: Argentina: Zarate | collected...
CGCGACCCGACCGACGTCGAGCTGATGATGTTCGCGCAGGCGAACTCCGAGCACTGCCGGCACAAGATCTTCAACGCGAGCTGGACGGTCGACGGCGTGCAGCGCGAGGAGACCCTGTTCGGCATGATCCGCACCACGCACGCGGCGCATCCGGCGGGCACGATCGTCGCGTACGCCGACAACTCGGCGATCCTCGAGGGCGGCACGGCCCGCCGGTTCCATCCGGTGCTGTCCGGCAACGGGCTCTATCGCGCCAGCGAGCGGCTGACGCACGCGCTGCTGAAGGTCGAGACGCACAATCACCCCACCGCGATCTCGCCGTTCCCCGGCGCCGCCACCGGCGCCGGCGGCGAGATCCGCGACGAGGGCGCGACCGGCCGTGGCGCCAGGCCGAGGTTCGGGCTCACCGGCTTCACGGTGTCGAACCTGCGCATCGAGGGCTTCGAACAACCCTGGGAGAACGCGCGCGACGCCACTGCGCCCGCGGACCCGACGGCGGGCGAGGCGACGCCTTACGGCATGCCGTCGCGCATCGCCACGCCGCTGCAGATCATGATCGAGGGGCCGATCGGCGGCGCCGCGTTCAACAACGAGTTCGGCCGGCCGAGCCTGCTCGGGTATTTCCGCACCTACGAGCAGAACGTCGCGGGCACCGTGCGCGGTTATCACAAGCCGATCATGATCGCGGGCGGCGTCGGCAGCGTCGATGCGGCGCACACGGCGAAGCTCGACCTGCCGCCGGGCACGCTGCTGATCCAGCTCGGCGGCCCGGGGATGCGCATCGGCGTCGGCGGCGGCGCCGCGTCGAGCATGGGGGCGGGCACCAACACCGCCGAGCTCGATTTCGATTCGGTCCAGCGTGGCAATCCCGAGATGCAGCGCCGGGCGCAGGAAGTGCTCGACCGCTGCTGGGCGATGCGCGAGGACAATCCGGTGCTGTCGATCCACGACGTCGGCGCGGGCGGCCTGTCCAACGCGTTTCCGGAGCTGGTGCACGGCGCCGGCCGCTCGGGCCACTTCGACCTCGGCAAGGTTCCGCTCGAGGCATCCGGGCTCTCGCCCGCCGAGATCTGGTGCAACGAGTCGCAGGAGCGCTACGTGCTGGCGATCGCCGCCGGGTCGCTCGCGACCTTCGATTACCTGTGCCGGCGCGAGCGCTGCCCGTACGCGGTCGTCGGCGAGGTGTCGGACGACCAGCAGCTCGTCGTCGAGGCGGCCGATGCCGACGGCAAGCCGCTGCGGCCCGTCGACATGCCGATCGAGGTGCTGCTCGGCAAGCCGCCGCGCATGCATCGCGAAGGCCGGCGGCGCGCGCGGTCCCTGCCGCCGGTCGCGCTGGCCGACCTCGACGTCGCCGACGTCGCCGGCCGCGTGCTGCGGCTGCCGGCCGTCGCGAGCAAGTCGTTCCTGGTGACCATCGGCGACCGCACCGTTGGCGGCCTGAGCGCGCGTGACCAGATGGTGGGGCCGTGGCAGGTTCCGGTGGCCGACTGCGCCGTGGGCCTGGTCGACTACGCCGGTCATCGGGGCGATGCGCTGGCGATGGGCGAGCGCACGCCGCTCGCGGTCATCGATCCGCGCGCGGCTTCGCGGATGGCCGTTGCCGAGGCGATCACGAACCTCGCGGGCGCACCGGTCGAGGCCGTCGACCGCATCAAGCTGTCGGCCAACTGGATGGCCGCCTGCGGCGATCCGGCCGAGGATGCCGACCTGTTCGACGCGGTCGACGCGTGCGCGGCGCTGTGCCGGCAACTCGGCGTGGCGATCCCGGTCGGCAAGGACTCGTTGTCGATGCGCACCGTCTGGCAGGAACGCGTCCAGGGCATGCTCGCCGAGACGTCGCTCGACAAGCAGGTGGTCGCGCCGACCTCGTTGATCGTGACGGCGTTCGCGCCGGTCACCGACGCGCGCCGCGTGCTCACGCCGCAACTCGCGCGCGGCGTCGATTCGGTGCTGATCCTGGTCGACCTGGGGATGGGACGGGCGCGCCTCGGCGGCTCGGCGCTGGCGCAGGTGACGCAGCAGGTCGGCGACCAGGCGCCCGACCTCGACGACCCCGACGCGCTGGCGCGCTTCTTCGCCGTGATCCAGCGCCTGAACGGCGAGGGCAGGCTGCTCGCCTACCACGATCGGTCCGACGGCGGGCTGTTCGCGACGGTCTGCGAGATGGCGTTCGCGGGCCGCTGCGGCGTCGCGGTCAATCTCGACCTGCTCACCATCGATCCGCACGCCGAGGACTGGGGCGACTACAAGATCCGTCCCGAGCAGGTTTCCGTGCAGCGCAACGAGCTGACGCTCGCGGCGCTGTTCAACGAGGAACTGGGGGCCGTCGTGCAGGTGCGCGCCGCCGACCGCGACGCGGTGCTGGGCGTGCTGCGCGAGGCGGGACTGTCGAAGTTCTCGCACGTGATCGGCAAGCCACAGGCGAAGGATGCGATCGAGTTCTACCGCGACGCGAAGCTCGTCTACGGCGAGTCGCGCGCCACGCTGCAGCAGGCGTGGAGCGAGACGAGCTACCGGATCGCCGCGCTGCGCGACCATCCGGAGTGCGCCGCCCAGGAGTTCGAGCGCATCGCGCGCGCCGACGACCCCGGCCTGCACCTGAGGCTCGGCTTCGATCCGGCCGAGGACATTGCCGCACCGTTCGTCGCGCGCGGAGCGCGGCCGCGCGTCGCGATCCTGCGCGAGCAGGGCGTGAACAGCCAGACCGAGATGGCAGCGGCCTTCGATCGTGCCGGGTTCGACGCCTTCGACGTCCACATGACCGACCTGATCGAGGGACGCCACAAGCTCGCCGATTTCCGCGGGCTGGTCGCCTGCGGCGGTTTTTCGTACGGCGACGTGCTGGGCGCCGGCAGCGGATGGGCCAAGTCGATCCTGTTCAACGCGGCGATGGCCGAGCAGTTCGCGCTGTTCTTCGGCCGCGCCGACACCTTCAGCCTGGGCGTCTGCAACGGCTGCCAGATGATGTCGCAGCTCAAGGCGATCATCCCCGGCGCCGCGCACTGGCCGCGCTTCCTGCGCAACCGCTCGGAGCAATACGAGGCGCGGCTGTCGATGGTCGAAGTGCTCGAGTCGCCGTCGGTGCTGTTCGCGGGCATGGCCGGCAGCCACGTGCCGATCGCGGTCGCGCACGGCGAAGGCCGCGCCGAGTTCGACACCGGCGAGCAGCAGCGCCACGCCGGGCCGGTGCTGCGCTTCGTCGAGAACGACGGCTCGCCGGCAGACACCTATCCCGCCAACCCGAACGGATCGCCGGGCGGCCTCACCGGCTTCACCAGCGCCGATGGGCGCGCGACGATCCTGATGCCGCATCCCGAGCGGGTGTTCCGCTCGATCCAGATGAGCTGGCGCGACGCGTCGCTCGGCGAGGATTCACCCTGGATGCGCCTGTTCCGCAACGCCCGCGCCTGGGTCGCCTGATCGAATGCTCTCCACCGTCAATGTCACGATGCAGTTCGGGGCCAAGCCCCTGTTCGAGAACGTCTCCGTCAAGTTCGGCGAGGGCAATCGCTACGGCTTGATCGGTGCCAACGGCTCGGGCAAGTCCACGTTCATGAAGATCCTCGGCGGCGACCTCGAGCCGAGCTCGGGCCAGGTGATGCTCGACCCCAACGAGCGGCTCGGCAAGCTGCGCCAGGACCAGTTCGCCTTCGAGGACGACCGCGTGCTCGACGTCGTGATGATGGGCCACGCGGAGATGTGGCAGGCGATGAGCGAGCGCGACGCGATCTACGCGAACCCGGACGCGACCGAGGACGACTACATGCACGCGGCCGAGCTCGAGACGCGCTTCGCCGAATACGGCGGTTACACCGCCGAGGCGCGTGCGGGCGAGTTGCTGCTGGGGCTGGGCATCCCGGCCGGGCAGCACGCCGGGCCGATGCGCGAGGTCGCCCCGGGCTGGAAGGTGCGCGTGCTGCTGGCGCAGGCGCTGTTCGCCGACCCGGACGTGATGCTGCTCGACGAACCGACCAACAACCTCGACATCGACACCATCCGCTGGCTCGAGTCGGTGCTCAACGAGCGCGATTCGACGATGGTGATCATCTCGCACGACCGCCACTTCCTGAACGCCGTGTGCACGCACATGGCGGACCTGGACTACGGCGAGCTTCGCGTCTATCCGGGCAACTACGACGACTACATGCTGGCGTCGGCCCAGGCGCGCCAGCGCCAGCTCTCGGCCAACGAGCGCGCGAAGGATCGCATCGCCGAGCTGCAGGAGTTCGTCCAGCGCTTCGCCGCCAACAAGGCCAAGGCGCGCCAGGCCACCTCGCGGCAGAAGCTGATCGCCAAGATCCGCAGCGAGGCGGTCGAGGTCAAGCCGTCGTCGCGCCAGAACCCGTACATCCGGTTCGAGCAGGCCAGGGCGCTGCATCGCCAGGCCGTGGAGGTCGAAGGGCTCGAATACCGGTACGAGGGGGCACAGCGGCCGGTGTTCAGCGGCTTTTCCACCATCGTCGAGGCCGGCGACCGGGTCGCGATCGTCGGCGCCAACGGCGCCGGCAAGACCACGCTGCTGCGCTGCCTGGCCGGCGCGGCGCTCGGGGGCCTGGCGCCCACGCGCGGGTCGGTCAAGTGGTCCGAGAACGCCGACATCGGCTACATGGCGCAGGACGTGCACCCGGACTTCGACAGCGACGACACGGTCACCGACTGGATCGGCCGCTACACGAAGGCGGGCGACGACGACCAGATGGTGCGCAGCGTGCTGGGGCGGCTGCTGTTCTCGGGCGACGACGTGCGCAAGCCGGTGCGGGTGCTCTCGGGCGGCGAGAAGCACCGGATGAGCTTCGGCCGGCTGATGCTCGGCCGCCACAACGTGCTGATGCTCGACGAGCCCACCAACCACCTCGACATGGAGTCGATCGAGTCGCTGCAGCTGGCGCTCGAGAAGTTCGCCGGGACGCTGTTCGTCGTGTCGCACGACCGCCAGTTCGTCGACGCGGTGGCGACCCGCGTGCTGGAAGTGCGCGCGGGCGGCGTCATCGTCGACTATCGCGGCGATTACGAGGAGTACCTGGCGAGCCAGGGCATCGCCTGACGGCGGTCTGGCGCCGCGTTACGCGGCCGGCGATGCGCCCCGGGCGCGGCGAGCCGGCCAGCCGCTGCGGATCTCGTTGCGCAGCGCGGCCGCGGCGTCCGACGGGTCGGCGCGCTGCAGCAGCCTGACCGGGCAGCTCCCGAGCGCGGGCAGTCCCTGGGCGCGCGCCGCTTCCAGCAAGTGCCGGCGGGCGGCAGCCTCGGGCAGGGCGATCAGGCCGAACCCGCGGCGTGCGGCTTCGATGCCGATCGCCAGGCTGTCGGCCTCGAACACGGTGCGATGGGGCGTCACGCTGTCGGCGAGCGCGCGCTCGACGCGCGCTCGAAGCTCGCCGCCGCGAGGCAGCCCGACGATCTGCCAGCGCGGATCCGACGCCGGGGCGGCCGCGTGCCCGTACCAGCGAAGGCGATCGCGACCGAGTTCGCTGCTCACCCAGGGTGGCGCGCCGCGCCCCACCGGCGCGTCGTCGCACCCGTGCACGACGGCCACGTCCACGAGCCCTGCAGCGAAACGCTCGAGCACGGCCGCAGCCGGAGCGACTTCGACCCGCAGGTCTACTTCGGGCCACACCTCGCTGAAGCCGCGAGCCAGCTCGATCAGGCCGTGGCCGAGCGTGGCCGATTCGTCCGCGGCGAGGACGACCATTCCCGACAACGGTCGCGCATCGAGGCGGCTGAGCGCAATCTGCTGCAGCCGCAGGATGTCGCGGGCGATCGGCAGCAGGCGCTGCGCCGCGGCGGTGGGTTCGACCGAGCGGGTGGTGCGTTCGATCAGCGCCGTCCCGACCCGTTGTTCGAGCCTCAGGATCTGCGTGCTGACGGTGGACTGGCTGACACCGAGCGCGCGGGCGGCGCGAGAGAAGCTGCGCGCTTCGGCCACGGCGACCAGCGCGCGGAGTTGCGGCAGTGGCAGTTCGTCCATCGACATTGTCGATAAATGAATGAATTTATCGATTCAATGAACTGGAAGTATATTCCTCAACCTGTTGTTTTGTCGAGCATTAGTTGGGTCGATCGAGACCGGGATCGGCTGTCAGCTTGCCGACGGCTTGACCAGCGACGCGGCGAGCTTCGCGCGATGACGGGCCGTCTCGGCGTCGTCGGCGCGAGCCAGCGCGACACCCATCCGGCGCTTCGGGAACGACTCCGGCTTGCCGAACAGCCGCAGCTCGGTGCCGGGCACGGCGAGCGCCTCGGCCACGCCGTCGAAGCGCATCGCGCCCGCCTGTACGCCACCGTAGATCACGGCGCTCGCGCCCGGCGTGCGCAGCGACACGTCGACCGGCAGCCCGAGGATCGCGCGCGCGTGCAGTTCGAACTCGGACTGGTGCTGGCTGATCATCGTGACCATTCCGGTGTCGTGCGGCCGCGGACTCACCTCGGAGAACCAGACCTCGTCGCCGCGCACGAACAGCTCGACGCCGAAGATGCCCAGGCCGCCGAGGTTGTCGACGACGCGCCCCGCGACGTCCTTCGAGCGCTGTAGCGCCAGCGCCGACATCGGTTGCGGCTGCCAGCTCTCGACGTAGTCCCCCGCGACCTGCACGTGCCCGATCGGCTCGCAGAACGCCGTGCCGACCGTTGCGTCGGCCCGGCGCGCGCGCACGGTGAGCAGCGTGATCTCGTAGTCGAACCGGACGAAGCCCTCGACGATCACCCGGCCGATGTCGACCCGGCTGCCGCTGCCGGCGTATCGCCAGGCCGCCTCGACCTCGTCGGGGCCGTCGACTTTCGACTGGCCCTTGCCCGACGACGACATGACCGGCTTGACGACGCACGGGTAGCCGATCGGCGGCTGCCCGTCGCTGCCTTCGATCGCCGCGCGCAGCTCGGCGAGGCTGCCGGCGAATCGGTACGGCGACGTCGGCAGTCCGAGTTCCTCGGCCGCGAGCCGCCGGATGCCTTCGCGGTTCATCGTCAGCCAGGCGGCGCGGGCGGTCGGAATCACCGTCGCCAGGCCTTCGCGCTCGATCTCGATCAGCGCCGGCGTGGCGATCGCCTCGATCTCTGGGACGACCAGGGCCGGGCGCTCGCGCTCGATCAGCGCGCGCAACTGCGCGCCGTCGGTCATGTCGATCACGTGCGCGCGGTGCGCGACCTGCTGGCCCGGCGCGTGGGCGTAGCGGTCGACGGCGATGGTCTCGACGCCGAGGCGCTGCAGCGCGATCAGCACTTCCTTGCCGAGTTCGCCGGCGCCCAGCAGCATCACCCGCGTCGCGGCGGGCGACAACGGCGTCGCGAACGTTTGCAGGGCGGCGCGCGGGGCGGGCGTTGCGCCGCCGGCGGGGCTCGATCGGGGCATGGTGAAGCGGCCTCGTGGCTGGCGTGGAACGGTCGAAGGGGTGAGGCGGACGGCGTCAGGCCGACGGGATGAAGTCCGGGTCGTCCTGGTGCTTGCGTTCGAAGCGCAGGAAATCGTAGTAGCCGCACTTGCGGCCGTTCGGATACTGCCGGCACACCGCGGGGCGCGCCTCGTAGACGGTGCAGCGGCGCGCATCGGTGTCGAAGAAGCGGCAGATCGATCCGTAGATCTCGTCCTTGCGGTGGCGCAGGATCCGTTCGTCGTCGTCCTCGTCGCGGTAGCGACGGGTGAAGCGCTTCTCGGCCTCTTCGAGCGAGAGCCCGAAGTGCCGCGCCAGCCGGGCGAGGTCCTTGTCGCGAACCTCGATGCGCGGGTAGCTGCAGCAGTAGCCGGGGCACCGGGAGCAGTCGTACTTGATCTTCTCGGGCGTGGTCTTGGGCATGGGCGGCAAGGCGGGGGGCACGGCGGCGGGAGCGCAAGTGTAGCGCGGGCGCAGGCCGGCTCGCGGCGCCCCCGGACGGCTCGGCGCGCGCGTGGTTCGGGCGCCGCCTTCAGCCGCTTCGGCGCCGGCGCAGCATTCGCCTGACGAAGCGGCCCGGATCGACCGCGCGCAGCAGGTCCGACTCGAGCGGAAGCGGATCGCCCTCGGCGAGAGCGGGCAGCAGCACGGCGGCCAGCGTCGCCCACAGCAGGCCGCGCGAGCCGAAGGCGAACGCGCCGTAGAGCCCGGGCGCGCGCGGTAACGGCAGCCGATCGTTGCGCAGCAGCGCCGCGGCTTCGCGCAGCGCCGTCGGCTCGTCCGGGAGCGCGCCGATCGCCGGCATGCGGTCGGTGCTGGCGTAGCGATGTCCGACCGGCCCGGACCGGGCGCCGACGAGCCAGTCGCGGGGATCGCCGCCGATCATCCGCGCGAGCCGCCCGAGGTTGCCGGCATCGACTTCGGCGGAGGGCTCGAGCGAGGCGCCGTCGTCGAAGCTGGCGCCGACCAGGATCGCGTCGCCGAGCGGCGCGGCGTAGGCGTCTCCGCCGAGCACGGCGCGCAACGCGCCGATCCGTTCGCGCTCGACCAGCGTGCTCTGTCCGCGCACGCGGCGCACTGCGAACGAACCCATCCCCGCAAGCCGTGCGGCGTCGCCGGCGTTGGCCAGGATCGCGACTGCGGCCTCGCCGAGCGCGCGTCCGGCGGTGTCACGGGCGACCCAGTTCCCGTTCGCAGCCTCCAGCGTGGCGACGGCCGCGCCGCAGCGCAGCGCGACGCCCGGCGTCGCCAGCCACGCCGAGGCGAGCGTCGAGGGATCGAGCGCGTCGCAACCCGGCAACCACAGTCCGCCGCGAGGCAGGTCGAGGCCGGTCGCGTCCGACGCCTCGTCGCGCGCGAGCTGGCGCACGAACGACCCGGGGAAGCCCAGCCGCTCGAGCATCGCGGCGCGGGCGGCGTGCTCGCGCTCGTCGGCGTCGACCAGCAGCTTGCCGAGCGGCGCGCGCGAGGCCAGCGCCGCGTCGAGCTTGCGCCAGCCGAGCGCGTTGCGCGTCAGTCGCGCAAGCGGGTTGTCGTCGGGCGACAGGTGCAGGTGATCGGCGCACAGTGGCTGTGCCGAGCCGCCACGCAGCGGCGCCGCGGCCGATTCGAGCACGGTCGCCTGCCAGCCGCGCCGCGCGAAGCCGGCGGCGACCGCCGCGCCCGCGAGCCCGGCGCCGACCACCAGCGCGGTGCGCGCCGGCCAGCGCGGCGGTGGCTCGGGCGGCGCGGGGCCGCGCCAGCGCGGCGCGTACCGGCCGCGCAGCCGATGACGTTTACCCGCGTGACCGGCGACCCGCTCGACCTCGAACCCGGCGCCGTGCAACGCCTCGCGCACCGCGCCGGCTGCCGACCAGGTCGCCAGCGTGGCGCCCGGCCGGGCAAGCCGCCCCAGCGCCCGCATCAGTGCGGGGTCCCACATCCGCGGATTGCGTGCCGGCGAGAACCCGTCGAGGAAGAGCGCGTCGGCGGCCAGCCGAAGCTTCGGCACGAGCGCGAGCGCGTCGCCGAAGCACAGCGTGAGCGTGACGGCTGCGTCCTCGAAGGCAAGGCGGTGCAGGCCCGGCAGCGCATCGGGCCACTGCGACAGCAGGCGCTGCGCGTCGTGCGCGGGGGCGCCGAGCGCCTCGAGCGCACGCCGCAGGTCGTCGACGGCCAGCGGATGCGCCTCGACCGACACATAGTGCAGACGCGCCGGCGCGCCGCCGCGCTCGCGCCAGGCCTGCAGCGTGGCGAGGAAGGTGACGCCGACGCCGAAGCCGAGCTCCAGGATCGTGAACGACGCGCGATCGGCGTCGCCGGCACGAGCGCCCCAGCGCTGCGGCAGCCCGCAGCCCTCGACGAACACCGCGCGCGCCTCCGACCACGCGCCGGCGCGGCTGCGGAACACGTCCCCGTAGAGGGTGCTCAGCGGTGCGCCGGATTCGTCGAACGCGAGCGGCGGGTGGGGGTCGAGGGCGGGCATGGGGTTGATGGCCGTCAACGGTCGCGGTAGCCGCACGGGGGCGGGGGGCCGTCCGATGTTAAGTTACAGTCGAAGCATCCAACGAGGACGAAGCGAATGATCAGGGCTCATTGGCAGGACCGGATCGAAGTTGCGCTGGGCTTGTGGCTGGTGGCCTCGCCCTTCGTGCTGGGCGTGACGCGCCAGCCGGCCGCCTGGGCGGCGATTCTCGCAGGCGTGGCCGTCGTGACGCTCGCGGTCGACGCCTTCTACTATCCGGAAATCGTCGAGGAATGGGGCAACCTGGCGGTCGGCATCGGCCTGGCCGCGTCGCCGTGGTTGCTGGGCTACGATGGCGAGCGGGCGGCGATGATCAACGCGCTCGCCTGCGGCGTCGCGATCGCCGCGCTGTCGTTCTGGACCGCCGAGGACATCCAGCGCGAGCAACGTGAGGCCCGCTGAGCCCGAATCGGCGCGCGCCCCGGCGGGCGGGCTCGCGCGACTGGCACGCTGGTTCGACGCCAACGTGCTGTCCCTGGGCCGCGACATGCGGCTGTCGTACCTGCCGCCGCTGATGGTCTACATGGCGGCGGGCATTTCCGGGCTGACGGCGATCGTCGGCACCTTCTTCGTCAAGGAGTATCTCGGGCTGTCGGCCGAGTTTCTCGCCGCGCTCGGCTTCTGGGCCGGCCTGCCCTGGGCGCTGAAGATGCCGCTGGGGCACCTGGTCGACCTCGTCTGGCGCTACAAGGCCTGGCTCGTCTACCTCGGCGCGACGCTGATCGCCGCGAGCCTGCTGATCATGATCGGGCTGCTGGCCGACCCCCGGGCGATGGCGACGGTGATGCGCGCCGAGGCGTGGTACGTGCTGTCCGCGCTGCTTGCGCCGATCGGCTACGTCACGCAGGACGTGGTCGCCGACGCGATGACCGTCGAGGCCGTGCCGCACCACGACGAGGCCGGGCGCCCGCTGGACGAGGCGCGCCGGCGCGCGATGCACACGACGATGCAGACGCTCGGCCGCGTCGCGATCATCGGCGGCGGCGTGCTGGTCGCGCTGGCCAACGTGTTCCTGCTGCGCGGCGCGGGTACGCTGCCCGAGGCGCAGAAGGTGGCGGTCTACGTGCTGGTCCACGAACTGGCGTTGCTGATCCCGGTGGTGTCGGTCGCCGGCGTGGTGTTCGCTGCGTGGCTGCAGCGGCGAACGCGTCGCCGGCTGCGCGCCGAGGGACTCACCGAGGCCGAGATTTCGGCCAGGATCGACGTTCACCCGCAACGCCCGCCGGTCAACTGGTGGGTGCTCGGCGGCGGCCTCGCGTTCGCGCTGGTGTCGGTGGCGGTCGGGCTCAGCGACTTTCGCTGGAGCGAGGAGCTCATCTTCGGCGTGTCGATGGCGATCATCGTCGCGCTGATGTGGCGCCTGCTGCGCGAGCTCGAACCTGCCGCGCGGGCGACGCTGCTGGGCACCGCGCTGGTCGTGTTCGTCTTCAGGGCGACGCCGACGGCCGGCGCCGGGCAGACCTGGTGGATGATCGACGAGCTCGGCTTCGACCAGCAGTTCCTGTCCGTGCTCTCGGTGATCGGCAGCGCGCTGACGCTGGCCGGCCTGTTCGTCTTCCGGCGCTTCATGGCCGAGCGCTCGATCTACTACATCGTCGGCATGCTCACCGTCGTGGGCATGCTGCTGATGCTGCCGATCGTCGGGATGTACTACGGGCTGCACCACTGGACGGCCGCGCACACCGGCGGCCTGGTCGATGCCCGCTTCATCGCGCTGGTGGATACCGCGATCGAGTCGCCGCTCGGCCAGATCGCGATGGTGCCGATGCTGGCCTGGATCGCCAACTCGGCCCCGGAGAAACTGAAGGCAACCTACTTCGCAGTGATGGCGTCGTTCACCAACCTCGCGCTGTCGGCCTCGCAACTGGGCACGAAGTGGCTCAACCAGGCCTTCGTCGTGACGCGCCAGGTCAAGGATCCGGTGACCGGCGTCGTGTCCGCGCCCGCCGACTACAGCCAGCTGGGCGACCTGATGCTGCTGGTGCTGCTCATCGCGCTGGTCGCGCCGCTGGCCACCATCGCGCTCGTGCGGCTGGCGCGGCTGCGCAGCGCCTGAGCGGCCTGCGATCGGCGCTCGTGCGGCCTGCCGGGTGCCGCGCGTGACGCGAGCGGCTCGGCAGCGGCGCGGCGGATAGAATCGCGCGATGCGTGCCCTCGCGCGATGGGCCGGACGCGCGCCGGCGGTCATTGCTCTCCTGCTGCTGTCGCTCGCCGCGCACCTGGCCGTGCTGCGCGGCGCCAGCCTGTCCGGCTGGTTCTCTCCGCCTGCGCCCGCTGCGCTGCCGGTGACCGTGAGCCTGATCGAGCCCGCGGCGCCGGCGCCACCGCCCCCTGCAGTCGAACCGCCGCCGCCCGCCAGGCCCAAGCCCCCGCCGCGCGCGAAGCCTCGCCCCGCGCCGCATGCGGCGCCGAAATCCGTGCCGAGGCCCGTCGCCGAGGCGCCCGCACCGACGCAGCGGGTCGATGGGCCCGGAGCGTCGATCGCCGAGGGCGAACCCGTGTCCGCAGACGAGCCCGGGTCCGACGCAGCGGGCACGGCGCAAGGTGCGGCGCCGGCCGGGCCGATGCCCGCCGGGGCGGCGGCGCCCGGCGCGGAGCCGGTGACCGGCGAGCCCGTGATTCCTCCGCCGTCCCCCGAGCCGCCGATCGTGGTGACGCCGCAGTCCGGTTCCGTGCGCTATCGGGTCCATTACGGCGATCCGGCAGACGGCAACGTGGTCGCGACGCTCGAGCAGTCGTTCGCCATCGGCGCGGATCGATACCAGTTGCACAGCGAGGGCCGGGCGCAGGGGCTCATCGCGTGGTTCTACCGCGGAACGCTGGTACAGGACAGCGTCGGCACCGTGTCGGCGGCCGGGCTCGCGCCGTCGATCTATCGCGAGCAGCGTGGCGACCGCGCGCCGCGCTGGGCGACGATCGACGCCGCGAGGGGCGAGGTCGTCTTCGGCTCGGGCCTGCGGCGCGAAGCGCCGCCCGGCGTGCAGGATCGCCTGTCGGCCGCGGTGCAGCTGGCGCTGCTGCGGCAGTCGCGGCCGGCGCTGTTCGAACCCGGCGCGACGATCCATCTGCCGATGCTCGGCAGCTCGAGCGTCGAGTCGGTGGGCTGGCGCGTGCTCGGCGAAGAGCCGGTGACGACCGACGCAGGCGTGGTGAGGGCCGTGCGCCTGAGCCGCGCCGGCACGAGCGAGGACGACCCGGCGATCGACGTCTGGCTCGCCCTGGACGCGCGCATCGTGCCGGTGCGCATGCGCATCACCGAGCCCAGCGGGCGCGCGCTCGACCAGGTCCTCGCGTCGCAGTGACTGCGCTATCCTGCGCGCCATGACACGCGTATTCCACCGCACGCTCGGACGCAGGTTCCCGGTCGCCGTTTCGGGCAGCGGCGTGTGGCTGCGCGACGCCGAGGGCAAGGCCTACATCGACGCATCGGGCGGCGCGGCCGTCTCGTGCCTCGGCCACGGACACCCCGACGTCGTCGCCGCGATGCACGCCCAGATCGACCGGCTTTCCTACGCGCACACCAGCTTCTTCACGACCGAAGTCGCCGAGCAACTGGCCGAGACGCTGGTGGCCGACGCGCCGCAGGGGATCGCTCAGGTCTACTTCGTGTCGGGCGGCTCCGAGGCGATCGAGGCGGCGCTGAAGATGGCGCGCCAGTACTTCGTCGAGATCGGGCAACCCGAGCGGCGCCACTTCATCGCGCGCCGGCAGAGCTACCACGGCAATACGCTCGGGGCGCTGGCGGTCGGCGGCAATGCCTGGCGCCGCGCGCAGTTCGCGCCGCTGCTGATCGACGTCGCGCACGTGTCGCCGTGCTACGAGTACCGCGACCGCGGTACGGGCGAGACGCCCGAGGCCTACGGTCAGCGCCTGGTCGCCGAGCTCGCGGCCGAGATCGAACGGCTCGGGCCGCACAACGTGATCGCCTTCGTCGCCGAGACCGTGGGCGGGGCCACTTCGGGCGCGCTCACGCCGGTGCCCGGCTACTTCCGTGGCGTTCGCGAGCTTTGCGATCGCCACGGCATCCTGCTGATCCTCGACGAGGTGATGTGCGGCATGGGCCGCACCGGCACGCTGCACGCCTGCGAGCAGGAGGGGATCGCCCCGGACCTGATGACGATCGCCAAGGGGCTCGGGGGCGGCTACCAGCCGATCGGGGCCGTGCTGGTGCAGCAGCGCGTGGTCGATGCGTTCGCGCGCGGCAGCGGCTTCTTCCAGCACGGTCACACGTACCTCGGCCACGCCGTCGCGTGCTCGGCGGCGCTCGCGGTGCAAAGGGTCATCCGGCGCGACCGCCTGCTCGATGCCTGCGTGCAGCGCGGCGAAGACCTGCGCGCCGGACTCGTGCGGCGCTTCGGCACCCACCCGCACGTCGGCGACATTCGTGGCCGCGGCCTGTTCATGGCGATCGAACTGGTGGCCGACCGCGAGGCGAAGACGCCGTTCGATCCCGCGCTGAAGCTGCACGCGCGCATCAGGCAGGAGTCGATGGCGCGCGGCCTGATGGTCTACCCGATGGGCGGCACGATCGACGGACGCCTGGGCGACCACGTGTTGCTGGCGCCGCCGTTCATCGTCGCGCCGCAGGAGGTCGGGCAGATCGTCGAGCGGCTCGGCGAGGCAGTCGACGCGTCGATCGCGGCGCTGGCGGGTGCGCCGCGCTGAGCGGCGTCGAACGCGACCGGAGCGCTCGCGCATCGCGCGGGCGGGCCACGCTTTCCCGACTTGCCTCGGGCGGCGGGATCAGCATAATGAGTCGGTTCCAACAAGAGAAAGACAGGGAGTCCTCCGCATGAAGCAGACCATCCGAACCGCGCGTCTCGCTGCGATCGCCGGTGCCGCGCTGTCGGCGGCCGCGTTCGCGGCGCCGGTGGCGGCCCAGTCGAAATTCATCACCATCGGCACCGGCGGCGTCACCGGGGTCTACTACGCGGCCGGCGGCGCGATCTGCAGGCTGGTCAACAAGGATCGTTCCAAGCATGGCATCCGCTGCTCGGTCGAGTCGACCGGCGGCTCGGTGTTCAACGTCAACACGATCAAGGCGGGCGAGCTCGATCTCGGCTTCGCGCAATCCGACGTGCAGTACAACGCACTGAAGGGCGCCGGGCAGTTCAAGGACGCCGGCGCCTGGGCCGACGAGCGCGCGGTGTTCTCGGTGCACCCCGAGCCGTTCACCGTGGTGGCGCGCAAGGAAGCCAACGTGCAGAGCTTCGCCGACTTCAAGGGCAAGCGCTTCAACGTCGGCAATCCGGGCTCCGGCACGCGCGCGTCGATGGAGGAGCTCCTCGGCGCGCTCGGCTGGAAGATGAGCGACTTCGGGCTCGCCGCCGAATTGAAGGCCGACGAGCACGGCCCTGCGCTGTGCGACGGCAAGATCGACGGCTTCTTCTACGCGGTCGGTCATCCGTCGGCGAACATCCAGGACCCGACGACCACCTGCGGCGCGAAGCTGGTCTCGCTCACTGGCCCGGCGGTCGACAAGTTGCTGGCCGACAGGCCGTACTACGCGAAGGCGACGATCCCCGCCGGCCTGTACCCGGGCAACCCGCAAGCCACGCAAACCTACGGCGTGCTCGCGACGGTGGTCACGTCGGCGAAGGTGCCGGCCGACACCGTCTACCAGGTCGTCAAGGCGGTGTTCGACAACTTCGACGAGTTCAAGAAGCTGCACCCGGCGCTCGCCAGCCTCACGCCGCAGAACATGGTCAAGGACGGCCTGTCGGCACCGCTGCACGAGGGCGCGCTGCGCTATTACCGCGAGAAGGGCTGGGTGAAGTAGGCACCCGTCTCCGAGCGAGCGAAGAAGCGGGCCCTGCGCCCGCTTTTTCGTGCGCGTCACCGAAACGGAGATCCGCATGAGCGAGACCGGCAAGCCCTCGGCCGAACTCCAGCAACTCGTCGCCGACGCCGATACCGGCGGGCGCGCAGCGTCGGGCGTCTCCGGGGCGATCATCACCACGGTCGCGCTCGCCTGGTCGGCATTCCAGCTCTGGTACGCGTCGCCGCTACCGTTCTCGCTCGGCTTCGGATTGCTCAACGACACCGAGGCGCGCGCGCTGCACCTGGGTCTCGCGCTGTTCCTCGCGTTTCTCGCGTACCCGGGCTCGCGGCGGCCCGGCGTGCGCAACCGCGTGCCGCTGCTGGACTGGGCGTTCGCGCTGGTCGGCGCCTTCGCGGGCGCGTACCTGCTGCTGTTCTACAACCAGCTCGCGACGCGGCCCGGCGTGCCGATCGCGATGGACATCGTCGTCGCCACGATCGGCATGCTGCTGCTGCTCGAGGCGACGCGCCGCGCGGTCGGCGCGCCGATGGCGGTGCTGGCGCTGGTGTTCATCGGCTACGTCTTCCTCGGCCCGCACCTGCCCGACGTCGTCTCGCACAAGGGCGCTTCGCTCGAGCGGATGCTCTCGCACATGTGGCTCACGACCGAGGGCGTCTACGGCGTGGCGCTCGGCGTGTCGGTGACGTTCATCTTCATCTACGTGCTGTTCGGCTCGCTGCTCGATCGCGCCGGCGCCGGCAACTACATGATGCAGGTGTCGTTCGCGATGCTCGGCCACCTGCGCGGCGGCCCGGCCAAGGTGGCGGTGGTCTCCTCGGCGCTCAACGGCCTGATCTCCGGCTCCTCGGTGTCCAACGTGGTGTCGGGCGGCATCTTCACGATCCCGCTGATGAAGAAGGCGGGCTACGGCGGCATCAAGGCGGGCGCGATCGAGACTGCGTCGTCGGTCAACGGGCAGATCATGCCGCCGGTGATGGGCGCGGCGGCGTTCCTGATGGTCGAGTACGTCGGCATCCCCTACAGCGACATCGTCCGACATGCGTTCCTGCCGGCGACGATCTCGTACATCTCGCTCTTCTACATCGTGCACCTCGAGGCGCTGAAGATGGGGCTGCGCGCGAGCGCCTCGCAGCGCCCGCGCAGCCTGCGCGAGAAGGCGATCGGCTGGGCGCTGGGCGTGTCGGGCACGATCGCCGTCTGCGGCCTCGTCTACTGGATCGCGATCGGCGCGCAGGCGCTGCTCGGCGCCGCCGCGCCCTGGGTGCTCGCGGCGCTGCTGCTGGCGCTGCACGTCGCGCTGCTGCGCGTGGCGAGCCGCTACCCGGACCTGCCGCAGGAAATCGACATCGACAACCCGGTGCTGCCCGACACCTGGCCGACGGTCAGGGCGGGGCTGCACTTCCTGATCCCGATCGGCGTCCTGATCTGGTGCCTGATGGTCGAAGAGATGAGCCCGGCGCTGAGCGCGTTCTGGGCGACCGTCACGCTGGTGGCGCTGATGCTCACGCAACGCCCGCTGATCGCGCTGTTCCGCGGCAGCGGGACGCACGGCGCTTGGCGCAAGGGCTTCGACGAGGTCGTGCAGGGCCTGAACGACGGCGCGCGCAACATGATCGGCATCGGCATCGCGACGGCGACGGCGGGCATCATCGTCGGCGGCATCACGCTGACCGGCCTGGGCTTCCGGATGACCGACTTCGTCGAGGTCGTCTCGCAGGGCAACGTGATCGCGATGCTGCTGTTCACCGCGTTCGTCTGCCTGGTGCTGGGCCTCGGCGTGCCGACCACGGCCAACTACATCCTGGTTGCATCGCTGATGGCACCGGTGATCGTCGAGCTGGGAGCCCAGAGCGGGCTGATCATTCCGCTGGTCGCGGTGCACCTCTTCGTCTTCTACTTCGGCATCATGGGCGACATCACGCCGCCGGTCGGCCTCGCGTCGTTCGCCGCGGCGGCGATCTCGGGCGAGGACCCGATCCGCACCGGGCTGCAGGGCTCGGTCTACGCACTGCGAACCGTGGTACTGCCGTTCGTCTTCATCTTCAACCCGGCGTTGCTGCTGATCGACGTCAGCGGCTGGTTCGACCTCGCGAGCGTCGCGGTCGCGTCGACGGTCGCGTCGCTGGCGTTCGCGGCGGCGACGATGGCGTGGTTTCGCGAACGCTGTCGATGGTGGGAGGTGGTGCTGCTGCTGTTGGCCTCGTTCGCGCTCTTCCGGCCCGACTTCTTCATGGACCGGATCGCCGCGCCGTACGCCGAGGCGCCGGCGTCGAAGATCCTCGAAGTGGCGCACCAACTCGGCGAAGACGAGCGGCTCGCGATGATCATCGAGGGCACCAACATCGAGGGCGAGCAGGTGCGCAAGACGGTCGGCGTGCAGCTCGGCGCCCCCGGCGACGGGCGCAAGCGATTGCAGGACGCCGGCATCACGGTGGTCGCGCTGGGCGACCGGGTGCAGGTCGCCAACGTGCGCTTCGGCAGTCGCGCGAAGAAATCGGGCTTCGAGCCGGGCTGGACGATCGGCGGCGTGCTGGTGCCGACCGACCGACCGTCGGCGCACTGGGTCTACGCGCCGGCGCTGCTGCTGGTGGGGCTGCTCTGGTGGGGGCAGGGGCGCAGGGCGGGGCGCACGCGCGACGCCACCGCCTGAGCGCCGCGCCTGGCGTGGCCCGTTACTGCGCCCCATCGGTAGCGGCGTGCTTCAGCGAGGGCCGATCCAGCCGGCGTAGGCCGCGAGGTCGACGTTGCCGCCGCTGACGATCACGCCCACGCGCCGGCCGCGCCAGTTCGGCGCCGACGCGAAGGCGCCTGCAGCCGCGAGGCAGCCGGTCGGCTCGACCACCATCTTCATCCGTTCGGCGAAGAAGCGCATGACGGCGACCAGCTGCTCGTCGGACACTGTCAGGATGTCGCGCACGCGCTCGCGGATGATCGGAAAGGTGAGCTCGCCCAGGTGGGTCGTCATCGCCCCGTCGGCGATCGTCTTCGGCACCGCGATCGTCACGATGCGCCCGGCGCGCAGCGACTGGCGGCCGTCGTCGCCGGCCTCGGGCTCGACGCCGAAGACCGCGCAGTCGGGGGCGAGTGCACCGGCTGCGAGCGCGCAGCCCGAAAGCAAACCGCCGCCGCCTAGGCAGACGAACAGCGCATCGAGCGGGCCGACCTCCTCGAACAGCTCGAGCGCCGCGGTGCCCTGGCCGGCGATGACGTCGGCGTGATCGTACGGCGGGATGATCGTCAGGCCGCGCTCCTCGGCGATGCGCCGCGTCAGCGCCTCGCGATCCTCGGCGAAGCGGTCGTAGGCGACGATCTCGCCTCCGTAGTCGCGCGTCGCGGCCAGCTTGGCCGCCGGGGCGTCGGAAGGCATCACGATCGTCGCGTCGACGCCGAGCTCGCGCGCCGCGAGCGCGATCGCCTGCGCGTGGTTGCCCGACGAGAACGCGATCACTCCGGCGCGCTGCTGCGCCGGTGACAGCTTCGCGATCGCGTTGAAGGCGCCGCGGAACTTGAACGCGCCCATCCGCTGGAAGTTCTCGCACTTGAAGAAGAGCGAGGCGCCGGCGCGCGAGTCGGCGGTCGCCGAGCGCAACACCGGCGTGCGATGGGCGCGGCCGAGCAGCCGCTCGGCGGCGGCCTGGACGTCGGCGAACACGGGCGGGCGCATCAAACGTATCAGGTGCATCGGGCGAATCCGGGGGCGTCGCGAGGCCGACAGGATACCGTCCGATCCCGGCCCTGCCGTTCGGTGAGCGGCGCAGGCGGGAAGCGGCAGGCTGTCCGATGCGGTATCGTCGCGCGCATGCAAGAGGGCTCCAGAGCGGGCAGCGCGGGCGAGGTCTTCGGGGCGTTCCTGAGGCTGGGCCTCACATCGTTCGGCGGGCCGGTCGCGCACCTCGGCTATTTCCGCCGCGAGTTCGTCGAGCGGCGCCGCTGGCTCGGTGAGCGCGACTATGCAGACCTGGTCGCGCTGTGCCAGTTCCTGCCCGGGCCGGCGAGCAGCCAGGTCGGGTTCGCCCTCGGGTTGCGCCGGGCGGGCTGGCCGGGCGCGATCGCCGCATGGCTGGGATTCACGCTGCCGTCGGCGCTGCTGCTGGTGCTGTTCGCGCTCGGCTTCGCACGCGAGGGCGGCAACGGCGCGCTGTTCGCCGCGATCGTGCATTCGCTGAAGATCGTCGCGGTCGCGGTGGTCGCCCAAGCGGTCTGGTCGATGGCCAGGTCGCTGCTGCCGGACTGGCCGCGCCGGGCGCTCGCGCTGCTGGCAGCAGCGGTGGCGCTCGCCGCGCCCGGGGCCGTCGCCCAGCTGCTGGCGCTCGCAGCCTGTGCGCTCATGGGCGCGCGCATGCTCGACAGCGCGCCGGTCGCGGTCGGGGGTGGCGACGACTATCGCGTCGGCCGCCGATCGGGGCTGCTTGCCCTGGTGCTGTTCGCCGCGTTGCTCGCGGCACTGCCGGTCGCGGCAAGCTTCTCGGGAAGCGCTTCGCTGCGGCTCTTCGAAGCCTTCTATCGCGCCGGCGCGCTGGTCTTCGGCGGCGGCCACGTGGTACTGCCGCTGCTGCAGGCGAGCGTGGTCGCGCCCGGCTGGGTCTCGGAATCCGCCTTCCTCTCGGGCTACGGGGCCGCGCAGGCCGTGCCGGGCCCGCTGTTCACGTTCGCCGCCTACCTCGGCGCGGTGATCGCGGGCACCGAGGGCGGCGCTGGACAGGCCGCTGTCGCTCAGGCCGGCTTCGCGCTCGCAGGCATCCGGGGCGCATGGTTCGGGGCGGGCGCCTGCCTCGTCGCCGTATTCCTTCCGGGAATGCTGGTGCTGGTGGGCGCGCTGCCGTTCTGGGCTCGGCTGCGCCAGCGCGCCGCGCTGCGCTCGGCGGTGGCAGGCATCAACGCCGGCGTGGTCGGCGTGCTGTTCGCGGCGTGGATCGACCCGGTGTCGACCAGTGCGTTGCGGTCGGTACCCGACGTCGCCGTGGCGATCGTTCTGGTCGTGCTGCTGATGCGCCTGCGCTGGACGCCGCTGGCCGTCGTGGCCGCCGCCGTCGCGCTCGGCGCGGTGCGCGCGCTCGTCGCCGCCTGAGCGGCACGCGCCGCGGACCGGCTTCAGGGCCGGATGCGCGCCGCCATCGCCTGCAGCTGCTCGAACGGAGGATCGCGGCGCGGCCATCCGAGCGTCACCGCGTCGCCGTGGCGCCGCGGCAGCACGTGCAGGTGCAGGTGCGGCACCGTCTGCCAGCCCGCCACGCGGTTGGCCTGCAGGATCGTCACGCCGTCGGCGGCGAACTCGCGCTCGACCGCGATCGCGATGCGGCGCGCCGCGCGCATCATCGCCGCGGCGGTGTCCTCGTCGGCGTCCATCAGCGTCTCGTACGGGCGGATCGACGCGACGATCACGTGGCCGTCGTTGACCTGGCCGGCGTCCATGAACGCGAAGACGTGGTCGTCGACGTACACGCGCGCGCACGGCAGCTCGCCGCCATGCAGTCTTTCGAAAATCGTGGGCATCGTCGGTTCTCCGGAGCGGGGCACTGGCGTGGGCCAATACCCGCACTGGAAGAATACCTGAGCAGGGAACTCTACAATTCGCGGATGAATCCACCTGCCCCCCGCCTCTCCGTTCCCAAGGAAAAGCTCCGGTTCGTCCTGCTCGAGGGCATCCACGCCTCGGCGATCGAGACGCTGCGCGCCGACGGCTACACCAACGTCGAGACCCACCGCCAGTCGCTGTCCGGCGACGAGCTCGTGCGCGCGATCGAAGGCGCGCACTTCGTCGGGATCCGCTCGCGCACGCAGCTCACCGAGGCCGTGCTGGCGCGCGCGCCCAAGCTCATCGCGATCGGCTGCTTCTGCATCGGCACCAACCAGGTCGACCTCGACGCGGCGGCGCGCCGCGGCATCCCGGTGTTCAACGCGCCGTTCTCCAACACGCGCAGCGTCGCCGAGCTGGTGCTGGGCGAGGTCATCATGCTGATGCGCGGCATTCCGGCGAAGAACGCGAAGCTGCACCGCGGCGGCTGGGAGAAGAGCGCGGCCGGATCGTTCGAGGTGCGCGGCAAGACACTGGGCATCGTCGGCTACGGTCACATCGGCACGCAGACCGGCATCCTCGCCGAGCAGCTCGGCATGTCGGTGCTGTTCCACGACATCGAGAAGAAGCTGCCGCTGGGCAACGCGCGGCAGGCCGCGTCGCTCGACGCGCTGCTGGCCGAGTCCGACGTGGTGACGCTGCACGTGCCGGCGACGGCGGCCACGAAGAACATGATCGCCGCGCCGCAGCTCGCGAAGATGAAGCGCGGCAGCCACCTGATCAACGCCTCGCGCGGCAACGTCGTCGACATCGACGCGCTGGCCGGCGCGCTCGAGGCCGGGCACCTCGCCGGTGCCGCGATCGACGTGTTCCCGGTCGAACCCAAGGGCAACGATGGCGTGTTCGAGTCGCCGCTCGTGCGCTTCGACAACGTGATCCTCACGCCGCACATCGGCGGATCGACCTCCGAGGCGCAGGCGAACATCGGCGGCGAAGTGGCCGCCAAGCTGCTGCGCTACAGCGACAACGGCTCGACCGTCTCGGCGGTGAACTTCCCGGAGGTGTCGCTTCCCGAGCACACCGGGAAGTGCCGGCTGCTGCACGTCCATCGCAACGTGCCGGGTATCATCGCCAGCATCAACGAGCGCTTCTCGCGCGCCGGCATCAACGTCGCGGCGCAGTACCTGCAGACCGACGCGCGGCTGGGCTACGTGGTGATCGACGTCGACGCGTCGGCCAGCCAGGTCGCGCTCGACGAGATCAGCGCGATCGACGGGACGATCCGCTGCCGCATCCTGTACTGAACTCCCGAACGGCGGGCACGATGGACGAACTGCAGTTGAAGCGACCGGGCAGGGCGGCCGCGCCCGCCGCGGTCCCCGCTTTCGCGCTATGGCAACTGGGTTTCCGCCCGTTCTACCTGCTGGCGAGCGTCTTCAGCGCCGTCAGCGTCGGCCTGTGGACGCTCCAATACTCGGGGTGGCTCGGCGGGACGTACCTGAAAGGCCCGCTGTGGCACGGCCACGAGATGCTGTTCGGCTACACGGTGGCGGTGATCGCAGGCTTCCTGCTCACGGCGGTGCGCAACTGGACGGGCCTGCCCACGCCCGCCGGAGCGCCGCTGGCCGCGCTGGCCGCGCTGTGGGTCGCCGGGCGCGTCTTGGTGCTCACGCCCTGGAGCCTGGCTGCCGCGGTGGTCAGCGCTGCCTTTCCGGTCGCGGTGGCGGTTGCGATCGGCATGCCGATCGTGCGCTCGCGCAACCGGCGCAACTACTTCTTCGTCGCGCTGCTCGTGCTGCTCGGGGTGATCACGCTCGCCACGCACGCGGCGCTGAACGGGGCGATCGACGTGTCGCCGCGCTTTGCGCTGCAGCTGGCGGTCGACGTGGTGCTGTTCATCATGGCCGTGATGGCCGGGCGCGTCGTCCCGATGTTCACCAACAACGGGGTGCCGGGCACCAACGCCACCCGCCGCCCCTGGCTCGAACGGCTGGCGCTGGGTTCGATCATCGCGCTGTTCCTCGCCGATCACGTGCAGTCGATGCCGGCGCTCGCCGGGGGGGTGGCGCTCTTCGCGGCGATCGTGCACGCGGCGCGGCTGGCGCTCTGGCAGGGTTGGCGCACGCTGCGAACGCCGCTGGTGTGGGTGCTGCATGGCGCCTATGCCTGGATCGTGATCCACCTGCTGCTGCGCGCGCTTGCCGCCGCCGGATGGGTCGCCGAGCCGCTGGCGCTGCACGCGCTCACGCTCGGTGCGATCGGCGGGCTCACCATCGGCATGATCACCCGCACCGCGCGCGGGCACACCGCCCGCCCGCTGAAGGCCGACGGCTACGAAGCCACGGCGTACCTTCTGGTGTTCGCGGCAGCGCTCGCGCGGGTGTTCGGGCCGATGCTGCTGCCCGCGCACTACCTGGCCTGCGTGCAGGCCTCGGGCCTGCTGTGGGTGGCCGCGTTCGGGCTCTACGCGGTGCGCTACTGGCCGGTGCTCACCCGCCCGCGCCTGGACGGCAAGCCGGGCTAGACCCCCGCAGCATGCGCCGGATGCGCGGCTCGCGTCGCGGCTCGCTGCGCGCGCGTACCATCGGGATTCGCGAGCCCAACCGGGAGGCGCCATGGATCCGCATCGCACCCGTCTCGAACACGACCTGCTCGGCGATCGCGCGGTTCCCGACGACGCCTACTACGGCGTGCACACGCTGCGCGCGCTCGAGAACTTCCCCATCACGGGCACGCCGATCTCGATCTATCCGGCGCTGGTTCGCGCGCTGGCCTGCATCAAGCAGGCCGCGGCGATGGCCAACAACGAACTGGGACTGCTCGACGACGAGCGCACCCGCGGCATCGTTCGCGCCTGCGAAGAGCTGAGGGACGGCAGGCTGCACGACCAGTTCGTCGTCGACGTGATCCAGGGGGGTGCGGGCACCTCGACGAACATGAACGCCAACGAGGTGATCTGCAACCGCGCGCTCGAACTGATGGGTCGCGCCCGCGGCGACTACGCGGCGCTGCACCCGATCGAGCACGTCAACATGAGCCAGAGCACCAACGACGTCTACCCGACGGCGCTCAAGCTCGCCGCCTGGTTCGGCATCGCGGGGCTGATCGACGCGATGGAAACCCTGCGGCGCGCGTTCGCCGACAAGGCGCTCGAATTCGCCGACGTGCTGAAGATGGGCCGCACCCAGCTGCAGGACGCCGTCCCGATGACGCTGGGCCAGGAGTTCTCCACCTACGCGACGATGCTCGGCGAGGACCAGCAGCGGCTGCGCGAGGCAGGCGACCTGATCCGCGAGATCAACCTCGGCGCCACGGCGATCGGCACCGGCATCACCGCGCACCCGGACTATGCGCCGCTCGTCTGTCGGCGGCTCTCGGAGATCACCGGCGTGCAGCTGATGACCGCGCCCGACCTGATCGAGGCGACGCAGGATTGCGGCGCCTTCGTGCAGCTCTCCGGCGTGCTCAAGCGCGTCGCGGTCAAGCTGTCGAAGACCTGCAGCGACCTGCGGCTGTTGTCGTCGGGTCCGCGCGCCGGGCTCAACGAGATCGACCTGCCGGCGATGCAGGCCGGCTCGTCGATCATGCCGGGCAAGGTGAACCCGGTCATTCCCGAGGTGGTCAACCAGATCGCCTACGAGGTAATCGGCAACGACGTCACCGTCACCTACGCCGCGGAAGCGGGCCAGCTGCAGCTGAACGCCTTCGAGCCGATCATCGCGCACAGCCTGTTCAAGAGCATCACGCACCTGCGCAACGGCTGCCTGACGCTCGCCGAACGCTGCGTGCGCGGCATCACCGCGAACCGCGAGCGCTTGCGCGCCATGGTCGAGAACTCGATCGGCATCGTCACCGCGCTCAACCCCTACATCGGCTACGCCAACGCGACCGCGGTGGCCGCCGAAGCGCACGCGACGGGCGGCTCGGTCTACCGGATCGTGCTCGAGCGCGGGCTGATGTCGCGCGAGGAACTCGACCGGGTGATGCGCCCCGAGGAGCTGACGCGGCCGCAGCCGATCCGCGACCGTCCGCGGTGAGCGCGGCGCGCCCGGCGGGAGCCTTCCGCGCCGCCGGGGTGGCGGGATCGTAGACTCCGTTTATGGAGTGTATAATCTCCGCATTCGGAGAGAAACTTGAGCCTTGCCCGGCCTGCCTATCCGTCGAGCCGCTTTGCGCCCGACCCGATCGTCGACCTTGCGTCGAAGGAGCAACGTGCGCGCCTGTCGCGTTCGGCGCTGCTCGGCTTCTTCGCGCTGGCCGATCGGTGGAAGTTGCGCGACGAGGATGCCCGCGAGCTGCTCGGCGGCCTGTCGAGCAGCGCGTGGTACGAGTGGAAGAAGAGGCCCGACCGGCTGCTCGACGTCGATCGCATCACGCGGATCTCGTATCTCGTCGGCATCTACAAGGCGCTGCACATCCTGTACGGCGACGAGCTGGCAGACCAGTGGATCGCGCTGCCGAACCGCAACGCGATTTTCGGCGGCGCAACGCCGCTTTCCTACATGATCTCCGGCGGGCTGCTGGCGATGCAGACGGTGCGCAAGCTGCTCGACGCGCGCCGGGGCGGCGTGTGAGCGCGGCCCTTCCGCGCACGACGCTGCTGCGCCAGTTCGACACGGTCAGGCTCGTTCCGTCGCGCTTCGCGATGGTCGAAGACTCGGTGCTGGCGGCGATCGCGACCGACGACGCGCAGCTCGCCGACCTGTTCGTGCTGGAGGGCGCGACCAACGAGCGCCTTCGCGCCGAGCGCGGACTGCTGCCGGGAATCGGGATCGACGAGCTCGTTTTCGGTGTACCGAACTTCAGGATCGTGAACGCCGCGTTCACGCACGCCCGTCCGGAAGGCAGCCGGTTCAACGGCCCCGACCGCGGGGCCTGGTACTGCAGCTTCGAGATCGAGACCGCGCTGGCCGAGGTCGCCTTCCACAAGGGCGTCGAATATGCCGAGATCGGGCGCTACGAGGACAGCGTGACCTACGAGGCGTACCGGGCCGACTTCACGCACGCGTTCCACGACCTTCGCGGCGACCCGCGCTTCGCCGCGTGCCTGGATCCGCGCAGCTACCGGGCGTCCCAGAAGCTCGCCGAACGGCTGATGCGCGGGGGAGCGGTCGGTGTCGTCTACCCGAGCGTGCGGCGCCCCGCGGGCGTCAACCTGGCCTGCTTCCGGCCGGCCGTGGTCGGCAACGTGCGGCGCGGCGAGGGCTGGCGACTGACGTGGTCGGGCTCCCCCGCGCCCCGCATCGCGCCCCTGCGCCGGCGGCGCTGATGCGCGCGGGTGACCGGTCCGGGCGGACGCGGGCCTGCCTGGTATCCCCAGGATGCCGTACCCCCGGACAGACCGCGCGGATCGTGGCGCGCTACTTCAGTTGCGCGCCGTCGGAATCGAAGACCTGCACGGTCACCGGGATGCCGGCAGCGACGCTCTGCGTCACCGTGCAGAACTGCTCGAATTGCCCGAGCACGCGATCGAGGTGCTCGAGCGTGCCGCCGGGTACGCCGAGCGTCAGGCGCGCCCGGATCGCCAGCACGCGAAGCCGGTTCTCGGCGTTGCGACCGACCTCGGCGGTCACTTCCGCGGCGAGCGGCTCGGGTTTCTGCTTGAACTTGCGCAGCGCGAACAGCAGCGAGCTCGACAGGCAGTTGCCGACCGCGGAGGCGAGCAGCTGGATCGGCGACGGGCCCGCGCCCTGGCCGAGCGGCGGCGGCTCGTCGCCGACCAGGACCGGAACGTCGGCGCCGAACGCCACTTCGAACTGGTAGTCGTGCCGCTGCGCCAGCCGCACTGTCACGTTCTCGGAACTCATTGCCAGGATCTCCAGCGAAATCGAAGGTGTCGGCCAGATGGTACGCGAGAGCGCCCGCCCTCACGCCGGCAGCGGGTATGCCGGAGGGGTCGCCACGCGCGGCCGACCGCGCTATGCTCGCGCGCCATGAGCCTTCCGCGCGAAGCGAGCGTGCCGACCTATCCGACCGAGCGCGCCGCGGCGCTCAGCGACGGTCTCTTCTCGATCGCTGCGACGCTGCTGGTCATCGACGTCAGGCTGCCGGCCGGCGCCGGCGAGTTCCATTGGGCGATGCTGGCCGAAGTCGCGCCACGCATCCTCGGCTACCTGATCAGCTTCCTGGTCATCGGGCAGCTCTGGGTCGCGCACCATCGCAAGCTCCGGCTCGTCGAGCGCATCGACGCCCGAGGCCTGTGGCTGAACCTGCTGTTCCTGATGTTCGTGGCCTTCATCCCGTTTCCGACCGCGGTGCTGAGCGAGCACGGCAACCGCGACGCGGTGGTGCTCTACGCGCTGACGATCGTCGCGGCGTCGTCGATGCTGATCCTGCTCTGGGCGCACCTGGGCCGCCATCGCGAATGGCTGGTGCAGCGGGACACGCTGGCCGAGGACCTTCGCCGCGAGCGCTTGCGCACGATGGTCGTGCCGGCGGTGTTCGTGCTGTCGATGCCGCTGGCGTGGCACGAGCCGAGGTGGGCCATGTACTCGTGGATCGTGCTGGCCCCGATGGCCTGGCTGCTGGGTCGGCGCTGACGCCGGCGATTCAGCCCCGGGTGTCCTCTGGCGGGCTGCGGTAGGGTTCCTCGGAGGCAACGAAGTCCTTCTCGGCCAGCGCCGCGTCGATCCATTCCCGGACCGCCGCGCATTCCATGATGCGGCGCGCATAGCCGACGCAGGTCGCGTCGAGCGGCACGCCGTAGGTGCGAAAGCGCAGCACGACGGGCGCGTAGAACGCGTCGGCGATGCCGAAGCCCCCGAACAGGAACGGGCCACCCGATGCGGCGAGGCACTCGTTCCACATCTGCGTGATCCGCGCGACGTCGGCGCGCAACGCCGGCTGCCCGGCCAGCGTGCGCTGCCCGACTTGCGGCAGGTTGGCCTCGACGTTGAACGCGAAGTGGCTGCGCAACGCGGCGAAACCCGCGTGCATCTCGGCGGTGATCGAGCGGGCGCGTGCACGCGAGGCCGGCTGCGCGGGCCACAGGTGCATCGACGGAAAACGCTCGGCGAGGTATTCGGCGATCGCGAGCGTGTCCCAGATCGCCATCGGCGTGCCGTCGATGACGGTCTTGAGCACCGGCACCATGCCGGTGGGGCTGACTGCCGCCAGGCGCCGCTTGAACTCGGAGTCGGGCGCGAACGAGTCGAAGCGGACCTGCACCTCGTCGAAATCGATGCCTGCCTGGCGCATCAGCACCCAGGGCCGCATCGACCATGACGAGTAGTTCCGGTTGCCGATGTAGAGCTCGAGTTCCTTGCCCATCCGCGTGGCCTCCGCAAGCAGTCCATTATCATCGTGCCGAGCCGCGCGCGGCGCGGTCGCCGCATCGTATCGCCGCGGGCGGGCAGCATCGGCAATTATCCATGAGCAACGTACGAAGATCGACGCGAGTTCGCAGGAAGATCGACCTCGCGCTGCAGGGTGGCGGCGCTCACGGCGCCTTCACGTGGGGCGTGCTCGACCGATTGCTCGAGGACAATCGCCTCGAGATCAGCGCGATCAGCGGCTCGAGCGGCGGCGCGATCAACGCGGTTGTCATGGCGGCGGGCCTGATGGCGGGCGGGCGTACCGCCGCACGCGAGGCGCTACGCGAATTCTGGGCGAGCGTCGGCGCGTCGGCGCGGCTCAACCCGCTGAACGGCGGCATGTTCGGCGCCATGTTCGGCAGCGCGGCCGCGGCCTGGTCGCCGCTCGGGCTCTATCTCGACATGGCGAGCCACGTCTTCTCGCCGTACCAGTTCAATCCGCTGAACGTCAACCCGCTGCGCCGGGTGATCGCCGACGCGGTCGATTTCGACGCGGTGCGACGCTGCGACAAGGTCGACCTGTTCATCGGCGCGACGCAGGTGCGCACCGGCCGCTTGCGGGTCTTTCGCAACGCCGAGCTGAACGTCGAAGCAGTGCTGGCGTCGGCGTGCCTGCCGATGCTGTTCCAGGCGGTCGAGATCGACGGGGAGGCCTATTGGGACGGCGGCTACACCGGCAACCCGACGCTGCTGCCGCTGATCGCCGAGGCGAGCGCCGACGACGTGCTGCTGGTTCAGATCAACCCGACCGAGCGCGACGAGGTGCCGACCCGGGCCCAGGACATCCTCGCGCGGATCGACGAGATCACGTTCAACGGCAGCCTGCTCAAGGAGTTGCGCTCGATTGCGCTGGTCAGGTGGATGCTGCGCCAGGAGGGCAGGCCGATCGAGCGCTACCGGGCACCGTTGTTCCGGCGGCTGCACGATCTTCGCCTGCACCGGCTCGACGGCGGGATCGAGCTGGCCCGGCTGGGCAATTCGAGCCGGCTCGCCGCCGACCCGGCGACGCTGTCGCAGTTGCACCGTCTCGGCTACGATGCCGCCGACGGCTGGCTCGCGCGCAACTTCATGCACCTCGGCCGGCGCTCGACCGTCGACCTCGAACGCGACTTTCCCCGCGATTCGTTGGCCGGCGGCGCGTGAGCGACGCTGCCCACGGCAGCCCGGCGACGGCGCCCGCGCGCCCGATGCCCGAACCTGCGCCGGTGACCATGGCGACGCGCTGCACGAGCTCCTTCGACACGTCCTGCTCTCCCTGATTCGAGGCCATCGAGTGTAATGTCGCGGAATCGGCCGTGCTTCGATCCGCGTCGAGGCGCGGGCCGACGCCAGGCGTTCGAACGAGGAGGTCGAAGTGGCCAGGCGTGCTCTCGCCCTGTCGAAGGTCTACCAGTTGCTCGAGCCCGGCCCGGTCGTGCTGCTGACGACGGCGCGCAAGGGACGCCAGAACGTCATGACGATGTCGTGGCACACGATGATGGAATTCGAGCCGCCGCTGGTGGGTTGCGTGATCAGCGACCGCAACCACAGCTTCGCGGCGCTGAAGGCCACGCGCGAGTGCGCGATCAACGTCCCGGAGCGCGACCTCGCCGACCAGGTGGTCGGATGCGGCAACACGTCGGGGCGCGACGTCGACAAGTTCGCCGCGTTCGGCCTGACGGCCGCGCCCGCGAGCCGCGTCTCGGCGCCGCTGATCCGCGAGTGCTTCGCCAGCCTCGAGTGCCGGGTCGTCGACACGAGGATGGTCGCGAAGTACGGATTCTTCGTCCTCGAGGTCGTCGCGGCCTGGGCGGA
>OEIU01000643.1_pt1 | contig 30261 bp, 32 predicted proteins | sample 1539221 | NCBI WGS metagenome assembly OEIU01 (sample SAMN03792071, study PRJEB22550) | activated sludge metagenome | feature: wastewater treatment plant; material: activated sludge; isolation source: Wastewater treatment plant of a petroleum refinery complex | place: Argentina: Zarate | collected...
GGACTCGCGGAAGCGGCGCGCTCAGACGGCCTTCTTCGAAAAATACCAGTCGACGACCTCCATGCCCTGCTTCGGGCCTTCGGTCAGGCGGGTGGCCATGTCGGCCGCCGTCTTCGGCGGCGGCACGATCGCCTTGTCGCCGGGCTGCCAGGCTTCCGGGGTGGCGACGCCGAGTTTGTCGCTCGTTTGCAGCGCGCGCAGCAGCCGCACGAATTCGTCGATCGAGCGTCCGTTGCTCATGGGGTAGTAGACCATGGCGCGCAGCACGCCTTCGGGATCGATGAAGAAGGTCGCGCGCACGGCCTGCGTGTCGGCGGCGCCGGGATGGACCATGCCATAGGCGCGCGCCACGTCCATCTTCAGGTCCTCGATGATCGGGAAGGGAATGTCGACGTCGAAATTCTGCTTGATCGAACGCACCCAGGCGAGATGCGCGAAGACCGAGTCGATCGACAGGCCGATCAATTCGCAGTTCAGCGATTTGAACGTCTCGTAATTGCGCGCGAAGCCCATGAATTCCGTGGTGCAGACCGGCGTGAAATCGGCCGGGTGCGAAAACAGGATGAGCCACCTGCCGCGATAGTCGGCGAGCTTGCGGTCGCCATGGGTCGTGCGCGCGGAAAAGTCGGGCGCCGGCTCGTTGAGGCGCGGCAGGCCCACGGGATGGTTTTCGTTCGCGGTCGTCATCGTCATGTCCTCTTGAATGCAAGACGCCGCACGGCGCGCTTTCGCGCCGGTCGGCGTCATCACATTCGGACATAAGAATGTTATTATATAAAGTCGATGCGACCTTCGCGCGCAGGGCGCGTCGCGGCCGGGCCTTTGCGGGAGACGGGGCTTATTCTGCGGCCTTCGTGGTCTGGCCGAAGCGGCGCTCGACGTAGTCCTCGACGATCTGCTTGAATTCGTCGGCGATGCCGGCGCCGCGCAAGGTGAGCGCTTTCTTGCCGTCGATGAAGACGGGCGCGGCCGGCGCCTCGCCGGTGCCCGGCAGCGAAATGCCGATGTCGGCGTGCTTGCTCTCGCCCGGCCCGTTCACGATGCAGCCCATGACGGCGACGTTGAGCGTCTCGACGCCGGCGTATTTCTTTTTCCATTCCGGCATGGACACGCGAATGTGGTCCTGGATGTCGCGCGCGAGCTCCTGAAACACGGTCGAGGTCGTGCGGCCGCAGCCGGGGCAGGCCGCGACCAGCGGCACGAAGGTGCGGAAGCCCATGGTCTGCAGGATTTCCTGCGCGACCTTCACTTCCAGCGTGCGGTCGCCGCCGGGTTCGGGCGTCAGCGAGACGCGGATCGTGTCGCCGATCCCCTCCTGCAGCAGCACGCCGAGCGCGGCGGCGGAGGCGACAATGCCCTTGGAGCCCATGCCGGCCTCGGTGAGGCCGAGGTGCAGCGCATAATCGGAGCGCTGCGCGAGCATGCGATAGACCGAGATCAGGCCCTGCACGGCCGAGACCTTGGCCGAGAGGATGATGCGATCCTTCGGCAGGCCGATTTCCTGCGCGAGATCGGCCGACATAAGCGCCGATTGCGCCAGCGCCTCGCGGGTCACCGCCTGCGCGTCGATCGGGCGCGACGACCTGGCGTTGCGGTCCATCAGCGTGGTCAGCATGTCCTGATCGAGCGAACCCCAGTTGGCGCCGATGCGGACGGTCTTGCCGTGTCTGATCGCCATTTCGACGATGGCGGCGAACTGCCGGTCCTTCTTCTCCTTGAAGCCGACGTTGCCGGGATTGATGCGGTATTTGTCGAGGGCTTCCGCGCAGGCCGGATGATCGGCGAGCAGCTTGTGGCCGATGTAGTGAAAGTCGCCGACGAGCGGCACATCCACGCCCATCTGCGCGAGGCGGTCGCGGATATGCGGGACGGCGGCGGCCGCCTCGTCGCGGTCGACGGTGATGCGCACGAGTTCCGAGCCCGCCTGCGCGAGCGCGGCGACCTGTCTCGCCGTGCCCTCGACGTCGGCGGTGTCGGTGTTGGTCATCGACTGCACGACGATCGGCGCGCCGCCGCCCACGCGCACGGCCGATTTGCCGGCGCCGACGAGAACGCCGGTCGTGCGGTGGCGGGCGGCGGGCTCGGCGGCGATGGGATCGGGCAGGCAAGCGTTTTGGGTCGTTTCGGTCATGGCTCGGTCTTCAACTCGTCTTCGGCGCAGGACTTCGGACCGCGAGCCTTCAGGCTCGCATTCTCAGGGCGAGCCTGAAGGCTCGCGGTCCAGTTAACTCCTCACGCTACATCCTTTGTGACACAGGCGGCGCAGCGCCCCGCTATTTCGATGATCTGCGCGCGCGGCGCAAATCCGCGCTGGCCCGCGACGGCGGCGACGTCAGCCGACAGGGCGGGCGACGTCGCCTCGTCGACACGGCCGCAGGCGTCGCAGATGAGGAAGGCGACGGGCTCGCTCGCCTCATGCGCATGCCCGCAGGCCAGAAAGGCGTTGCGGGAGGCGAGACGGTGGACAAGTCCTTGTTCCACCAGAAAATCCAGCGCGCGATACACTTGCGTCGGCGCAGGGCGTCGACCGCCGGACTCCGCCAGAAGCTCGATCATCTCGTAGGCGCCGACGGGGCGGCGAACCTTTTCGAGAATATCGAGAACGGCCTTGCGGCCGGGCGTCAGGCGGCCCGCGAGCGCCGGCGCGTCATGCGCGTGGCCGTGCGCAGGATGGTGCGCATGATCGTGATCTCGGTCGTGCTTCGGCCCGGTGCGATGCATCATTCAGCCATTATAGCGTGACAGTCCGGCATTTCGAACCATCGCTTTCGTGTTCGCGGCGCCATATATTGCGCCGCATCATTCCAGGAGATCGTCATGTCCCTCGCCAAGCGCACCGCCGTCGTCACCGGGTCCACGTCGGGCATCGGGCTCGCCTATGCGCGCGCGCTCGCCGCGCAGGGCGCGAATGTGGTCATCAACGGCTTCGGCGACAAGGACGCCATCGAGAAGGAGCGCTCCGGCATCGAGACGGAATTCGGCGTCAAGTGCCTCTACGACGGCGCGGACATGACCAAGCCCGCCGAGATTGCCGCCATGATCGTCAACGCCGAGAAGGCGCTGGGCTCGGTCGACGTGCTGATCAACAACGCCGGCATCCAGTTCGTCTCGCCGGTCGAGGATTTCCCGATCGAGAAATGGGACCAGATCATCGCGATCAACCTGTCCTCGGCCTTCCACACGATCCGCGCCGCCGTGCCGGGCATGAAGGCGCGCAAATGGGGCCGCATCATCAACACGGCCTCCGCCCATTCGCTCGTCGCCTCGCCGTTCAAGTCGGCCTACGTGTCGGCCAAGCACGGCATCGCGGGCCTGACCAAGACGATCGCGCTGGAGGTCGCGACCTTCGGGGTGACGGTCAATTGCATCTCGCCCGGCTATGTCTGGACGCCGCTGGTCGAGAAGCAGATTCCCGACACGATGAAGGCGCGCAACATGACCAAGGAGCAGGTCATCAACGACGTGCTGCTCGACGCGCAGCCGACCAAGCAGTTCGTGACCGTCGAGCAGGTCGCCGCGCTCGCCGTGTTCCTGTGCACCGACGGCGCGGCGCAGATCACCGGCGCGAACATTTCCATGGACGGCGGCTGGACCGCCGCGTGAGCGCGCCGGCCGCGGCTTCGAACAGGAAGCGTATCAACCTCGCCCTGCAGGGCGGCGGCGCGCACGGCGCCTTCACCTGGGGGGCGCTCGACGCGATCCTCGCCGACGGACGGTTTGAGATCGCCGGGCTGAGCGGCGCGAGCGCGGGCGCAATGAACGCCGTCGTGCTGGCGGACGGCCTGCGCGAAGGCGGTTCCGACGGCGCGCGCAAGCAGCTCAAGCAGTTCTGGCGCGCGATCAGTCTCGACGGCCAGCTCGACGCCGCGCAGCGCAAGCTGTTCGACGTCTACATGGGCGCGTTCGATCCGCTGAAGTTCAGCGAGCGCATGTGGCAGAGCGCGTCGAGCTTTCTGTCGCCCTACGATTTCAATCCGCTCGACATCAATCCGCTGCGCGTTGCGCTGACGAAACTCGTCGATTTCGACGCGCTGCGCACGAGCGATGGGCCAAAGCTCTTCATTTCCGCGACCGACGTGACGACGGGCAAGATCAAGATTTTCGAACGCGACAAACTGAAGGCGGAGATGGTGATGGCGTCGGCCTGCCTGCCGACGCTGTTCAAGGCGGTCGATGTGGACGGCGTTCCCTATTGGGACGGCGGCTTTTCCGGCAATCCGCCGCTTTTTCCCTTTTTCTACGAGACCGAGTGCCTCGACATCGTGCTCATTCAGCTCGATCCGATCATGCGGCCCGGCACGCCCGACAGCGCGGCCGAAATCTCGCAGCGCATGAACGAGATCACCTTCAACGCGCCGCTGCTCGGCGAATTTCGCGCGATCAATTTCGTGTCGAAGCTGATCGACGACGGCCGGTTGAAGGGCACGACCTACAAGAAGATCCGCATGCATCTGATCGAAGGCGGGGCGGCGCTCGCGGCCTACACGGCCGACACGAAAATGCAGGCCGATTACGGCCTGTTCCAGAAGCTGTTCGGTCTCGGCCGCAGCGCGGGCGAAAAATTCATCGCCGACACATACGACGCGATCGGCGCGCGCGCGACGCTGGATATTCAGGCCCTGCTCGCCTGACGGGCCGCCGGCTCTGGCGTCCGACGCCCGGCTTGCTACACTGGGCCGTCAAGTCGGAGGGGGGCATGCCGGCGGAACTCGTATCCGGTCTGGCCGCGTTCGCGGTCTATTTTGCGGGCGCGCTCGCCTATGGCGCCCTTTTTTGCGCGATCTACACGCGGCTGACGCCGCATCGCGAATTCGATCTGATCGTCAAGCAGCACAATGCCTCGGCGGCCGTCGCCTTCGGCATGACTCTCGTCGGCTACGCGATCGCGCTCGCCGGCGCCATCCACAATACCCAGAGCATCGTCGAATTCCTGATCTGGGGGCTGATTGCGACCGTCGCGCAGATCCTGGCCTTCGGCCTCGCCAACCTTGCGCATCCCGGCCTGTCGCAAGCGATCGAGCAGAATGCGCTGGCGGCGGCTGTCTGGTCGGGGTCCGTCGCGATCGCCACCGGTCTCGTGACCGCCGCCTGCATGAGCCCCTGAGCCATGGCCGGGCGAGGGAAGACATTCGGCCGGAAAAATGCGCCGCCGCCGGTCGTGCATGCGCCGGGCGGACTGCCGAACAAGGTCGCGGTTCCGACATTGAAGCGCAAGATGTCGCTCACCGTCGGCCTCGTTTCGCTCGGCGCGGCGGCGGTCGCGGGCGGCGTCGTCTACGAGAACCGCAGGGCGGCGCAGGCGGAGGAATGCCGGGCGCAGGCGGCGCAGCGCGGCCTGCCGCCGGACAATTGCCCGACGTCGCGCAGTTCCGGTGGGTCGTACCGCGTCGGCGGCCATAGCTGGTATTCGTCGAGCAGCTCCTCCTCGTCGAGCGCCACGCGCGGCTCGACCTCCCACGGCGGCCACGCGACCTTCGGCGGCTTCGGCCATTCCGGCGCGGCGCATGCGGGAGGCTCGTGAGCCATGCGCAGGGTCGCCAGTCCGCAGCGCCCCGATTTCGCGCGCTGCGCCGCCGACATCGGATTCGACTTCGCCGAGATCGACGGCGAAATCTATTGGGACGAAAGCGTGCGCTATGAATTCACGTTGCGCGAGATCGAGGACGATCTGGAAGCGCCGACCGAGGAGCTCGGCGCGCTATGCCGCGAATTCGTCGGCCGGGCCGTGACCGACGAAGGGGTCCTGCGCAAGCTCGCCATTCCCGAACACGCCTGGGACCTGATCGCGGGAAGCTGGAAACGCGGCGAGCCGTCGCTCTATGGCCGCTTCGACTTCGTCTACGACGGGAACGGGCCCGCCAAACTGCTCGAATACAACGCCGACACGCCGACGAGCCTGTTCGAGAGCGCCGTCGTGCAGTGGCGATGGATGCGCGATCTCGTCGCGCGCGGCTTGCTGCCGGCCGAGACGGACCAGTTCAATTCACTGCATGAAAAACTGATCGCGCGCTGGGGCGCGATCGCGCCCGAGCCCGGTCAATTCCTGCATCTGGCCTGCATGCCCGACAGCGTCGAGGATACGGGCACGATCGCCTATCTCGCCGATTGCGCGATCCAGGCCGGGCTCGAAACGTCGCAGATCGGCATGGGCGACATCGGCTTCCTGATGGATCGCTTCGCCGACCACGACGACCGCGCCATCGAATTCCTGTTCAAGCTCTATCCGTGGGAATGGATGTTCTCCGACGAATTCGGCAAGTCGCCCGCGATGAAGATGACGCGCTTCGTCGAGCCGCCGTGGAAGGCGCTCCTCTCGAACAAGGGCCTGCTCGCGCTGTTGTGGGAGGCGGAGCCCAACCATCCCAATCTGCTGCCGGCCTATTTCGAATCCGATCTTCGCGCGGATTCGCTCGGCGACCGCTATGCGCGCAAACCGCTGCTGTCGCGCGAGGGCGCGAATGTCACGCTCTACGACGGCGCGCATATTCTGGCGCGCCAGTCCGGCGACTACGGGGCCGAAGGCTATGTCCGCCAGGCCCTGCATCCGCTGCCCGATTTCGACGGCAAGCGGCCGGTGATCGGCTCGTGGCTCGTCGGCGACGAGGCCGCCGGCATGGGCATTCGCGAGGACACGAGCGCGATCACGTCCAACCGCTCGCGCTTCGTCCCGCACATCATTCTGGGATGAATTGGACCGTGAGCCTTCAGGCTCGCTTGAGCCGATGCGAGCCTGAAGGCTCGCGGTCCAGTCAGGCGAACGGCTCCTTTGCGCCGGGCGGCGTGGGCACCTCGAAGGCGTTGATGGTCATCGAGATCAGGCCGTAATAGCCGAGCACGCCGACGAGATCGACGAGCGCGCGGCGCCCGAGAACATTTTCGGCGAAAGCGTAGGTCTGGTCCGACACACGGCGCGTCGTCAACAATTCGCGCGCGAAGGCGTAGACGGCTTTTTCGTCGTCGTGCGTCAGGTCGGGTTCGGCGCCGATGCGGATTTGCTCGACGGCCGCGGGATCGAGGCCGGCGGCGAGCCCGATCGGCGCATGCACATGCCATTCGAAACCCGCTTGCCACCAGGCGCCCGTCACCAGAATGGCGAGTTCGGAGAGGCGCTGCGGCAGGCTCGTGCCGTAGCGGCAGAAGGCGCCAAGCGCCTGCGCCTTGTCGGCGAGGCCGGGGCTCGTCAGCCAGACGCGCAGGGGCCCCTCGACCTTGCCGCGCGGGCCGGAGACGATCTCGTCATGGATGCGCTTCTGCTCCGCGTCGAGCGTGGCGGGATCGAGGTCGGGCAGGCGGGGCATGAGCAACCTTTCGCGAGATGAGCCGCGCACCATATGATCGGGCGACGAAGCGGCCAAGCGCCGACAGGGGAGCCAGGATTGACGACGGCAAGCGAGAACCACGAGGCGCAGCGGCTCTACTGGGACGGCGCGGGCGGCGACAAATGGATACGCCGCAGCGCCGACATCGACGTCAACGCCGCGCCCGCGCAGGCGGCGGCGATCGGGATGGCCGGCCTGCGCGCGGGCATGCGCGTTCTCGACATCGGCTGCGGCTGCGGCGCGTCGACCATGGCGCTCGCCGAAAGCGTCGGTCCCACCGGCCGCGTTCTCGGAATCGACCTGTCGCATGCGATGATCGCCGAGGCGCGGCGCGTCTCGCGCGGCCTGCGCCAGGTGGAGTTCAGGGCGGCCGACGCGTCGCGCGACGATTTCAGCGAAGCGCGTTTCGATCGCCTGTTCTCGCGTTTCGGCGTCATGTTCTTCGGCGATCCCGCGGCGGCCTTCGCGCATCTGCGCGGCGCGTTGAATCCCGATGGAAAGCTGACCTTCGTCTGCTGGCGGCCGCTGCCCGAGAATCTGTGGATGCTCACGCCGCTCGCCGCCGTCTGCAAGCATGTCCCGCGGCCGGCGCGGCCGGGGCCGGAAGAACCCGGGCCTTTTTCCTTCGGCGACCCCGCGCGTGTGACGCGCATCCTCACGCAGGCCGGATTTGCGGCGCCCGAATTCACGAAATTCGAGTTCGACATGGACCTCGCGCTCGGGCGCGGGCTGGAGGCGGCGGTCGAGACGGCGTCCAACGTCGGCGCCGCCAGCGCCGCGCTCACCGATCAGCCGCCGGAAATCCGCGCAGCCGCGGTCGAGGAACTGCGGAAGGAGCTGGCGCCGCTCGAACGCGACGGGCGGGTGGTTCTGGGGGCCGCGGTGTGGATCGTGAACGCGGCGCGGGGGTAGCGGCGCCTTCGGTCGTCATTGCTGTCGACGTTCATAATCGCTGATCGGGAGATGCGTCTTCTCCCGCATGCGTATTGCAATCGCAACGCCCTCACCCGACCTCGCTTCGCGAGGCCACCCTCTCCCGCTGTCGCGGGAGAGGGAAAACCGTGCGTCAGGGCCAATATCAGATCGGCGATCTGCGCCTTCACCCCGCAGCCGCGGCGCTCAGCGGCGCATAGTCCGTGTAGCCGCGCGCGTCGCCGCCGTAGAAAGTCGAGCGGTCATACGGCCGGAAGGCCGCCTCGGCGCGGATGAGCTCCGGCAGGTCCGGGTTGGCGATGAAATAGCGGCCGAAGGCGATCGCGTCGGCGTGGCCCTTCGCCACGGTCGCGGCCGCCGTGTCCGACTTGAAATTGCCGGCGGTGATGAGCGTTCCCGTCCACAGGGGGCGCACGGTCTCGCAGCCCGAGGGCACATCCTTGTGATCGACCTCGCGCTGGCCGGCGCCGCTGGCGCGCGGCTCGATGAGATGCAGATAGGCGAGGCCGAGCTTGTTCAATTCGCCGATGACGTAGGCATAGAGCGGCATCGGATCGTCCTCGCCAGAATCGTTGGCCTGTCCGTAGGGCGATAGCCGAATGCCGACGCGATCCGCGCCGATGGCGTCGGCTGCGGCCCTGGTCGCCTCCAGCATCAGCCGCGCGCGGTTCTCGATCGAACCGCCATAGGCGTCGGTGCGCTTGTTGGTGCGCGACTGCAGGAATTGCTCGAGCAGATAGCCGTTGGCGCCGTGAATCTCGATGCCGTCGAAGCCGGCGGCGATGGCGTTCTTCGCGGCCTGCCCGTAGGCGGCGACGAGCGCGGGAATCTCGTCGATTCCCAGTGGACGCGGCGTCTCGAACGGATGCGGCTTGAAATCGGCGCCGAGCACCATGCCGGAGGATGGGGGAATGTCGGAGGCCGATTGCGGGACGCCGCCGTCCGGCTGCAGCGAGGAATGCGAGATGCGGCCGCCGTGCCAGAGTTGCAGGAAGGCGATCCCGCCCTTGGCGTGGATGGCGTCGGTGACGAGTTTCCAGCCGTCGATCTGCGCCTGCGACCAGATGCCGGGCACGTTGGGGGCGGCCGTGCCGCTGGCGATTACCGGCGTCGCCTCGCAGATGATGAACCCGCCCTTCGATGCGCGCTGGCCGTAATATTCGGCGTTCAGCGCGTTCGGCGCATTCGTTCCGGGCGTCGCGCGCATGCGCGTCAGCGGCGCCATGACGATGCGATGGCCGAGCGTATAGCGGCCGAGCTTCAGCGGCTGAAACAGGCTTTCGGTGGACATGGGCGGGCGTTCCTCGATCGTGTTCTGATCGAGCGATCTAACCCGAACCCCTGCGTTCGAGAAAGCGCGCCGGCCGCATACGTCAATTGCCGCGGCGATTGCGGCGGCGGTCGGCCCGCTTTTCGCGGAACTCGTCCCAGCTCGCCTTCTGCTGGTCGGACAGGCTGCCGTAGAAGGCCTCCAGCGGCGCACGCGTCGCCTTGACGCTCGCGAGCTGCGTCTCCAGGCGCTTCTGGCGGTAGTCGAGCCGGCCCTGGAACGTCGACAGATCGGGCTTGGGCGAACACATGGCGGCGCGGGAATCCTCGCGCGCCTTCACGCGCGCTTCCTGCCAGGCCTTGAGCAGCCCCTTCTGCTTTTCATCAAGCGTGAGGCGCTCCGACAGGCGTTCGGCGTAGCGGCCCCAGGGCTGCGGCGGCTTCATCGCGCCGCAGAGGCGTTCGATCATGCGCGCGCCGCGCCCGCCGCCGGCTTTGGGCTGCGTGGCCGGCGTCTGGGCCTGCGCCCCGACGACCAGCGCCAGCGAAAGAGCGGCGGCTGCGGAAAGTAGGCGTGTCATGGCGGGCTCCGGTCGCTCGCGCGGGGCCGAATCCCCCGTGCGTCCCGAAACAAGCCCGGGCGAGACGAAAACTCAAGCCCGCAAAACAAAAAGGCCGCTCGCGCGGCCTCTTCGGGATCGCTTGCGCCAAAATCAGGCGCTGGCGGCCTGCTTCTTCGCGATTTCGCGCTTGATCGCGCGGGCGCCGATCGAGAGTTCCTCGTCGCGGGCCTTGAGCAGGAAGGCGTCGATGCCGCCGCGGTGCTCGACCGAGCGGAGCGCGGCCGCGGCGATGCGCAGGCGCACCGGGCGCTGGAGGGCTTCGGACATCAGCGTGACGTTGCACAGGTTCGGCAGGAAGCGCGTGCGCGTCTTGCGGTTCGAGTGGCTGACGAGGTTGCCGGTCTGGACGGCCTTGCCGGTCAGTTCGCAGCGGCGGGACATGGGTCTCTCCGTAATCTCAGGTCGTCCCGGACGGGCCGGGGTGAAAGATCTTGTCCTCGCGCGCTCGTGCCTGCGGCGGGCCGGTCCAGTTCCATTCGCCATGGATGCATGGAAAAGCCTTCGGCGGCCGAAGCCGCCGAAAAGGATGCGCCGCTATAAGGGAGCAGGGCGGCGGCGTCAAGGCGAAGCGGCTCCAAATCGCCCCGTGCGCGCCGGCACATCGTCCGGGAATGTCCGCCGCTACTCTCCAATCATCGCCAAACGACAGGGCGAAACAGACAGGAGAGGGCCATGAACCGCACCCGCAAGATCATCACCGTTTCCATCGCCGCGCTGACGCTGGCCGGCGCCGTTTCCGCCACCGCGACGCCCGCCGCCGCCTGGGGCTGGCATCATCATCACGGCTGGGGCTGGGGCGGCCCCGCCATCGCCGGCGGCGTGATCGGCGGACTGGCGCTCGGCGCGATGGCCGCTTCCGCCGCGCCGGCCTATTACGACACCTGTGTCACCCGCCAGGCCGTCTACGACGACTGGGGCCGCTTCCGGGGCTACCGCCGCGTGCGCGTCGCCTGCTGAGCGACACGGGAATTCGTCTCCTGAAGGGCCCTCGCCGGAAACGGCGGGGGTTTTTCAGTTTTGGGACGGGGTCGCCTCCCCTCCCCCACAAGGGGGTGAGGGAACACAGGCGTCTCACTCCGACTGCGCCGCCATCAGCTTGGCCTGATGGTCGGTAATCAGCGCGTCGACGATCTCGTCGAGATCGCCTTCCATCACCTTGTCGAGCTTGTAGAGGGTGAGGTTGATGCGGTGGTCGGTCACGCGTCCCTGCGGAAAATTGTAGGTGCGGATGCGCTCGGAGCGGTCGCCGGAGCCGACCATGGCCTTGCGGTCGGCGGCGCGCTCCGAGTCGCGCGACTGCAATTGCTGGTCGTAGAGTCGCGCGCGAAGAATCGCCATGGCCTTGGCGCGGTTGCGGTGCTGCGAGCGCTCCTCCTGCATCATCACGACGATGCCGGTCGGGATATGGGTGATGCGGATCGCCGATTCCGTCTTGTTGACGTGCTGGCCGCCGGCGCCGCCGGAGCGCAACGTGTCGATGCGCAGGTCCGCGTCGTTGATCGCGACGTCGACCTCTTCCACTTCCGGCAGGACGGCGACGGTGGCGGCGGAGGTGTGGATGCGCCCCTGCGTCTCGGTTTCGGGCACGCGCTGCACGCGATGGACGCCGGATTCGAATTTCAGGCGCGCGAACACGCCCTTGCCGGAAATCTCCGCGATGATTTCCTTGTAGCCGCCCATCGCGCCTTCGCTGGCGGACACGAGTTCGGCCTTCCAGCCGCGCGCCTCGGCGTAGCGGACATACATGCGAAAAAGGTCGCCGGCGAAAAGGGCCGCCTCGTCGCCGCCCGTGCCGGCGCGGATTTCGACAATGGCGCTCTTCTCGTCGTCGGCGTCCTTCGGCAGGAGCGCGACCTGCAAATCCTTCTCGGCCTTTTCCAGCCGCTCGCCGGCTTCCGCGCGCTCGACCTCGGCGAGGTCGCGCATCTCCCTGTCGAGCGCGGGGTCGGCGAGCATGGCGTCGAGGCCGGAAACCTCGTCGGCGATCCCGCGATACATGCGGATGGCGACGACGACGTCCTCAAGCGACGACAGTTCGCGCGAAAGCGCGACATAGGTCGCGCCGTCCGCGCCTTCGGAGAGTTTCGCGCCGATTTCGTCGTGCCGGCGGAGGATTACATCAAGTCTGTCGTTCGGTATCATCTGAAAGCCGGCGCTGCCTGCGTCAGGGAGCCAGCGTCGGTATTGACCGGGCGCGGGCCGACTGCAAGAGCCGATCGGCGCGATTGGGGGGAAAGAGCCATGAAACGACTTCTTGCCGCCGCGATCGGGGTCGTCGCAATCGCCCAATCCGCGTCCGGCGCCGAGCGCACGATCAAGGTCACGGGGCCAGGCTGCGACTATCAGGTGCGGTTCGATCCGGCCAAGGCCGATCCGAAACAGGTTCGCGACACCGCCGAGGTCCTGCTCGGCGAAGGCCTTCCCGCGCCGGACTACGCCGGCCACGCGACGACGGACGCGGTGTCGGCGGCGACGATCGAGTCCGACCGCGCGCAATGCCTTGCGCCGGGCAGGAAGATCAAGGGACTCGCGCTGCTCGACATGCCCGGCCTCAAGGACCTCGTCGCCGGCCGGATGGCGGCGATCGAGGACGGCTGCGCATTCCAGACGATCAAGAGCCGCGCGCTCGTGACGGGCGCAAGTCCGAAAATCCTGCTCGAGCACAAGCCTTCCGTCCAAGCCTGCGGCGCTTACGCCAAAGCGCTCGAGACGCCGGCGGCCATGCGGACATTTTGGCGCGCTCAGGTCGACAGGCAGTGCGCCAATAACGCTTCCCCTGCGAAATGCCGCAAGGCCTCGCTCGCGCTCGAGGAAAAGCCGGACGCCGGCGAACTGATCCGGCGCGATCTCATCGCCTTCCACTGGAACAATTGCGCCAACGAACTGACGATGCTCAGCGTGAATCAGAGCAAGGACGAGGCCGCGCTCGAGGGTCTGCGCAAGGCGTTCAAGCTTCGCTTCAAGACCAGGGAGAAATGCGAGGAGGGCTGAGTGCCGCGCGCCGGTCTACAATTGCACGCCGCGCGCTTCGGCGAAGGCGCGCAATTGTTCGCGCAAGGGCTGGCGGTCGTCGCCCTGGTCGATCATCGGCGCGAGAAATTCGGCGGTTTCCTTCAGATTGGCCGACAGCAGCATCGCCTTCACCGGGCCGATGGACGCAGCCGACATCGACAGCGAGCGATAGCCGATGGCCGCCAGCGCCAGCGCGTCCAGCGGCTTGCCGCCCATCTCGCCGCAGAGCGTGACCGGCGTGCCGGTGAGTGTTCCTGCTTCCGCGATCGCGCGCAGCGCGCGCAAGGCCGGCGGCGATAGCGGGTCGAAGCGCGCGGCGACGCGCTTGTTGTCGCGATCGGCGGCGAACAGATACTGAATGAGGTCGTTCGAGCCGACGGAAAGAAAATCCGCGCGCGCGCAGATCGCGCCGAGCTCCCACAGAAGCGAGGGCACTTCCACCATCACGCCGAGCTTCAGCGGCTCGGGCGTGGAATAGCCGTGCTTCCTCAGCCAGGAGACCTCGTGCATGGCGATTTCGCGCGCCGCCTCGAATTCCTTGATGGTCGCCACCATCGGGAACATGATGCGCAACTCGCGGCCGCCGCCGGCCTTCAGCATGGCGCGCAATTGCTGGCGCAGCAGGCCCGGCCGGTCGAGGCCAATGCGGATCGCGCGCCAGCCGAGCGCGGGATTTTCCTCGTCGACCTTGGCCATGTAGGGGAGGACCTTGTCCGAGCCGATGTCGAGCGTGCGGAAGGTCACCGGCCGGTCGGGCACGGCCTGGAGGATGGTGCGATACAGCGCTTCCTGCTCGCCGGCGCGCGGGAAGCGGGCGGCCAGCATGAACTGCAGCTCCGTACGGAACAGGCCGACCGATTCCGCGCCCGTCTCGGCGAAATGCTGCATGTCGATGGTCAGGCCCGCGTTCATGTGCAGGCGAACCTGCACGCCGTCCTTCGTGACGGCGGGAACGTCGCGCAGCTTGACGTATTGCTCCTGCCGGCGGGCGCGCAGCCGCGCCTTTTCGGCGTAGGCCGCCTCGACGTCGGGCTGCGGGCGCACCTGCACGTCGCCGGTCGAGCCGTCGACGATGATGGCGTCGCCGGTCTCGACGAAATCGGTGATGTTGGCGACGTCGCCGACGGCGGGAATGCCGATGGCGCGCGCGACGATCGCGACATGGCTCGACGCGCCGCCCTGTTCGAGCACCAGGCCGCGCAGCTTGCTGCGCGGATAGTCGAGAAGCGCGGCCGGGCCCATGGAGCGGGCGACGAGAATGGCGTTTTCGGGCAGGATTTCGCGCGCGACGACATATTCGGCGCCGGTCAGCTTGTGCAGCAGGCGGTTGGCGAGATCGTCGAGATCGTGCAGGCGCTCGCGCAGATAGGGATCGGTCTGGCGCTGCAGCTTGGCGCGCGCGTCGCTCTGCACGCGCTCGACGGCGGCTTCCGCCGTCAGGCCAGTCTGGATCGCCTCGGTCAGGCGGCGCATCCAGCCGCGGTCGTTGGCGAAGACGCGCACGGTTTCGAGCACGTCCTTGTGCTCCCCGGCGCCGAGGCGGTCGCCGCGCGCGATCAGCGCGTCGATCTCGTCGCGCAGGACCTGGATCGCGTCCTCGAGCCGCCGGCTTTCGGACTTCGTGTCCTCGGCGACGATCTGCTTGATGACGACGCGCGGCTCGTGCAGCACGACGTGGCCGAGCCCGACGCCGTCGGCGATGGCCGAACCCTTGACCGCGACCGGCCGGCGCAGCGCCGTCTCGTCGCCGGGCAGGGCGATCGCCTGCAATTCGCCCGACGCGATCATCTCGGCGAGGAGCATGGCGGTCGTCTGGAGCGCCTCGACTTCCTCGTCCGTATAGATGCGCCGCGCGCGGTTCTGCACGACGAGGACGCCGAGCGTGTTGCCGCCGCGCAGGACGGGCACGCCGAGGAAGGAATGGTAGATCTCCTCGCCCGTCTCCGGCTTGTAGGAGAAGGCGGGGTGCGACTGCGCGTCGGCCAGCGCCAGCGGCTCGGCCGAGGAGGCGATGAGGCCGACAAGGCCTTCGCCCGCGCGCATGGTGGTCAGATGCACCGCCTCGCGATTGAGGCCTTCGGTCGCGTAGAGCTCGAGCCGGTTGTCGGCGCGCAGCACGTAGACCGAGCAGACCTCCGCGACCATGTTGGCGGCGATGTGGATCACGATCTTGTCGAGCCGCGCCTGCGGGCTCACCGGCTCCGCCATGACTTCGCGGAGCCGGCGCAGCAGAAGGCGAGGTCCGCCGAGTGCGCTGCGCATCGTGTCGTGTTCCGTACGGGCGGACGCCCGGGTGAGTGCGGCGAGTCTCAGGCCCGACCGCTTGCGGGAGCCCGTTGCATGAAACGGGCCGCAGGCGGGATCAGGGCGACTCGACCTGTCCCTTGTTTACGCGATATCGACCGGGCAGGCGAGGCGGCGGACGCCGGCCCGGGTCACGCCTTGTCGAGGCCGTAGAGCGAGTGGAGCGTGCGCACCGCAAGCTCGGTGTAGGCGGCGTCGATCAGGACCGAGAACTTGATCTCGGACGTGGTGATCGCCCTGATGTTGATGCCTTTTTCCGACAGGGCCCTGAAGGCCCGCGCCGCGACGCCGGCGTGGCTGCGCATGCCGATGCCGATGGCCGAGACCTTCACCACGTCGGTCGCGCCGGCGATGGAGGCGAAGCCCACCTGCTCACGGGACTTTTCCAGCACGGCCCGGGCGCGCTCGTAGTCGGCGGCGGGCACGGTGAAGGTGATGTCGGTCGTCGCCTGGTCGTCGGAGACGACCTGGATGATCATGTCGACGTTGATGTTGGCGTCGGCCAGCGGCACGAAGATGGCCGCCGCCACGCCCGGCTTGTCGGCCACGCGGCGCAGGGTGATCTGCGCCTCGTCGCGGGAAAAGGCGATGCCGGTGACAACCTGGGCTTCCATAATGTCCTCCTCGGCGCAGATCAGCGTGCCGGACTGGGGATTTGCGGGATCGTCGAAGGACGAGCGCACATAGGTTGGCACCTTGTGCACCATGGCGACCTCGACGGACCGCACTTGCAAGACCTTCGCGCCGAGCGAGGCCATTTCCAACATTTCCTCGAAGGCGACCTTGTCGAGCCGCTTCGCCCTGGGGACGATGCGCGGATCGGTCGTGTAGACGCCGTCGACGTCGGTGTAGATGTCGCAGCGCACGGCCCCGATGGCGGCGGCGAGCGCGACTGCGCTCGTGTCCGAGCCGCCGCGGCCGAGCGTGGCGATGCGGCCGGTCGGCTGGTGCATGCCCTGAAAGCCGGCGACGACGGCGACTTCCTCGCGCTCCACGAAATGCTGGATGATCTTCGAGCCATCGATGCTCTCGATCCGGGCCGAGCCATGCGCGCCGTCGGTCAGGATGGGAATCTGCCAGCCCTGCCAGGAGCGCGCCTGGATGCCCATGTCCTGCAGCACGATGGCGAGAAGGCCCGACGTCACCTGCTCGCCGGAGGCGACCACCGCATCATATTCGCGGGCGTCGTGGAGGGCCGCGGCCTCCCTGCACCAGGCGACGAGCTCGTTGGTCTTGCCGGACATGGCGGAGACGACGACGGCGACGTCGTAGCCGGCCTCGACCTCGCGCTGCACGTGGCGGGCGACATTGCGGATGCGCTCGACATTGGCGACCGAAGTGCCGCCGAACTTCATGACGAGACGGGGTTTTGCCTGACCGGACATGACGCTCCGAAGGGTTTGCCGACCTTGCGAAGCTTTGACGCACGGGATTCCGTATCGCGCCCTGTCCGAAGGCGGCGTATACATACGGGCTCGCCGGCGCCTGTCAATCGTGCAGGTCGCGGCGGAAGGACCCGGGAAATTGCACATGGCGAAGGCCGCCGGAACAATCGATGCGCCGACGGCGGCTCCGCGCGGCGCCAGTGTCGACCCTCGAGACGTCGCCCGCTTCAACGCGCTCGGCGAGGAATGGTGGGACCTGTGGGGCCCGATGCGGGCGCTCCACATGCTGAACCCGACGCGGGTCGATTACATAAGGGAGATTCTGGTCGAGGAGCTGAAGCCCACGAACCCTCATCCTGAGGAGCCGCGCAGCGGCGTCTCGAAGGATGGCCGTGGTGCGCGGTCTGGCCCATCCTTCGAAACGCGCCCTGCGGGCGCTCCCCAGGATGAGGGCGCGGGTGGGACAGAAGGCCCGCTCGCCGGCCTCTCCATCCTCGACATCGGCTGCGGCGCGGGCCTCCTGTCCGAACCGCTGGCCGCGCTCGGCGCGCGGATGACATCGGTCGATCCCGCGCCCATGAACATCGACGTCGCCAAAGCCCATGCGGAAAAATCCGGCCTCGCGATCGACTATCGCGCCACGACGGCGGAAGACCTCGCCGCGACCGGCGCGCAATATGACGCCGTGCTGATCATGGAAGTGATCGAGCATGTGAACGACCGCCCCGCTTTCGTGGCGACCGCTGCAAGCCTCATGCGCCCCGGCGGATTCCTGTTCGCCGCCACGCTGAACCGGACGCTGAAGTCCTACGCGCTCGCTATCGTAGGCGCCGAATACATCCTGCGCTGGGTGAAGCGCGGCACGCACAATTGGGAGCAGTTCGTGACGCCGCAGGAGCTGGCGAATGATTTTCGCGCGAGCGGCCTCGAAATTTTCGACCGCACGGGCGTCGTCTACAATCCCGTCTTCGACGAGTGGCGGACGTCGGAGGATTGCGGCGTCAATTACATGATGGCGGCGCAGAAGCCGGCGGGGTGAGGCGGCTCATTCCGCCGCCACGCCGGTATGCGACCTGACGAAGCTGTCCTTTCGGGCGGCCGTCCGCGCCACGATCAATTCCACGATTTCCGCGCCTGCGCGCTCCGGCGTCCCCGCATCGAAGGGCGGCGCGGGAGCGTATTCGACCGAGAGCTGGATCGCCTTCGCGATCCGCTCGCCGGCTATGTCTGCCATGACCGTCAGCGCGAAATCGATGCCGGCCGTCACGCCGCCGCCCGTGACGACATTGCCGTCGCGCACGACGCGTTCGGCGACGGGGATCGCGCCGAACGTCGGCAGAAGGTCGCGCCATGCCCAGTGGCAGGCGGCGCGCTTGCCCCTCAGCAGGCCGGCGGCGCCGAGAATGAGCGAACCGTTGCAGACGGACGTGACGTAGCGCGCGCCTGCCGCAAGGCGTCTCACCTCCGCCAGAAAGGCGGCGTCGATCGAAGCCGCCTCGACGCCGGGACCACCGGGCACGCAGATCAGGTCGCAGGCTTCGATCTCCGCCAGCCGGCGGGTCGCGCCGAATTCGAGACCGGTGTCGCTGACGACCGTCCCGCCGTCGCGGGAGGCGACAATCGTTTCGGCGCCCGGCAGCCGGGTCAGGACCTCGAAAGGTCCGGTGAAATCGAGCTGCGTCAGGCGCGGGTAGATGGCGAAGACGCTTCGGAACGGCTGGGTCATGGCTGGCTCCGTTTGACGGCGCCACTGTGGACCGGCTAGCGTCTGTCTTGAATGACCATTTTCCCTCGTTTCATGCCATGCTGATGCGCGAGATCGCCTTTCTCGTTTTCGAGGATTTTCAAATCCTCGACGCGAGCGGCCCGTTGGCGGCCTTCGAGATCGCCGCGCGATACAGGCCGGGCGCCTACCGGTTGCGGATCGTCGCGGCAGAGGGCGGCGCCGTGCGCGCTTCCTGCGGCCTCTGCGTCGTCGCCGAGTCCTTCGCCGCCGCGGAAGGCTGCGACACGCTGATCGTCGCCGGCGGCGAGGGCGTGCGCCGGCCCGCGACCGACGCCGCGACGCTCGATTTCATCCGCGCGACCGCGGCGCGGGCGCGGCGGACGACGAGCGTCTGCTCCGGCGCCTATCTGCTGGCGCTCGCCGGCGTGCTCGACGGCCGGCGCGCGACGACGCACTGGAACCGCACCGGCGATTTCCGGCGGCGCTTTCCGAACGTGCGGCTCGAGCCCGATCGCATCTATGTGCGCGACGGCAATGTCTGGACGTCGGCCGGCATCACGGCGGGCATCGATCTCGCGCTGGCGCTGATCGCCGACGACCTCGGCGAAGAACTCGCGCATGACGTGGCCCGGCAGCTCGTCGTCTACGCCAGGCGCACGGGCGGCCAGTCGCAATTCTCGGCGTTGCTCGACATGGAGCATGCGTCAGGGAAATTCGCGCCGCTGCTGCGCTGGGCGGCGGAGCGGCTGGGCGCGCGGCTGTCGGTGGAAGACCTCGCCGGGGAAGCCGCAATGAGCCCGCGCAATTTTTCGCGCGCCTTCCAGCGCGAAACGGGCGTCACGCCGGCCAAGGCGATCGAGCGCCTGCGGCTCGATCGCGCGCGGGCCGATCTCGAAGATGGCGGATTGTCGGTGGAGCGGGTCGCGCTGGCGAGCGGCTTCGGCGATCCCGAGCGGATGCGCCGCGCCTTTCTGCGCGTCTACGGACGACCGCCGCAGGATTTCCGCAGAAAGGCGCTTAGTTCCGCTCGTCCGGCGATGGCGGGATCGGCATGATCTCGACGCCGTCCTCGATCAGCGCGCGCGCTTCGTCCCAACTCGCCTGACCGCGGATCGGGCGGGCCTCGCTCTCGCCGTCGTGGATCTTGCGCGCTTCCTCGGGGAAGGCGGCGCCGACGTCGGTCGTATGCTCCATGATCTTTTCGCGCAGGGCGCGGACCATGGCGCGCACTTCCGCCATTTTGGAATCGACCAGCGCCATCTCCTGCGCCGGTTGCGCGGTCGGCGCCGGGGCGGGCGAAGACGCCTCGTCGCGGTCGCGGCGCGCGACGTTGGGCGCCATGATCGCCTTCTCCACGCGCGGCGAATTGCAGTAGGGGCAGGTCACGAAGCCGCGGCGCGCCTGTTCGTCATAGGCGCCGGCGCTGGCGAACCAGCTCTCGAATTCGTGGGCCTCGTCGCAGACGAGCGCGTAGCGGATCATCTCTCAGCCCGCCAGCATTCCGTCGAGCTTGCCGTCCGATTCCAGATCGTAGAGATCGTCGCAGCCGCCGACATGGGTCGCGCCGATGAAAATCTGCGGCACGGTGGTGCGGCCGCCCGCGCGCTCCGACATGGCGGCGCGGCCGGCGCGGTCGCCGTCGAGCGAGATTTCCTCGAATTCCGCGCCCTTCTTGCGCAGGAGGTCCTTCGCCGCATGGCAATAGGGGCACATGGAGGTCGTGTAGATCGTCACAGGCTGCATGAAACGTCCCTTTTCCGCCGCGCTTATATGGGATGTCACCCCCCTGTCACAACCCGCGCGAAGGTCAGGGCGTCCACGCGTTTCGCGCCTGCCCGCAGCAGCACGCGGGCGGCGGCGTTGAGGGTCGCGCCCGAGGTCATCACGTCGTCGATCAGCACGATCTTCCTGTCGAGGACCGCGAGCTTGCCCTGTTCGCCGACGCGGAAGGCGCCCTGCAGGTTGGTCGCGCGCTGCGCCCGGGACAGGCCGACCTGCGGCGGGGTCGCCTTGACGCGTTCGAGCGCGCGCATCTCCGCCGGCACGCCGGTTTCGCGGGAGACGACTTGCGCGAGCAGCGCCGCCTGGTTGTGCTTGCGGCCGACGAGCCGCAGACGGTGCATGGGGACGGGGACGAGAAGGTCGCAATCGTCCAGCAGCTCGGCGCCCGCCCGCGCCATCCAGCGCCCGACCGGGCGGGCGATCTCGAGCCGGTCGTAATATTTCAGCCGATGGACGATGAGGCGGGCCGGCCCGTCGTCGAATTTCGCGACCGAGCGGGCGCGGGCGAAGACCGGCGGATTGGCGATGGCCTCGGGCGACAGCAGGCCCGGCTGGCCGAGATCGACGTCGAAGGGCGCGCCCAGCCGCTCGCAGAAGGGTTTTTCGATGAAGCGCATCTTCGTCCAGCATTCCGGGCAGAGGCCGAAATGGCTCTCCGTCGCGCGGCGGCAGGCGATGCAGACGGGCGGATAGACGATGTCGAGCGCGCGGCCCGCCGTGCGCCGGGCGGCTTGCGCGAGGGGTTCGAGGACGGGACGGAGCCGGTGGGCCAGCATGACGCGAGCCTAAGCGTCGCCGGCCTTCTCCGGCAAGGCTTCGGCAACGTTAATGACGCGTTAACGCGCGGGCGCTAGTTTTGCCGGCATGAAAGCCGCGCATGTCCTCCTGGCCGTCGCCGCGCTCGGCGCCGCCACGCCCGCTTCCGCCGATTTCTCCTCCTGCGTCGCGTCCTTGCGCGCGCAGGCGCTGTCGCAGGGCATTTCCGGCGCGACCTTCGACGCCGCCTTCAAGGGCGTGACGCCGGAGCCCAAGGTCATCGAACTCATGAACAACCAGCCGGAGTTCAAGACTCCGATCTGGGACTATCTCGCCGCGCTGACCGACGACGAGAAAGTGGCCGACGGCAAGGCGGCGATGCGCCAGTATTCGAGCGCGCTGGCTTCGGCCGAGAGCCGTTATGGCGTCGACCGCTACGCCATCGCAGCGGTATGGGGCGTCGAATCGGATTTCGGCAAGGCCGGCAAGAAATTCTACCTGCCGCAGGCGCTTTCGACGCTGGTCTGCATGGCCGACCGCCGGCAGGCCTATTTCCGCGGCGAGCTGATGTCGACGCTCAAGATCATCCAGCGCGGCGATCTGGAAGCCGCCGATCTCTGGGGCTCGTGGGCCGGCGCCTTCGGCCATACGCAATTCATGCCGTCCACCTATCTGCGGCTGGCCGTCGACGGCGACGGCGACGGGCGGCGCGACCTCGTCAATTCCGTGCCGGACGCGCTGCATTCGACCGCCAATTACCTGCGCAAGTCCGGCTGGGCGACCGGGGCGGCCTGGGGCTACGAGGTCGAAACGCCTTCGGGCTATTCCGGTCCGTCCGGCCGCACGAGCAGGCATCCCCTCTCCTTCTGGGAGGCGCATGGCGTCCGCAAGATCGGCGGCGGGGGATTGTCGGGCGGCGGGTCGGCCGGGCTGCTTCTGCCGGCCGGCAAGGGCGGCCCGGCTTTTCTGGTCTTCAAGAACTACGACGCCGCCTACGCCTACAACGGCTCCGACGCCTATGCGCTGGCGATCTCCATCCTGACCGACCGGCTGAAAGGCAAGCCGGGCGTGCAGGGCGAATGGCCGACCGACGACCTCGGATTGTCCCGCAACGAGCGCCGCGAATTGCAGCGCCTGCTGATCGCGCGCGGCTACGACGTCGGCGAGCCCGACGGCGCGGTCGGCGCCAAGACGCGCGCCGCCATCATGGCGGTCGAGGCGCAGATCGGCATGCCGCAGCGCGGGCGGCCGGGCATGAAAGTGCTCAACGCCCTGCGCGGGCGCTGAGTCACCGATTTGTGAATGGTTCGTGCGGCCGCGCGGGCGTAAGCCTCTCCGCAGTCCGAGAAAAACGATGCGCTCGCCCCCGTTCGCCTTCATCGCCGTCCTGATCGCAGCCACCTCCGCTTCGGCGGGCGAGCGGCCGCGCGGCGTCGTCGAATTGTTCACCAGCCAGGGCTGCTCCTCTTGCCCGCCGGCCGACCGGATCATCGGCGAACTGGCGCGCGATCCCTCTCTGGTCGTGCTGTCGCTGCCTGTCGATTACTGGGATTACATCGGCTGGAAGGACACGCTGGCCTCGCCGCAATGCACCGCCCGCCAGAAAGGCTACGCCGCCGCGCGCGGCGACGGGCAGGTCTATACGCCGCAGGCGGTGATCGACGGGCTGACGCATGTCGTGGGCGCCGACCGCGAAGCGATCCTGAAGAACGTGAGCGACGACCGCTCCGCCAGCGGCGCGATGAGCGTCGATGTGGCGGCGAAGATCGCCGACGGACGCGCCGCCGTCGATGTCGGCGCGGGGGCCGGCCGGACCGCGACGGTGTGGCTGCTTGAAGTCGAGCCTTCGGCTGTCGTGCAGGTCGGACGCGGCGAGAACGCGGGGCGCACGCTCGCCTACACCAATATCGTGCGCAAGATGACGCGGCTCGGCGACTATGCCGGCGCGCCCGCGCATTTCGAGGCGCCGGCGGCGGGCGACAGACGCTATGTCGCGCTGGTGCAGACGGGCGGCCCCGACAGGCCCGGCGCGATCCTCGGCGCGGCGCAGACGAAATAGACTTCAGCCGCGCTTCTTGAGCGCCCGCAGGTCGAACGCGCCCGGCAGCGTGCGCGGATCGGCGCCCGCGCCGAAAATTTCCGCCTTCTGCACCTTCTGCGTGCTCGTCTTCGGCAGGCGCTCGACGAAGACGATCCAGCCCGGCGGCTTGTAATAGGCGAGCCGCTCGTTGGCGAAATCGAACAGATTTCGGGCGAGCGCGGCGTCGGCGACAAAGCCGGCGCGCGGCACGATCGCCGCCATCACCTCCTCCTCGCGCACCTCGTCCGGCGCCGCCATGACGGCCGCTTCGGCGACCGCCGCGTGGCCGAGCAGCGTCGCCTCGACTTCGGCGGCGGCGATATTCTCGCCGGAGCGGCGGATGATGTTCTTGTTGCGGTGGACGAAGAACAGCATGCCCGTCGCGTCCTGCCGCACCACGTCGCCCGTGTGGAACCAGCCGCCGCGCCAGGCGTCCGCCGTCGCCTCGGGATTCTTCAAATATTCGACGAAGAATCCCGCGCGCGCATCGCCGCCGCAGCGGCGCACCAGCAATTCGCCCTGCTCGCCTGTCGCGACGTCCCTGCCGTCGCGATCGACGACGCGCACCTCCAGATCGAAGCCGGCGCGCCCGAGCGGCCGGCCGAAGGCGCGCGTGTGAATCTGGCGCGGCTCCTCGCTCGCGATGAAGCCGCCGCCGGTTTCCGTCATGCCCCAGAGTTCCACCAGCGGAACACGGAAACGCTGCTCGAAAGGCGCGTGCAATTCGGGCTCGACGCCCGCGCCGACGCAGAAGCGCAGGGAATGCGCGGTCTCATCCGGCGAGACTGGCGCCTTCATCAGCATGGCCGGCACGACGCCGAGGTAATGCGCGATGGTGGCGCGGCTGTCGATGATCTCGCGCCACCACGAGCCCGGATGGAATCGGTCCGGCAGGATCGAGCAGCCGCCCGACAGAACCATGCCCATGAAGCTGGTGACGCCGGCGTTCATGTGAAACAGCGGCAGCGGATTGAAGACGCGGTCCTGCCCCTCGCGCAGCGCGGCGACGCCGCCCATCTCGCAATAGAAGCGTCCGACGTTGCGGTAATATTCGTTCGGGATGACGCAGCCCTTCGGTCGCCCGGTCGTGCCGGACGTATAGAGCAGGCTCGCCTCGTCGCGCGGTCCGGGCGCGCCGGCGCGCGGCGGCTTGGAAGGCGCCGGCGGCGGCGCGAAACTTTCGCCTGTTACGGCGACCGCCGGTTTCCGCGCGCAACCTTGCGCCACCGCCGCAATCGCGTCCGCCCGCTCCGGCAAGGCGACGATCAGGCAGGCTTCCGAATGCTCGATCGCATAGCGGCTCTCGTCCGGCCGGTAGTCGGGATTGAGCGGCACGATCGAGACGCCGAGCCCGTTGAGCGCAAGGAAATGCAGGTGAAAATCCGGTCGGTTCTCCAGCAGGATCGCGACGCGATGGCCGAAGCCATAGCCCGCGCTGCGATAAGCCTCGCGCAAGCGCGCCACGATGCCGGCGCCCTCCCGGTAAGTGATCTCCCATCCGCCGGGCAGATAGGTGCGGCTCGCCAGCGGCCCGACGCAGAGAAACGGGCGGTCGCCCCATTTCTCCACGCTGCGGTCGAACAGGGCGGCGGCGGTATGTTCGGGGGCTGTCATGGATTAGCCGTCGCTGCGTAAGGAGAAACAACGTTGCTGACGCATTCAGGAATTCGCTGATTGCGCCCCTTAACTGGAAAGGGAAGAGCGGGCGCCTCTCCCTCTCCCCGTGCAAACGGGGAGAGGGAAGCGCCTCATTGCGCCCCATCACGCCTTCGAGATGCCGCCGTCGATCACCTGCCCGAAACGCTCGTAGCGTTCGCCGGTGAAGCGCACGAGCTGCAACTGCTCGACGGGATAATGGTCCGTCGGCGAGGTGTTGACCTTGATGCCCGGCAGCAGGAGATCGGATTCGAATTCCTTGAGGTTGGCCGCCTGTTTCATGATGTTGGCGCGCGACATGTCGTCGCCGCATTGCTTGAGCACCTGCACCATCGTCTGGCTGACGACATAGGCGATGGCCGCATAAATGTCCTTCAGGTCGGCCTCGGGATCGTATTTCTTGAGGAACTCGCGCCATTTGACGATGGCCGGATCGTCCGACCACGAGGCGTCGACCGGATCCTTCATGTAGGCGCTCGAGATGATGCCCTTGGAAATCTCGAAGCCCGCCGCCTTCAGCGTCGACCCGGCCGAGGAGGCGTTGTTGCCGATGTAATGCGTTGGCTGCCAGCCGAGTTCGGCGATCTTCTTGATGCCCTGCGCCGCGAATTTCGGCGTCGTCATGCTCATGAAGACATTGGCGCCGGCCGCCTTGCACTTGACGACCTGGCTGTCGATCGTCGGATCGGACGTCTCGTAGGGATGTTCGGCGACGATCATCGACGCCTTGGCGCCGAGCCCGTCCTTGAATCCCTTGAGCACGTCACGGCCGAAATCGTCGTTCTGGTAGACGACGCCCACCTTCGCGTCGGGCTGCGTCGAGAGCAGATGCTGCGCGAAGATGCGGCCCTCGATCTGGTAGCAGGGCATGAAGCCCATGGTCCACGGAAATTCCTTGTAGTCGCCGAACTTGGTCGCGCCCGAGGCGATGAACAGATGCGGGACCTTCTTGGCGTTCATGTATTTCAGGATCGCCGAATTGGTCGGGGCGCCGAGCGGGCTGAACAGCACGTCGATCTCGTCGCTCTCCACCAGCTTGCGCGCCTGCTCGACCGTCTTGGGCGGCGAATAGGCGTCGTCATAGGTGATGTATTTGATCATGCGGCCGTTCACGCCGCCCTGCTCGTTGATCATCTTGAAATAGGCGCCGGGCGTGCGGCCGATCGCCGAATAGACGGCGGCCGGCCCCGAATAGGCGTCGATATTGCCGATGATGATTTCCTTTTTGGCCTGCGCGATCGCGGGCCGGGCGACGCCGGCCGCAGCAGTCGCCGCCGCGCCCGACAGGACGGCGCGACGGGTCAACGAGGGCGTGCGAAAACGATCTGACATGCATTCCTCCAAATCCGCGCTCGTGTCGGCGCTTCTTGTCCGACAAGTTCTCGCGTTCAGCGCATGGAGGCAACAGCCGCCGCCGGCAGGGGCGCTATGCGCTGAGGGAGGACAGGCGGATCGCGGGCGACGTCTAGAGAACGTAGATGCGATCGGGCAGCGTGTGCGCGGTTCCGTCGGGCGGCGCGATCTCGGCCATGACGGCGCCGCAGCGCTCGATGGCCGCAATGAAACCGTCGGCGATATGGCCTTGCGCGATCTCCGAGGTCAGGGCGTCGACGGTTTCGCGCCAGACGGCGTGATCGACGCGCGCGGCTATGCCGTCGTCGGCGACGACATGGGCGTAGTGTTCGGCGAGCGAGACGAAGATCATCACGCCCATGCGGTTCTTCGTCTGCGCGATTCCGCGCGCGAAAAACTGCTCCATGCCGGCGCGGTGCGCGCGCGTGCGCTTGACGGCGCGGGGCACGAGGGCCATGCGCAGCGGCGTCCACATGAGAATGAGCCCGACCGCGACGAAGATCGCGACCTGCGCGGCGAGGATGCGCACCACGCTCATCTGCGTCGCCGCGACCAGCGCCCAGGGCGAGAGCAGCGCGATGAGCGAGGCCCACAGCAGCGGCGCATAGGAATAGGATGACGACGCGCGCATCAGCACGCAGACGATGTCGCCAGCGGTCTTCTGCTCGGCCGCATGGATAGCGGCGGCGATGCGGGCGCGATCGTCCTCGGCGATGGGGGCGCGGTCCTCGATCATCTCACCAGTCCCCCGAGGCGCCGCCGCCGCCGAACGAGCCGCCGCCGCCCGAAAATCCGCCGCCGAAATCGCCGCCGCCCGAGCCGCCCCAGCCGCCGCCTCCGCTCCAGCTGCTCGGGCCGGAGGGGATGAAGATCGTCTGGTTGCCGCGCCGCACCCAGCGGCCCGTCTGTCCGCGCGCGTTGCGGATCATCGAGATGAGGATGAAGACGAACAGCAGGAAGATGATGAAGGGCAGAAGCTGGTCGAAGAGATCGGGCTGCTGCTCGACGCGGACCTTCGCCTTCTTCTGCCATTCCGCGGAATCGACCGTCAGCGCGTCGATGATGGCGTCGACGCCGGCGACGACGCCCCCGGCATAATCGCCCGACCGGAATTTCGGGACGATGGCGCTGCGGATGATGACGCTCGACAGCGCATCCGTTATCGTGCCTTCGAGCCCGTAGCCGACCTCGATGCGCACCTTGCGCTCGTTGGGCGCCACCAGCAGCAGCAGGCCGTTGTTCTTCTTCGCCTCGCCGAGTTTCCAGGCGCGGGCGAGGTCCACCGAGAAGGTCTCGATGTCCGACCCCTGCAGCGACGGCACCGTGGCGACGACGAGCTGGATGCCCGACTTGTCCTCCAGGCTCGCGAGCTTGGTTTCGAGCTGCGCGCGCGTGGCGGCCGGGATGATGTTGGCCTGATCGACGACGCGGCCGGTAAGGGCCGGGAGGTCGAGCGCGAAGGCGAGGGTGGCGAAGAGGGCGATGAACGCCGCGAAGGCGACGGCGACCGGACCGCGAGCCTTCAGGCTCGCAATTCGTCGCCGGTCGCTGCGCCCGCGTGAGAGAACGCCCATCATGACGCGCTCGGCCCGATGCGAGCCTGAAGGCTCGCGGCCCATATCAGAACTTCACCTGCGGCGGCTTGTCGGAGCCTTCCGACGCCGTGAAGGTCGCCATCGGCTTGTTGCCGGCGAAGATCGTCTTCGCCCAGATGATCGAGGGGAAGGTCGAGAGCGTCAGATTGTAGTCACGAACAGCGGCCACATAGTCGCGGCGGGCGACGGCGATCCGGTTTTCCGTGCCTTCGAGCTGCGACTGCAGGGCGAGGAAGTTCTGGTTCGACTTGAGGTCGGGGTAGGCTTCCGACACGGCGATCAGCCGGCCGAGCGCGCCGGAGAGCTGGTTCTGCGCGTCCTGGAACTGCTTGAGCTTGTCGGGATCGGTGAGCTGCGAGGCGTCGATCTTGACGGAGGTCGCCTTGGCGCGCGCCTCGACGACCGAGGTCAGCACGTCCTTCTCCTGCTTGGCGTAGCCCTGCACGGTGGCGACGAGGTTGGGGATCAGGTCGGCGCGACGCTGATACTGGTTCTGCACGTCGGCCCATTTGGCCTTGGCGTTTTCCTCGGCGGTCGGAATCGTATTGTAGCCGCAGCCGGCCACGCTCAGGCCGAGGGCGAGGGCGGCGAAGGCGGCGCGCAAACGGGAAAGATTCAGGGCCATGGTCTGCTCCGTGGAATGGCCGCGACCTTAGCCCGGGGGCGCCGCCGGCGAAAGTGCGCTCCGCAACACGCCGCGCAGGGCTTCGTCCGAATTTCGCCGCGATCGCGCCCTTCCATGCGCCGCCCGCCGCGTCGCCGTCCCGCAACAAATTGGATAGTATCGGCACATGATTCGATTGCCGCAGCGCGCCCTTCCGGCGCTCGTCGTTTTCGCCTTCGCTCTCGGGCTCTCGGCTTCCGCGCCGGGCGGCCTGCCGTCGCCGGGCGTCTCCGCCGCCGCAGCCAAGGAAAAGCCGGAGGCCAAGCCCGCCAAGGGAAAGGCCGCCAAGGCGGCCGAGGAGAAATCGAAGAAGTCCGATTCCAAGGGCGGCAAGTCGACGCCGGTCGGGCGCTTCGGCGAATGGGACGTGTTCACCACCGGCGGCAAGTCGAAGACCTGCTACACGCTGGCGCGGCCGAAGGAGCGCGCGCCCGCGAGCCTCAAGCGCGACGACGCCTATGTGTTCATCTCGAACCGTCCGGGCGAGAACGTCCAGAACGAGGTGTCGGTCATCATGGGCTTCGCCATGAAGGACGGGTCGGAGCCCTCCGCCGACATCGGCGGAACCGCCTTCCAGCTCGTCGCCAAGGGCTCCAACGCCTGGCTCAAGAATCCGGCCGAGGAAGGCAAGTTCGTCGAGGCGATGAAGCGCGGGTCGAAGCTCGTGGTCAAGGCGTCGTCGGCGCGGGGCCACGCCTCGACCGACTCCTATTCGCTGGCCGGCATCAGCGACGCTCTCGCCCGCATCCGCAAGGAATGCCAGTAAGTCGATCGCGCAATAGGCCGAAGGTCGCAAAACCAAAGTTCGACCCCGCTCGCCTTGTGAGCAAGGGCCTCGCTGACGCATAATCCCGCCGATTTCAAGAGCGCGGCGAACGCTCGGGTTCGCGCGCCTGCGGGAGGACGCAATGTCTGAGAAGGTCTACGCCGTCAGCGACGAGTGGAAAAAGCGCGCCTACGTCGATCAGGCGAAATACGAGGAAATGTATGCGCGTTCCGTGAACGACGCGGAAGGCTTCTGGGCCGGGCACGGCAAGCGCATCGACTGGATCAAGCCCTTCACCAAGGTGAAGAACACGAGCTACGATCCGCACAACGTCTCGATCAAATGGTTCGAGGACGGCGTGACCAACGTCTCGATGAACTGCATCGACCGTCATCTCGCCAAGCGCGGCGACCAGGTCGCGATCATCTGGGAGGGCGACAATCCGGAAGAATCCGAGCACATCACCTACAAGCAGCTCCACGAGCGCGTCTCGAAGCTCGCCAATGTCTTCAAGGCGCATGGCGTCAGGAAGGGCGACACGGTCACCATCTACCTGCCGATGATCCCGGAAGCCGCCTACGCCATGCTCGCCTGCGCGCGCATCGGCGCGGTGCATTCGATCGTGTTCGGGGGCTTCTCGCCGGACTCGCTCGCCGCGCGCATCGAGGGCTGCAAGTCGAAGGTCGTCATCACCGCCGACGAAGGCCTGCGCGGCGGCCGCAAGGTGCCGCTGAAAGTCAACGCCGACGAGGCCGTGAAGAAGGCCGGCTTCGTCGAGACCATGATCGTCGTCAAGCGCACCGGCGGCAAGGTCGACTGGGTGGACGGCCGCGACGTGTGGTATGGCGACGAGATCGCCAAGGTTTCGGCCGATTGCCCGCCCGAGCCGATGAACGCCGAAGACCCGCTTTTCATGCTCTATACGTCCGGCTCGACCGGCGCGCCCAAGGGCGTGGTGCATACGACCGCCGGCTACCTCGTCTACGCCGCGATGACGCACCAATACGTATTCGACTATCACGACGGCGACATCTACTG
>OEIU01000644.1_pt1 | contig 30260 bp, 27 predicted proteins | sample 1539221 | NCBI WGS metagenome assembly OEIU01 (sample SAMN03792071, study PRJEB22550) | activated sludge metagenome | feature: wastewater treatment plant; material: activated sludge; isolation source: Wastewater treatment plant of a petroleum refinery complex | place: Argentina: Zarate | collected...
ATCATGTGCGGGCAGCGGTGATCGTCGAAATAGAGTTCCTGACAGTGCATGCAGTAGATGCACTCATTGACGTTGATATGACCTTCGGGGTGGATGGCCTGGACCGGACATTCGTTTGCGCAGCGCTGACAGGGAGAGCCGCATTCCGGCCAGCGCCGCAGCCATTCGAACATGCGGACGCGCCCGGGAATCGCCAGTGCCGCTCCGAGCGGGCACATGTAGCGGCAGAAGAACCGTTCGACGAACAATCCGGCCGAGAGCAACGTCAGGGCATAGATGACGAAAGGCCATTCGCGCGCGAATTTCAGGACGATCGCGGTCTTGAAGGGCTCGACCTCTGCCAGTTGCTCCGCGAATGCCGTCGAGTAGAGCGACATTCCGAACAGGCCAAGGAAGATGATGTACTTGATCGGCCATAGCCGCTCATGAAGGCCCCACGGCAACCGGTATTGCGGGATCTTCACCGCCTGGGCGAGGTTGTTAAGCAATTCCTGCAGCGCGCCGAACGGGCAGAGCCAGCCGCAGAACGGCCCCCGCCCCCAGAACAGCAGTCCGGCGGCAATCGAACACCAGAGCAGGAAGATCAGCGGAGCCGAGAGGAAATATTCCCAGCTGAAGCCGGTCAATAGCGAATTGGCGAAGGTCAGGACGTTGACGACCGACAGTTGCGCGTTCGCGTACCACCCGAGCCAAACCAGGATGAACAGAAGATATGCGCGGCGAACCCGAGTATAGACCTTTGGGCGGCCGACCAGTTGGTTCTGGAAAAAGAAGATCAGCGTCAGCGCGCCAAGAGCAAGCACTGTCGTGCCGATCTTGACGGTGTCGCCGCGCCAGATCTTCATCCATAGCGGCTCGTCTTCGCTGCCGGAAGTTCCCGCGCTTTCGCCCGCCGGGATTGAAGACGGACCCGGTTTTTTGGCGGCCGATGCTTGCGGCGGGGACGCCTGCGATGCTTGCGCCGGCGGTGCCGGCTCGCGCTTGACGTAGGCTTCGGGCAGCGCGTAGCCGAGATCGAAGGTCACCCAGGCCTTGTCCCGGCTGCCGACGACGCGCTGCACCAGCAGTTGCAGCACCCACGGCTCGGTCGGATCGAGCGTGAACTCCGTCGGCACGACGAACAATGCGATTTCCGGAAAATCGGGTGCGCCCTCGGCGGCAAGGCTGCCGAGCCGAGTGTGGTCGCGGTCCCGGAACCGGACACTGTTGGTCTCCTGGATCAGTTCGATGCGGTCAAAGATTCCGCCGCGGACGTAAGCCGCGCCCTTGAACGAATAGCGGCCGGATCCCGCAACGACCAGCGCCTGCTGGCCGGGCTTGAGCCTCGCGGTGAGCCGGTTGTATCCGTCGTCGCCGAGCAGGCTGCGGCCGACGGTCGGCACCGCGACATCGGCGACATACAGGTCGATGAAGGTATCGTCGGGCTCGCCGTCTTCCGGACGGGCCGTTGCGGCCGCGTTGCCGGATTTCTCGAAGGCTTGATTCACGTCCGCGACGGAGACCGTCAGGCGGCGGACGGAGCCGTCACCGACCAAGCTCTCCCAATCGCGGATTTCACTCTTGCTTTGGTCGATCGCCTTCGTGGCTCGAGGCGCAGCGCCGGCGGGCGCACTGCCCTGAGTGCCTAACCGGCCGCTTTTGATGAGTTTGGTCGCGGAACGGACGATGCTGTCGCCCATCACCAGCACGGTTACCGTGGCCCCGCTGACGATATCGACCTGCGGCGCGGGTGCGGCTCCCCGCACGACGGGATCCATGTCGGTGCCGATGAGCTTGTTTACGGCTTCCAGAATGCGCTTTTCCGGAATGCCCACGAGCACGATGGGCTCCTTGTGCTCGACCAGCTTGAGGCCGGTGAGCACGCCCTTCGGGCTGATTCCGACCAGGAGCTGGATGGGCTTTCCGGAGTAGCCGGTGGCGTTTGCGAAATCCGAATTCAGGTACACGAACCCGAGAAGATCGTCGCCCCTGTACGCGGGCGCGATCGCTGGATCGCCTTGCAACGGGCCCAGCCGGTCGGCGCCGGGAATCAGTTGTCCTGGCTCAGCTTTAGTCAGGTATTCGCTCAAGCGCGAAGCTGCGTGAGCCTCGTTCAAGGCGGCGACCTCGCCCAAAATGGCAAGAACGAATCCTAACAAGACAAGAAGATTGACAAATCGTCGCAAGGGCGTTGCCTTCAACTTTTCAGAACGCCGTTGTTCTGGTTTGCAATAGCGTCAGCCGACCCAGTAACAGCCGAGACGGGATCGACCTTGCGCTATCGCAAATTGACGCCAGCTTTATATCGGGTGAAGCTACCCGCCAGAATGAAACCTGTGACGCGCAAGCAACCATTGCTGGCTACGCAGCCGCCCGCTCCCGTCCGGAGTATCGGCGAGCTTTACGCGATTGCAATGACTCAGGCGGGAAAGGCTGCGCAGCGTTATGGCCAGCTTGCGGCAGCCGGCGACGACGCCTTCGAGCCCGTCCGCTGCGTATTCGAAGTATTGCATCATCGGGAACTGGAGCGGGCTGAATCGATTAAAAAAGATTGCGTCGCGGCCATCGGGCGCGCGCCGGACGTGGTCGACCTTCGGTGGACGCCGACGGATCTGGTTCCCGCGCAAGAGCTTTCCGACATGGAGAACTCGCTGCTCTCGACCGCCTATGGCGCATGGGCTCTCGCCGTGCGGCACCGCGAGCGCGCGTTTGTGTTCTGGACTTACGTGGCTGCGCTCGCGGAAAGCGTTGGCGTGCGCACCACGGCCGAGGATCTGGCACGCGAAGCACTACATGACGGCAATCTACTTCGCCGCGAACGACGGTTAGCCTGGCGGGCTGAAAGAAAATCGGCCTCCGACAAGGGGTCAACGAACAGCGAGATCTCTACCGCGGCTTTGCTGGAGAGCCTTCTTCTCAAGGACATTCTCCTCTGGTCGCAGGAAATGCCGCCCCCGCAGCGCGGGCGTCTCCTGTCTCTGATCGGAAGTCACGGGGAAGTTCCGGCTCCCGAGACAAAGGACGCGGCAATGCCGGGGGCCGAACCGCTCGAAGAGATCAAGCGGCGCGCCCAGCGCCATGCGGAACAATTGTGCACAATATATCTCGACGAGGCCGACAGCGCCGTGGATCAGTCTGGCCTGGAACTCGCACAGCAGCTGGCAACCCGATCCATTGCTCGGCTTGCCGACCTCCGGGCGCTCGCATCCCTTCCTGGATGACGGCGCAAGGTGCTCTGTTTGCGCCGCAACAAAGACACGGCATGTGGATCGATGATTATCTCACGTCACGGGCGCATCAGGGCCCGACGCACCGGAGATAGACATGCATGGAAATCCCAACTTGCCGACGACCATCGACGTTCGGCAGATCGTTCGTCCGATGCGCCATCCTTTGATCTTCAGTACGTTTGATCGGATCGGCCCCAAGGGTTCGCTCCACATCATCAGCGATCATGACCCCCGCCCATTGCGCTACCTGTTTGACGTGAAATATCCCGGCGCTTTTACCTGGGATTATGTCGAGAGCGGACCGAAGGTCTGGCGGGTTCGCCTCGCGCCCGCCGCAGGACCTTCGATGATGTCAGATGGATCAGAGACTCATCGTGCCGATCGGCGTCGGGACCCCATGCCGATCAGCACCGAGGCATCCTTGCACACATCACGATAGCAAGCATCTCTCCATACCAGTTGGTCCGCTCGATCACCCTTCCCTGATGTTCAACTCCGGTTCAATGCCGAAGCAATCTTGTCCTTCAGCATCAGCCGTTGCTTGCGCAGATCAACTTCGGCCTCTTCGCTCACAGGTTCGATTCGGGCTTCCGCTCGATGGACTCGATCATTCACCTCATCGTAGTCCTCCAGGATACGCGCGAACTCCGGGCTCGTCATCTTGAGGGCGTGGATTGCTTCCATCTGATCGGGAAATTCATCACGGAGCGTGTGAGGCGTATTGGACATTTCCTGGTCTCCTTGGCTTTCTCAGATATCATGCCCTGCGGAGAGGACGTTCATTTTGATTTGCGTCAAGGATCGGATCGTCGGAGCGAGGACGACGGCATCGCAGGCGTGACCTGGCCGGAAAGCGTTTCGACTGCCTTCATCCGCCGGATTCCGTGAAAGCCCCGGACCTGGTCGTTCAGCCGCACGACGATTTGTCGCGCCCAATATCGGCCTCCAGATTTGATCGTAATCAATGGTGCACATCCACATCTGTCCTTGATAGTGCGGCACATGGGGTGGACGTCGACAGTGACCAGTTTGGGTTCAAGCTGACGAGTTCTGACACAAAGACAACCTTGACGAAAAGCAGCAGGAAGGTTTGGCAATGACGACCTCGGCACCGCACAGGATCATGCTTGCAACGGATCTCACGCCAGCGGGAGACCGTGCCTTCGACCGCGCGGTTGAACTGGCCAAGGAATGGGATGCGGAACTCGTCGTACTGCATGTCGTCGAGTCGAGTGCGGTCCGGCCGTGGGGCATCGACCAGCGCATGCGCAACGCGGAGACGGAGATGGACCGGCTCGTGCGTTCGGCCAATCAGGCATGCAAGATCATGCGCCACACGCTCATCGGTGACCCGGCCGACCGCATGCTCGCGCATGCGCGCGACATCGGCAGCGATTTTCTGATCACAGGACCCGCGCACGGCAAGATCGTGGGCGAGAAGCTTTTGGGCAGTACGGCCGCCCGTATCGTGCGTCGTGCTACGGTGCCGGTGCTCGCGGTCAGACGCCGGCCCGAGGGACCGTATCGCAGCATCGTCTCGGCGGTCGACTTCTCGGATGCCTCGCGTAGCGCCCTCCTCGGCGGCCGAACGCTGTTCCCGTCCGCGCGATTCACCGCACTGCACGCCTACCACCCCGCGCCAAACTGGAGCGGTCGCAACGCCGAGCGCAGCATTGATGTTGTCGAAGCGGAAGAGCGCGAAAGAGTGGTCAAGGAGGCCGGGCGCAATATGGACGATCTCGTCGCCGCAGCCGGCGCCGGAACGCCGGCCATCGAGACTGCGATCATGGAGGGCGAGCCTGAGGTGGTGCTCGCCGACTACGTGGCCAGGAACTGGCCCGATCTGGTAGTCGCCGGCACGCACGGCCGCAGCACGGTCGAGTACGATACCATTGGCAGCGTAGCCGAGCGCTTCCTCACGACGCTTCCCTGCGATGTCCTCGCAGTTCCGACACGGAAGTGAGGGATGGAGGCGGCTTCGTCTGCGTGCAATCGGACGCGGCGTGCGCTGAAGTGCCCGGCGTTCGCGCGTCCGCTCGCTCAGCAACCGCCGGAGTGCAGCAGGGTCGTCATGTCCCGGAGGCTTGGGGCGCAATGCCCAAATGATCCGCCACCGACTCGATTCCCGGCGTTGCCTCGGCCGCAACGCGAACGGCCGTCTTCTCCTCCACGCTGTAGACAAATCCCCAGAGATCGGCGCGGCGATCGTTGACAATGATGTTGAAGGGTCTGCCCGCCCATGGCTGATCCTTGATGCTGTCGACGAAGCGCTGATGAAGCACGCGGTCGCTTTCAACCCAATCCGTATCGTTGGCGCGGGCCAGGATCTGCAACAGGTTCGCACGGCTGACGATGCCGACCACCCGCTCGTCCTCGACGATCGGCACCCGCTTGATACTGTGCCGCTCCATCATGTTCGCGATTTCCCGCAACGATGTTTCCGGCGGCGCCGTTATCACCTCACGCGTCATTACATCGCTAACCCGCTTGGCGCGCGACCTGACGAACTCCTTCGCCAGGGAGTCGCTTGACCTCTGTGTTTCGCCCGCCCCCCCGGAAGGGCGCCGCTCGGTGCCGATCTCGACGCGCCGGATCAGATCGCCCTCCGAAATGATGCCGACCAGCTTCGCGTGTATATCGATGACCGGAAGGGCGCTGACGCAGTTGCTGACCATCGCATTGGCCGCGATTTGAACGGGGATATCGGGGCCAACCGATATAATTCCAGAAACCATCACGTCCCGTGCTTGCATGTCCGGCTCCGTTGTTCGGGCCTTGCAGCCTAACGAGGGCGGGAGAGAAAACGTTTGAGCTATGTCAATCCAGCATCGCGAAATGGGCAAAAGTGCCGGCAACCTATTCGAACTCGACAAGCATCATGCCTCGGGGATGTGTGGAGCGGTCATCATGCGCAACATTCACGGCCGCTGCGCCGATCCCCTTCCAGAGGTCCACTGCGACGCTGCAGATGATCCGGCAAAGGATCGCCTCCAAACGCCTGCTTACCCGTTCAGCACTCCCACCCTCATCCATTGACGTTGATCAATGCGCCGGCCGCGGCGCCGGAGGACACTTTTGCGCGGCCCGGCTGACTCTTAGTTTGCTGGCTGCAAATCGCGAGTGGAGGTAATGAGACGCATCAAGATTGCATTCTGGATCCCACTCGTTCTGTTCACCACGGTGTGGCTCGCCGCCGACTCGACAGTCCTGCAACCCCCACGGTTCTTTGCGCTGCGCGAGTCCATGGTCCAGTTGAGCGGCCTTCTCGCCATGACTTTCATGAGTCTGGCCATGATCCTGGCACTCCGGCCGCGGTGGCCCGAACGATGGATGGGTGGGCTGGACAAGATGTACCGCCTGCACAAGTGGTTCGGCATCGGCGGGCTGGTCCTTGCGGTCATGCACTGGCTATGGTCGGAGGTGCCGAAATGGGCCGTCGGCCTCGGCTGGCTCACGCGCCCCGAACGGGGTACGCCGCCCACCGCCGCCGGCGCGGTCGAACAGGCCTTGCGGTCATGGCGTGGGACGGCCGAGGGCGTCGGCGAATGGGCCTTCTACGCCGCCGTGCTGCTGATCGCGGCGGCGCTGATCCACCGGATTCCCTATCGCCTCTTCTATAAGACTCACCGTCTCCTGGCCATCGTCTACCTGGTGCTGGTCTTCCACACCGTGGCCCTGATGAACATCCCCTATTGGAGTTCGCCGCTCGGTGCCCTCATGGCCGTTCTCCTGGCTTACGGAACCTGGGCCGCGGTTGTGGTGCTTGCGCGCCGTGTCGGTGCGAGCCGAAAGGTGGGCGGCACGATCGCGCGGCTGCATTACTTTCCAGGCCTGCGCGTGATCGAAGGCGAGATCGACACCATGCAGGGCTGGCCGGGACACAAGCCTGGACAGTTCGCCTTCGTCACCTGGGACGAAGCCGAAGGGGCGCACCCATGTACGATCGCCTCGGCCTGGCACCCTTCCGAGCATCGGCTGACCTTCATCACCAAGGAACTGGGCGACTACACACGACGCATGCCGGTGGCCCTGCGCGTCGGACAACCGGTCGAGATCGAGGGCCCCTATGGCTGCTTCACCTTTGATGACGACCGCGTACGGCAGGTCTGGATCGGCGGCGGCATCGGTATCACGCCTTTCATTGCCCGCATGAAGCAGCTCGCGATGGATCGACAGGCCTATTCCGGTCGGCCGCTCATGCAGGCGATCGATCTCTTCCACACCACCGCCGACTGGAGCGAAGAGGCGATCGGCAAGCTGACGGCCGATGCCGAAGCTGCGGGCGTGCGCCTGCACGTGCTGCACGACGCGCGCAACGGCCTGCTGACCGGCAAGCATATTCGCGCGGCCGTACCGGACTGGAAGCAGGCGAGCGTCTGGTTCTGCGGTCCGGCCGGGTTCGGGACGGCGCTGCGAAACGACTTTGCCGGCCACGGTCTGCCCGTAGCCGAGCGCTTTCACCAGGAACTATTCGCGATGCGGTGAACCATGGACATCAAGGTCTATCAGCCTCTCCGGTCGGAGCCGCACCAGCAGACCGTGGATCAGGTCCTGGCGGCACTCGATACCGACGCTGATGTCGGCCTGAGCGGTACCGAGGCCCGTTCTCGGCTCGACCGCTTCGGCAGGAACGAACTGACCGCCGAAGAGCCCGCGCCTGCGTGGCAGAAATTTCTCGCTCAGTTCAACGACATTCTCGTCATCCTGTTGCTCATTGCGGCGCTCGTATCTTTCCTGCTCTGGCTTTATGAACGCGAATCCGCTCTGCCCTACGAGGCGATGGCCATCTCCGCCATCGTGCTTCTCAACGCCGTGATGGGCTATATTCAGCAGGCTCGGGCAGAGCAGGCTGTAGCCGCCCTGCAGCAGATCTCGGCGGCGCAAGCCAGCGTCGTGAGGGACGGCGCCCGGCAGAACATTGCAGCAGCCGAGATCGTGCCCGGCGACATCGTCCTCATCGAGGAAGGCGACACGATCCCGGCCGATGCCCGGCTGATCCAGACCGCCGTGCTGCAAACGGCGGAGGCGGCGCTCACCGGCGAGAGCCTGCCGATATCGAAGGACATCGCGCCCGTCGCGGGAGAAGCCGGACTTGGCGATCAGCGCAACATGGTTTTCAGCGGCACGTCAGCGACCTACGGACACGGGCGCGCGGTTGTCACTGCCACGGGCATGCAGACCGCGATGGGCCATATCGCCGGCATGCTGAAGACAGCACAGCCGGAGACGACCCCGCTGCAAAAGGAGCTTGATCGGGTCGGCAAGCTGCTCGGCATCATCGTGGTCATCATCGCGGTGGTGATGATAGCCACGATCCTCCTCGTCGAGGATGTGACCGGCATCTCGGCCATCTTCGACGTGCTCATCCTCGGCGTCGCGCTCGCGGTCGCCGCGGTCCCTGAGGGTCTGCCAGCGATCGTGACGGCGGTGCTCTCGCTCGGCGTGCAGCGCATGGCCAAGCGTAGTGCCATCGTACGCCACCTCGCGGCCGTGGAGACGCTCGGCTCCGCCAACGTGATCGCCTCGGACAAGACCGGCACGCTCACCAGGAACGAAATGACCGTGCGCGTGATCGCCACCGCGAGCGGACGTGTGACCATGGGCGGCACAGGCTACGCGCCGGAGGGAGCGCTCAGCCGGCACGGCGGCGGGGAGATCGCTGGCGCGCTCCGTTCGGAACTGGTGCGGACGCTCTCCGCCGCGGACCGCGCCAACAACGCCGTTCTGCATGAGCGCGAGGGACGTTGGACCGTGCAGGGCGATCCGACCGAAGGCGCACTGATCGTCGCCGCCCGGAAAGCAGGCCTCGAGGCGGAGGCGCTCGATGCCCGCTTCGCGCGTCTCGGCGAGGTGCCGTTCTCCTCCGAGCGCAAGCTGATGAGTACGCTCCATAGCGACGCCGAACGCCACGAGCGCCTGCTTGCGCTTACCAAGGGCGCGCCCGACGTCCTCCTGGCGCGCTGCTCGTACGAATTGGCGGGCGAGGAAGCACGCCCCCTGACGGAGAGCCGCCGCGCGGAGATCCTCGCGACCAATGAGGCGCTGGCCGGCGAAGCGCTGCGCACGCTCGGCGTTGCCTTCCGTTCGCTGCCCAAGGGGGCCGCCGGACCGAACGCAATCGATGAAGGGGTGGAGCAGGATCTTGTTTTCCTTGGACTGATCGGCATGATCGATCCGCCCCGGCAAGAAGCGAAGGATGCGGTCGCGCGCGCGAAGGGGGCCGGCATTCGCCCGATCATGATTACGGGCGACCACCCAAAGACCGCTTCGGTCATCGCTGCGGAGCTCGGCATCACGGCCAACGACCGCGCCGTCACCGGGGTGGAGATCGGGAAGATGTCGGAAGAGGCACTGGAGCGAACGGTCCGCGAGGTTTCGGTCTACGCCCGCGTCAACCCCGAACACAAACTGCGCATCGTCAAAGCCCTGCAGCGCAACGGCATGACAGTGGCCATGACCGGGGACGGTGTCAACGACGCTCCCGCGCTCAAGACCGCCGACATCGGGATCGCCATGGGCATCACCGGGACCGACGTGTCGAAGGAGGCTGCCGACATGGTGCTTGCCGACGACAACTTTGCCACGATCGTTGCGGCCGTCGAAGAAGGGCGAGCGATCTTCGCCAATATCCGGAAGTTCCTGCGTTACCTGCTGTCGTCGAACATCGGCGAAGTCATGACCATGTTCTTTGGCGTGCTGCTGATCGACGTCATTGGTCCGTCGCAGCCAGGCGGCGGGCTCGTGCTTCCGCTCCTGGCTACGCAGATCCTCTGGATCAACCTTGTCACCGACGGCGCGCCGGCGCTCGCCCTCGGCGTCGATCCGGTGGATCCGGCCGTCATGAACCAGCCGCCCCGGCCGCGCGATGAAGGCGTGATCACGCGTCGCATGTGGGGCGGCATCTTTTTCGTCGGCCTGGTGATGGCGGCCGGGACTTTGCTCGTCCTCGATGCCTCCCTGCCCGGCGGTCTCATTGAAGGGACCGGCACGATGCGTTACGGCCAGACGATGGCCTTCACGACCCTGATGATATTCCAGCTCTTCAATGCGCTGAACGCCCATTCGGACGAGGAGAGCGTCTTCCGCGGGCTTTTCCGCAACCGCTGGCTCTGGGCGGCCATCGTCCTGTCGTTGTTTCTGCACGTGATCGTGATCTACGTACCTTTTCTCCAGGAAGCGTTCTCGACCACCAGCCTCGACGCCGGCGACTGGTTTCTCTGCGCGGCGGTTGCAAGCTCTGTTCTATGGCTCCGCGAACTGAGCAAAATCATCACCCGCGCGATGGACGGTGGCGGAGGGGTTTAGCTCGCCCGTTTGACTTCGACTGCGATCGAGAGCGTTGGTTCGCACTCCATTCCGGGAGAGCGGCGCAACTGAGCGAAACAATGTAGTCGAGCCATCGATCGATTTTCTGAATAGATCCAGCCAATATTTCTCGCTTGCCAAATAGATCCGAGGAGCAAGAAGATGGCTTCAGCGCTATGGCGCAAGGGCATACGTTGAGCCGGCGTCCACCAGGCCACAAAAGGATGGGAGATGTGAAATGACCGAAGTTTCTCGTCTCGAGTCGAAGTACGATACTTTTCTCTTCGCCTCACTTTGTGAAGACGATGAATTGCCTCTCAGCGTTTTGTCTGTGCTGGCGCGACAAGACCTCGATCCGTGGCAGGAGGCTGGTCGCCTGGCGCAACTGTCGAACGAGCAGGCAATAAACAGTCTCGCATCAAGGATATGGAAATCGAATAGTGAGCGCTGGTCACCCTCGGAGGCGAGTATCCTCGCGATCCGCCTGATCCAGCTTCTGCCTTCGCTGGGCGGCTCCCAGGTCGGACAGCAACTCAACTGAAGAAGGCGGCGGCAGAATGATGTGTGTTTTTCCAGATTCGCCGCGTTCAGTTCACGTGGCGGTCGTTGGTGCCGGCGGACCGCGACATGGACTGAGCTCAGGGTGCCACGAAAGCGGCGTTGATTTCGAGCCTGACATCGTCTGAAACAGCGGGAGCGTTGCCGTCGACGCCGAAATCGCTGCGTCTGATCGTTGTCTTACCCCCCGGAAACCGAAGTTCAGCTTCTTGTCCGGCGTCGCGAGGTTACCGAAGAGACCAAAGACGGCATGCTGGGCGACGAAAGCGCCGTTGACTTTATTCGCGACAACCTCAACCTCCTATCGAGGAAATCGCTTCGCGCGAATACCGGCGCGGCTAAGCCGCTGCGTTAGATGTTGGCCTGATCGGGCGGGACGCCGCGCGGCAACGTGGCGGCCCCTTCGGGTTCCTCGCAGACCAGCCCCTCCACCCCGACCCCATAACACGTCATCGACAGCGAACCCATCGCATAGCCGCGCAGCAGAGTTCGGGCGTCCTTGTCCGCCGCAGCGAGCCCGGCCGTGTAAAGCAGCGGTATGAAATGATCTGGTGTGGGGACGGCCATGTCATAGTCGGCGTGCTCGACGACCTTCAGAATATCGGCCGGCGATTCACTCATCTGGCCCTCTACTTTGTCGTCGAAGCGATGCGCCCAATCAGCGCCGGTGTCGGGGCGGTCCCATTCGATACGGCGCAGGTTATGCACGACATTGCCGCTGGAGACGATCATCACGTTCCGCTTGCGCAACTGGTTCAGCTTGGTCGCAAGGTCGAGGTGATAATCGAACGGCATCAGGGCGTTGATCGACAACTGGACGACTGGGACGTCGGCATTCGGGAACAGGTGCGCAAGCACACTCCAGGTGCCATGATCGAGACCCCATTGATCGCGGTCGGCGCCAACCCAGTGCGGCTTGACGACCTCCGCCACCTCGCCGGCCAGTTCCGGCAGGCCGGGTGCTGGGTAATCGAAAGCGAACAATTCATTCGGAAAGCCGTAAAAGTCGTGAATAGTGCGCGGGCGCGCCATGGCGGTCACCGCTGTAGCGCCGATGAACCAATGCGCTGACACCACGAGCACCGCGCGCGGCCGCGGGAGCGCTTTGCCGAGCTTCCGCCATGCCCTCGTATAGCCGTTGTCCTCAAGGGTGTTCATCGGGCTGCCGTGTCCGATGAAGAGCGCGGGCATGGCTGTCATATCAAACTCCCTTCAGACGTTCTGCACGTTCAGAGCTTCAGCCTGCGCAGCCTGAACGCATCGCGAGGAACTGGGTTGTAACCGCTCAATATACTTGATTGGTGGGGTCGCAAGATCACGGCGCGTCGTCTGAGCCCACGATCCCGCCCTCACCTTCCAAACGAGCGATCTGCCTCGCATCCTGACGGGTGAATTTCAACCTGACGCCGGCGCCCATTCCGTTCGACTCATCGATAATGATCACTCCGAAATGTTCCAGTGCACGGTTCACCGCCTCGATCTCTCCCTCAGACCGAAGCAAGGCACTCCCGCCTGCTTCCAGGATACCAATGGCGTCCAGGGGAAGCCCGGATGCTTCGGCAAAGTGAGCCTGGCTGATTCCGGTCAAGGCGCGCGCCGCTGCGATCAAACGTCCACTTATCTCATTGCTCATTGACGAGCCCCCTCTACCTGACATCGCCCTATCCCGGATAGCGGCCGCTTCCTTGTCCGCGCCATCATCCGTGGTTCGCATCGATCCATTTGGCATAGGCCTGCATGAAGCTTTCCAGGAATTTCCGGGTGCCGTCATTGACGAGCTTGCCGTTCGCATCGAACAGTTTGTCGGCGCCGCCAATATAGGCTTCCGGTTGCGCCATCGCGGGAACGTTCAAAAAGACGAGCGACTGGCGCAAATGATGATTGGACCCAAAGCCGCCGATGCCGCCCGGCGATGCGGTGACGATCGCGCCCGGCTTGCCGTTCCACGCGCTTTTGCCATACGGCCGCGAGCCGACATCGATCGCGTTCTTGAGCGCCGCCGGCACTGAGCGATTGTGCTCAGGTGTCACGAAGAGAACCGCATCGGCGGCCCTGATGCGGTCGCGAAATGCCGTCCATTCGGCAGGTGGGTTGTCGTCGCCATCCTGATTATAGATCGGCAATTGACCGATCTCGATGATGGAAAGCTTCAAACCGGCGGGAGCCAAATCGATCAGCGTGTTCGCCACCGTGCGATTGATCGAATCTTTCCTCAGGCTGCCGACGATCACGGCAACGTCTTGTGTCTTGTCCATCGCTGTTTCCCGTTGATGTTCATTGGCCGCACGCACCTCATGCGCGGACAGGCAACTGGAATAATGATCTTTCTCGCTTTCGAAGAGAGATGCATCAGGCGCCGACGAGACTGAGAATCGTTCATAAATCATTCCGCCGATGTCCGCAGATCGATATTGCAACAATCTCCCATGATCGTCCATCGAGGCCATGTGCAATGGATGGCAACGTTCGTGGCAGTTCCGCCGTGACGACCTCTTCTCGACCATGCGCACTGCTATCGCCATTTCCGAACACATCTCAACCGGAGTGTTTTCCTGCCAGCGATCCATCACCCGGTTGGCAGCGCTGATCAAAAACCCGTCATAATCGCTCGCGCGTCGGTTATCGTCGGCAAAGCGCGTGACGTTGAGCACCCACAGCAGTATTCCTTGCAAGGAACAGCTTGCGGGCACTGAGGAGGTTGCGTGTGAAAGTCGTCCTCATTGGGATCACCGGGCGGGTCGGATCACGGTTGGCCAATGGGCTTCGCGCCCGTGAACACATCATCACGGGTATCGCCCTCGACATTCCGCGTGATGTCCCAGCCGGCCTTATGGTGCTGGCGGCCGATGCCGCAAGACCGGATATCCTGGCGCCCTGTCTCGCAGATCACGATGCCGTGATCTGCACCTCGCGCAGTCGCGTCGGATACTAGGCCAGACGCAAGTCACCGGGTGGAGATCGACATGGCCAAAGATCCTGCATCGGAAGTCCTGTCGAATCTGGACAGGCTCCTTCCGGATATTGAGATGCTTTATAAAGACGTTCACTCCCATCCCGAACTGTCGATGCAAGAGGTACGAACGGCCGGGATCGCCGCCGAAAGTCTGCGGAAAGCTGGCTACGAGGTGACGACGGGGGTGGGCAAGACGGGCGTGGTCGGGCTGCTCCGCAATGGCGAGGGGCCAACGGTGATGCTGCGTGCCGACATGGACGCGCTGCCCATCGCCGAGACCACCGGCGTTGCCTATGCCAGCAAGGTTTTTGCAACAGACGTCGAAGGAAATGCGGTCCCGGTCGGGCATATGTGCGGTCATGACATGCACGTCGCCTGGCTGGTGGGCGCTACCACATTGCTGGCGCAGGCGCGCGATGCCTGGAAAGGCACGGTGATGGCCGTCTTCCAGCCCGGCGAGGAAACAGCGCAAGGCGCCCAAGCCATGATCGACGACGGCCTGTTGAAGCGCTTCCCGATGCCCGATGTCGTCCTCGGCCAGCACGTCATGGTCGGCCCCGCCGGCAGCGTCGCGGGAAGCGCCGGACCGATCACGTCCGCTGCGGACAGCCTGCAAATCCGCTTGTTCGGCCGCGGCGCACACGGCTCGATGCCGCAGGCAAGCATCGATCCGGTCGTGATGGCGGCGTCCGTGGTCCTGCGACTCCAGACCATCGTATCCCGCGAGGTTGCCGCAACTGACACGGCGGTGGTCACCGTCGGCGTGTTGCAGGCCGGCACAAAAGAGAATGTCATTCCTGATGAGGCCATCATCAAGCTGAATGTGAGAACGTTCGATGCCAGTGTGCGCAAGCATGTGCTTGCGGCGATCGAGCGGATCGTCAATGCCGAAGCAGAAGCTTCGGGCGCGCCGCGAAAGCCCGAGGTCACACCGCTCGACCGTTACCCGCTGAATGTGAACGACGAAACTGCGAGCAATCGCATCGCCGCGGCGTTTCGCGATTACTTTTCCTCAGAGCGGGTGAAGCACACCGGGCCCGCTCCAGCCAGTGAGGATTTCGGTTGCTTCGGCACGGCCTGGCAGGTGCCATCGGTATTCTGGTTCGTGGGCGGCAACGATCCCGTGGCCTATGCAAAGGCCAAGGCCGAGGGCAAGCTCAATGAACTGCCGGTCAACCACAGCCCACAATTCGCACCGGTCCTGCACCCCACGCTGGAGACCGGCGTGGAGGCACTGGTGGTCGGGGCGCTGGCATGGCTTCGTGCGAATTGACGCCAGAAGATGCTGTGGGATTACATCGCTTGCAAGCACGCGCCGAATCCGTTGCATATCCGTTTGGTGCCGACGCCGACTGCTTTGGTTAGGCGCGCCAGGCCTTCGCCGACGGGATGAGTATGATCACGATCGAGACTTTCATTCGTATTCTTGATCTCGGTGGCACCTTCGTTTTCGCGCTCAGTGGAGCAGTTGCCGCGGTCAATCGCCGATTGGACATCTTCGGCATTCTCGTTCTGTCCTTTGTCGCGGGGAACTTCGGCGGGATCATGCGCGATGTGCTAATCGGCGCCGTGCCTCCCGCTGCCCTGACCGATGGTCGATATTTGCTGGTATCCGTCCTGGCGGGACTCATCACCTTCTTTCTGTATGCCGGCGTTGACCGCCTGCGTACCCCAGTGCTTCTGTTCGATGCGATCGGGCTGTCGTTTTTCGCCGTTGCCGGCGCACAAAAGGCAATCACACTTGGACTGAGCCCGGTGATGTCAGCGCTTCTGGGGATGTTGACGGGCATTGGCGGCGGCATGACGCGCGATGTTCTCCTGATGGAAATCCCCCAGGTCTTGCGCTCCGACCTCTATGCCGTTTCGGCCCTTGCCGCTGCCACTGTCGTTGTCGTCGGCCATATCCTGGGCTTTCCTTATGGCATCTCGGCCTTCGCCGGCGGCGCTTTGTGCTTGGCGCTCCGTCTCATGGCGATCAGACACGGTTGGCATCTGCCAGCCGCCCGTCTTTCCGCGCAGGAACGCGCCAAGGACAATTCATCGGATGACAAGGGAGAATAGTGCACCGAGAGCCAGATGATGGCGGTGTTCGGTTGGACGACCCGAAGATGCCCGCGCACTGCATCGCGCAGGCGAATCGGGAGAAGCTCGGCATCACCGGCATGGAGAAAGTGGTCGCACACTCGATGATTTCGGCCGCCGGGCGCGGACAGCACGGGAACCTCAGGCGCGAAAAAAGTAGTAACCTTGCGTAGCAATTCTCAAAAAAAATATATGTAAATTCAATTGGTTACGCGTTGGCGTGGTGCGCTCGGAGGGCGGTCGCATTTGCTGCAATTTCAACAACTTGCCGAGATGGGTAAAGAAGCCAGGTGCATTTCGCGCCCACTGGTGCTTATCGCCTCGACGGAAGTGGCACCATTGCGGTCATTAGCTTTCCGAAGGCGGAGGCTCTTGACTGACGGGCTCTGCGTCGCCTCTGGCCGGCGCAGCTTCTAGTCTGACGGTTATTCTCAATCCCGGCTGATCCTGGCGCCCGATATTCTCAATTTCGATCCGTCCCTCCGCCTGGTCGATAGCGCGCTTGACGATCGAGAGCCCGAGACCGGAGCCTTCGCCGATCGGGCGGCTACCCCGGAAGAACGGTTCAAATACGCGGTCGATGTCCTCCGGCGGGATGCCAGGCCCACCATCCTCGATCCTGATCACCGCCCAAGTGCCTTCACGCGTAATGGCAAGATCGACTGTGCCGCCATCAGGCGAATACTTGATCGCGTTCTCGACGAGATTGCGGATCGCCGACGTCAAGCCAGAAACGCTGCCGCTGAGCTCGATCTCCTCGGTTTCGGTGAACCCGAGGCCGCGGCTTTGTAACCGTCCAGTCCGCTGCCTGATCGGACCATCGCCCCACGCGATTATCCCGCAGCCCTCACCGGACCGTTACCTTGAGGCCGTGCGCGAAACCACTCCTGACGCCGCGAAATGCAAGCAGGCTCTCGTCGATCTGTTGTCGGTCACGGATCGGATGAAGGGCTAAGGCCTCCATCCACAAAAATGGCAATTGGCCGCCGACGGCCGGAGAAAGAGCAAATGATGGATCAACTGAGCGATGGTTTGAAGAGTGAGGCCGGCAAGGTGCCAGCTGTTACGTTGGGCTTTTGGATCATCAAGATCCTGGCGACCACGCTAGGCGAAACCGGCGGCGATGCGGTAACGATGGGCTGTCTGCATGCGGATACAAATCCAAACGGCGGCGGATATCTCATCGGCACCGGGATTTTCCTTGGCGTGTTCGTCGCGGCCGTGATCGCGCAAATCTCGATCAGACGATTCAATCCCTGGGTCTACTGGCTCGCGATCGTGGCCTCAACGACGGTCGGCACCGCGATGGCAGATCTGTTCGATCGCTCGTTGGGTATCGGCTATGCCGGAGGTTCGTCCATCCTGCTGGCATGCGTATTGGCCTCGCTCGCCGTCTGGTACTACAGTCTCGGCTCGATAAATGTGCAGACTGTGGCAACGCCTCGGGTGGAAATCTTCTATTGGGTGACAATCACCTTTTCGCAGACACTCGGAACTGCGCTCGGCGACTGGACGGCCGACAATACCGGCCTCGGATACGAGGGTGGCGCCCTCGTATTCTGCCTCGGTCTCGCTGTGCTGGCGGCGCTTTATTACTGGACCGAAATATCGCGCGTCTTTCTATTCTGGGCCGCCTTCATTCTTACGCGGCCACTGGGGGCGACGGTTGGCGACTTCCTGGACAAGCCGATGACCCGTGGCGGACTGGCTTTGAGCCGCTCCGTCGCCACCATCGTTCTCGCTGCCGCCATCGCGGGTCTCGTGTTCCTGTTGCCGCAGCGCGCCGGCAGGCACGCCTGAAGCAAAAAACGATCGTCTGGATGCGGAGCGCTGTGGAGGGCGTCTCCGTCTCCAGCACCACGATGTGCTGATTCCGGTTGTAAATCGGCGCCGAAGTATGACCCTCCAATGTCAGATGGATCAGAGACCTATCGTGCCGATCGGCGTCGGGCCCCCATGCCGATCAACACTAATGGCCGCGAAAGGCCTGATAGGCCCGGCTCTCGCGCAGGGTGTCGGCGCCGCCCTGAATCAGGAGGTCAATCTGGTCGGCCGGCAACACAAACCGGGTCGGGATCGCTTCGAGGATGCCGGCTCTCGCCGGGCCGAGTTGCTCGAAGCGAAGCCGGTCGATGAAGATGGTGACGTCGCCGCAACGCCAGTTAGTGCCGACGCCGAGACGCGCACGCTCAGTGGCCGACAGACCGCAACGCCAGCGCTTCACTTTGTTCGACCATTCGTTGAGCTGCGAGGAAAACGCGGCGTAACTCAACCGCACGCTGGCATCGATCGCGGTCGAAGCTGCGGCGGAGACCAGTTCGACGCCGGTCGGCCCCTCCAGGCGCTGGGCGAAGTCGCCGGAAGTGCCCCGGCCGGCATCTACGACAAGGAACATGATGCGCCGCACCTTCACCGCTTGCCGCTCGGTCATCGGCTCGAACGGTCGCTGTGCCGCCATCAGCGCGATGCTGAACCCGGACAGGCCGAAATTGTCGACAAGGCCGCCGTCGAGCAACTTTACAAACCGCATGGAGCCATCGCGGTAGCGGGCATTGGCTTCCGCAAACGCTCGCAGCAGCGGCTGTGCTTGCGGATCGCGACGGGCGCGCTCGAGCAGCGGCGGCAACTGCTTGGTGCAACCACCGGGAAAGGTCTCCAGCACAATCGGCGCGAACGCCAGCGGCACCGCGGCTGAGGCGGCGACCGCTTCTGCGATACGGTAGGGCCTGATATCGCTGCAAAGGGCGTCGAAAGCGGTTCTTCCGAACACGAACGGCGTGCGGTTGTAGATGTCGGAGGCGTTGATCCAGACATGGGGCCGACGGTCTTCGCGAAAGGCATCGAACCGCGCGCCGTCGAAGACGTTGGCATCGAGCCAATTGGTGAACTGGCTGTCGTTGACGCCGCCGCCAATGGCGCGGGCAATATTGCCGAGCGAAACGCTGGTATTGAGGTGTTCCTCCGCATTTCGCAGCAGGAAGCGTTCGCGAAAATCATCCAGCGTCGCGCGTTTCTTGAGACCAAAATAGGCTGCGGTCACCGATCCTCCCGACACGCCAGATATGAAATCCACGCGGTCGAGAAGCGACTTCGCCTTGATGGACCCGGCGCGGGCGCGCTCGAGTTCGGTCAACACGCCGAATGAGAACGCCGCCGCGCGGGTGCCGCCGCCGGAGAACGACAGCGCCAGTAGCATGTCGTCGTCGAGGTTGGGGACCTCCCGGACGAAATTATTGTCGGCAAGCACCTCGCCGAGGGGGACATTGCCGGGCAGATTGTAGACCGTGGCGCATCCGGCAAGCAGGGCCGCACACGCAAGCACCAACGCAGGCCGTATCGCCGCCCGCATCCTGCCCGACATCTTTCGGTGACAATGATTCAAAGTTATCGAAGCGTCAGACGCGCTACGCCCAGCGCGAGATTGACGCCGAGTTGGCCTTCGACCGATAACGGCTGCAACGAGATCGTGCGATTGGATCCTCCGACGAGGACGTTGGCGCCAAGACCAAGACCAAACGAGGCGTTGCCACTGGCACCGACATAGGTCCCCCGCAGCACGCCATACCCCACGTGCGAGGTCGGCGCGAACACGCCCCAGAATAGTCGCCCGCCGCCGGTGATTCCGACATCAAGTCCGATTCGGCCGATCGTGCCCGTGTACGTATAACTGCGTCCGGTCGCATTCGAGCGAAATACGCATCGCAAATTCTGCCGCGAGCCGACGAGCAGCCCGACGCGCGGCGCCGCGTCGCAGGTCAATCCGCCAACGCGTACGGGCTGAGCCTGTGCAAACGCAGGCGCTGTGAATGCGAGCATTGTCACACATAGAACGGCTGAATAGATCTTTGACATGTCGTCTCCAAAGCGGGGGACTTCCCACTACACATAAGAATTGACGAGTTTGCCGGCAAAGCAATTGGCGGGGGGCTTTAATCGGCGAGCCTGCTTTAGCTAATTCTGCACTCTACGATCGCCATAGTGCATCCAGAACCCAATTCTGGCAATCGCCAGATGCCCGGGGCGGCCAAGCAGACTGGCCGCGGACTTCGCGAGATGAATGTTCCGTATTCGCTTGGCCGTATCACGAGAAAATCAACAATTGGGACGCTCGGCACATTGCTGGGATTCTCTGCCTAAAGGGGTTTTACCTAGTGGTTTATACTGTTCCTGGATGCGATCTCAGCTCAGGGTTTCCCCGCATCTAGAGAATTTTACCCGAGTGCCCCTTAGTGCGGGCAGATTGGCCCGGCCACGGAGAAAGCGGCATGATTCATCGAGATCTGTTGGTCAGTCAGAATCGTCAACTTGCCTCCTGCGGATCGAGTCGAACGAGGGAGCTGGAGTCGGAGCTGCTTGCTCTGCAAGAGCAGCTTCATCGGCTAATTGCAACCGAACTTCATGATTCGACGTGCCAACATTTGGTGGCGGCGAGCCTGGGCATAATGCAGATAAAGAACGCCCTGGACGATCCCCCGACGATAGAGAAGCATTGCGATCAACTCGACGTCTCGATCAGCCGCGCCCTGAAGGAATTGCGATCCGTCGCGTATCTGCTGCTGCCGCAAGACCTCGTTGAGGGAGGGCTTAAGGCGGCAATTGAGCAGTATGTGGCAGGATTTGCAATTCGAACGTCGCTGGTTCTCGACGTTTCCATCTCGCCCGAGGTGGACTCTCTCCCATATGAGACGCAGCGGTCATTCATGCGAATTGCTCAGGAAGGTCTGATGAATGTTCACCGTCATGCCCGCGCGACCAGGGTCGAACTGACCATTCAAGCCGGGGATGGTGAATTGAAGCTCGAAATTCGAGACGACGGACAGGGCATGGTCGTCGCAGACGACGCTCATCACCCTTGTGCACCTGTATTTGGAGCAGGCCTGCGCATCGTGCAAGCACGCTTGCACGGGATGGGTGGGCGGCTCAAGTTGCTTTCTTCGCGTACATCGGGCTATCGCGAGACAGTTCTGCTCGCGACCGTTCCGTATGAAGGTCCAGAGAGGGGTAGCTCAAAAGCGGCTGCCACGCGTCGAATTCGTCGCTCGACGAGCAGCCAGAAAAGGCGGGCTGGTCCTCGGTAGAGATTGAGGCACCGTGCTTTGCCTGACCCGACCATGGAGACCTGTTCGAGCATGAAGCGGATTCTGATAGCGGATGACCATGCGGCGGTGCGTGCCGGATTGCGGGCTATTCTAGAGCAACGCGTTGGCTGGGAAATCGTAGCCGAGGCGCGCGATGGAAGCGAAGCCGTGTCGGCGGCCGTCGAGAAACGGCCCGACGTTGCTATTGTCGATTATTCGATGCCGTTGATGACCGGTGTGGATGTTGCACGGTCCATAAAAGGGCATCAGCTACCAACCGAGACCATGATTTTTACGGTGCACGAGTCGAGCGCGCTCGCGCGGCAAGCGTTCGACGCCGGTGCCCGGGCATTTCTGCTAAAATCCGATGCCAGCAAGATGCTCTTGGCGGCCGTCGATTCACTGATCCTGCACAAGCCATATTACGCAGGCTCATTTTCGAAGGAATTAAGGCACGCGGCAAGCGGAAAAAGATGCCCCCACGAGGTACTTTCGCCTCGAGAGAAGATGATCGTTAAATTGGTTGCGGAAGGGCACAGCAATAAAGCCGTAAGCGCGATGCTGAATCTCAGCGTCAAGACGACGGAGACGCATCGGGCGGCCGCTATGCGCAAACTCAACGTCAATTCGACCGCCGGCCTGGTTCGATACGCCCTTCGTAGCAAGCTTTTGGAGGCGTGAGGCAGGTTCACGTTTGTCGGTCTATCGGAGCCCGCACGGGTATCGCAACCGGTTGCTGCGAACTGAATGAAAGTCGAATGTTTTCAGGTTTTGCAGTGACCGGTACTTCCGCTTCAGTTCTCGGGGTTATTCCCCGATTTTGGGACAGCAATCCGCTCGATATGTTGGGCGTTCCAGGGTGTTGGCCTTGTATCGCTCGTGGCTCCGGCAATGGAACGTCAACGTGAAACAAATTCTGATTGCGGACGATCATGAAGTCGTGCGGACCGGATTGCGCGCAATAATCGAAACCCGCGCCGACTGGATTGTGAGCGGAGAAGCAGCCGACGGTAAGGAAGCGCTTGAGCTGGCGCTCAAGCTGAAGCCCGATGTGGCCATCGTCGATTACTCGATGCCCGGGATCAACGGTCTGGAAGTTTGTCGCCGCATCAAATCGGATGGTCTGAATACGGGAGTTCTGATCCTGACCGGGTTTGATGACGAGGAAATTCTGACGGGCGCACTTGTGGCCGGCGCGAGGGGATTCCTGCTGAAATCGGATGCCAGGTATCATCTGCTCACGGCAGTTGAGGCGCTGCTTGACCGCCAACCTTATTTTTCCAGCGTGGCACTGGAGCAGTTGCTAGGTGACTTTGTGTCAATCCGAAAGGAGAGATCTCGCGCGGTACTCACCGCGCGGGAACAGAACGTTGTTCAACTGATTGCGGAAGGGCACACCAGCAAATCCGCGGGTGCGATACTGAATGTCAGTGTAAAGACGGTCGAAACCCATCGCGGATCGGCAATGCGAAAGCTCAATGTTTCATCGGCCGCTGGTCTGGTGCGGTATGCAGTTCGTGCAAAATTGATCGCGCTGTAGCGGGTTGTAGTGCCCGGCCAGAGCTTTGTTTGCATCCGGTCCTGAAAAAGTAACTGAGGAGTTCACATATGCGTCGGCTTCCACTCTGGTCGGTTCTCTTGGTGTTGGGATTCATCGTGCCCGTAAACGATGTCATGGCTCAGAGTTCCGCGGGGCGCGGCGCCGTCGGAGGTGCAATTGTCGGCGGTGCGATCGGTGGCCGACGCGGGGCGGCGGTGGGAGCTGCCACCGGTGCCGTCGTGGGAGCCCATCATCGCAGGCATTGGCATGGGCATTACTACTGGCGGTCCGGTCGTTGCTGGGTGCGCACGGGCGGGAGATCGCATCCGGTAGCTTCGCGGTATTGCCGGTAAATTTGCGCGAACCGCGCGGGCCGTCGGTTTTTATGCATGGCAGAAATCTGCCGTGAGCGCGGAGGCTTGCCAAAATCGAGCGTTGGGGGTTGGATTGACTGTCGAAGCTCCACCGCCCGTTGGTGATCCAATTATGGACGCAGTTCGGTTCTCCACGTGTGAATTACCCGTGTCGCAACAGCTTGAGGCGTGGCGGGATTGGTATGCTGGTAGTTTCGAGGTGGCGTCAATTGACGCCTCCGATCGCGGCTTTGCCGGGAAGAGCGAGGTGTGGAAGTTCGACGGTATGGCCCTGGTCAGCGTGTCGGCCCCGCCGCTGCGTGCAGTGAGAACGAAATCGTTGATCAGGCGCGATCCGACCGACCACTGGGTGATCACCATCGGCAAGCGAGGCGCAACCGACCTCATGTTGGAAAAGGATCAAACGGCGGTGCCGGCCGGAGTGCCGTTCGTTCTGTCACTGGGCGAATTTTCGGCCAATCAGCGAAATCTCGACCACAGGCTCCAGCTCAACATCGCGCGGGATAAGTTCAGCTATTTCGCGCCGGCGCTGGACGCGGCGCGCGGCCAGGCACTGAATACGCCGCTTGGCGGCATGCTTTCGGAATATATCAGTCTGCTAGAACGCCAGTTGCCAGGCTTGACAGAGGCAGACGCGCAGCGCCTTCCGCAAGCGGTGGCCGGGATGGTTGCCGCATGTATTGCAACGTCTATGGACAGTGTAACCAAGGCACACGAGCAAATTAGCGCCACGCTCAAGGAAAAGGCTCGACGTTGTATCCGGCGCAATTTGCGCTCTCCCCGTCTGGGGGCAAGCATGTTGTGCCGTGAACTGGGAATGTCCAGATCGAGCCTTTATCGATTGCTGGAATCGGAGGGTGGCGTGCAGCGATACATTCAGCATCACCGGATGGCGGAGAGTTTTGCGTTACTAAGCGATCCGTCCAATGCGCAGCAGATTGTTGTGATCGCTGATGACGTCGGGATGCTGGATCTATCCTCCTTCAGCCGGGCATTCCGGAGGCAGTTCGGAATCAGCCCGACCGATGTGCGTGAAGCCGCGCGAGCCGGTCTTGATCCCTCGCTCGCTGTCGTAGATCGAGGTACGAAGGGTGTCGTGAGCGGACTACTGGCTCGGCTCTAGGTTTGCTGATTCACCGGCAGCAGTAGTCATGCGCCATCAGGAAGCCGCCGTTAGTTAGAGAGCCTTCCTTAGTTCGCCGATCTGGTGTGCTGATAGACACGGTGGACTATCTGCCCGTCGCACGAAATCGCCGCACCACGACTTTCCAGCGCACATTAAATTCTTCTCCTCGCTAAGCTGGGAGTCAGCCCGATCGAATCCCCACCGGTAACGTCGGGCGGGCAGGAACCCTCGTGTGCCCAAATGATTTCGAACAAAGAAATGACCTTGCGCAGTAACCTTCGGAAAAATTGGCGTAAATTCAGTTAGTTATGCGTTGGCGTGGTGCGCTCGGAGGGCGGTCGCATTTGCTGAGATTTCAACAACTTGCCGAGCGGGGTAACGAGGCTCGGTGCATTTCGCAAGATCCTCAAATGTGAGCTGCGTCGGCCGTTCTGGGAAAACCAGACACGGCGTGTCAGTTGAGGTTCAGGTTCGTGAGGATGCGCCGGTCGCAAGGTGTCTTGACGCCACAGGGCTCGCGATACCGTGCAGGAACTGATCGACAACCATGTCTGCAAATTCGGAAGGCCCTATTCCACCCTTGGGATCGTACCAAGTGTGGCTGAAGTTGAGCGTACCGAACAGCATCATCGTATAGATCTTCTTTGTTCGCTTGACGATCTTTCCCTTGTTGTCCAGCTGAAGAATGAGGCCAGTAATCAGATCGACGATCCGCCGCTCGAGCGATTTGATCGTCTGCTGGTCGTCTTCACCGAGGAAAGTCAGGTCGTTGAGGATCAGGCGCTGTTCCTGCGGCGAACGCGCATTGAGATCGACAATGGCACGGATCGCCGCGCGGAATTGGTCGAGCGTCGAGGAATGCACTGCAATGGCTGCTTCCACGTCCGCGATCATCTGCCGCACATGCTGGTCGAGGATAGCGAACAGAATGGCTTCCTTGGAAGCGAAGTAGTGATAAAGCGCGCCGCGCGAGAGCTTGCAGGCTTCCGCAAGGTCGGCGATCGATGCGCGCATGTAGCCTTGTTTGGCGAACAGGCCGCACGCCGCCGACAGAATTCCCCGCTGAATCTCGTCATAATTCTCTGAGCGCGTCCGCGCCATACCGTGCCTCTCATGCGATGCGCCGTCGCCGGATCCGGCGACGTTCGACTCTCTATACTACCGGCGCGTGCGCGACGCGCCGCTCGCGTGCACGCCTTCCACCGGAACCATTCGAGCCGACCGTCCAAATTTGATCTGGATCAAAAAATAATTTGAACGGCCGGTCGGATTATAATATCCTCCACTCAACTGGCAAGCAGATCGCGCACGCGGGACCAACCTGGCGGCATCGAGGGAGGTTGTTCGTGAACAGTCGGAAGGTCGATGCTGTCGTAATTGGAGCTGGCGCCGGCGGGCTATGCGCCGCGGCGCGGCTGGCCCACGCCGGGCTTTACACAGTCCTTGTCGACGACCACGACCGGCTGGGCGGCCGCGCATCTACCGAGGAGATCGACGGCTTCAAGGTCAATATCGGCGCGATCGCGATCGAATTCGGCGGCGTGTTCGAGGAGACGTTCCACACCGTCGGTGTGCCGCTCTACATCCGCACACCCGAGCCCGCGAGCTCCTTCTTTATCGACGGCAGGTTGATCGACGTCGGCCGTGGTGGCTGGTCGCTCCTGCTTGGACAACTGACCAAGCAGGCCTCGCGAATCCTGGAGAAATTCGCCGACGCACGCTCAGGCAACCTGCCCGACGGCCGGCAGTCAACCGAGGACTGGCTGAAGGGCTACACCAGCAACGCCACCGTTCATGCGCTCTTCCGAAATCTCTGCGCAGCGATCTTCGCATGCAACGCGGCCGAGTTGCCTGCCCGCGCTTTCCTGACCTATTTCACCAGCAAGGGAGCCTTCAAGAAGTTCGGCTTCTGTCCGGAAGGGACGATCGGTGTCTGGAACAGCCTCGCGACCGCGGTAAGGCGCAATGGCGAGGTCTGGCTCGGCACGCCGGCCACCGAAATCCACGCGGCAAACGGGCGCGTGAGCGGCGTGACCCTGCTACGGGACGGTAAGCCCATGCGGATAGACACCGATCTCGTCGTCAGCAATGCCGGGCCGAAGGCGACGGTCGCGCTCGCCGGCGAAACCGCTTTCCCGGCCGATTATGCGGCAAAGGTCAGGAACGATCTCCGTCCGGCCGCCAACATCGTCATCAACGTCGCGAGCCGAGAGCCACTGGTGGACCACCCGGGCATCGTGACATTCGGCAGGACGCGCCGGCTCTGCAACATGGCGAACCTCTCGGCGACCTGCCCCGAGCTCGCGCCGCCTGGCTGGCATCTTTACGTAGCCTATGCCGTCCCGGTCCCGGCACTTGGCGAATTCGACTCTGATGCCGAGGTCGCGCTCGCGCTCACGGACCTCCGCGAACAATTCAGCAACTTCGACCAAGCCAAAATCCTCTCCATCCGCGTGATGCGTGATGATTGGCCGGCGCAACGCAGCTGCGCTGGGTACGATCTGCCGCGCGAGACCGGAATCGAGGGTCTTTGGTGTGTCGGCGACGCCGTCAAGCAATATGGCAATGGCGGCACGCAGGCCTGCGCCGAGACAGCGAAAATCGTGACCGATGCCATTCTTGCCGCACGGCCACCCGTGCCGCAGGCAAGCCGGGTCTGAGCGCGATGCCGACGACGATCCGGACCCGGAAATCATCCGCCGCACCACACGCGATGCCCGCGCCGGATTGCTTGCTCGAATTCCGTAACATGCGCGTCGTCTATGACAATGCCATCGAGGCCATCCGTGACGTCTCGATTGCTGTACCCGAGGGCGGCATCGTCGCCCTGCTCGGCTCCAACGGCGCCGGCAAATCCACGCTGCTCAAGGCGATGTCGGGCATTCTCTACACCGAGGAAGGCGTGATCGAGAACGGCACGATACGCTTTCGGAACGAGGACGTGCATCGTCTGGCGCCTGACGAGTTGGTGCGGCGTGGCATCGTCCAGGTGCCGGAGGGCCGCCGCGTATTTCCGGCGCTAACCATCGACGAAAATCTGCAGATGGGCGGCTACACCAAGACGGCGGCAGAAGCCCGCGATCGCCGTGACAAGGTGTTCGCGCTGTTCCCCCGACTATTCGAGCGCCGCGACCAGATCGCGGGATACATGTCCGGCGGCGAGCAGCAGATGCTGGCGATCGGCCGCGCCCTGATGACCGACCCAGTGCTGCTGGCACTCGACGAACCGTCCCTTGGCCTCGCCCCGCTGATCATCGATCGCATCTATGAAGTAATCGCCAGGCTGCGCGACGAAATGAAGATGACGGTCTTGCTGGTTGAACAGAACGCGCAGCGCGCTCTCGACATCGCCGACTACGGCTACATCCTGGAGACAGGTCGCGTGGTCCTCGACGGCACCGCGAAGAAACTCGCCGCCAACGAGGACGTGCAGGAGTTCTATCTCGGCGTCTCCAATACGGGACGCAAGAGCCTTCGCGACGTCAAGCACTACAAGCGGCGCAAACGGTGGCTGTCGTGACCGCGCTCCTCACGGTCGAGAACCTCAGCAAGCGATTTGGCGGCCTTCAAGCCGTCACCGATGTCAGCCTTGCGGTTGCGCAGGGTGAAATCTGCAGCGTAATCGGCCCTAATGGCGCCGGCAAGACCACGCTGTTCAACATGATATCTGGCGTGCTGCGGCCGAGCGGTGGACGTATTGAATTTGACGGTACCGACCTAGCGGCCGTCTCGCCGTCGCGCTTTGCCGCCATCGGGATCGCCCGAACGTTTCAAAATCTGGCGCTATTCAAGCATGGCACCGTGGTCGAGAACATCCTGACCGGCCGGCATGCCCATCTGCGCTCCAACGTCCTCGATGCCGTGATCTTCCTTGGCCGCACCCGGCGCGAGGAGATCGAGGCACGGCGGCGGGTCGAGCACATCATCGAGTTCCTCGAAATCGAGCACATCCGCGATTCCGTGGTCGGCACGCTCTCCTACGGCCAGCAGAAGCGCGTGGAACTGGGGCGAGCACTCGCGTGCGAACCGAAACTGCTGCTGCTCGATGAAATGGTGTCGGGCATGAACCAGGAGGAAACCGAAGATATCGCCCGCTTTGTGCTCGATATCCGCGAGGAGCTCGGTATCACCGTGCTGATGATCGAGCACGAGATGCGGATCGTGATGGATATCTCCGACCGCGTTCATGTCCTAAATTTCGGCCGCAAGATCGCCGAAGGCACGCCTGCCGAGGTGCGCCGCGATCCGGCGGTGACGGAAGCCTATCTCGGCGGCCACCGCGCGGAAGCGGCACGGGTGGGGGCGTGATGTCGGCCATCGATGCATTCCGGACCGAGCATCCGCCGATCCAGTCGAGTCCGGCCCGGGCTTCGTCCGCGACCGACGCCGATTCGCTGCAAACCGCGCTGAAGGCCGCCGCGATCACCATCCCCCAATTGCTGCGCCAGCGCGCGGCCATGCACGGCGATGCGCTTGCGCTACGCGAAAAAGAGTACGGCATCTGGAATCCCTATTCCTGGCGCCACTACTACGAGACCGCGCGCTCGGTAGCACTTGGCCTGCTCTCGCTCGGCCTCAAACCCGGCGATCGCGTCGCCATTGCCGGCGAGAACACGCCGGAATGGTTTTACGCCGATCTCGGCATCCAGATGATCGGCGCGGTGGCGGTCGGCATCTACCCGACCAATCCCTGGGTCGAGCTGCAGTACATTGTCCGCCACTCCGGCGCGCGTGTCGTCGTCACAGGCGACCAGGAGCAGACCGACAAGGTGCTGGACGCACTGGCCAACAATGACGGCCTGCCCGCGCTCGAAGCCATCGTCTGCGTCGACATGAAGGGTCTGCGCCAGTATCGAGAGTCGCAACCGATGTCGTTCGACAAGCTCTGCCAGCTCGGCAAGAGCTATGCCGCCGAAAACCCCGACGCCAATGCGACCCTCGATCGCCTGATTTCGCAGGCCTCGCCCGACGACGTCTCGATCCTGGTCTACACCTCGGGCACGACCGGTCCGCCCAAGGGCGCGATGCTGACGCATCGAAATCTGGTCTACGCCGCATATATTTACGCCGAAGCGGTCGGGATATCAGACAAACCGTTCGAGGCTGTCAGCTACCTGCCGCTGTGCCACGTCGCCGAGCGCTGCTATGGCGAGGTGACACATCTCGTTCTCGGCGGCGCCGTCAGCTTTGCCGAATCGATCGACACCGTCGCCATCAACATCCGCGAGATCGCGCCGACCTTCTTCGTCGGCGTGCCCCGCATCTACGAAAAACTGCAGCAGGGGTTCCTGTTCCGGCTCGGCGAAAGCGGCGCGCTGCGCCAGCGCTTCGCCAAGGCCTGCATGGCCTGGGGCCGCAAGCTGTCGGACCGCCGTCAGGACGGGAATACCCAATGGCACGACCAGTTCGCATATGCCCTGCTGTACGTAATGCTGTTCCGCAATATTCAGCGCCATCTCGGCTTTGCCCGCAGCCGTCATCGCCTGTGCGCGGGCGCTTCAATTTCACCGGAGACGCTGCGCTTCTTCGACATCGTCGGCCGTCCGGTGTCGCAAGGCTATGGGCTGACCGAAAGCGGCGGCGTCGCCTTCATCCAGACCGGCAGCCACCACCGGCTCGGCGGCTGCGGCCTGCCTCTGCTCCATACCGAATGGAAGCTCGACAGTGACGGCGAAATCCTGCTGCGCAACCCCGGCGTCTTCAAGGGTTACTTCCTCGACGAGAAGGCCTCGAGCGCGACGCTGGAACCCGGCGGCTGGCTGCGCACCGGCGATATCGTCGAGGTCATGGACAATGGTGAGATCACGGTGGTCGATCGCAAGAAGGCGATCATCATCACAGCCGGCGGCAAGAACATCGCGCCCTCCGAGATCGAGAATGCGCTCAAGGACTCTGAATTCATCAAGGAAGCGATTGTGGTCGGCGAGGCCAGGAAATATCTCGGCGCCATCATCCAGGTCGATTTCGACAATGTCGGCCGCTGGGCGCGCGACAAGGCCCTGCCCTACACCAACTACAAATCGCTTTCGCAACTG
>OEIU01000645.1_pt1 | contig 30258 bp, 27 predicted proteins | sample 1539221 | NCBI WGS metagenome assembly OEIU01 (sample SAMN03792071, study PRJEB22550) | activated sludge metagenome | feature: wastewater treatment plant; material: activated sludge; isolation source: Wastewater treatment plant of a petroleum refinery complex | place: Argentina: Zarate | collected...
TGTCGCCGGTGTCGGCGGTCTCGTTGCGCTGGATCAGCGCCATGTCGCCGTCGAGAATGCCGGCGTCCACCATGGAATCGCCGCGCACTTCGAGCGCGTAATGTTCGCCGGAGCCGAGCATGTCAGGCGGCACGCTGATGGTGTGGCTGCGGGTCTGCAGCGCCTCGATCGGCGTACCGGCGGCGATCCGGCCCATCACGGGGACGGCGACCGGGCGATTGCCATCGTCCTCGGTGACGGACGGGCTCGAGGCGCGCTTGCCGAGCGTGCCTTCGATGACGCTTGGCGTGAAGCCGCGGCGGCCATTGCCGGCGGTTGCAAGTTCGGGAAGCTTGATGACTTCGATGGCGCGGGCGCGGTTGGGCAGGCGGCGGATGAAGCCGCGCTCCTCCAGCGCCGTGATCAGGCGGTGGATGCCGGATTTCGAGCGCAGATCCAGCGCGTCCTTCATCTCGTCGAAGGAAGGCGGCACGCCGGCCTCCTTCAGCCGTTCATTGATGAAACGCAGTAGTTCGTACTGTTTGCGCGTAAGCATCGCGAGCAATCCCCCGGTTTGGCGTCGTCCTTCGGTTTCGAATTTCTGGGGCCCGGATCGCGGGAGTCCCCCAACTCCCGATCAAGACACTAGCAGTCGAAACAAATCATGAACGGACACTATATGTTCGATATGTGTTCCGCAACCACTTAATTTCAGGTGAACGCATTGAGGCTGTCGCGATAAGCATCGCTCATGGCGTCATTCCGGCAAGCGGAGCAATTCGCAACGCAACCCTTTCGCGGCAGCCGGTGCGAATGGCGGACGTATCAGAAGTGCCCGTGCCGCAGCGAGATTCCCGAGCAGCGAGGAGTCCTGATGGTTGACCGGCACGGCGGTCAGCGTGCCGTCATCGCCCTCTTCGAGACGGGCGCGCAGATAATCCTCGCGCTGATCGTTGGCGGCGAGGTCGCGTCCCAGGACGGCGCTTTCCCTGACGTGATGGATGTGGTCGCGGCCCGATAGAGCGCGAATCAGGGGCACCAAAAACAGGAAGCCGCAGACATAGGAGGATACGGGATTGCCGGGCAGGCCGATCACCCGCATCGCGCCGAGCCTGCCGTGCATCATCGGCTTGCCCGGCCGCATCGCGATCCGCCAGAACGCCATGGTCGTCCCCTCGACCTCGAGCGATCGCTTGACGAGGTCATGGTCGCCAACGGAAGCGCCGCCCATGGTGATCAGGATGTCAGCGTTGGCCTCGCGGGCACGGCGGATGCCTTCCGTGGTGGCGGCAACCGTGTCGGCGGCGATGCCGAGATCGACGACCTCGGCGCCCTCGGCCCGCGCCAGCGCGCGCAGGCCATAGCCGTTGGAGTAGACGATCTGGCCGGGGCCGGGGATCGTGCCGGGCATCACCAGCTCGTCGCCTGTGCCGAGCACAGCCACTTTCGCACGGCGATGCACCGCGAGTTCCGGGTAGTTCATGCCGGCGGCAAGCGACAAATCGCGGTCGGAGAGGCGGCGCCCGCGGGTCAGCAGGACGTCGCCCTCGCGGAAGTCGACGCCGGCGGCGCGGATGTGCCGGCCCTGGACGGCGGCTTCCGTGATGGTGATGTGGTCGCCATCGACCGCGGTGTCTTCCTGGATGATGACGGCGTCGGCGCCGTCGGGGATCACGCCGCCGGTGAAGATGCGCACCGCCTCGCCCTGGCCGACCTTGCGTTCGAACGGGCGTCCGGCGGCGACCTCGCCGATCACCTTCAGCCGGGCCGACAGATCGGCAGCGTCAGCCGCGCGCACCGCATAGCCGTCCATCGCCGACATCGCCTGCGGCGGCTGCGTCCGCCGCGCCGCGACGTCACGCGCCAGTACGCGATGATGGGCGGTATCGAGCGCGATCATCTCTTCGGGCAGGGGATCGGCGTCACTCAGGATCGCGGACAACGCATCGTCAACCGGCATCAACGCCACGGGCAGACCTCCTCAAATTCCCAAGTGCTTAAATTCCAAGTGCGGTCAGTGCCCTTGCCACGTCATCCGTCGATGTCACGTGGATGGCAGAAAGGCCGCGCGCCCGCGCGCCTTCGATATTGGCGGCCGAATCGTCGAAGAACAGGATCCGCGGCGCCGGCACGCCGATCGCTCTTATCACGTGATCATAGGCCTCGGCGTCGGGTTTGCGCAAACCGATCGTCGAGGACAGGAATATCTCGCGGAAATGCCTCAGGACACCGGCGTAGGCCGCGGAGAAATGGGCCACATGCGCCGGGTTGGTATTGGAGAAGGCGTAGAGCGGCATGCGCCTGGCCGCCTCGGTCAGGAGCGGCGCGATGCCGGGCATTTCACCGGCGAAGATCGCGTTCCAGCCTTCGAGGAACTGGGCGTCGGTGATGCCGATGCCAAGCGACTGGCGCAGGTTTGCGAAGAACGCGGCATCGTCGATCCGGCCGATCTCGTGGTGCTTGAAACTGTCGTTGACGATAAAGCGCGCGGCGAGGTCCGCAGGGTTGCAGCCCGCATGGGCGGCCCAGCACGCCATCACCTGATCGAAATTGATGTCGAGTACGACGCGGCCGAGGTCGAACAGCAGGACGTCGGCGGAGTGGGGTGCTGGCGGCGAATTCATGGCTGTCGTTTACAAAACTGGTCGGTCATGGGCAACGGGCGGCGCGATTTTCCGCGCAATCCGCCATTTAAGCCGATGCGCGAGCTATGCTATGCGTTGGATCAAACAGGGAGTGACGGCATGAGAATCCTGGGCAGAATTTTGGGCGGTGCGGCTGTGGTTGGGTTGCTGGCCGGACCGGCGCAGGCCCAGAATGGCCCTGCCAGGTACGGCGAGGAGGACAAGGCCAAGACGCAGACGGAAATCACCGCCGAAAAGGACGCCGAGAGGGCCTACCGCAGATCGCTTGGCAACATTCCGGAACAGAAGAGCACGGATCCCTGGGGAACGATGCGCGGCGACAGCGCGGCGCCAAAAGCGGCGACGCCGGCCAAGCCGAAGGCCAAATCCGCCGAAGGCGTGGCGAGCAAGGCCAAGTAAAGCGAGGGTGGTACCGATGACGGAAGCGCTGCTGTTTTCTCCGATGACGATCCGAGGCGTCACGCTGAAGAACCGCATCGTGGTGCCGCCGATGCATCAATATTCGGCGGTGAAGGGCTTTCCGACCGATTGGCACCTGATGAACGCCGGCAAATTCGCCGCCGGCGGCGCCGGCCTTGTCGTGGTGGAATCGACCAAGGTCGAGCGGCGCGGCTGCGGCACGGTCGGCGATCTCGGCATCTGGGACGACAAGTTCATCGAGCCGCTCGGCCGCCTCGTCAAATTCATCAAGCAGCAGAACGCGGCCGTCGGCATTCAACTCGGCCATTCCGGCCGCAAGGCGCGCGCCAGCCGGCCCTGGGAAGGCGACCGGCCGCTGCAGCGGACGCCCGATATCGAGGACTGGGACGCCTGGCAGCCGGTGGCGCCGAGCGCGATTGCCCATAGCGAGAAATGGCCGGTGCCGCGTGCGCTGGAGACGCGGGAAGTGAAGGATCTGGTGCAGGTCTGGGGGCAGGCGGCGCGCCGCGCGGATGCGGCAGGGTTCGACGTGCTGGAACTGCACGGCGCCCACGGCTATCTCGTGCATGAGTTCCTGTCGGAGCGTTCCAACCAGCGCAGCGACGAATATGGCGGCTCGGAAGCGGGGCGCATGCGGTTTCTGATCGAGGTGACGGAGGCGGTGCGCGAGCATTGGCCCGAGCACAAGCCGCTGTTCGTCCGCCTCTCGGTCGAGGACAATGCCGGCTGGGGGCCGGAACAGAGCGCGCGGCTCGCCAGGATTCTCAAGTCCAGGGGCGTTGACGTCATCGACTGCTCCTCGGGCGGCATCACCGACGTGGCGCCGATCCTCGGCAAGGAAATCAAATACAGCTACCAGGTGCCGCTGTCGGAACATGTCCGGCGGCAGGCCGACATCATGACCATGGCGGTCGGCCTCATCATCCATGGCGACCAGGCCGAGCAGATCCTGCGCGACGGGCAGGCCGATCTGATCGCGGTGGGTCGGGAAATCCTCAACAATCCCAACTGGCCGATGGATGCGGCGCTGAAGCTCGGTGTGGACGGGCCATTTCGCAACGTTCCCCCGCAATTCGGCTACTGGCTGGGCACCCGCGCCAAGCGCGGCTTTGGAACCCGGCCCTCGACCTGGCAAAACGGGCTGCAGGAGGCCAATAAGGCCTCCTGACGGTCCTGGTCTTCTCGCGACAGACGCCAAGCGTTGCCGGGATATCACACGCTCAAGGCGACCGTAACGGTCCGGGCCGGCGGTGCCTTGATCCGACCAAAAAGCCATTGTGAGTTGGCGGTGCCGGGACAGGGGCGCCGATTCACCGCAAATCGCGGGCGTCCGTTAGGGAAAAGGGACGCCCCACATGCGCAGGAATTTTGCCTTTCTTCTCGGCACGGCGACGGGTGTGTGCCTGACCCTTCTCGTGGCGGGACCGCAGGGCGCCCATGTGGTGGCAGCGGCAAAGGCCGCGACCCGTTCCGACACCTACAACCAGCTCAATCTGTTCGGCAGCGTGTTCGAGCGGGTCAAATCCAGCTACGTCGAGAAGCCCGACGATTCCAAGCTGATGGAAGGCGCCATCAACGGCATGATCTCCGCGCTCGATCCTCATTCGCGCTACATGAATGAGAAGGGCTGGAGCGACATGCAGGAGACCACCCATGGCGAGTTCGGCGGGCTCGGCATCGAGGTCACGATGGAAGACGGCCTCGTCAAGGTGGTCACCCCGATCGACGATACGCCCGCAGCCAGGGCAGGCATGCTGTCGGGGGATGTCATCACCCAGATCGACGACGAGGCCATCCAGGGCCTGAGCCTCGAACAGGCGGTGAGCCGGATGAAGGGCCCCGCCAACAGCAAGATCCGTCTCAAGGTCATGCGCAAGGGCGCCGCCGCGCCGATCGATGTGGCGATCATGCGCGAGATCATCCGGGTGCGGCCGGTCCGCTACCGCACCGAAGGCGGCGATATCGGCTATATCAGGATCACCCGCTTCAACGAGCAGACCACCGACGGCCTGAAGAAGGCGCTCGCCAACATCGCCAGGGAGATCCCGGCCGACAAGCTCGCGGGCTATGTCGTCGATCTCCGCAACAATCCCGGCGGATTGCTCGACCAGGCGGTATCGGTATCGAGCAGCTTCATGAACCGGGGCGAGGTGGTCTCGACGCGGGGCCGCACCGCGGAGGAAACCCAGCGCTTCACCGCCCGTGGTGGTGATATCACCAGGGGCAAGCCGCTGGTCGTGCTGATCAACGGCGGCTCGGCTTCGGCATCCGAGATCGTGGCCGGTGCGCTGCGCGACCACAAGCGCGCGACGCTGATCGGCACGCGCACCTTCGGCAAGGGCTCGGTACAGACCATCATTCCGCTCGGCCAGGGCAATGGGGCGCTGGCGCTGACCACCGCGCGCTATTTCACGCCCTCGGGCCGCTCGATCCAGGCCCAGGGCATCGCGCCCGATGTCGAGGTGCTGCAGGACGTGCCGGATGAATTGAAGGGCCGCACCGACCTGAAGGGCGAGGCCTCGATGCGCGGCCATCTCGCCGCCGACGGTGCCGAGCAGGCCGGATCGCAGGCCTACGTCCCGCCGAACGAGAAGGACGACAAGGCGCTGATCGCAGCATACAATTTGCTGCGCGGCGTCACCGTGAACGCGAACGGCCCGACCGTGGCCAAGCGCGCGGTGCCGAATTAGGGGCAGCCCGACGCCAAAGAAGCAATCCGTCTCGCTCTCCATGCGCAGAAGCAATGAATTGCTTCGTCTCTTCTGCGCCTCGCCATGACGTGATGCCGATGCCCTTCGGCGGCGCCCCGCAAGGCTCGGACGCAAAATCTCGAAAACAACCCCATGCAAAGTAGAATGGGTGTCCTTTTTTGAAACTCCGTCTTCAGTCGGCCGTAGCTCGCGCGAGATATTCCACCGACCGGTTCCCGCTCGATTGCGTGCTCAAACGGAGTAGTCATGTCGAGAAATCAGACTTTGCTGACCCTGATCCTGTTGCTCGGTTCGGGTGGCGCGCTGCAGGCAGAACCGCTCGATTCACCCGGCGTCGTCTATATCGACGGTCAACCGTGCAACCGCGCGTGCCAGTCCTATATGGACTGGTCATACCGAGCGCAGTCCGCCCGGCGCCACGAGGAACGCGAGACCAGCTTCGCAGCGCCGGCCGGGGCGGAATTGGAGCGGATCGAACCCGTGGCCCGCCGGCGCGTGGCACGGCACAGCGCGCCGGCTTCCCGCGCCGCGCCGCACGCCGGCAAGCCGGCGTCGAACGGCAAGGCGGCCAGCACCAAGGCGTCGAACAGCAAAGAGGTCGCCACCCCCAGATCCGCCCCTGCAGCAACGGGCAAGGCCATTCCGCCGGCAACGCTTGATATCGCCGCACGGCCGGCGGCGCCCGCATCGGACACGGCATCCAGCAAGGCCAGCGAGATCGGAACGACCGCATCCGGTTCGCTCGATGATCAGGACAATCTGGTCGCTCTCGTGCTGGCGCGCCCCGAGATCAATTCATTGTCCGACCTGAACAACAAGAACATCGCGATCACGGAGAAGCAGTCTGCCTCGAGCGGACGCGTCAGCGCCGCGCTGATGGCGGCGGGAGCCGCCGAAGTCCAGTTCAGCGAAGCAAAAGCCAGTGCGGTCGAGCGGCTGGTCAGCGGGGAAGTCCCGGCCGCGGTCCTGCTCGCCTCGCGCGAAGTAGCCGATCTGTTTCCGGAGTTGGAGGGGTTTCGGACGTTTCGGGTGCCCCTGAAGTCGCGGCTCTAGTCGTCGCGCACAGCGACGCCTGGATGAGCGAAGCGATGGCAGGCGCCAGCGGCCCCGCGCATCGCTTCGCGCGCGATGGCAAAGATAGGGGGCGTTACCCGTTTGGGTATTGACGCGGACGAACCCGCTATAGATCGTTGACTGCCGTTTTGCATCGGCGGGCTCTCTGCCGACTTTAGCCATTTTGATCCAATCAATCGAGGGGCACATGATGATATTGCCGACACGACCGCAGGCCATCCTGGCCTCGCTGGCTACTGCCGCTTTCATATTCGCGACCGCGTTTGCGAGTGCTGCCCACGCGCAGGTCCAGGTCGCCGTCATCGGTGACAGCAATGTTTACGGCAAGGGCGTCTCACCTTCGGAGAATTATCCGAGCAAGCTGGAAGCGGCTCTCCGGGCGCGCGGGCTGGATGTTCGTGTCAGCAATGGCGGTATCAATGGCGATACAAGCGCCGGTCTCGCAGCGCGGCTGGACTCCGCGGTGCCGGCGGGTACGCGCGTCGCGGTTATCTGGGTCGGTATCAACGATGTGATCCGACACGGCAAGAGCCGCGCGGAAGTGCAGGCGAATGTAGCCGGCATTGTCAGTCGCCTTCGAGCCAGGGGGATCGAGAGCTATTTCATTCGCCCGCCGGTCTACAATGTCGAGGACCACAAGAATCCCGCACTCATCCTCTCCGGAGACAATCATTTCAACGGCGCGGGCTATAGCCGGATGGTGGCAAAGACGATCGGCCCGATACAGGCCCTGGTCGTCAAGGCGAGCAGGAAGGGCTCTTCTTAAGCCAACATGTTCGAGGGGTTTTGTAGCCCGGATGGCGCAGAGAGCGAAATCCGGGGAGGTCTCGATGCGTGAAGAATCCCGGATTGCGCTTCGCTCCGCCAGCGCTACGTGCCGATCGCGGCGGACAACCGGCTGCGCGGCGCCACCGGGAACGCTCGGAAGTTGCCGTTCCGGAACATTTAACTTTTGATTGCGATATTGGCGGAGGGACAGAGCCTCCAAGGGGTGGAGCGGAGCACTTGCGATGGTCGAAACTCGTATCGCGCCACGTGTCCGCGTCATGAAGCCCGCCAAGATCGAGTATGGCGGCGACAAATATCCGTGCACGGTTCGCGACATTTCGACCACGGGAGCGGCGCTGGATTTTGCCGACCGGATTCGCATCCCCGATGCCTTCACACTGGTCTTGCCCGAGGATCGATTGAAGCTGCCCTGCCACGTCGTCTGGCGCAAGGACTACAGGGTAGGCGTGGCGTTCGATTGACGCCGGTTGCGCGTCACTCTGGCCGGGGTCTCCAGGCCGGCAGTACCGCATGTCGCTTCGCTCGCAACGACGGTGCCAGCGCCGCAGAAGCTCTACGCTGAACGCGCCTCGCTCTTGAGCTTGCGCGAGTGATCCGGGGGCGCGGCGTCGGGGCGCGGCACGTACCGCGAAAGCATCGGCCTGATGTCCGCCGCCGGTTTCGGCGGGCTGAACAAATAGCCCTGCATCTCCGAGCAGCCGAGTTCGCGCAGCAGGTCGCGCTGCTCTGCGGTCTCGACGCCTTCGGCCGTCGTCGTCATGTGGCGATCGGCGGCGATCTTCACGACGGCCTGAACGATGGAGGACGAGCCTTCCGGCTCGGCGATGCCGGTAATGAAGCAGCGGTCGATCTTGATCTTGTCGAACGGGAAGCGCTGCAGGTAGCTCAGCGAGGAATAGCCAGTGCCGAAATCGTCGAGCGCGATACGCACGCCGATCCCGCGCAGGTCGTGCAGCACGGCAAGCGCCGTCTCGTCGTCTCGGATCAGCACCGCTTCGGTGATCTCGAGCTCGAGGCGGTCGGCGGCGAGGCCGGACTCGGCGAGCGCTGCCATAACCTTCAGCGCCAGCGTGCCGCTCCTGAACTGAACCGGCGAAACGTTGACCGCAAGCCTGACACCGCCGGGCCAGCTTGCCGCTTCCTTGCAGGCGGTATTCAGCACCCATTCGCCGAGCTGGTTGATCAACCCGGTATCCTCGGCGAGCGGCACGAACTCGGCGGGCGAGATCATGCCGCGCCGCGGATGGCGCCAGCGCACCAGCGCCTCGCAGCCGGTGATCGCGTTGGTCTGCAGGCTGAGGCAGGGCTGGTAGTAGACCTCGAAGCCGCCATCGACCAGCGCCTGACGCAGGTCGATCTCCAGGCTGCGGCGGGCGCGAACCTCGGCTTCCATGTCAGGCTCGAAGAAGCGATAGGTGCGGCGGCCGGCGGCCTTGGCGGCATACATCGCCAGATCCGCATTCTTCAGGATCTGGTCGATGTCGGAGCCGTCCTGCGGCGACAGCGCGATGCCGATGCTGGCGTCGGTGGTCACCTGGTGGCCGAGGCAATGGTAGGGCGAGCGGATCGCCTGGAAGATGCGGCTGACCAGCATCATCACGTCGTCGGTATCCTCGATGCCGGTCTGCACGATCGCGAACTCGTCGCCGCCGAGCCGGGCCACGAAATCGCTCTTGCGTGTGCAAGCCGCGAGGCTGGCCGCGACCGACTTCAACAGCTCGTCGCCAATCATGTGCCCGAGCGAATCGTTGACGCTCTTGAATTCGTCGATGTCGATATAGAGCACCGCGAGCTGCCGGTTCGGCGCGACATGGGCCAATTCGCGCTTGAGCCGCTCATGGAACAGCGTGCGGTTCGGCAGATCGGTCAGCGCGTCATAATGGGCGAGATGGGTGATGCGCTCCTCGGCGCGGCGGCGCTCGGTGATGTCTTCGTGGGTCGCGAGCCATCCGCCGTCCGGCACCGGCTCGTTGACGATCTGGATCGAGCGTCCGTCGGGCGTCGTGATCACCATGACGTTGCGTTGCGCGATGTCACGCAGCACCACGTCGACATAATGATCGACGTCGCCGACAAATGATCCGGTGTTCCTGCGATGGGCGATCACCTCGCGGAAGCTGCAGCCCGGCTTAACGATGTCGGCCGAAAGGCCGTACATTTCCAGATAGCGCTTGTTGCAGATGATCAGCCGCTGCTTCGAATCGAACAGCAGCAGGCCCTGGGTCATGTTGTTGACGGCGGTATCGAGGCGTTGCTTTTCCAGCGTCAGTTGTCGCTTCGATGCGCGGTGCTGCTGCGAAAGCTTGCGGACCACGAGAACCAGCAGGGCGGCGATCGCCAGCACGGAAAGCCCGGCGATGGCGATCAGCATTGCGATCTGCTCGCGCCAGTCGGCCAGCGCCGCCGCTGTCGTGCTCGTCGCCACGATCACCATCGGAAAATTGGTCAACCGCCGCGAGGCGATGATCCGGTCCTCGCCGTCGATCGGGCTGGTGAGGCGCGAGCTACTGCGGGGCAGCTCGAATACCTGCCGCTGCGTCGGCGGTCCGTCCTTGAAATTCCTGCCGATCAGTTCGGACACATGCGGATAGCGGGCCAGCAGCGTGCCGTCGCTGTGATGCATGGCGATGGAGGTGCCGGGCGCGAGGGCTATGGTGGCGAAGAATTTTTCGAAATTGGCAGGTTCGATGCCGCGTCCGATGACGCCGAGGAATTCGCCCCGGGGGCCGCTGACCTTGCGCGCGATCACCGTGGTCCAGGCGCCGGTGATGCGGCTGTAGACCGGATCGACCAGCATTTCCGGCGATTGCGGGCTGGACTTGAATATCTGGAAGTAGGAGCGATCCGCGGAGTTGACCACAGGCGCCGGCCAGGCTGCCGACGTGTTGATCAGGTTGCCGTCGGCGTCGAAGACGTTGATGCCGCCCACATAGGACTGCGCCTCCAGTTTGGATTTCAACATCAGATGGATGTCGCGGGTGGACATCCGGCGCTTGTAGTTCTCGGCCGTCGCGATCCCGCTGGACCGCATGAACCCGATCAGGTCCTTCTGGACGACCTCGAAATCCTCGAGTTGCTGATCGAAATGGCGGGCGAGCAGCAGCACGGTATTTTCCAGCTCACGCTCGCTGTTGCGCAGCGCGCGCTCGCGAAAATCGCCGGCCATGATGGTCGCGCCGATCGCGATGGCGGCAATCAGAAGCACGCCGCCCAGGATCAGCCAGCGGATCGGGCCGCCGCGAAAAGCGGAGGCGATACTGAATGAATGTGTGCCGGTCGAAGCCATGGGCGAGATCGTTGCCGGGAATTGAACTGCCGGTAGCGGCGCTCTCCCAACCCGGCCCACGACTTCGATATCGCGGCGATATGGAGTTGACGTTAGGAAGTCTGGTTAATGAAAGGTTAGTCGCGGTGGCGGCGGGGTCGGCCGGCAACCACAGGGGTCCGTCGCCTGACCATGGAACCGGGAGGCGCCCCGATTACCGCTTCGCGCGGTAATGCCCGGACTTGCCGCCGAGCTTCTCGACGAGGTGGATGCCCTCGATGCGAACGCCGCGCTCGACCGCCTTGATCATGTCGTAGATGGTCAGGCACGCGACCGAGGCCGCGGTCAGCGCTTCCATCTCGACGCCGGTCGGCCCGGTGACCTTGACGGTGGCGCGGACGATGCAGCCGGGAAGCTTCTTGTCGGGCGTGATGTCGACGCTCACCCTGGACAGCGCCAGCGGGTGGCACAGCGGGATCAAGTCCGAGGTGCGCTTGGCCGCCATGATGCCGGCGATGCGCGCCGTGCCGAGCACATCACCCTTCCTGGCGTTGCCGGAGACGATCAGGTCGAGCGTCGCCATGGTCATGACCACGCGGCCCTCGGCGACCGCGGTGCGCTCGGTTGCCGGCTTGTCCGAGACATCGACCATCCGTGCTTCGCCGGATGAGCCGATATGGGTGAGGGCGGCGCCGCCTTTGGAAGCCTTCTGCGCCATGTTCTAGCCGGTTCCGGTCGCACGCGGCGCGCTCGCGCGCGTCAGCAGCGTGCGCGTCGCCGCCGTCACATCGGCCTGCCGCATCAGGCTTTCGCCGACCAGGAAGGTCGACATGCCGACGCGTTCGAGGCGGGCGAGATCGTCAGGCGTGAAGATGCCGCTTTCGCCGACCATCAGGCGATCTCGGGGGATCAACGGCGCCAGCGCCTCGCTGGTCGCGAGCGTCGTCTCGAAGGTACGCAGGTTGCGGTTGTTGACGCCGATCATCGGCGAGCGAAGTCTCAGCGCACGGTCGAGTTCGGCGCGGTCATGGATCTCGATCAGCACGTCCATGCCGAGCGCAATTGTCGCGTCCTCGATATCCTCCGCGATGGCATCATCGAGCGCGGCCATGATGATCAGGATGCAGTCAGCGCCGTGGGCGCGGGCTTCCACCACCTGATAGGTGTCGAACATGAAATCCTTGCGCAGCACCGGCAGGCTGGTGGCCGCGCGCGCCGCCACCATGAAATCGAGATGGCCCTGGAACGAGGGCGCGTCCGTCAGCACCGACAGGCATGCCGCGCCGCCGGCTTCATAAGCCTTTGCCAGCGCCGGCGGGTCGAAATCGGCGCGGATCAGTCCCTTGGAGGGTGAGGCCTTCTTCACTTCGGCGATCAGCGCATAATCGCCGCGCGCGAGCTTTTCCCGGATAGCGGACACGAAGCCGCGCGGCGGCGATGCCGCCCTGGCGCGTGCTTCGACTTCGGAGAGCGGATGCGCCTTCTTCGCGGCTGCGATTTCCTCGCGCTTGTAGGCCTCGATCTTCTTCAGGATATCGGACATCTCTCAAGGCCTCCTGTCAGCCGCGCGAGACCGCGATCAGGTGCTTCAACCGTTCGGCTGCCGCGCCGCTATCGAGCGATTTCGCGCCGATCGCGACACCCTCCTTGAGATCCCTGGCGCGGCCGGCGACGATCAACGCCGCCGCGGCGTTGAGCAGCGCGACGTCGCGATAGGCGCCGGGCTTGCCGTTCAGCACGCCTTGCAGCGCCACAGCGTTGGCTTCGGCGTCGCCGCCCTTGAGGGCATCGACATTGCAGCAGGCAAGGCCGGCGTCCTCCGGCTTCACCTCGAAGGTGGTGATCTTGCCGTTGTCGAGGCTCGCCACGAAGCTCGGGCCGGTCAGGGTGATTTCATCGAGCCCGTCGGAGCCGTGCACCACCCAGACGGATTCGGAGCCGAGATTTTTCAGAACCTGCGCCAGCGGCTGCACCCATTGCCTGGAGAACACGCCGACCATCTGCCGCTTGACGCCGGCAGGGTTGGAGAGCGGACCGAGCAGGTTGAAGATGGTGCGGGTAGCGAGTTCGACCCGGGTCGGGCCGACATTCTTCATCGCCGGATGGTGCGCGGGCGCGAACATGAAGCCGATGCCGGCTTCCCGGACGCAGCGGCCGACCTGATCCGGCGTCAGGTCGATCTTGACGCCGAGCGAGGCCAGCACGTCGGCCGCGCCGGAGCGCGAGGACAGCGCGCGGTTGCCGTGCTTGGCGACGGGAACGCCGGCGCCTGCAACGATGAAGGCCGCGCAGGTCGAGACGTTGACCGAGCCGGAGCCGTCGCCGCCGGTGCCGACCACGTCCACGGCTTCCGCTGGCGCGTTGACGCGCAGCATCTTGCCGCGCATGGCCGACACCGCGCCGGTGATTTCGTCGACGGTTTCGCCGCGCACCCGGAGCGCCATCAACAGCCCGCCCATCTGCGAAGGGGTGGCCTCGCCGGACATCATGGCGTCGAAGGCGGAGGCCGCTTCCTCGCGCGACAGCGTCGCGCCGGTGGCGACTTTTCCGATGATTGATTTGAGATCGTCCATCGCTTGGCTTTCAAAATCGCGGCCTCACCGCGGGGAAGAACGATGAGGCCCCGGCGTTCATCCCTCGAGGCGCGGCCCGCTGGCCGCGCCTCGGGATGGAGGTGTCATTATGCTCAATTGTTGGCGCCCGTCACCTGCGCGAAGGCGGCCTGGTTGATGGAGGTGCCGATCACGGACTCGATCTTCGCCACATATTGCGCGAGCTGTTCGTCGCTCAGTCCACGCAGCAGCGTCTCCTTCAGCTTCTTCATCTCCTCGGAGTTGGCGTCGACCTGGGGCACGGTCACGTCGGTGACGCGGAAGACGATCCACTCGCTGTTGCCGGCGCCCGGTGTCTGGCCGACGCCATCCTTCGGCGTGCGGAACGCCGCGCTGATGGCATTGGACGGCACGCCCGTGAGCGAGGCGTCGCGGCGGAAGCCCGTCGCGGTCTCGACCTTGGCGCCGACCGCGGCGGCTTCGGTGGCGAGGCTGCTGCCCTGCTCGATCTTCTGCACCATCTCGGTGGCCTTGGTGCGCAACCGGTTCGAAATCTGGTCTTCGCGCCATTTCGCCTCGACCTGGGCGCGGACCTCGTCGAGCGGCCGCTCGCGCGAGGGCGTGATGCCGAGCACGTCGTACCAGACATGGCCGCCGGCAAACTGGATCGGCTCGTTGTCGACGCCGACGTCGCTGTTGAAGGCCTGCGACACCACGTCGAGGCCGCGCGGAATATTGGCGACGGGCTGGCCGTCGGGCGCGCGGCCGGAACGGTCGACGGCTTCGATCGTGACCGGGGTCAGGCCAAGCTTTGCCGAAGCCTCCACCACATTGGCGCCGCCGCTGCGCTCGTCTTCCATCTTGTTCTGGATTTCGTTGACCTTGACGCGGGCGCGCTCGGTCGAGATCTCCTTCTTGATCTGGGCGGCGAGGCTTTCAAAGGTCGGTGTCACGCCCGGCTCGATCTTGCCGACCTTGACCAGCGCCACGCCGAAGCGGCCCTGCACCGGCTGGCTGACTTCGCCCGAGGGCAGCGAGAACGCCGCGTCCGCAATCGCGGGATCGATGATTGCGGTCTTTGCGATGGTGCCAAGTTCGACGTCGGAAGGATTGAGGTTGCGTTCCTTGGCGATGTCGTCGAACGACGCTCCGGAGGTGATGCGGCCGCGCGCGGCCTGCGCTTCGCTCTCGTTCGGGAAGAACATCTGCGAGACTTCGCGCTTCTCGGGCGTGCCGAAGCGGTCGCGGCGCTGCTCGAAAAGTTTTTTGGCGTCGTCGTCGGAGACCTCGATCGATTTGCCGAGCTCTTCGGGGCTGATCACGACGAAGGAAAGCTTGCGAAATTCGGGCGCGCGGAACTGGGTCTTGCGATCCTCGAAATAGGCGGCAAGCGCCTCGGGCGAGGGCGGATCGATGGTGCCGGCCTGTGCGGCGTCGAGCTTGACGAACTCCATCGAGCGCTGCTCGTTCTGGAATCGCGTCAGGGCATCGACCATGGTCTTCGGCGGCTCGAGCCCGGCGGAGACGGTGCCGGCGATCTGGCGGCGCAGGCCAACGCGCCGCTGCTCGTTGAGATAGCGCTGCTCGGTGTAGCCGAACTGGCGGATCGTCGCCTGGAAGCGGGCGGGATCGAACTTGCCGCCCAGTCCCTGGAAATTCGGATCGTTGTAGATCAGCCGCATGGTCTCTTCCGGCGACTGGGCGAGTCCCATCCGTCGCGCTTCCTCGTCCAGCGCGGCCTCGGCAATCGTCTGCCGCAGCACCTGCCGGTCGAGCCCGAAGGCCCGGGCCTGTTCAGAGGTCAACGGACGGCCGAACGAGCGGCCGAGCTGCTGCAGCCTTTCGGTATAGATCTGGCGGAATTGATCGGTCGAAATCTCGATCTTGCCGACCTTGGCGAGCGACGACTGGCCGAACCCCTTGAAGATGTCGGCAATGCCCCACACTGCGAAACTGACAATCAAGACGCCCATCACCGTGGCCATGACTATCTTGCCGAGCCAGTTTGATGAGGCTTTCCGCATTCCTCGAAGCATGGATCCAACTTGTTTTTTAAGGAGAGGGGAACCGGGTCGTGCCCGAAGGGAATTCGGTTCAGGACCGAATCCACAACAGGGCGTCACCGAGTTGAAAACGCATCATAAAGTGGCAAAAGCCCCCCCGCAACCTCGAGCCGGCGGGCTAATTGAAGCGGTTAATGGCACAGCTATCGGCGCTTCGGTATCTGGAACTGGCCGCCCACCTCTGATAGCGCATCTGCAACGCTGATTTTTGCGGGATAATCGACATGACCGATGCCATCCGGCCGCTGATCGCCGGGAACTGGAAAATGAACGGCCTGAAATCCTCGCTGGCCGAGTTCGGGGCGATGATCGCCGGCGCCGGTGCGCTGGCCGGCAAGGCCGACCTGCTGGTCTGTCCGCCGGCCACCTTGATCGCCGCGTTCGCCGACAAGGCGCTCGGCTCGAAGCTCGCCGTCGGCGCCCAGGATTGCCACGCCAAGGCCTCGGGCGCCCATACCGGCGATCTCTCGGCGGAAATGCTCGCCGATGCCGGTGCCAGCGCCGTCATCGTCGGGCATTCGGAGCGCCGCGCCGACCATGGCGAGACCGATGCTGATATCAGGCAGAAGGCGGAAGCGGTGTGGCGGGCGGGGCTCGTCGCGGTCGTCTGCATCGGCGAGACCCAAAAGCAGCGCGACGCCGGCCAGACGCTGGACGTCTGCGGCACCCAGCTCGCCGGTTCCTTGCCCGACGGCGCGACGGCAGCCAATCTGGTGGTCGCGTACGAGCCGGTCTGGGCGATCGGCACCGGGCTCACCCCGACTACGGCCGATGTCGAGCAGGTTCATCGGTTTATCCGGGAAAAGCTCAGCGCACGCTTCAAGGCGGAAGGCGGCAGGATGCGGATCCTCTATGGCGGCTCCGTAAAACCATCAAACGCGAGGGAGCTGATGGCGGTCGCCAACGTCAACGGTGCGCTGGTCGGCGGCGCCAGCCTGAAGGCCTCGGATTTTCTGGCGATTGCGGCGGCGTGCTAATTCAAGCGGGCACGCCTTCCTGCAGTCGCTTCCAGTAGATCAGCGTGCCCGTCAGCCCGCCATGGGGTTTGAGGGCGTAATCTGGGATTAATCCGGTCAGCTTGAAGCCGACGCGCTCATAGAGACCCGCGGCGCCTTCTTCCTCCGCGGTATCAAGCACCAATAGCCAGCGCTGATGCGCCACCGCCAGCCGCTCGGCCTCGCGCAACAGCGCGGTGGCAATGCCGCGCCCGCGATGACTGACGCGCGTCATCATTTTCGCGATCTCGGCGCGGTGCGGCTGGTTCGCCGGCAGATCGAGCAGCAGCGTCACGGTCCCGATCAGTTTATCTCCGTCAAACGCGCCGAGGACGATCCGCTCGCCGCGCTCTGCCGCATCAAGCGACTTCGACCAGAACGTCTCGGCCGCTTCCCGTGACAGCGGATGCATGAAGCTGACCGAGCCGCCATTCGCTACCGTCTCGATCAGTATTTCGCCAAGCACGGCGCAGACTTCCGGCGAAGGCTTCAGGGCTTTGATCTCCAGCATCGGCGTCAGCTCCGCACCAGCGCCACGACATAGGTGCAGGGCGCATTGCCTTCGTTGGCGAAGGTGACCTCCGCTGGTGGACCGAAGCCGAGGCAGTCGCCGGCGCGCAGCTCATGCCGTTCGCCGCCATCGGTCAGCACCAGCGCGCCCGACAGCACCCAGAGCACCTGGCGGATATGGAGATAGGATGCGGCGGGCAGAGTCACGCGCTGCCTGGCCGGCATCTCGACCTTGATGATCTCGATCGGATGATCGGGCCGGCTGAAAACCTGCCGGCGCAAATAGCCGGTCTCGGGATCGCGCCACACCGCCTGGTCGGCCGCGCGCGACAGCCGTCCGCCATGGCCTTCGGCGCGCAGCATCAGGCCCGCGAGGGTGAGGTCGAAGGCGCTGGCGAGGCGGACCAGCACCACCGCGGTCGGCGAGACCTCGGCGCGCTCGATCTTGCTGATGGTCGCCCTGGAGACCCCGGAGCGTTCGGCCAGATCGGCCAGCGACCAGCCGCGGCTGTCGCGCTCCAGCCGCAGGCGGTGGGCGAGGCGGCTGCTCAGATCGTCTATTAAAGTATCCATTCTTCCATTATATGAGAAATTGCGACGGACGCAAGACCCTCAGGCCAAGGGTGTGCACAGCCTTGCCGTCGCGCCTGCGGCAATTATCTCCTCAGCGGCTGACGGGGGTGACAATGCCCCGTCAGATCGTGTAACACCGCGCAACTTCACGAAAACCCGCAAGCGCTTGCTGCAGCCGAAGCCCGGCGCACTCGGCTTGTGACGGAAGGTTTTGAGATGCAGACCGTCATCATCGTCGTTCACCTCATGATCGTTACCGTGCTGATCGGCACCGTGCTGCTGCAGAAATCCGAAGGCGGTGGCCTCGGCATGGGCGGCGGCGCCGGCTTCATGTCGAGCCGCGGCACCGCCAACCTGCTGACGCGCACGACGGCGATCCTGGCGGGGCTTTTCTTCCTGACCAGCATGGCGCTGGCATGGATGGCGGGCATCGACCGCAAGCCGGCTTCGATCATCGGCGCGCCGGCGACGCAATCGCAGCCGGGCGGCGCGACGCCGGTCGCCCCGCCGACCTCGGGCGGCGTGCTCGATACGCTCAAGAAGGTGGACGAACAGCAGGCCCCGTCGGGTCCGCAGGCGCCGCGTTCGCAATAAAGCAGGGTGGCCATGCGGGACGGCCTCTACCGTCCTGCATCAGAACTTCCCATCAATGCTCTGAATTCGTTTCATTTTTAACGTCACCCACAGCCCGGCGAAATGTTCGCCCGCGCACGCGATTCGTTTTGGAGAATCGGGGCAGTGGCCTTAAAGGTAGAATCCCATGGCGCGGTACATATTCATCACCGGCGGCGTGGTTTCCTCGCTCGGAAAGGGTCTGGCTTCGGCGGCACTCGGTGCCCTGCTGCAGGCTCGCGGGTACAAGGTCCGCCTCCGCAAGCTCGACCCCTATCTCAATCTCGATCCCGGAACGATGTCGCCGTATCAGCACGGCGAAGTGTTCGTGACCGATGACGGCGCCGAGACCGATCTCGATCTCGGCCATTACGAGCGCTTCACCGGACGTCCGGCCACCAAGGCCGACAACATCACCACCGGGCGCATCTACCAGGACATCATCAGCAAGGAACGCCGCGGCGACTATCTCGGCGCGACGATCCAGGTCGTTCCGCACGTCACCAACGCGATCAAGGAATTCGTCCTCTCCGGCAACGACGAGTACGATTTCGTGCTGGTCGAGATCGGCGGCACCGTCGGCGACATCGAGGGCCTGCCGTTCTTCGAGGCGATCCGCCAGCTCAAGAACGAACTGCCGCGCGATCACGCGGTCTATATCCATCTCACGCTATTGCCCTACATCCCGAGCGCGGGCGAACTGAAGACCAAGCCGACGCAGCACTCGGTGAAGGAGTTGCGTTCGATCGGCATCCAGCCGGATATCCTGCTCTGCCGCACCGATCGCGAAATCCCGAAGGAAGAGCGCCGCAAGCTCGGCCTGTTCTGCAACGTGCGCGAAAGCGCGGTGATCGAGGCGCGCGACGTCGACAACATCTACGCGGTGCCTGAGGCCTATCACGCCGCCGGCCTCGACGACGAGGTGCTGGCCGCCTTCGGCATCCAGCCGAAGATTCCGCCGGCGATGCAGAGCTGGAACGTCATCAACGAGCGCATCCGCAATCCCGAAGGCGCGGTGACCATTGCCATCGTCGGCAAGTACACCGGCATGAAGGACGCCTATAAATCGCTGATCGAGGCGCTCTCGCATGGCGGCATCGCCAACAAGGTGAAGGTCAATCTCGACTGGATCGAGAGCGAGGTGTTCGAGAACGAGGACCCGACGCCGTTCCTCGAGCACGTCAACGGCATCCTGGTGCCCGGCGGCTTCGGCCAGCGCGGCGCCGAAGGCAAGATTCGCGCGGCGCAGTTCGCGCGCGAGCGCGACGTGCCGTATTTCGGCATCTGCTTCGGCATGCAGATGGCGGTGATCGAGGCGGCGCGCAATCTTGTCGGCATCGAGCATGCGAACTCCACCGAGTTCGGCCCCACGAAGGAGCCGCTGGTCGGCCTGATGACGGAATGGCTGCGCGGTAACGAGCTGGAGAAGCGCACGAAGAGCGGCGATCTCGGCGGCACCATGCGGCTTGGCGCATACCCGGCGGCGCTGAACCGCGGCAGCCGCGTTTCCGAAGTCTATGGCGGCGCCACCGAGATTTCGGAGCGCCATCGCCATCGCTACGAGGTCAACACCGCCTACAAGGACCGGCTCGAGCAGCACGGCCTGCGTTTCTCCGGCCTGTCGCCCGACGGCGTGCTGCCGGAGATCGTCGAATATGAGGACCATCCCTGGTTCATCGGCGTGCAATTCCACCCCGAACTGAAGTCGCGGCCGTTCGAACCACACCCTCTGTTCGCGTCGTTCATTCAGGCGGCGGTGGTGCAGTCACGGCTGGTCTAAGCCGTCGCAAATACGATTGATCGTTTCGCCTTTGACGAACGCGGCAATTGTTGCGACAAACCGCTCCTCTACCTTCAAGAATAATAACCTTGGGAGCAAAGCCGATGATCATGGAAATGCGCGTCTATCGCTGCCTGCCGGGCCGCCTGCCGGCGCTGATGAAGCGCTTCGATACGCTGACGCTGAAACTGTGGGACAAGCATGGCATCAAGCAGGCCGGCTTCTACACGACGCTGATCGGCACCTCCAACCAGGAACTGACCTATTTCGTCGCCTGGGACTCGCTCGCCGACCGCGAGAAGAAATGGACCGCCTTCCAGTCCGATCCGGACTGGATCGCCGGCCGCGCCAGGAGCGAGGAAGACGGCCAGATCATCGACAACATCGTCAGCCAGTTGCTGGTGCCGACGGCGTTCTCCGCGGTAAAATAGCTGCCGTCGCAACCCTGACATTCAGGGGTTAAACGGGGTTGATCCTGGGAGCGCGGACCGGCATGGTCCGCGCCTGACGCAAAGGAAATCCCTTGAACGCGAACCTCAAAGCAGCCCCGGTCGTCTCGGTCGGCAAGGTCAAGTTCGGCAACGACCTGCCGATCTCGATCATCGCCGGCCCGTGCCAGCTTGAAAGCCGCGCGCACGCTCTCGAAGTGGCTAGCGCGCTGAAGGAGATCGCTGACCGGCTTGGGGTCGGGCTCGTCTACAAGACCTCGTTCGACAAGGCGAACCGAACCTCGGGCTCGGCGGCGCGCGGCGTTGGCCTCGAGCAGGCCTTGCCGATCTTCGCCGAAATCCGTTCCTCCCTCGGATTGCCCGTGCTGACCGATGTGCACGAGGCGGCGCAATGTGCGGAAGCGGCGCAGGCGGTGGATGTATTGCAGATCCCGGCGTTCCTGTGCCGGCAGACCGATCTCCTGCTCGCGGCCGCTGCGACGGGCAAGGCCGTCAACGTCAAGAAGGGCCAGTTCCTCGCGCCCTGGGAAATGACCAACGTCGTCGCCAAGGTCACCGGCGGCGGCAATCCCAACGTGCTGGTGACCGAACGCGGCGCGTCGTTCGGCTACAACACGCTGGTGTCTGACATGCGCGCGCTGCCGATCATGGCGCAGACCGGCGCGCCCGTCATTTTCGACGCCACCCATTCGGTGCAGCAGCCGGGCGGGAAGGGCTCTTCCTCCGGCGGCCAGCGCGAATTCGTCCCCGTGCTGGCGCGAGCCGCGGTCGCGGTCGGCGTTGCCGGCGTGTTCATCGAGACCCATCCCGATCCCGATCGTGCCCCGTCTGACGGCCCCAACATGGTGCCGCTGCGCGAGTTCGAGGGGCTGGTCAAAACCCTGATGGCGTTCGACGCGCTCAGCAAGAATACGGCGCGTCAATGATGCGGGCGCGGCCGTGACCGCCTCGAGCCGTCTGCCGCCGGCCCTCAACATCATTACGCTCGCGACGTTTGCCGCCAGCCTCTCGGCGCGCGCGCTGGACCCGGTGTTGCCGCACGTGGCCGACGATTTCGGCGTCAGCATTGCGTCCGCCGCCAGTTTCGCCGCCGTGTTTGCCTTCACCTTTGCGATCATACAGCCGGTGCTGGGTGCGGCCGCCGACCTGTTCGGCAAGGCCCGGCTGATGATCGTCTGCCTGGTGCTGTTGGGGCTTGCCAACATTCTCGGCGCGATGGCGAGTTCGTTCTGGCTGCTGTTCGCCTCGCGGATCCTCGCCGGGATCGGCTCCGGCGGCGTGTTTCCGGTTGCGCTCAGTCTGACCAGCGATCTGGTCGGTCCTGAAAAGCGGCAGATCGCGATCGGCCGCACGCTGATGGGCTCGATGACCGGGAACCTGCTGGGCGCTTCGGTTTCCGGCCTGATCGGCGATTTCCTGGGCTGGCGCGGCGTTCTTGCCGTGCTCGGCGGTCTGGTCATCGTGGCCTCGATCGCGGTGGCCGCCGGGTTTCGCGGTGCCGCGTTGACCCGGCCTCCGAAGACCGATTTCGCGGCGCTGAGACACGGCTATCGCACCATCTTCTCCAACCCCAATGCGTTCTGTTATGCGGCCGTATTCGTCGAAGGCTGCTGTGTGCTGGGACTGTTTCCCTTCATCGCGTCGTTTCTGTTTGAACTGGGTGAAACCAGCCTGGCGGTGGCCGGCCTCGTGATCGCGGGCTTCGCGGTCGGAGGCCTTTTCTACACGCTCAGCGTTTCGCGGTTTCTGCCACTGCTCGGTGTCAACGGGATGATGATATCAGGCGCAACGCTGGTGGGACTCCAACTCGCCGTCGTCGCCCTGGGCCCGAGCGCCAAGGTCCAGACCCTCAGCCTGATCTTCATGGGCTGGGGCTTTTACATGATCCACGGATGCCTGCAGGTGTTCGCCAGCGAACTGTCGGTGGAAGCACGCGCGACTGCGCTGTCGCTGCATTCGTTCTTCTTCTTCATGGGCCAGACCGTCGGCCCGATCGCCTATGGTTTCAGCATTCAGCACGCCGGCAAGGTCCCGACCTTGCTCGGTGCTGCCACGGTGATGATCGCGCTGGGCTTCCTCTGCGCCAGACTGCTGCGCCAGACACGGCCGGCCGATGCGCCGGTGGCGTAGCCCAATGCTGAGCACGCGTTGAGAGCCGCTGACAGCCTGATATCGCTGATACGAAGACGTGGGCGGCGGCATCCGGGATTTCATCTAGAGGCCGAGCGTGGTCTCGGCCCAGCCCATCACGGTTCTGCCATTGAGAAACTCGATCAGGTGGGGCTCGATAGCTGCCGGCCGGTCGTGACCGAGCACGGCAGTCGCTGTGATCATGTCGCAGCGTTCCCTGAAAACCACCGATATCGCGGTCTTGCCGAGCGGATTGCGGGTGTTGAGCGCGTACGCGCGGCTGCGGCCGTCCATCCGCGCAATTCTGACCGGATGGCTGCCGCCGAGCGGCGAAGCCTCGCCGACGAGAACAAGGTCTCCCATGCGATCCACGTCGTCATCATCGGCAACGCCGGTCGTGCAATTGCAAAAGCCGATCTTGGCACGCAGATAGACGTTCACCTCGGTACCGCAATCCGCCGCCTTGCAGCGGAACGCCTTGCCCTTTCCCCAGGGATCGGTGGGGAAGGGCCAAGGCGTCTCGATCCATATCGGTGCGGTCGCAGTTGCGGCCGCGTGCTGCTGCAGGCCGGACCACGCCAGCACCACCGCCGCCAGTACGCTTCCCAGCGAGGCGGTTACAATGGCAGCACGACCTGAAGGCCTCATTGCACCACCATGTTGATTGCCGGTCGCCTAATTGTTGGCGAGATACTTCTTCGCCTCCGTGACCTCTGGCCGTTCGGTATCGCCGTTTGCCGTCAGCGCCACGAGCTGCTGATAATTGTCACGCGCTGCAGCCTTGTCGCCGAGCTTGTCGGCGGCCTTGGCGGCGCCCGCATAACCCTGGAAGCGGTTCGGCTCCTTGGCCTTGGTGGCCTCGAAGGCAACAAGCGCTTCCTGGTTCATGCCGCGATCGAGCAGCATGAAGCCGTAGAGCTCGCGCGCCGGCGCCAGCGGCCCCGGCGTGACCGCGTGCTTCTCGGTCCTGTCTTCGGCTTCCGCGGCGACGCTCATGGCCTTGAGAGCCTCGTCGTATTTACCCTCTGCGTGAAGCACCCAGGCAAGCGCGACCTGGCGCTGGATGTCGACGATGTCAGGCCAGTAATTATCCTTGGCATCGCGCAATTTGTCGCGCAGATCGGCGAGTTTCTGGACGTCCGCCCTGGCGGCTTCCGGCTTGCCCGAGTGCGCGGCGCCGAGTGCGCGGGCAAAGTGTGAGATCGCCACCGCAAAGGCCGAACCGTTCGGCCTGACGGACAGTTTCGAGGCGGCATCCCAGTCACCGCGCTCGATCGCATAGCGGGCCGGCGAAGCTGCAAGCGCGTAGTCGGCGGCTGCGACGGTGGCCTTGAAGTCGGTCTCCTTCGCCATGTCGTCGAGGACGACGCGCGCCTGCTGGTCCTGGGCAAGTTGAAGGTGGGCGTAAACCATATAATCCTGCGCATGCAGGTAATTGCCCACCGACTTCTCGGCCTTGGCGGCCTTCACGGAAGCGGTGTTGGAGGCGATCGATTCCTTCCAGTAACCGACGCGGGTGTAGATGTGCGACGGCATGTGCTGGGCGTGCGGCGCGGCCGGCGCGATCCGGGCGTAGCGGTTGGCGGCGTCGAGACCTTTCTGCGCGGTCGCCGGATAATCGTAGAGATGGATCAAATAGTGCGTCACCCCCGGATGCAGCGGTAGCCGCACGGAAATCGGCTCCAGGATGGCCGCGCCTTTGCTCTGCTGCGCGTACGTCTTGTCGTTGAGGTCCGCCGACGTGTTGAGCGTGATGGCGTAGGCAATCTGGGCTTCATCGTCGTCCGGATATTTCGCCGCGACCTTCTCCTGGGCATCCCGCAAGGCGCGCATGCGCTTGATGTGAGGTACGTTGGCGTAATCCGTATACATCACCATGAGCGCATCGATGTAGTCACGTTCGCGCTCGGTCCTGGCTCCGATCTCCCTGGCCTTGGTGATGGCGGCGAAACCGGGCGCGAGATTCGGCTGCGGGATTGCGTTGTGCGGGTTGTCCATCAGCGTGAGTGCGATGCCCCAATAGGCAATGGCGCATGTGGGGTCAGCCTCGATGACTTCCTCAAAGATCTCCTTGGCATTGGCGTACCAGAAGGAGTGCTGATAGCGCATCGCGCGGTCGAAGCGACGCTGCGCCACATCGTTACAGGAGGTTTCGAAATGCACCTGGCCGAGCTGCCGATCCACATCATCCTGGGCAAACAGCGGCTGGGATGTCGGTAGGGTGAGAGCTGCGACGGCAAACGCGAGGAGAGACTTGCGCATGGCCTTCCTCCTTGTGGCGCACCTATGAAAGAGCTGGTCGTACTATACGACTTTCGTGCCCGCGCTTGAACGGATATGTGGATTGTGGCAGCGCGACTGACCTTTCGGTTTGCGCATAGGCGAAGCTCGCGCTGGTGTTGCGATCCGCAACGAATTGAGCCTTTGCACAGCCCGGCGGCCTGCAGGTGTCACTCGATGACGCGGTCGGCGCGCTTGACGATTTCGTCGGGAAGAGCCAGTCCTGCCGCGTGCGCGGCCTTGAGATTGACGACGAGTTCGCGCCGCGCGATCGTCTCCACGGGCAATTCGCCAGGCTTGGCACCTTTCAGAATCCTGTCGACAAGGACAGGCAAGCGGGGCCAGGTATCGGTCACGCGGGTGCCGTAGGTGATCACACCGCCGGCATCCGACTGGGCGCCGGTAAAGATGGTCGGCAGACGCCGCGCGGCGGCCAGTTCGGCTACAGTTTTGCGGTGGCGGAATGGCACCGGGACTTCCAGCACCAACAAGGCCTCTGCGCCGTCCTTGAGCATACGGTCGAGTGCGCCGGCAAGATCGGGGGACGGCCCGTCCGGAAGCTTGAGGATGAGCGGTTGCATCCCGAACCTGCGCGCAGCGGCGTCATTCGCGCGGTCGATCGGTGCGAGGCCACTCGCGTCTGCGCCGGGGATGGTTACATCGCTCAGGATACCGATGCGCGTCAGCCTCGGAAACATGTTTCGGACGAGTTCAAGCTGGCGCATGGCCTGCTCGGGATCAAGGCTCGTTACTCCAGTCGCGTTGCCGCCCGGACGGTCCATGCTGGCGACAAGGCCAATGGCCACGGGATCGGTCACGACCGAGAAGACAATGGGGATTGTGGAGGTCGCGTTCCTGGCCGCCCGCGACGCCGGACCTCCCAGTGTCATGATGACGTCCGCACCGAGCTGGACCAGATCGGTCGCCAACGCCGGCAACCGATCGAGCTGCCCCTGCGCATACCGCGGCTCGATGGCGAAGCCATCGCCCTCTCTGTATCCCAGCTTGGCGAAGTCCCCGCGAAAGGCATCCAGGTAAGGGCCCGGACCGCCATTGACCAGGATGCCGACACGCGAGGTTTTGGGGGCGGGCTGCGCGCGAGCGATGCCGCCTGGCAAACTCACGGCAGACGCGCAAAGCATGAACTGGCGACGATTCATCGGTCAGGACTCTCTCCGGAGACCCCCGCAGCGTAAGCCAGGGCAGGACAACCAGCTTCACTGCGTCGTCACTTTTCCTCACTGCCGGCTGATATCTTCATGATAGCTTGCATGCGGCTTCTGGCTTGCGGGTATGGTCGTGCGCTACTGCTTCGAGGACTATGAGCTGGATACGGCGAGGCACGAATTGCGCCGGAACAGCGTGTTGTTGCCGGCAGCGCCCCAGGCGCTCGAGCTGCTCGCCTATCTCATTCAGCACCGCGACCGCACCGTTACCAAGGACCAGTTGGTCGCGGCTGTCTGGGCGGGACGGGCGATCACCGATTCCGCCCTCACGACGCGGCTGAACGTGGTGCGACGCGCTGTTGGTGACAGCGGGCGGCAGCAGCGCCTGATCAAGACCCTGCCGGGCAGGGGCTTTCGCTTCGTGGGCGATGTCGATGAAAAGCACGCACCCAGCTGGCGGCGCGAGGAAGTATCAGGTGAGCTGCCGTCCATTGCCGTGCTGCCATTTGTAAATCTCTCTGGTGATCCAGGACAGGACTTCTTCGGGGATGTCATTGCCGAAGAGGTCCTCACTGCGTTGGCGCGTTTGCGCTGGCTGCTGGTGATCGCACGCAATTCGAGCTTTACGTTCAAGGGAACGACGGTCGATGTTCGTGAAATTGGGCGTCAGCTTGACGTCCGCTATGTGCTGGAAGGTAGCGCGCGACATAGCAACGGCCGCGGCCGGGTCACGTGTCGGCTCGTCGATGCGTGCACTGCCATCCAGGTTTGGTCCGCGCAATACGATCTGAAATTTACTGATGTTTTTGGCGTTCAGGATGAGATCACGGACGCCATTGTGACGGCGCTGGCCCCGGCGATTATCGACGCAGAGCGCAAGCGCATTGTACGCCGGGCGCCGGAGAGCCTGAGTGCGTGGGAATCCTATCAGCGCGGCGTGTGGCATATGCTCAAGCTATCCGTCGCCGACAATCTGCAGGCCAGGCGGTTCTTTCAGCAGGCAGTAACGCTCGAAACGGACTACTCGCCGGGTTATGACGGTCTTGCCTGGACGTACTTGATGGAATCTTCAGCCTTCGGCCAGATCTCGACCGCCGAAGGCTGCAAGCGGAGCGAGCCGCTGGCGTGCAAGGCCGTGGAGCTGGACCCGGAAAATGCCGAGGCGCGCGCTCGGCTGGCGCTTACGCTCCATTTGACCGGCGAGAACCGAGCTGCCATCGCCGAGGCCGAACGAGCGCTGGAGGTCACCCCGAATTGTGCCGACGCCTGCGGCGTGCTGGGCGCAGCTTTGGTATTTGCGGGAGAACGCAAGGAAGGACGCGCCTCGCTTGAGAGTTATTTGCGGCTAAGCCCGCGCGACCCGGCACGCCCAATTCGTCTGTCCCAGATCGCGGCCTCGCACTACTTCGAGAACGACTATCGCAGCGCCGCGCAAGTGGCCCGGCAAACGGTGCGCAGCTACCCGACGATCCATTTTGCGTACCGCTGGCTTGCGGCCTCACTTGGACAACTCGGCGACTGCGCCGAGGGAGCGAATGTCATCCGGGAATTCAGGCGAACCTGCCCGTCGTCGATCGACGTGTACGCCAGCCGATTGCCGCCGTATTATCATCGGGCCGACTACGATCACATGATGGAAGGATTGGCGAAGGTCGGGTGGAATCGATGAGTCTCGCGCGCGTCGTGCGCAGGGCACGGCTTCTCGATGATCGAGTCATCCCCGCCCGCGATACGGCGCGACGCCCTGATCCGGCACCCAGACTTCCTTCGGCAGCTTGCCGGTCTGCCAGAACACGTCGATCGGGATGCCGCCGCGCGGATACCAGTAGCCGCCGATGCGGAGCCATTTCGGTTTGATCTCGTCGGCAATGCGCTTGCCAATCATGACCGTGCAATCCTCGTGGAAGGCGCCGTGATTGCGGAAGCTCGCGACGTAGAGTTTCAGCGACTTGGATTCCAGCAGCCATTGGCCCGGCACGTAGTCGATCGCCAGATGCGCAAAGTCCGGCTGGCCCGTCACCGGGCAGATCGAGGTGAATTCGGGCACGGTGAAGCGGACCAGATAAATTGTGCCGGCCTGCGGATTGGGCACGCGGTCGAGTTTCGCCTGCTCGGGGCTACCGGGCCATTCGACGGCCCGGCCGAGCTGCAGCGATGCGGGCAGTGATTTCTTGGATACTTTCTTGGCCATCAGGATCGTCCTTTGCGAGCGCCGACATGGCCGCAACAGGGCGTGGTCGTCAACCGCTACCGTGAGGATGGATCGGCGAAAAACCGCACCAGCGCCTGCCTCTCGGTGATGTCCTCGACCCCGCGGATCGACATCCACAATCCCGGAAACATCGCCGCGGGATCTGTGAGAAAGCTATCGAGTCGCTTTTCGTCCCAGCGCAAGCCTTCGTCGCGCGCCTTGCGCAGCGCGGGCGAATAATCGAACTCGGGATCGCCCGCCACCGCGCGGCCGATCAGCCCCGAGAGGTTGGGGCCGGGCAGGCCGCGCTCGGCGGGGTCGAGGCTGTGACAGGCGCGGCAGGGCGTGAACGCCCGCGGGCCGTCCGCTTCAGCAGAAGCGGAAGTCGGCAGGAGCAGCAACAACAGCAGGACGCTGAAGAACTTCACGAGATCGTCTGTATCACGACCAGGCGGTCATTGCCGGACTCGCCGCCCCAGGTCTCGCCGGGCCGGCCGTCGAGCTGGCGCACATTGGCGCCGGATTTGTCGCTCGGGAACGCGTTGAATTTCTCCGTCACGGGATCGAAGCACACAATCGCGTTCGCCCCGAAATCGGTGACCCAGACCTTGTCCCTGTCGTCGACATAGACCGCATAGGTGCGCGGATTGCTGCCCGGCAGCTTCCAGGCCTTCCAGGAGCCGTCGGCGGGATCGTGCACCGATAAATTGCCGCTGTTCCACTCGCTGACCCAGATCCGGCCCTTCGAATCCGACCACACCCGCCGCGCGCCCTGGTTCGGCGTCGGCGGTTCGACCACGGTGGCGCTGCCGGTCGCCGGATCGATTTTGGCGATGTGGTTGCCCGCGAGCGAGGCGTACCAGATGTCGCCTTTCGGCGTGATCGTCATGCCGTAGGTGCCGCGGCCGCGCGGTGATTTGAACACGGTCATGTCGCCGGACTTCGGATCGAGCCGGCCGTAGATGCCGGACTGACCGGTGAACCAGTAGATGCCGTTCCTGTCGAACACGGCGGTGTTGAGGTTGGCGTAAGCCTCCTTTTCGGGCAGGCGGAACAGGGTGACCTTATGGTCGCCGGGGTCGACGCGCGCGATCGCGTTCTGGCCGCCTTCGGTGACCCAGGGCGCGCCATCCGGGCCGATGATGACGCCGTGGGGGGCGGCGCCCTTGCCGAGATCGACCAGCCGGTAGGAGCCGTCACGCGGGTCGAGCCGGCCAAGCGTGCCGTTGCGCTGGCCGCAGAACCAGATCGTGCCGTCAGGGGCGGGTGTCGTGTCGCGCGAGCCCATGCCTGCCTTGACCGGATAATATTTGACGCGGAACGGGCCTTCCTGGGCATCGGCGTGGCGAACGAGGGCCGGTGCGGCGAGGATTCCGGCGGCGGAGTTCCTGAGAAACTGGCGGCGATTCATTGCGTTACCCCAGTCTATCAATGTGAAGGTTAGGGCGCTGAGATCAACCTGAAGCAAGTCTATCCTGACCCGCTCCGAACGTCCGGAAAAGGCCGTCGCCCAGCCGTTCACATTTGCTTGCTTGCCGTGTAAGACGCCTTCCGAAACCGGACCCCACCATTTCCAGGAAAGTTCAGATATGACCGCCATCGTCGACATCATTGGCCGCGAAATTCTCGACAGCCGGGGCAATCCCACCGTCGAAGTCGATGTCGTGCTGGAAGACGGCTCGATCGGCCGCGCGGCGGTCCCCTCCGGCGCCTCGACCGGCGCGCACGAGGCGGTCGAGCTGCGGGACGGCGACAAGAAGCGCTATCTCGGCAAGGGCGTGCAGAAGGCGGTCGCGGCCGTCAACGGCGAAATCTACGAGGCGCTGAGCGACCAGTCCGTCGAGGAGCAGGTCCAGATCGACCAGATCATGATCGATCTCGACGGCACGCCGAACAAGAGCCGCCTCGGCGCCAACGCCATCCTCGGCGTCTCGCTCGCCTGCGCCAAGGCGGCGGCTGAATCGTTCGACATGCCGCTGTACCGTTATGTCGGCGGCACCTCGGCGCGGACCTTGCCGGTGCCGATGATGAACATCATCAACGGCGGCGCGCATGCCGACAACCCGATCGACTT
>OEIU01000646.1_pt1 | contig 30152 bp, 32 predicted proteins | sample 1539221 | NCBI WGS metagenome assembly OEIU01 (sample SAMN03792071, study PRJEB22550) | activated sludge metagenome | feature: wastewater treatment plant; material: activated sludge; isolation source: Wastewater treatment plant of a petroleum refinery complex | place: Argentina: Zarate | collected...
GTTCATGGGCTTCCGGGGGGTCGGGGTGGGGTGGTGCCGGTGGGCCGAGGGTGAGACCCGGGTCACCCGGCGGCCGGGCCGGTGGAGGCGCCGGCCGCCGGGGTGGTCGGGTGGGTCAGCTGGCCGGCTTGAACCAGGTCATGACGCCCTTGTTCAGCTCGGTGCTCACCGCGGTGGCGTCCTTGCTGCCGAGGAAGAGCTCCTGGACGCCCTTGCCGAGCAGGTCGGTGCCGGACGGCGACCCGTAGCGGAAGTCGGTGAGCAGGAGGTACGGGGAGCCGCTGGAGTCGAGGTTGCCCGCGACGTCCTTGAGCACCGGGTCGGAGTACGAGACGCCGGGGACGGCCGAGATCTGCTTGACGTCGTCGGCGACCATCTGGCCGAACTCCTTGGTGGACATCCACTTCACGAGCTCCATGGCCGCGTCCTTGTGCGGCGACTTCGCGTTGACCGCGAAGTTGCCGTCCGCCCAGCCGGCCGTCGTCCCGGTGGCGCCGGCCGGGGCGCCCGGAGGCGGCGGCACCTGGAAGACGCCGAGGTCCATGTCCGGGTTGGCCTTCTGCAGCGTCGCGAGGTCGTACGAGCCGCCGGGGTACATCGCCGCCTTGCCCGAGGAGAAGAGGGTCATCGCGTCCGTGACGGCGACGCCGGTGACGCTGTTGGGCATGTACTTCTCGAGGGTCTTGAGCACCTCGACGGACGCGACGAAGTCCGGGTCGGTGAAGTCCTTCGCGCCCGACTGGACTGCCTTCTGGAACTCGGTGCCGCCGAAGCGCGAGCCGGCGAGGATCTCGTGGACGATCGGCAGGGTCCAGTCGTCCTTGGCGCCGACGGCGAGCGGCGTGATCCCCTTCTTGAGGAAGGTCTCGTTCGCGGCGATGAACTGGTCCCAGGTCGTCGGGACCTGGACCCCGTTGTCCGAGAACATCTTCTTGTCGTAGAACAGGACGGTGGCCTGGCGGGCGAGCGGCACCGAGTAGAGCTTGCCGTCCTCCTTGCCCTTGGCGCCCGCGACGATGTTCTCGTCCCAGGACGACAGGTCGACCTGGCCGTCGAGCGGCACGAGGGAGCCCGAGGCGACGGTGGTCTGCAGGCCGCCGTAGGAGCGCACCTGCGGCACGTCCGGGCCGTCCGAGCCGGCGAGCCCGGTCGCGAGGATCTTGTTGTACTCGGTCGCCTTGAACGGCTTGAAGTCGACGGTGACCCCCGGGTGCTCCTTCTCGTACGCGGCGAAGATCTTCTCGTACGCGGCCTTGTCCTCGACGCGCCACGACCAGACGGTGAGCGTCGTCGAGCCGCCGTCGCCCGAGCCGCCGCCCGAGGACGACGACGGTGCACACGCCGCGAGGGCGAGGACACCGGCGCCGAGGGCGAGGGCGAGCCGGGTCCGGTGGTGTCGGGTGGTCATGCGGGATCTCCTGTCGGGACGTGGGCCGAGGGCCTGGTGGTGGTCGTGTCGGGGGAGCCGGTGGGGGTGCGGATGGCCGTCAGGGCGCGTGCCACCGACCCGTCGTGGGCGGCGAGCGCGGTCCGGGCGGCCTCGGCGTCGACGCCCGCGAGGAGCGTCACGAGGGCCGGCTTGAGCTCGCCGTCGGTGGCCTCGAGCGCTCGCCGGGCCTCGGCCTCGGAGGCACCGCTCGCCTCGCGGAGGATGCGCACCACCCGGCCGCGCAGCTTCGCGTTCGTCGCCACGACGTCGACCATGAGGTTGGACCAGGTGCGCCCGAGCCGGATCATCACCGCGGTCGAGAACGCGTTGAGGACGAGCTTCTGCGCCGTCCCGGCCTTGAGCCGCGTCGACCCCGTGATCACCTCGGGCCCGGTGTCGACGGCGAGGCAGTGGTCCGCGAGCGGGGCGAGCTCGGGCTGCGGGTTCGAGGTGACGAGGGCGGTCACGGCACCGCGCTCGCGGGCCAGCTCGAGCGCCCCCCGGACGTAGGGCGTGCGCCCTGAAGCGGTGAGGCCCACCACGACGTCGCCCCCGCCCACGGCGTCGAGGGCGGCCCGCCCCTGCTCCGCGTCGTCCTCGACGTTCTCGAGGGCGCGCAGCAGGGCCTCCGGACCGCCCGCGTGGTGTGCCACGACGAGCCCGGGCGGGGCGTTGAAGGTGGGGAGCAGCTCGGCCGCGTCCAGGACGGCGAGCCGGCCGGAGGTGCCGGCGCCGACGTAGTGGATGGTGCCGCCGGCCCGCACCGCTGCGACGGCGGCGTCGACGAGGGCGGCCAGCTCGGGGAGCACCTGCGCGACCGCGGGGGCGACGAGGGCGTCCTCGGCGTTGACGAGCCGGAGCACCTCGAGGGTGCCCAGGCCGTCGATGCCGACGGTGCCCGGGTGTCGCTCCTCGGTGGGTGCCATGACGGTCGCCTCGGTGCTCACCCAGGCGATGTTACTTTCCTACGTCTGTGTCGTCAACGGTGTGAATAAGTGACACCTTCAGTACCGGACGTGGTGCCCGGCGACCGCCCGTCGCGTCTCCTCGACCGCCGACTGCGCCCGCGCGAGGTCGTGCTGGGCCACGGCGATGTAGAGGCAGTCGACGACGGTGAGCGCCGCGATGCGGCTGGCGGTCGCGCCCGACCGCAGGCTCGACTCGCGGGCCGCGGTGGCCAGGACGTGCTCGGCGCCCTCGGCGAGCCGGGACACCGGGAAGTTGGTCACGGCGACGGTCGTCGCGCCCCGCGAGCGGGCCAGGGCCAGCGCCTCGACCGTCTCGGTCGTCGTGCCCGAGTGGGAGATGCCGATGGCGACGTCGCCCGGGCCGAGCAGCGTCGCGCTGGTCAGCGCGATGTGCGGGTCGTTCCAGGCGAAGGCGACGATGCCGATGCGGTGCAGCTTCTGCTGCAGGTCCATCGCGACGAGCGCGCTGGCCGCGATGCCGTAGACGTCGACCCGCTGCGCGCCGGCGATCGCCGCCGCCGTCGCGGCCAGCGCGGTGCGGTCGATGGCCTGCGCGGTCTCCTCGACGGCACTGGCGTCGGCATAGGCGACCTTCGCGATGACGTCGTCGACGGTGTCGTCGGCGCTGATGTCGCTGGTCGGCGCCGCCGGTCGCCCCCCGGTCGAGGCCTCGGCGAGGGCGAGCCGCAGCTGCGGGTAGCCCCGCAGGCCGAGCCGCTTGCAGAAGCGCAGGACGGTGGTCTCGGAGGTCGCGGCGGCGACGGCGAGCTCACTGATGGTCAGGCCGGCGGCCGCCCGGGGGTCGGCGAGCACCTGCTCGGCCACCCGGTCCTCGGCCGGCGACAGCGAGGGCCGGACCCCGCGCAACCGGACGAGGAGGGAGGGGGCGCCGTCGACGGGCTGGCTGGACATGGGGGACAACCTAGGCGCCGCGGTGCACGACGCTCCACCCCGCCGTCACGAACCGGTCACCGTGACGCTCCCCGTCGAGGAGCACGCGGTGCCCGCCGGTCACCCGCACGCCGTCGACGAGCACGCCGCGGCCGAGGTAGAGCGCGTCGGTGGCCATCCGCCAGCGCAGGAGGAGGTGGCCGGCCGGCAGGTCCGCGCGCGCCTGCATCCAGTGCCGGCCGTGCTCGCCGGAGATCGTGCCGTCGGTCTGCTCCTGCGGTCCGCGGTCACGGACGGCGAAGGGCAGCGGCGACCACGTCGAGCCCCCGTCCGCCGAGGTCTCCAGGGTGAGGACGTCCGTGCTCTCGGTGTCGACGAAGAGGTCGAAGCCGAGCCGGGCACCCCTCTCCGGCACCGCGACCGGCGCCGTGAGGGTGGAGGTCGTCCCGTTCTCGCCGCCCGAGTACCACGCGGTGCGGCCGCGCCTCGGGTCGACGGGCATCGCCATGGCCAGGCCGTGGGCCCACTCGCGACGAGCCTGGTTGTTGCTGCCCCAGTCGCGCGAGGGGTGCACGCGGTTGGTCAGGAGGATGGCGAACGAGCGGCTGTCGAAGTCGATGACGATCGAGGTGCCGGTGTAGCCGGTGTGCCCCGCGGTGTGCGGCCCGGAGAGGCCGTCCATGTACCACCGCTGGTCGAGCTCGAACCCGAGCCCGTGGGCGTCGCCGGGGAAGGACTCGTTGAAGTTCGTCACGAGCAGCTCGACGCTCTTCCGGTCGAGGATGCGGTGCCCGCGGTAGGTGCCGCCGTCGAGCAGCGCCTGCGAGAGGACGGCGAGGTCGTCGGCGGTCGAGAAGACGCCGGCGTGGCCCGCGACACCGCCGAGCGACCAGGCGTTCTCGTCGTGGACCTCGCCCCACACGAGCCCGCGCGGCGGGGCCGTCTGGTACTCGGTGGCGGCCGTGCGCCGCTTGTCGGTCGGGTTGTAGCCGGTGTCGCGCATCCCGAGGGGTGCCGTGATGCGGTCGTGGACGACCCGGTCGAGGGTCTTCCCGGTGAGCCGCTCGACCATCACCCCGAGCGTGATGAGGTTGAGGTCGCTGTAGAGGTAGGTGGAGCCGGGCGGGTTGGTCAGCGGCTGCTCCATGACGGCCGTGATCCGCGACGCCTTGTCGGGGTACTTCGACCACAGCGGCAGCCACGAGGTGAAGCCGGAGGTGTGGGTCAGCAGCATCCGGACGGTGACGTCCTGCTTGCCGTTGGCGGCGAACTCGGGCAGGTAGCGGGCGACCGGCGCGTCGAGCGCGACCCGGCCCTGCTCGATGAGCTGGACCGTGGCGATCGAGGTGAACAGCTTGCTCACCGACGCGAGGTCGAAGACGGTGTCCTCGCGCATCGGGACCCGCTGGTCGGGCGGCAGCTCGGTCGTCGCGTCCTTCCACCGCAGGGCCCATCCGGTGGCGTGCCGGGCGACGACCTTGCCGTCGTGCCCCATGAGGCCGACCGCGCCCCCGTACATCGGGTGGCCACCGGCGGCCGGGGCCTCGACGTGCGAGTCGACGAGCCGCTCGGCCTCGGCGATGGGCGCCGGGTCGAGGCCGGCGGCGCGCGGCGAGGCGTCGCGCAGGACGGTGTTCGCGGGCATGAACCCCTTCTCGGGTCGGTCGAAGTCGTTGGCGAGGGCCGGGGCCGCGGTGGCGGCACCGGAGGCGACCACGGCGGCCGTCACGAGGACGGCCCACGTGCGGCGGCTCACCGGTGGCCCCCGCGGTAGAGGAGGTAGGGCCGGCGGCGTCGCTCGAAGGCGGCGAGCTCGGAGCGCCACGCCCCGACGACCTCGTCGGCCGACGCGCCGGCGTCGACCATCTCGCGCAGCCGGGTCGAGCCGGTCAGCTTGTCGACCCAGTAGGGCCGCTGCGGGTCCCAGCTGTCCTTGCGCCAGGCGAACTCGGGGTACAGCGCCTTCGCCGCGACGAGCATCTCGGCGCCGAGCCGCGGCCCGTCGAGCCGGCCGGGGTCGGTGACGTGCACCTGCACCCCGCCGCACACCTCGCCGACGAACTTGTTGACGACCGGGTTGAAGTACGCCTCGCGGAAGGTGACGCCCGGGACGTCGCGCGCGACGAGCCGCTCGGCCCACCGGTGGTCGACGAAGGGCGCGCCGACGAGCTCGAACGGGCGGGTGGTCCCGCGGCCCTCGGAGAGGTTGGTCCCCTCGAAGAGGCAGGTGCCCGGGTAGACGAGCGCGGTGTCGGGGGTCGGCATGTTCGGGCTCGGCAGCACCCAGGTGAGCCCGGTGTCGGCGAAGACCGTGTCGCGGCTCCAGCCGGAGACCTGGACCACCTCGAGCGCGTCGCCGAGGATCTTCCCCTCGTCGGCCTCGAGGAACTCGCCGTCGAAGAAGCGGGCCAGCTCGCCGACCGTCATCCCGTGCGCCTGGACGATCTCCTTGGCCCCGACCCCGGACGTGTACGCCGGCGTCATCATCGGGCCACGCGCGGTGCCGCCGATGGGGTTCGGCCGGTCGAGGACGACGAGGTCCGCCCCGGCGCGCAGGGCCGCGCGCATCGCCGTGTACATCGTCCAGATGTAGGTGTAGAAGCGCGCCCCGACGTCCTGGATGTCGAAGACGACCGTGTCGACGCCGGCCTCCCGCACCATCCGGGTCAGCGAGTCGGCGGTGGCGCCGTAGGCGTCGTAGACCGTCACGCCGGTGCGCTCGTCGGTGTACGTGCCCTCGGAGCCGCCGGCCTGCGCCGTGCCGCGGAACCCGTGCTCGGGCCCGAAGACCGCCCGGACGTCGACGGCACCCGAGTCGACCATCTCGTCGACGATGCTGTGCAGGTTCGCGAGCACGCCGGTCGGGTTGGTGACGACCCCGACCTTCCGGCCGGCGAGGACGCGCCACCGGGAGGCGGCGGCCCGGTCGGCCCCCGGGGTGACCCGGCGCGAGGGCCGGTGGCGGTCGTCCGCGCGAGCCGCCGGGGCCCCGGCGACGGCGGTCGCGGCGGCCCCGAGGGCGGAGGCGGCGAAGAGCTGGCGGCGGTCGAGGGACATGCGGAGGCTCCTGGTCAGTAGGTGAGGCCGTGGCCGAACGGGTAGAGGACGGTGTCGGGGTCGTCGGCGACCGGGATGTCGACCGGCAGCTTCCCGACCGGCGACACCGCCCCGGCGATGACCCGGGCCGCGGCCTGGAGGGCGACCGGGCTGTAGCTGTAGGTCGCGAGGTAGGTCTCGGCGTCGCCGAGGTAGGCGATGTCGTACGGGTCGCGGACGGCGACGACGACGACGGGGACGCCGGTGCCGCGCAGGGCCGCGACGAGCTTCTGCTGCCCGCGGGTCTTGTCGGTGACCGTCGTGTCCCAGGCCTTCATCGTCGTGACGACGACCGCGTCCCGGCCGGCCGCCGCGGCGACCGCGGCCGCGATCTGGGCGTCGGTCGGCGAGGACCCGGTCTGCTGCACCGTGGTCGTCGCGCCGTGCTCCTCGAGCGCCGCGGCCAGCGTCGCGGTCGTGCTCACGCCGTAGCCGGTGACCAGCAGGTCCTTCCCGGAGGTGTCGAGCGGCAGGACGCCGGCGTCGTTGCGCACGAGCGTCGTCGTGCGGTTCGAGATGGCGTCCGCGGCCGCGAGGTGCGCGGCGGTGCCGACGACGCGGTCGAGCCGGCGGGGGTCGGCGAACGGGTGCTCGACGACGCCCTGCCCGGCCTTGAGGGGGAGGATGCGGCGCACCTTCGCGTCGAGGGCGCGGCGGCTGATCCGGCCCGACTCGCCGGCCTCGAGCACCGCCCCGAACGCGGCGTCGAGCGCCGGCGACATGAGCAGCTGGTCGGCGCCGGCGAGGAGCGCGCGCACGGCCACTTCGGCGTCCCCGTACTTGTCGCGCACGCCCTGCATCTCGAGGGAGTCGGTGATGATGACGCCCTCGAAGCCGAGCTCCTCGCGGAGCAGCCCGGTGAGGATGGGGTGGCTGAGCGTCGCGGGGTCGCCGCTGTCGTCGAGCGCCGGGAAGGAGAGGTGCGCGGTCATCACCATGTCGATGCCGGCCGCGATCGCCGCCTTGAACGGGGGTGCGTCGATCCGCTCCCACTCCTCGCGGGTGTGGGTGATGACCGGGAACGCGACGTGGCTGTCGGTCGCGGTGTCACCGTGGCCCGGGAAGTGCTTCGCGGACGACATGACGCCGCCGTCCTCCTGGTAGCCGTGCACCTGGGCGGCCGCGAGCTCGGCGGCGAGCGCCGGGTCGGACGAGAAGGACCGCGTGCCGATGACCGGGTTCAGCGGGTTGACGTTCGTGTCGCACACCGGCGCGAAGTTCGTCGTGAGGCCCATCGCGCGCAGCTCCTGGCCGGTGATCGCGGCGGCGGTCCGGGCGTCCTTCGCGCTGCGGCCGGCGCCGAGGGCCATCGAGCCGGGGAACTGGGTCGCCGGCGGCCCGATCCGGGTGACGATGCCCTGCTCCTGGTCGACGCTGACGGTCAGCGGCACGCGGGCCTTGGTCCGGCGGCTCAGGGCGGCCTTCTGGAGGCCGTTCGAGAGGGCGAGGATCTGGTCCGGGTCGTTGACGCTGTCGGTCCACGCGAAGTAGATGACACCGCCGAGCGCGTACTTCCGGACGACCTCCGCGGGGGTGGCGACGCCGTAGAGGTCGGTGTTCTCGGTGCGGGCGGTCGTCGCGGTGCTGCCGTAGACCTGCTGGACGAACAGCTGGCCGACCTTCTCGCGCAGGGTCATCCGGGCCAGGGTCGAGGTGACCCAGCCGTGGTGGTGGTCGTGACCGTGCTCGTGGTCGTGGCCGGGGCGGTGGCCGTGCGCCGAGGCGACGGGCGCGGTGGCGCCCGCGAAGGCGAGGGCCAGGCTGCCGGTGAGGGCGGAGCGGCGGGAGAGCGTCCAGGTCACGGGAACCTCCAGGTGCGTAACTTGTTCACGTCGTTGTGGGATGTTGCGTAACTTAGTCACGCATCCGGACCCCGGCAACCGGAGCGCCACGCGCACCGGCGTCAGCGGCGGGCGCGGTAGCGGCCCGGCGACACCCCGACGAGGGCGGTGAAGTCGCGGGTGAAGTGCGCCTGGTCGTACCACCCGTACCGGTGCGCCAGGTCGGTCAGCGTGCCGTCGTAGCCGGCGTCGAGCTCGGAGACGACGTCGTGCATCCGGTACCGGGCGAGCACCCACTTCGGCCCGACCCCGACATAGTGGGTGAAGAGCCGCTGGAGGCTGCGCGGCGTCGTGGCCACCCGGATGGCGACGTCGGCCACGGTGAGTAGCGAGCGGTCGGCGAGCATCACGCCGACCACCTCGAGGAGCTCGGCGTGCCGCGGGTCCTCGCCCGCGCCGAGACCGACCAGCCCGTCCTCGAGCGCCCGCGCCCACGCGCCGGGGTCGTCGACGAGCGCCGGGTCGGCGAGGGCGGCGACGAGGTCGGCCGGCAGCACCTCGCGCGCCGGCACCGAGCGGTCGACCCAGCCGGCCGCCCCGACCCCGGTGAGCGCCGTCAGCCCGCCCGGCCGGAACCGCACCCCGAGCACCACTCCGTGACCCCGGACGTCGACGTCGAACCGTCGGGTGCACACGCCGGTGACGACGACGTCCTCCCCCGGCGGCAGGTCCGGGCGGCGGTGGCTGCCGACCTCGACGGTCAGCGAGCAGGTCGGGTGCGGCAGCACCTCGCTCGCGAAGTGGCGCCCCTCGGGCAGGGACCACCGCAGGGCCCAGTGGTTCTCGACCCACGGCGCGACGGCCGACCCCGCCGCGCCCCGCTCGAGGTGGACGTGCCGGGCGAACTCCTCGGGCCGCAGCACCCCGGCGGTCGAGGCCGTCGCGTTTGTCCTAGCGGGCACGGCGCCAGCCTACGGAGGATGGGTGACACCGACCGCTCCCGACGAGAGGATCCCCATGGCCACCGCCGCCCTCAAGATGGTCACGCTCGACAGCTCCGACGTCCGCCGCGACGTCGCCTTCTGGCACGCCGTGCTCGGCTGGGACGTCGCCCACGAACAGGACGAGTACGGGATGCTCACGAGCCCCGACGGGCTTGCCCTGGGGTTCGGCCTCGTCGAGGGGTACCGGGCCCCCGGCTGGCCGAACGAGAACGGCAGCAAGCAGTTCCACCTCGACCTGGCCGTCGACGACCTCGACGCCGCGGCCCGGGAGGTCGTCGGGCTCGGCGGCACGCTCCCGGACGAGCAGCCCGGCGAGACCTGGCGCGTCCTGCTCGACCCGAGCGGTCACCCGTTCTGCCTGACGCAGGCGGCGAACTGGGGCTGAACGGCCCGGGCCGCCCCGCTCGGCGCACGCCACCGGCCGTCCACGGAGACGTCGGTCACGACCCGTGGACGGCCCGCGCGCACCCGCCCGAGGATGGAGCCATGAGCACCGGCGCGTACGCAGCGGCCCACGAGCAGTCCATCGCCGACCCGACCGCCTTCTGGGGCGCGGCGGCCTCCGCCATCGAGTGGAGCACGCCGCCCACCACGGTCCTCGACGACTCGAACCCCCCGTTCTACCGGTGGTTCCGCGGCGGGCGGCTCAACACCTGCTTCAACGCCCTCGACCGGCACGTGCGCGACGGCCGTGGCGACCAGCCGGCGCTCCACTACGACTCGCCGGTCACCGGGACCTCGCAGACCTTCACCTACGCCGAGCTGCTCGACCGGGTCGCCCGCTTCGCCGGCGCGCTCGCGTCCCTCGGCGTCGAGAAGGGTGACCGCGTCGTCGTCTACATGCCGATGGTCCCCGAGGCGGTCGTCGCCATGCTCGCCTGCGCCCGCCTGGGCGCGGTGCACTCGGTGGTGTTCGGCGGGTTCGCCCCCGCCGAGCTCGCGGCCCGCATCGAGGACGCGCAGCCGAAGGTCATCGTCTCCGCCTCGTGCGGCATCGAGCCGAGCCGGGTCGTCGAGTACAAGCCGATGCTCGACGGCGCCCTCGACCGCAGCCACCACACCCCGGAGTCGGTCATCGTGCTCCAGCGTCCCCAGTGCCTCGCCTCCGTCGGTGAGCGTGACACCGACTGGGAGGAGATGACCTGGGACGAGGTGGTGGCCGACGCCGAGCCGGCCGACTGCGTCGACGTCGAGGCCACCGACCCGCTCTACGTCCTCTACACCTCGGGCACGACCGGTCGGCCGAAGGGCATCGTCCGTGACAACGGCGGCCACGCGGTCGCGCTGCGCTGGTCGATGGAGAACGTCTACGACATCGGCCCGGGCGACGTGTGGTTCACCGCCTCGGACGTCGGATGGGTCGTGGGTCACTCCTACATCGTCTACGCGCCGCTATTGACCGGCGCGACCACCGTTCTCTACGAAGGGAAGCCGGTTGGCACCCCGGATGCCGGCGCGTTCTGGCGGGTCATCTCGCAGTACGGGTGCAAGGCGATGTTCACCGCGCCCACCGCCTACCGGGCCATCAAGCGCGAGGACTCCGCGGGCGAGCTGATGAAGCAGTACGACCTCTCCTCCCTCGAGACGGTGTTCCTCGCCGGCGAGCGACTCGACCCCGACACCTACGAGTGGGCCTCGTCGGTCCTCGGCGTCCCCGTCGTCGACAACTGGTGGCAGACAGAGACGGGATGGCCGATCGCGGCGAACCTGCGTGGCCTGGAGCCGATGCCGATCAAGGCCGGTTCCCCGTCGGTGCCCGTGCCGGGCTACGACGTGCAGGTCCTCGACGAGTCGGCGAACCCGGTCCCTCCCGGTACCGAGGGCGCCATCGCGATCCGGCTGCCGCTGCCGCCCGGGACCCTCCCGACCCTGTGGCAGGACGACGAGCGGTACGTCGCGAGCTACCTGTCGGTCTACGACGGCTACTACCTCACCGGTGACGGCGGGATGATCGACGAGGACGGCTACGTCTACGTCATGGGCCGCACCGACGACGTCCTCAACGTCGCGGGGCACCGCCTCTCGACCGGGTCCATCGAGGCGGCGCTGGCCGGCCACCCGGCGGTCGCCGAGTGCGCCGTCATCGGCGTCCACGACGACTTCAAGGGCCAGGTGCCGCGCGGGCTGGTCGTCCTCAAGGGCGGCATCGACGCCGAGGCCGACGGCGAGCGCATCCGACGCGAGCTGGTGCAGCGGGTGCGGGACGAGGTGGGCGCGGTGGCGAGCCTCAAGCAGGTCGACGTCGTCGGCGCGCTGCCCAAGACCCGCTCCGGAAAGATCCTCCGCAAGACGATGCGCGAGATCGCCGACGGGAAGACCCCGAACGTCCCCGGCACGATCGAGGACGCCTCGGTCCTCGACGCCCTCGCCGGCGTCCTCCGCCCGGGCGACTGACCCGGCTCGTCCGACGGACCGTCCTGCGGGCGCTCAGTCCCGCGCGTACTTCGCGTGGAACTCGAGGAAGGCGTCGTGGGCGCGCGGCCCGTACACCGTCGCCGGGCCACCGGACATGAGGATCGACACCCCGATGGCCTCGGCGACCTCCTGCGGCGTCGCGCCCTTCATCGCCGCGCCGCGGGCGTGCGAGGCGATGCAGCCGTCGCACTGCTCGGAGACGGCGATGGCCAGCGCGATGAGCTCCTTGGTCCGTGCGTCGAGGGCTCCCGGCTCGAGGGCCGCGCGGTGCAGGGCGGCGAAACCGGCGTAGACCTCGGGCACGGCCGAGCGCAGGGCCTTCGACGGGTCGCGCAGCTCGTCGAGCACCTCGGCGCCATGACGGTGCGACATCGTGGGGCTCCCTTCTCGCCGCCATCCGGTGGCGTACCCCCCACCGTATCGGCAGCGGACCAGCCGAGGCGTGCGGACGTGAGACGACGCACGATCGGCGGGCTCGCACCCTGCCGCCGGGGACCGCTGCGGGGTGAGGATGGGACGGTGATCTCCGTCGAGCTCGCCCGCGACCTCCTCGCCGCCGGGGTGCTGTGGGTGCCCGCGGCCGGCGACCGCTTCGTCATCGACGCCGAGCTGCTCACCGGCGAGGTGTTCTGGATCTCCGACCTCACCGTCGAGGTGCGCTCGTACGGCGGCCGGTCCGTCCTCGGGTTCAACGGAACGACGGAGTGGGCCCTCGACTCGGTGACCCTCGACCAGGCGCTCTGGCTGCCGCGCGAGGACCAGCTGCGCGAGCTGGTCGGCGACCGGCTCTCCGCCGTCGTGCGCACCCGCGAGGGGTGGCGGGTCGAGTACGCGACCGGGCCGGGCGACCTGCACTCGGTCGAGGACGCCGACCTCGAGTGCGCCTACGCCCGCGCGGTCCTCGCGCTCTGACCCGCGCCGGAAGGGACGGGCGACGGGCCGACGACACGGACGACGTCGCCGAGCGCCGCCCGTGCGAGAGCCACGCGGTCGAGCGCGGTCCGTGTCGTCCGCCCGCCTGTGGATGACGACGCGGCCGGTCGGGACCCGAGCGCCAGACTGCCGGGATGGACGCGGTCGAGACAGTGCGCCGGCTCGGCGGCGTGGCCGGCCGGCGCGAGGTCGAGGCGAGCGCCGGTCGCGCGGACCTGGAACGCGCCATCCACGCCGGGACTCTCGTCCGGGTGACCCGGGGGCGCTACGCGCTGCCGACCGCCGACGAGGCCCGCTCCGCCGCCCTGCGCCTCACCGGCACCGCGGTGCTGCTCAGCGCCGCGGCGCACTGGGGCTGGCGCACCAAGCGACCACCCGAGCGTCCGCAGGTTGCGGTGCCACGGGGCCGCCGCGTCGCCCGCGCGGTCCAGGACGAGCTGGACGTCCGCTGGCGCACAGTCCCACGCCAACACGTCGTCGACGGCTGGGTCACCTCGCCGGTGCGGACCCTCCACGACTGTTGCGTCCTGCTGTCCTTCGACGAGGCACTCTGCGTGGTCGACTCGGCCCTCTCCGACCACCACACCGACCTGCGCGGCCTGCACGACCTCACCGGCGTGCCTCCCCGCCTCCATCGTCGGGTCGCCCACGTACTCGGGCACGGCACCGACCTGTCGTCCGGACCGTTCGAGTCGGTCGTCCGCGCCGTCGCGCTCGGCGTGCCCGGACTGACCGTTCAGCCCCAGGTCCGCATCGCCGACCCGGAGGGCTTCGTCGGTGTCGTCGACCTCGCCGACGAGCGGCTGCGCATCGTCATCGAGGCCGACAGCCACGCGTTCCACTCCGGGCCTGCGGACTTCGCTCGGGACTGCGAGCGGTACTCGCGCCTCACGGCCGACGGGTGGCTGGTCATCCGGGTGTCGTGGCGGATGGCGATGGAGGAGCCGGACCGGCTGCACCGGCTGCTGACCCGGGCGGTCGAGCAGCGGACCCGGTGCCCGGGCTGTTCTCCGTGCCCCTGACGACGGGCCGGTCAGCGGCGCCTGGTCGTGCCGAAGACGGAGCGGGTGATCTCGCGGCCGAGGACGGTGCCGGCCGAGCGGAGCATCGAGCGGAACGCGGACGACTGGACCACCTGCTCGACCACGCCGGGCTCGTTCGCCTTCCGGCGGGCCTCGGCCGCCGCGGCCTTCTCCGCCGCGGCCCGCTCGCGCTCGGCCGCCTTCTCCGCCGCGGCCCGCGCCTTCGCGGCCTCCTCGGCGGCCGCCGCGTCCGCCGTCGCCCGCTCCGCCGCCTCGGCAGCGGCCTGGTCGGCGAGGACCCGCTCGGCCGAGGCCTTGTCGAGCATCTCGAGCGCGGAGTCGCGCTCGACCGGGGTGCCGTACTGCGCGAGGAGGGGCGAGGCCGCGACGATCGCGTCGACGGTCGCATCCGGGGAGGGCGCCATCAGCGACTCCGGCGCCCGCATCCGCGTCCACGCCACTGGGGTCGGCGCCCCCTTCTCCGAGAGCACCGTGACGACCGCCTCGCCGGTGCCGAGCGTCGTGAGCAGCTCCTCGAGGTCGTAGGCGGTCTTCGGGTACGTCTTGACCGCCGCCTTCAGGGCCGCCGCGTCGTCCGGGGTGAACGCCCGCAGCGCGTGCTGCACCCGGTTGCCGAGCTGGGCGAGCACGTCGCCGGGCACGTCCTTGGGTGACTGGGTGACGAAGAAGACGCCGACGCCCTTGGAGCGGATGAGCCGCACGGTCTGCTGGATCGCGTCGAGGAAGTCCTTCGAGGCGTCGTCGAACAGCAGGTGCGCCTCGTCGAAGAAGAAGACGAGCTTCGGCTTCTCGACGTCACCCACCTCGGGCAGGTCGTGGAAGAGGTCGGCCAGCAGCCACATGAGGAAGGTGGAGAACAGCTGCGGCCGGTCCTGGACGGCCGGCAGCTCGAGCACCGAGGCCAGCCCCCGGCCGTCGGCGGCCGAGCGGAGCAGCGCGCTCGTGTCGAACTCGGGCAGGCCGAAGAACGCGTCGGCGCCCTGGTCGGAGAAGGTGATCAGCTCACGGAGGATGACGCCCGCCGTCGCCGACGACAGCCCGCCGAGCTCCTTGAGGTCGGCCTTGCCCTCGTCCGAGGTGAGGTGCTGCACGACGGCGCGCAGGTCGGCGATCGTGTCGAGGTAGTAGCCCCGGGCATCCGCGTAGTGGAAGACGAGACCGAGGCTCGACTCCTGGGTCGCGTTCAGCCCCAGCACCTTCGAGAGCAGGGTCGGGCCGAAGGTCGACACCGCGGCCCGGACCGGGATGCCCTTGCCCTGGCCGCCGAGCGAGTAGAACTCGACCGGGTAGGCGGTGGGGGTCCACGTCATCCCGACGTCCTGCGTCCGGGCCGCCACCTTGTCGTTCGGCTGCCCCGGGCTCGCCATCCCGGACAGGTCGCCCTTGATGTCGGCGAGGAACACGGGCACGCCCTGGGCGAGGAGCTGCTCGGCCATCAGCTGGAGGGTCTTGGTCTTGCCGGTCCCCGTGGCGCCCGCGACGAGGCCGTGCCGGTTCATCGCGGACAGGGGGATGCGCACGACGGCGTCCGGGTGGGCCGTGCCGCCGTCGGAGACCGCGGCCCCGAACTCGAGCGCCGGCCCCTCGAAGGCGTACCCGGCGCGGATCTCGTCGACGATGCTGTCGGTGCTCTCGGTCACGGGCGCCAATCTACCGCCGGGGCGGGTTTCGCACCCCTGGGCGCGGGTGCTCTCCACCTAGAGTGTCCCCGTGATCTTCAAGGCCGTCGGCGACTCCCGCCCGTACCCCGACCACGGGTACTCGGGCCGGCAGTGGTCGACCGTGCCCCCGCGGCTGGTGCGCCTCGACGAGCTCGTGACGACCAAGCGCGAGCTCGACCTCCAGCAGCTCCTCGCCGAGGACTCGACCTTCTACGGCGACCTCTTCGCCCACGTCGTCGAGTGGGAGGGCACCCTCTACCTCGAGGACGGCCTGCACCGCGCGCTGCGGGCGGCCCTGCACCAGCGGCCCACCCTCCACGCCCGGGTCCTGACGCTCTGAGGAGGCCGCGGTGAGCGAGTACACGAGCGAGTCCCCCGCCTCCGTCGAGGCCCGCCGCCGGCGCCGGCGCTCCGTGGTGGTGATCGGGGTGGTGCTCCTCGCCCTGTTCTTCGCGTTCTGGTACGGCCTCTCGTACTACCGGGCGGACGAGAACGCCCGCGCCTCCAAGCCGCCCCCGCCGACCTGCCGCCCGTACGACGCGGCGGCGCGCACCCCGGAGCAGGTGACGGTCAACGTCTTCAACGCCACGACTCGGCCCGGGCTGGCCGGCAAGACGGCGGTCCAGCTGCGCCAGGACGGCTTCCTCATCGGCCTCGTCGCGAACGACCCCACCAAGCGGCGTCCGCCGAAGGTCGCCGAGGTGCGCTACGGGCCCACCGGCAAGCCGGACGCCCAGCTGCTGCTCAAGGTCCTGCCCAAGGGCTCCACCTCGACGATGGACACCCGCAAGGACGCCACCGTCGACGTGGCCCTCGGCGCCGGCTTCAAGGCGCTCGTGCCCTACGTCGTCGCGAGCGACCAGCTGCCGATGTGCCCGCAGCCCTCCTCGTCCTGACCCGTCGCGGTCAGGCGGCCTGCCCCTCGCGGGACCGGCGGCGGAGGTGGACGACGACCGCGCCGACGACGACCAGGCCGACGACGACGAGCGCCCCCGTGCCGAGCCACTGCTCGAGCCGCTGGTAGGACCGCCCCGCGACGTAGCCCCCGACGACGCACGTCAGCCCCCACGCGAGACCGCCGATCGCGTTCCACAGCAGGAACGTCGGGTACGGCAGCCGCGAGGAGCCGGCGAGAGCCGGCACCACCGCGCGCAGGAACGCGGTCCAGCGGGCGAGGAAGACCGACACGGCGCCGCGCCGGACGAGGAAGGACTGGGCGCCCTCGACCCGGGAGCGGGCGCGCCGGAGCATCCGCAGCTCGACGACGCGCGGTCCGAGGAGGCGGCCCACCTCGTAGCCGACGCTGTCACCGACGATCGCGGTCGCGACGACGACCACCGCGACCCAGGGCAGCGAGGTGTGGCCGAGCACGGCGGTCACGCCGCCGAGGATGGCCGCCGTCTCCCCGGGCACGACGAAGCCGACGAAGAGGGCGTCCTCGACGAAGACGAGCAGGCCGACGACCAGGTAGACCACCCAGGCCGGCTGTCCGAGGATCTGCTCGAGGAGGGCGCTCACGCCCGCCATTGTCCGGGTGCCCGCTGGACGTTCGCTGGATGCCGCGCCGCGGCGGGCGGGCGTCGAGGGGCGGGGGCGCCTGCTCCAGGTCTCGCGACATGCGGACGAGCGGAGCCGAGCATCCGCATGTCGCGGGACCTCGACGGTCGCGCCGCAGGACGACGGTCGCGCCGCCGGTCGAGGGTCGCGTCGCAGGTCGATGGTCCGTCGTCAGTCGGGAGCGGGGGCGGCGAGAGCCATCCGGACCGCGCCCTCGACGAGCCGGCGGGCGTCGACCCGGGCGTGCCGCGCGACGACGTGGAGGAACATCCCCTCGAAGAGCGCCGCGACGACCAGGGTGGCGAAGTCGGGGTCCGGGGCGCCGAGGGCGGCGAACGCGGGGGTGACGGCCTCGGCCATCCTCGCCCGGCCTCGGGCCAGCGCGGCGCCGAGCACCTCGTCGTGCCCCGCCTCGACGTAGAGCGCGAGACGGGCCGCAGTGACGACCCGCTGCGGACCGGTGAGCACCTCGAAGAGGGCGACGAGCGCCTCGACGAGCTCGGCCTCGTCGGACACCGCGAGCGCGGGACCGACGACCGGCAGCTCGCGGGCCACCATCTCCTCGACCACCCCCTCGACGAGCGCGGCACGGGTGCGGAAGTAGTTCGACGTCGAGCCCCGTGGCAGCCCGGCCCGCTCGTCGACCCTGGCGTGCGTCAGGGCTCGCACGCCCTGCGTGCCGAGGAGGTCGATCGCCGCCGCGAGCGCTCGGTCCCGCCGCGACACCTCCATCCCGGCACTATAGACGTAGTGACCAATCACTACGAACGTAGTACGGTCGGTCCGTGGTCGTCTTCGTGCTCGGCGCCTGGCTGGTCCAGGCGGGCGTGGGCGTGCTCCTCCTGAGCCGGTGGGTGCGCCACCGACCGCGCGGCGCCGACCCGGCCGCCCGCCGCGGGGGCAGCCGCGTCGTCCTCGGGCACCTCGCCCTCGCCGTCGGCGGCCTCCTCCTGTGGACTGGGTTCGCGGTCACCGGTGAGGCGCTCCTCGGATGGAGCGCCCTCGGCGCCCTGACCCTCGGGAACGTGCTCGGCGACACGATGCTCGTCCGCCGCTCCCGCCGGATGTCCGGGTCCGGCGGATCCGCGGCCAGCGACTACGCCCGCGCCGTGGGACGGGTCCTCGCCGGACGGTTCGACGCTCCCGTCACCGTGCACGCCCTCGGCGCCGGCGTCGTCTACTTCGGTGCCCTCGCCGCGTGCCTCGCGGCGTGACGACCCCCGCCTGACGAGACCCGCACCCGCGCACGTGCCCGCCGAGATCGCGCTCCAGGTCTCGCGACATGCGGATGACGCGACCCGGCCGTCCGCATGTTCCCGCGACCTGGAGGCGGGAGGTGGCGCGAGGTTGCCCCGCGATGCTGGCGCGGCCGCCCTGGACCCGGGCGCCGACAGCCGAGAACGCCCCCGGTCGCAAGCTCCCGGGGGCGTTCTCGGTTGGCGGTGGCGGTGGGATTTGAACCCACGGAGGGCTTGCACCCTCACACGCTTTCGAGGCGTGCTCCTTAGGCCGCTCGGACACGCCACCGCCGGAGAGGGTACCCGAGCGGCGCACCGGCCCCGAAATCGGGCGAGGGCTCAACCGCGGTGGTCCTCGAAGAACCGCCGGACCACCGCGCCGCACTCCTCCTCGAGCACCCCGCCGACCACCTCGACCCGGTGGGTGACCCGCCGGTCGCGCGGCACGTCCCACACCGAGCCGCACGCCCCGAGCTTCGGGTCCCAGGCGCCGAGCACGACCTGCGCGACCCGGGCGAGGACGAGCGCGCCGGCGCACATCGGGCAGGGCTCCATCGTCACGACGAGCCGGCAGCCCTCGAGCCGCCAGGTCCCGAGCGAGGCCGCGGCGGCCCGCAACGCGACGACCTCGGCGTGCCCCGTCGGGTCGCCGACCGCCTCCCGCACGTTCCAGCCCTCCCCGAGCACCTCCCCGGTGCGCGCGACGACGAGCGCGCCGACCGGGACGTCACCGGCCGCCGCGGCGCGCTCGGCGAGCCCCAGGGCTCGCTCCATGAGCACCAGGTCGGCAGGGTCGGCGGGCGGCGTCACGCGCTAAGTTTCACCCATGCGCGTGATCAACCCGGACCACCGGCTCATCGCCCACAAGCTGACCTACCTCCGGGACGAGCGGACCGACTCCCCCACCTTCCGCCGGCTCGCCGAGGAGCTGATGACCCTCCTCGCCTACGAGGCGACGCGAGAGGTGCGGGTCGAGCCGTTCGAGATCGTCACGCCCGTCGCGCCGACGACCGGCATCAAGCTGAGCAACCCCAAGCCGCTCATCGTCCCCATCCTCCGGGCCGGGCTCGGGATGCTGGAGGGCATGGTCCGGCTGCTGCCGAGCGCCGAGGTCGGCTTCCTCGGGATGCAGCGCGACGAGGAGACCCTCGAGGCCGTGACGTACGCCAACCGGCTGCCCGACGACCTCTCCGGGCGGCAGGTCTACGTCCTCGACCCGATGCTCGCGACCGGCGGCTCGATGGCCGACGCCATCCACTTCCTCACCGACCGCGGCGCCGACGACATCACGGCCGTCTGCCTGCTCGCCGCTCCCGAGGGCATCGCGCACCTGGAGGAGTCCGTCGCCGGGCTCACCGCGCCGGTCACCCTGGTCACGGGCGCCATCGACGAGAGGCTCAACGAGGTCGGCTACATCGTGCCGGGTCTCGGCGACGCGGGGGACCGCCTCTACGGCGTCGCGCAGTAGCCTCGGCGCCAGCCCCGACGACACGCCCGGCCCACCGCCTCATCCGTCACACGAGTCACATCTGGGACGATCGTCCGCGAGGCGTGCACCCGGCCCGCCCGCACGCAGGAGGACACGTCATGCCCCCGGTCAAGAAGATCGTGATGTGGCTCGTCGTCGTCTTCCTGCTCTACGCGATCCTCACCTCCCCCGACTCGGCCGCCAACATCTTCGGATCGGCCTGGGACGTCGTCGCCGGCGGCGTGAGCAACATCGGGCGGTTCTTCGACAGCCTGCTCAGAGGCTGAGCCGTGCCGCGGGTTCACGCCGTCACGGACGGGACCCCGGAGAGCGTCGAGCGCGACCTCGCGGCGATGCCGCGTCGCGTCCAGAACAGCCTGCTGCGGCAGCTCGCCGAGGGTGAGCGCATCGTCATCCGCACCCGCCAGCACCCGGCCGTCCTCGTCCGGCCCGCGGTGTGGCCGACGGCCGCCCTCGTCGCCTACGTCTGGTTCGACGTCGGGCTGCACGTCGCGGCGCCGCTGCTCCGGCTCGTCGGCATCGCCCTCCTCGTCGGCCTCGTGCGGCTCGCGTGGGCCGAGGCCGACCGCCGATTCCGCTGGATCGTCGTGACCAACAAGCGGATCCTCAAGCACGAGGGCGTCCTCGACACGAGCGTCCCGATGATGCGGCTGACGAAGGTGACGGACATGACCTTCCGGCGCACCCTGCTCGGCGAGCTGGCGGGCTTCGGGACGATCATCATCGAGAGCGCCGGCCAGCAGCAGGCCATCCGCGAGCTGACCTTCCTGCCCGAGCCCGAGGCCGTCAACGCGGCGCTCAACTCGGAGATCTTCGGCGAGAAGCCGCGCGAGAAGCGTGGCGCCCGTGGGCGCTCGTGGCCCAAGCTGCCGCGCCGCGGGCGCCGGCGCGACGACGGGCCGGACGAGGACCCGGGCGGCGGTCCCCCACGCGGGCGCGGGCCGGGTCCCTCGGACAACGACCCGACCGTCCCCGGCGGCGGCGTCGACGTCTCCCCGGCCGGTCATCCGACGATGCACCGCACCACGCAGGAGTCCTGGTACCGCAGCTCGAACCTCCCTCGCCCGAGCCGCCTCGGCGACACCGGCGAGATCCCGGTCGTCCGGGCCGACGACCCGTCCACCGACGGCCACGCCCGGGAGATCCCGCTCTACCCGCCCCGCGAGTGGGTCGAGGAACGTCCCTGAGCCACACCGCAGGAGGCCCGGCGCCCCGCCTCAGGGGCGCAGGACGGCCTCGGCCGCGCCACCTCCGGCGGCCGTCGGCACGCCCTCGACGTCGAGCACGGGGACGTCGAGCAGCGGCGCCTGCCGGTGCGGGTGGCGCTCTCCCACGGCTCGCCCACCGCCGGAGCCCTCGTCCTCGATCGGCAGCTCGAGCTCGAGCACGCCCTTCCCGAGCCGCCCGTCCTCGGGCAGCGCGACGGGGTAGACCCCGGAGAAGCACGCCGTGCACAGCCGCTCCCGCGGCTGGCCGGTGGCCTCGACCATCCCGTCCTCGGAGATGTAGCCGAGGGAGTCGGCCCCGATCGAGGTGCACACCTCCTCGACCCCGAGGCCGGTCGCGATGAGCTCGGCGCGGGTCGCGAAGTCGATGCCGTAGAAGCACGGCCAGCGCACCGGCGGCGACGAGATGCGCACGTGCACCTCGGCCGCGCCGGCCTCGCGCAGCATCCGCACGAGCGCCCGCTGGGTGTTGCCGCGGACGATCGAGTCGTCGACGACCACGAGGCGCTTGCCCTTGATGACGTCGCGAAGAGGGTTGAGCTTCAACCGGATACCCAGCTGTCGGATGGTCTGCGACGGAGCGATGAAGGTACGCCCGACGTACGAGTTCTTGACGAGGCCCTGCCCGTAGGGGATGCCCGACTCCTGCGCGTACCCGATGGCGGCCGGCGTGCCCGACTCCGGCGTCGGCATCACGAGGTCGGCCTCGACGGGGTGCTCGCGGGCCAGCGCGCGGCCCATCTCGACCCGTGCCTCGTGGACGACCCGGCCGCTGATCGTCGTGTCCGGGCGGGCGAGGTAGACGTACTCGAAGACGCAGCCCTTCGGCCGGGCCTCGGCGAACCGCTGCGAGCGCAGCCCGTCCTCGTCGACCGCGATGAGCTCGCCCGGCTCCACCTCGCGGACGAACGAGGCACCGACGATGTCGAGCGCCGCGGTCTCGGACGCGACGACCCACCCGCGCTCGAGGCGGCCGACGACGAGCGGGCGGATGCCCTGCGGGTCGCGGGCCGCGTAGAGCGTGTGCTCGTCCATGAAGACGAGGCAGAAGGCGCCGCGGAGCATCGGCAGCACCTCGAGGGCGGCGGCCTCGACGGTGCGGTCCGGGTCGGCGGTCAGCAGCGCGGTGACGAGCGCGGTGTCGGTCGTGTTGCCGCGGGCGAGCTCGCCGCGGTGGCCGTCGACCCGGTGCCCGGCCACGACGTCGCGCAGCTCGGCCGAGTTGATGAGGTTGCCGTTGTGGGCCAGCGCCACCGTGCCGCCGGCGTGCCCGTCGAGCGTCGGCTGGGCGTTCTCCCAGGTCGAGCCGCCGGTCGTCGAGTAGCGGCAGTGGCCCACCGCGAGGTGCCCGCGCAGCGACGCGAGCGAGCGCTCGTCGAAGACCTGCGACACGAGCCCCATGTCCTTGTAGACGAGCAGCCGGGTGCCGTCCGAGGTCGCGATGCCCGCCGACTCCTGGCCGCGGTGCTGCAGGGCGTAGAGCCCGTAGTACGTGAGCTTGGCGACCTCCTCGCCCGGCGCCCACACCCCGAAGACGCCGCACGCGTCCTGGGGACCCTTCTCGCCGGGAAGGAGGTCGTGGCTGAGGCGTCCGTCTCCGCGTGGCACGTGCTCCATCCTCTCACGCGCCGCGCGACCGGGGTCAGGAGCGGCGGGACGCCCGCTCGATCGCGAGCGCGAGCAGGGCGGCGAGGAGGGCGAAGAGGCAGGCCCCCAGCAGCCCGAGGTAGCCGACGGCCGTCGTCGGCGAGTACTGCATCTGGGCCAGGGGGCCCGAGGTGTCCTCGAGCCACCCGAAGTCGGCGACGGCGGCACCGACGACGAACCCGAGGACCGCTCCGGTGAGGATGAACGGGAGGAAGCGGGGACGGCGAGCAGGTGTCACGCTGCTTACGGTAGGCGACGGGGGCTCCCGCGCCGCACGCCGGACCCCGAGGATGGGGGGATGCCGTCCACCCCGGTGACCTCGAGACCATCCGCGAGCGCTCGCGGTTCCGAAGTCCTCCCATGAGCACCGCACCGCAGTCCGCAGCCGCCCGGCGCCCGCACGGCGCGTGGTACGCCCTCGGCGCCCTGCTCGGCGCGGCCGCGGGCGCCGGGCTCGGCCACCTCGTCGCGGGGCTCGTCTCACCCGAGGCCTCGCCGGTCCTCGCCGTGGGGTCGACCGTCATCGACGCGACCCCGACCCCGGTCAAGGAGTGGGCGGTCTCGACGTTCGGCGCGAACGACAAGCCGATCCTCATCGGCTCGGTCACCGTCGTCACCCTCCTCCTCGCCGCCGCCGCCGGCCTCCTCGCCCGCCCCCGTCGCACCCTCGGGCTGGCCGCGCTCGGCGTGCTGGCGATGCTCGCGGTCGCCGCGGCCGCGCTCCGGCCGACCGCGAGCCCCGTCGACCTCTTCCCCGGTCTCGTCACGGCCCTCGTCGGGGTGCTCGCCGCCGGGTGGTTCCTCGGGACCCTCGACCGCTGGGGCACCGCGGCCGCCGACCCCGCCGCGGGCGCCGGACCGGACCGCACGGCCCGTGGCGACGGCACGAGCGGGCGCCGCTCGGTCCTCCTCGGCGCGGCCGGCCTCGGGGTCGTCGCCGCTGCCGGTGGCGGCCTCGGCCAGGTGCTCGTGCGCCGCGCCACCGCGGTCACCGACGTCGCCCTGCCGGCCGCCGCCGACCCCCTGCCCGCCCTGCCCGCCGGCCTCGAGCAGACCGTCCGCGGCGTCTCGGCGTTCACGACGCCCAACGACTCCTTCTACCGGATCGACACCGCCCTCGTCGTGCCGCGGGTCAGCACGACCGGGTGGGAGCTGACCGTCGACGGGATGGTCGACTCACCCTTCTCGCTGACCTTCGACGAGCTCCTGAAGATGCCGATGATCGAGAAGGACGTCACCCTGACGTGCGTCTCCAACGAGGTCGGCGGCCCGTACATCAGCAGCGCCCGGTGGCTCGGGGTGCGGGTGCGCGACCTCCTCGAGCGGGCCGGCGTGCAGCAGGGGGCCGACCAGATCTTCAGTACCTCGACCGACGGGATGACCATCTCCACTCCCGTCCAGGCGCTCATGGACGACCGGGACGCGCTCGTCGCGGTCGGGATGAACGGCGAGCCCCTGCCTCCGGTCCACGGTTTCCCGGCCCGGCTCGTCACCCCCGGCCTCTACGGCTTCGTCGGCGCGACGAAGTGGCTCACCAGGCTCACCGCGTCGACCTACGCGAAGGACACCGCGTACTGGACCGAGCGCGAATGGGCGACGGACGCACCGATCTACACCGAGAGCCGGATCGACACCCCGCAGCCCCTCTCGACGCTGAAGACCGGCCGGGTGGTCATCGGCGGTGTCGCGTGGGCGCAGCAGCGCGGTATCGCGAAGGTCGAGGTGCGGGTCGACGGCGGGGGGTGGATGGAGGCCCGCCTCGGCCCCGACGCCGGCATCGACTACTGGCGCCAGTGGTTCCTCCCCTGGGACGCCCTGCCCGGCCGGCACACCCTCGAGGTGCGGGCCACGGACGAGACCGGCCAGGTGCAGACCGAGAAGCGACAGACGCCGTTCCCGATGGGCGCGACGGGCTGGCACTCCGTCATCGTCACCGTGGAGTGACGCCCCTCCCCCACCGCGCCTGACGAACGGCCGGCACCTCCGGGTGCCGGCCGTTCCCGCACGTCATGGCCCAGTGCGCGTACCGACGAAAAAAGTTGCCCGGCAACCCATCCGCTGATGGCAGAGCACCGAACCACCGGTGCACGCAGGACAACACCACCGCAAGGAGACATCCCCATGCGCACCACCCGTCTGACGGTCGCCGCCCTGGCGCTCGCCCTCCCCCTCTCCCTCGCCGCCTGCGGCTCCGACGACAGCGGCTCCGGCTCGGGCTCGAGTGACACGATGACGAGCTCGGCCCCCTCGGCCAGCCCGTCGGAGTCGATGACCGAGTCGATGGACAAGCCGTTCGGCTCCGCCTGCGCGTCGGTCCCGACGAGCGGCGCCGGATCGTTCGACGGCATGGCCAAGGACCCCGTGGCCACCGCCGCGAGCAACAACCCGGCGCTGAAGACCCTCGTCGCGGCCGTCGGCAAGGCCGGCCTCGGCGACACGCTCAACTCGGCCAAGGACATCACCGTCTTCGCGCCGACCGACGACGCGTTCGCCGCCCTGCCGAAGGCCACCCTCGACGCCGCGATGGCCGACCCGAAGGGCCTGCTCACCACGGTGCTGACCAACCACGTCGTCGAGGGCCGGCTCAGCCCGGACCAGCTGGCGGGCGAGCACAAGACGCTCTCCGGCAAGTCGATCAACGTCATGGGCTCCGGCGAGGACTTCACCGTGACCCCCGGTGACGCCAAGGTCGTCTGCGGGAACGTCCAGACCGCGAACGCGACCGTCTACATCATCGACAAGGTCCTCGTCCCCGCGAGCTGACGCCTGAGCGATGATGGACGACATGACCGCCGCCTCCCCGGGACAGCCCTCCGCCGTCCCCGGGGAGGCGGCTGCCACCGCGGCTGACCTCGCCGACCTGCTCCGGCGCTCGGCCCGGGGCGACGAGCCCGCGTTCGCCGCCCTCTACGACGCGACCTCGCGCCGCGTCTTCGGCCTCGTGCTGCGCATCGTGCGCGACCACGCGATGTCGGAGGAGGTCACCCAGGAGGTGTACCTCGACGTCTGGCGGACCAGCGCCCGCTTCGACCCCGCGAAGGGCAGCGCGCTCTCGTGGCTGATGACCATCGCGCACCGGACGGCCGTCGACCGGGTCCGCTCGAGCGAGGCGTCCCGACGCCGCGACGACGCCCACGCCGCCGCGACCCAGGTCGTCGACTTCGACCAGACGGCGGAGGCGGCCCAGACCTCGCTCGAGGGCCAGCGCGTGCGCCGGGCCCTCGCCACCCTCACCGAGGCGCAGCGCAGCGCCGTCGAGCTCGCCTACTTCGGTGGCTACACGCACACCGAGGTGGCGCGGCTCCTCGACCTGCCTCTCGGGACCGCGAAGACCAGGATCCGGGACGGCCTCATCCGTCTCCGGGACACGTTGGGAGTACCGGCATGAGCCCCGACCTGCACCACCTGAGCGGGGCGTACGCGGTCGACGCCCTCGACGGCGACGAGCGCACCGCGTTCGAGCAGCACCTCACGACCTGCGCCGCCTGCCGCGCGGAGGTCGGGGAGCTGACGGCCGCGGCGCACACCCTCGGCGCCCTCACCGAGGTCGACCCGCCGGAGTCGCTGCGCGCCTCGGTCCTCGCCGGCGTCGCCCGCGTCCGCCCGTTGCCGCCCCTCGTCGGCGCGTCCACGCCCGACGAGCCCGCCGTGGTCCCCACCGCCCCGCTCGCCGGGGAGGGCGCCGCGACGGCCCTCGGGGCCCGGGTGGTCCCGCTGTTCCGCCGGACGAGCACGTGGCTGGCCGCGGCGGCCGCCGCCGTCGTCCTCGCCGTCGGCGGGCTGGCCTGGAGCCCGTGGTCGGGCGACCAGCCGGCGCTCACCGCCGTGCAGCAGGTCGAGCAGGCCTCGGACGCCGCCACGGTGACGAGCCACAAGGGCGACACGACCGCGACGCTGGCCTACAGCCGGTCGCTCGACCGCTCGGCCATCACGGTGACCGGCCTGTCCCCGGCGCCGTCCGGCAAGGTCTACCAGCTCTGGTACATCACCGCCGACGGTGCCCGCTCCGCCGGGTTCATCAGTGCGGCCGACGACGGCACCGGTGAGGCCGTCCTCGGCGGCAGCCTGAGCGGCGCGCAGCAGGTCGGGGTCACCGTCGAGCCGGCCGGCGGCTCCGCCGCGCCGACGTCGGCGCCGATCATGGCGATGGCCCTCACCTGACCGGCCCCCGCCGGCCCCCACGACCGCCGCGTCCGGACGTGGCTCAGCCGCCGAGCGACCCCGCCACCTCCTCGAGGACGGCGGGGTCGCCCGCGTAGGGGCCCTCCGCCCGCGGCCAGTGGCAGACGACGTCGGTGAACCCGAGCTCGGCCGCGCGGCCGGCCATCTCGGCGTACAGGCCGGCCGACTCGAGCGAGAACCGGGGCGAGGAGTCGAGGGACAGGTAGCGGTCGAGGGGCCCCCGGCCGGTCGCGTCGACCGCGTCGTCGAGCCGCGCGACGAGCTCGGCGACGTGGGCGAACCACTCGTCGAGGGTGTCCCCGCGGCCCCCGTAGGTGATCCAGCCGTCGGCGTGCTCGGCGGCCAGCCGGATCGACCGCGGGCCGTTGGCGGCGACGAGCAGCGGCACCCGGTGGCGCACCGGCCCGGGCAGCGTGCGGGCGTCGCGCGTCGTGTACCAGGCGCCGTCGTGGTCGACGTGGTCCTCGCGCAGCAGCCGGTCGAGGAGCGGGACGAACTCGTGGAAGCGGTCGACCCGCTGGCGCAGCGCGAGCTCGGCCCCGAGGAGCCGGGCGTCGAGGTCGCCACCGGTGCCGACGCCACAGAGGAACCGGCCACCGGTGAGGTCGTCGAGGGTGATGACGTCGCGGGCGTAGGTGTAGGGGTGGTTCTGGTTCGGCGAGGAGACGAACGTGCCGAGCGCGATCCGCGAGGTGACACCCGCCGCCGCGGCGAGGGTGGGCACGGCGCTGAACCACGGGCTGTCCGGCAGACCACCCCAGACGAGGTGGTCGTAGGTCCACGCGTGGTCGAAACCGAGCTCCTCGACGGCCCGCCAGCGTGCGGCCGTCGACGCCCACGGCTCGTCGGTGAGCAGGACGACCCCGTGCCGCAGCCGGGCGCTCACGGGCCGACCTCGCGGGTCAGGGGCAGCAGCCCGGAGAGGTCGGCCCGGGTGCCGCTGACCCGCAGCGAGCCCGTGGCGAGGGCCTCCGCCCACGTGGTGGAGCCCCAGACGAGGGCGAGCCAGGTCTCGCCGTCGGACTCGACGACGTTCGGCGGGGTGCCGCGCGTGTGCCGGGGGCCCTCGACGCACTGCACGACGCCGTAGGGCGGGACCCGGACCTCGACGCTGTTGCCCGGGGCGCGCTCGGCGAGCTCCTCGAGGGTGAAGCGCACGGCGGCGGCCCGGGTGGCGCGGTCGGTGCCCTCGGGGTCGGCGTGCCAGTGGCGCAGGGCGTCCCGGCCCAGCCGGGGGTCGGTGCGACGTCGGGGTGGCATGCTCCGACGCTACCCGCGGGCGCCGACCGTAGCCTTCTCACGTGGGTGAGCTGGTGGTCGAGGTCGAGCGGTCGGTCGCGACCGTGCTCGTCGGCGGGCTCCCGCAGTCCGCGGTCGACCTCGACGACGACCGCGTCCTGCACTTCGAGTACGTCCAGCACCTCGCCCTCGCCGTCGACGCCCTGGCCCCCGCCGGGCCACTGCGGGTCACGCACGTCGGCGGGGGCGGGCTCACGCTCCCGCGCTGGGTGCACGCGACGCGGCCCGGCTCGCCCCAGATCGTCCTCGAGCCGGACGCCGCGCTGACCGAGACCGTCCGCCGCGAGCTGCCGCTGCCGCGCGGGCACCGCATCCGGGTCCGGCCGGTGGGCGGCGAGGAGGGGATGGCGGCTCTCGCGGACGACAGCGCCGACGTCGTCGTCCTCGACGCCTTCGTCGACGGCCGCGTGCCGGCGGGGCTCACCGGCGTCGAGTGGCTCGACGCGGCCCGGCGCGTGCTCGGGACCGGCGGGCTGTTCCTCGCGAACCTCACCGACGAGCCGGGGCTGCGCTGGGCCGCGCGGGTCGCGGCCGGCGCGCGGGAGTCGTTCGGGCACACCGCGTTCGTCGGCCTCCACGAGGTGCTCAAGGGCCGGCGGTTCGGCAACGTCGTCCTCGTCGTCTCGGCCGCGCCACTCGACCTCTACACCCTGCGCCGGGCAGCGGCCTCGGCCGCGCTGCCCACCGGGGTGATGCCGTGGAGCGACGTCGCCCGCCGGGTGCCCGGGGCACGGCCGATGCGCCTCGCCGACGGCACGACGACCCCGTCCCCCGTGCCACCCGACCCCCGCGGCTGGCGGGTGCGTTGAGCCGGGACGAGCACCGTCGCCGTCAGCGAGCGGGTCCGGTCACGGTCAGCCGCACCTCGCGGCCGAGGTAGCGGCCCATCGCCTCGGCCTCGGCGTCGAGGGCGCGGCGCTCGGCGGTGCTCAGCGGCCGGTGGGTGGCGACGTCGACCGCGACCGCCGCGCCGCGGGCGCTGCGGCGCGCCGTCCCGGCGATCTGCGAGTCGACGACGAGCAGCCCGATGCTCGGCTCGCGACCCACGGGGTGCTGACCCGCGACGTCGACGACCCGCCGTGAGTCCTGGTAGCCGCGGTACCACTCGTCGAGGAGGTGGATGAGGTGCACCCGGGGGGTCCGCGAGCGGCGGGGCGGCCCGTCGCCCGCGGCGTGCCAGAAGGTGCGCCCGTCGTGCTCGAACGACTCCAGGTGTTCGGCGGCGCCGGCCAGTCCGGCCCGCACGTCGCCGAGGGGAAGGGTCGCCCAGTACGCGAGGTCGCGCTCGGTCGCCGGGCCGTGGCCGACGACGTACCGGCGCGCCAGCTCGACGAGCGCCTCGTGCCGGTCCGCCATCGGGGACGTCGGGAGTCGTGGTGCCAGAGGGGAGTAGGTGTGGACCCCCGTTCCTCCGTCGGGCACCGGTCGCCCACTCCCGATCCGCAGGTCTAGCTCGAGGACGACGAGCAGCACCATGAGCTGCATGCCGCTCAGCTCGTGACCGGCCGCCCGGAGCGCTTCGGCCAGCTGCTCGCGCGTGCGGTCGGGGTCTCGGGTCACCGCGTCCTCGACGACGTCGCCGAGCCGCGCGACCCGTGCCGGGGACAGGCCGAGGTCGCGCTCGAGCTGCCGGCCGACCTGCTGGCGCACCCGGGGGCCGGTCAGCTCGAGGAGCCACCGGGCGTCGTCGCGGTGGGTCAGGTGCCACGTCGGACGCAGCACGTGGGTGCGGACGAGCTCGCCGGACCCGATGAGGCCGGCGAGCCTGGCCGGGGTGAGGCCCCGGGTGCGGGCGGCGAGGGCCCATCCGGTCTGGTCCAGGTTCTCGGCCTGGACGGCGAGGAGCGAGCGGACGGCCGCGGGCGCGTCCGGCGCGGAGGCGCCGTCGAGGAGCAGCGTCCGGAAGCGCCACCGGGCGATGCCGAGGTCGTCGACCACACCTCCCCCTCTCGTCGGCCCACGTACGCACGAACGCTTGCGGATGGACGGTACGGGAGACCTGTCCCCGCGGCCGCCGCGGCGCGCGGTGGCCGCACGACGCGGCCGGACCACCAGTGCGCGATGTGGCGAGGGCCATGCTGTGAGGCCGGTCTCCTCGAGGGTGCCGCACCGCCCGCCAGCAGGACGATGAGGTCGGCCACGGGCGGGCGCGCTCCCCGATCCCGACGGGCGCGGCGACCGGCCGGGGACCCGTCGAAAGCTGCGCCGTGATGAACGCGAAGGGACACATTCGGAGGACACGACCCCCCCGGCGGCCCCCCCTGCCGGGGGCAGGGGCGGCCCTCCTGCTCCT
>OEIU01000647.1_pt1 | contig 30148 bp, 32 predicted proteins | sample 1539221 | NCBI WGS metagenome assembly OEIU01 (sample SAMN03792071, study PRJEB22550) | activated sludge metagenome | feature: wastewater treatment plant; material: activated sludge; isolation source: Wastewater treatment plant of a petroleum refinery complex | place: Argentina: Zarate | collected...
CAACCTGATCGGCAACAACTCCATCACGATCATCACGCCGACCAGTGGCGATCAGATCGGTTCACCCGCCACGCCACTCGATCCGATGATCGGCCCCTTGCAGGCCAACGGCAGCAGCACCTCCAGCCATGCCCTGCTGCCCGGAAGCCCGGCGATCGACAAGGGAAAGTCGATCGAGCTTTCGATCGACCAACGCGGCCTCGCCCGGCCGGACGACTTGCCCTATGTAGCCAACGCAGCCGGGGGCGACGGCAGCGACATCGGCGCATTCGAATTTCAGTCCGATGTCATTTTTCGCGACGGATTCGAGCTCTGAACCAGTCGCTCTGAATGCGCTCGGATTCAAAGTTCAAGAGCTGATAGACCCCGGACCCGCGCAAGGCCATGCGGGTTCAAACCCCGCTCCGGGCACCACTCCAGGTTCGGATGCTTCCGCCAGTTCCCGGCGCGGCGGCTTGATTGTGTGCGGCACCATGAATTCGTCCAGGATGGACTTGCCGTGTAGGAGATTTCCTACACGCAGACGCAACGATTTCCCATATCCGGATCGAGGGCTGGCAGGCAGTCTGTCCTGGCTCGCCAGCCAGGCTCACGCGTCCCCAGGGAACGCCCGTAAAGCCGCTGAACGAGCACCCTCATTGCGGAGATTTGCCATGCCGAGCATTCGCCAAGTTACTACCGCCGCGCACGCTGCCGTGCGTTCACTCCATGCCGTGCGCGTCATCTGCAACGACCTGATGCCGCTGGATATGCCCATGACCGATGAGCAGCAGCGCCAGCGCGCAAAGCTGATCCATTCGACCCTGCTTGCGCGCAAGCGCATGCAGCTGCTCAGGGATCGCGCGGAAGCGCTGTCCGGCGCATTGGCGCGGTTCCGTGATCGACGCGAGCAGATTGCACGCCACGCTTGAACGTCGCGCCATTGACGACCTCGCGGAACGGGAGCACGCAAGGAATCGAACCGGGCGATCGCCCACGGCGGATCTGACGCGAAAGCGGGCACAGGAATCAGGTTCGTGATCTGAACCGGAGCGAACCGGAAGCAATCCTATTCCGTGTCCCACGGACTCGTTTATGTCAGGTTGCAGTTGCCTGATCCAGGCTTCGGCCCAGGTCCAATCCTTCGCGGAGAACTGCCATGACTAAGAGGCGTCCGGCATCCCTTGCTTCACGTGCTGCCACTAAACCACTGGATGGCGCGAGCGTCGTCGGCAAGGATGATCTGATTCCGCTGGATCGCCCCTTGAGCGCGGAGCAGCTCGAACAGCGGGCCCGGCTGGTCAACGCGATCCTGGTCACGCGCAAGCGTGTGCAGGCCTTGCGCGACCGCGCCGACAGGCTCAGCGGCGCGCTGGATGCATTCCACGACCGGCAGGGCGAGATCCGCCGACGGGCCTAGGCTCTCAATGCGCGACGCATCGCATCCCTCAAGGGTGCATGGTGAGGATGTACACGTTCAGGCTCGGGAATGACTGGGTCGTGGTACCGACGTTGCAGAATCGAAGTACGACCGCACCGGCCGAATCGACACGCGCCGGTTGCGCGATGAACCTCGAAGGCAGGACCGAACCAGCCTGCAGGCCAAAGAAGACGATGTCGCCGACAGCGGCGCCGCTGGCGCCGACCGAGACATCCGCGCAGGTGCCACCAGCCAGGCTTACGCTGCCCATGGTTCCGGCCACGTCGGCGCCTGAAATCTTCGCCCGCGTGATGCTGTTGTTGCCAATCTTGGCGCTGCTGACGGCAAGGTCCGCGATACGTGTGGTGGAGACGGCATTGGTGGCCAGTTCGCTGTTGCCGACCGCGCCCGATGCAATCGCCGTGCTGGTCACCGAAGCGGTCCCCAACTTGCTCGATGTGACCGCGCCGGAGCCGATCTTGCTGCTGGTCACGGCGCCGGTGGCGATCCCCGGATTGGGATAGCTGCCGCTCAAGTCGCCCCCGGCCGGTCCCCCGATAGAACCGCTGAGGGCGAATTGCGCGACTGGCGTTGAGGAAACCGCTTGCCGCGGCAGCAAGGCCAGGCCATTGACGCTGACCTGAAGCCAGAGCTGGTTTCCCGTGAACGCACCTGGAAACGCGAGCGAGACCGTAAACAGCCCATCGGTTACCGGAAATGCCGGCTCGTTGATCGTGGCGCCGATCTGGTTGCCCGCGACGCTGTCGTCGAACAGCGCGAAGGCGAGGTTGAAGTTCCCGTTGGCCGGCGTTCCACTCTGGGTCAGTCGACCCTGGTAAGTGAAATCGGGTAGTTGCTGCGCAGCATGGAGTGGCGGGACGCCCAGGCAGAACTGCAGGCCGGGCAGGGCGATCATCAGGGTACGCAGGCAAAAGAGGGTGAAGGTCTTCATCAAAGGCATTCCTCGAATCCGGTGTTGAACAAAGTGTCGCGGCTGCCTGAATCGAGCCCGCACCAATAACCGGCGCATAGCGAAAAGTTGCCTGCGGACGCACTTCCCGCCACGGCCTGGCCAAGTGTTCCGTCCAGTACAAGACAGCCGCCAGCCGAAGCGCTTCGACCGCCGCCGCCAGCGATCGCGTTGAGTTCCACGGTGATCTGGGCAGCTGCGGGGAAAGCCATCAGGGCGATCAAGGCCAAACCGGGCATCGTCCAGCTGCCGCGGAGCAGACGGAATCGGGCCAGTGGTATAGCCGACGAAGTGGGTGTCGCCATGCATGCCTCTCCGGGTCGCGTGTGGCCGGCAACCCCTCGTTCCCGGGCCACCGAGCGCGTTGCGCGGCTCGCCAGCTGGCGGCCGCTTTCCAGTCAGACACGGAAATGGGCGCGATCAGGGGCCACCAGGTTCATCGCCGGCAGAAACCGGCGCCAGGCATTCCCGGTATGCGCTGTTCAGCGTTCGGCGAAGGTCTTGAGGCGATCGAGTGCCTGGTCCCACTGGCGTGCGACGACGTCGATATATGCCCTCGCATCGTGGAGCGGCTGCGGGCTGATCGCAAACAGGCTTTCGCGGCCGTGTTTCTGCCGCGAGACGACGCCCGCCTGCTCCAGCACCAGAAGATGCTTGGTGATGGCCTGCCGGGTCAAAGGCAACCCTTCTGCCAGGCTCGAGATCGACCGCGGCGACGCCTCGCTCAGCATTTCGACCAGGGCCAGGCGTGTCGGGTCGCCGAGTGCGGCAAATGTGCGGACCTGGCTGCGGGGTGGTCCATCCTTGCGAGGAAGACCGCTACTCGACATGACGCTTGATGTTCTGCACCTGTGCTTCCCAGCCGCGGGTATTCATGCGCAGGGCTTCGGGCCGACGGCCGGCGGGAATCCGGTCGAATCCGGACTCGATGACGCGGAGCAGGGTGCCTGTCGTTGTCGCTTCAAGGTGGAACTCGACCAGGGTCGGTTCCTCGTGCGAATAGTCGCCCCTGGTTCGATCGCATAAGGATGCCAGGTGAACGAGAACAGACTGGCGGGTTCCATCTTGCAGACCACCGCGTGCCACTGGACATGCTCGTAGCCTGGAATGGTCATGTTGCCCGTCGATTCCTGGCCAAGCACGAAGGGTCCGTCGAGGCGGACGCGGAACCATTCGCCGAATTCCCTGAAATCGGTCAGGGCTTTCCAGACGCGCAAAGGCGGGGCCTTGATTTCAATCGCTTTTTCGATGCGGTCGTTCATGGGCAACCTCCTGGTTGCGCATGAGTATCCGGGCATCCGGCTTTAAATGCAACCAATTGGTTGCCTGCAGGATCCGCGTTGCCTCGGCAGTGCTCAGCGATAGTCGCGGTGGCAATCGTCGCAGGCATTGCTGACCCGGGTCAGCGCGTCGGTTCGCTGCGGGCATTCGGCCGTGGCCGCTGCATCGACCGCCTCGGCGAGCTTGCGCGTGTACAGGTCGAACACGCGGTCGGGCGATCCATTGTCGGGCATGGCGGTGTGGATATCGTTGGCGAGCAGGGCCAGTTTGGTCATGGCGTGGCCGTCATCGGTGCAGGCTTTCTGCTGGGCAGCCTTGCGCGCCGTTTCCAGCTCATGGTGCATGACGCCCATCAAGGCCTTCGGATAGGCATCGCGCCGGGCCAGGATATTGGCCGCCGTGGTGGCGCCAATGGCCCCGATCATGAGGCCGAGCAGCAGGCAAACGAGGTAGCGCATGGACGGGAATTCCTCTGTTTCGTACCCGAATGGTAACGAGATCGAGGCATGAGCGACTCGTGGCGCGGCGCCGCAGGGTGAGGATTGCGCCAGGCTTGTGGGGAAGAGCACCACCCTCATCCCCCCCAAGGGGACCTTCTCCCGCCAGCGGGAGAAGGAAGATGCGATGGCCTGCATGGGGGAATGCTTCTCCCGCTGGCGGGAGAGGCTGCCGGCAGGCTGGTGAGGGTGGTCGGGCGGAGCGGGATGCCCAGGCGCAAGAATTTGGGAGCACCGCCCTCATCCCCCTCCGGGGACTTCGCCCGCCAGCGGGAGAAGGTCAGTTCAAATCTGTGGCGCAACAGGAATGAACGAACGATTGAAGATCTGCTGGAGTGAATTCGAACTGTGCATGGGCCGAACCAATGATGCGCCGCGTCGCCGGCTCGCGGGCCGCGTGCTACCCTCCCGCGCCGCATGAACACCTCGCCTGTCCAATCTCCGCCGCCCGACGAACGCTTCCGTGGCCTCGACCGGCTCTACGGGGCCGGCAGCAGCGCGCGACTCGCGCGCAAGCATGTCTGCGTGGTCGGCATCGGCGGCGTGGGTTCATGGGTCGTCGAGGCACTGGCACGCAGCGCCATCGGCCAGTTGACCCTGATCGATGCGGATGACGTCTGCCTCAGCAATACCAATCGCCAGTTGCACGCCCTCGAAGGGCAGTACGGAAAGCCAAAGGTTGCGGTGATGGCGGATCGCGCGCGGGCCATCAATCCTGCGCTGGCCGTCGATCCCGTGGCCGAATTTCTGACCCCGTCGAACCTGGGCACGCTGCTTGATCGCGGCTACGACCTCGTCATCGACTGCTGCGATGCATTCCGGGTCAAGGTCGAGATGATCGCCTGGTGCCGGCGGCGCAAATTGCCGTTGATCGTCAGCGGCTCGGCCGGTGGCCGGATCGATCCGACACTGGTGCGCGTACGCGACCTCTCGCGCACCGAGCACGATGCCATGCTGGCGCTGATCCGCAAGAAGCTGCGCGAGGAGTTCCACTTTCCGCGCGGCCCCAAGCGCTACTTCGGCGTGCAGGCGGTGTACTCGCTCGAGAACGTGCGCTATCCGCAAGCCGATGGCAGCGTCTGCGGCCAGCGCCCGGAAGCGGGCGAGGGCGGACTCAAGCTCGATTGTGGTGGCGGCCTGGGCGCAGCCACGCATGTCACGGCGACTTTCGCGTTCGCCGCGGTGGCCACGGCCTTGCAGAAGCTGCTGCAGGTGAAGGACCCGGTCGAGGTCGAATCAGCGGGATGAGGCCCGATGCCGCCGGTGAGCGGCAGGCCGGCGTAGAGTCACCGGGTCCCGGCCTGCGCCGGGACGACGGCTGCAACGTCCGGCAGATTGAACAGGCGCCGCGCATTGCGGCTGGTCGTGGCGGCAACTTCTTGCTCGCTTTCTCCGCGCAAGGCGGCGACGGTTTCCAGGACGTCGACGAGGAACGCCGGTTCATTGCGTTCGCCCTGGTGGCCGCACAGCGGCTGGTCCGGCGAATCGGTCTCGAGGAGCAGGAATTCCTCGGGCATGCCCGCCACGATCTCGCGCAGGCGCCGCGCGCGCGGGTAGGTCACGGGTCCGCCGATCCCGAGCGAGAATCCCAGCTTCCAGAGTTGTTCGGCTTGCCGGGCGCTGCCGGAAAAGCTGTGCACGACGCCGCGAAGGCGGCCAATCCGCCGGAACGCTGCCGTCACCTCGTCGAATGCGCGGCGGGCATGGACAATGACCGGCAGGTCGCGCTCGCGGGCCAGTTCGAGCTGGCGCATGAAATAGAAGTACTGATCTTCGCGATCGAGGCCTTCGACGAAGAAATCCAGGCCGCATTCGCCGACAGCCACTGGCTTTGCTTCTTCGACAATGGCTGCCAGTGCTTCGAGATCGCGCGCCTTGTGGTCCTGCAGGAACATCGGATGGAGTCCATAGGCCGGATGCAGGCCGGCATGGGTCGAGCAGAGCTCGCGCAGCGCGGACCAGCCCGATCGCCTGATCGCGGGCACGACCTGCTGATTTACGCCGGCGGCTTGCGCCCGCTTGAGGACTTCGGCGCGATCGCTGTCGAACTCTGCAACGTCGAGATGCGAGTGGCTGTCGATCAGCTCCGTCATGGCCGCGTGCTGAGGATGCCCACTAGCGCGCGCCGAGCCATGCCGCCAGGCCCAGGAACATGGCCAGGCTGACGATGTCGGTAGCCTTGGTCAGGAAAATGCTCGAGGCCGTGGCGGGATCCGCACCAAGCTGCTTGAGTACCTGGGGAACCCCGGCGCCGACGACGCCGGCGACGCTGCAACTGCCGGCCATCGCCAGCCAGGTGATCAGGGCCAGCAGCGGCGCATCCGCATTGCCCTGGTGCCACGCCAGCAGGAACATCGCGAGGCCGCCAAAGACGCCGGTGAGCGAGCCGTTGAGCATGCCGAGCCAGGCTTCCTTGCCGATCAGGCGCCAGCCCTGGCCGGGCTTGAGGTCGCCGAAGGTCATGCCGCGCAAGGTGACGGCAAGCGCCTGGCAGCCGGTGTTGTTGCATTGGTCGGACAGCACCGGCAGGAACACGGCGAGCAGGACGATCTGGTTGATGGTGCCCTGGAAGGCACTGACTACGGCGGCCGTGGCGAACGTGGCTAGCAGGTTGAGCTGCAGCCAGGGGTTGCGGAAGCGCAGGCTGCGGCCCCAGGAGGTGCTCAGCCGTTCCTCCTTTTCGACACCGACCATCGAGCCCGCCTGCGCGCTGATCTCGAACGCCTGTTCCTCGAACAGCACCGATCCGCGCACCACGCCGATCAGGCGGCCGTCGGCGTCGCAGACCGGGTAGACCGGGTAGTGGCGGCGCACGACTTCGCGCATGGCGACGACCACATCGGTCTCCGGCAGCAGCGAAAACGGATGCGAGACCATGATTTCCTCGAGATGCTGCTCGGGGCGAGCGAAGACCATCTCGCGAAAGGTGACCACGCCGACGAGGTGATGGGCGGCATCGACGACGAATACGTAGGTGACCAGGGTCCGCGAGGCGACTGGCCGCAGGTCGTTGAGGACCTGTTGCACCTGTGCATCGGCGGGGAATGCGCCCGGCGCCTGTTCCATCAGCCGGCCAACGGAACCCTCCGGCCAGTTCCGGCTGGCCAGCCACTGCTCGCCGGTTCCCTGTCCGGCGGCGAACGCGATCCGGCTGCGCCGCTCCGGGCCGAAACGGTCGAGCACGGCGAGTCCGCGTCCGGGTCCCATGGCGTGCAGATGGGCGGCGATCGAGACGTCCGGTTGCGATGCCAGCCGGCGCGCAGCGGCTTCGGCGTCCATGTTGCGCAATTCGTCGAGCAGCGTGGCTTGGTCGTGCATGGCGAGTCATTCCAGCGGGGAAATGATGCTAACCGATGCGCAATGGCGAAGGTAGGAAGCGCAATGGTTTGCGCACGGTTTTCCGGTCCGCGCGGCGGCGGCCGAAGTGAATCGTTCATGTACCGGGCGTTTGGTTCCGTCCGGGTTCATCCGCAAGTCCACACTCTGGTCCCAGCCGCCCGGTGCGTCCGGGCGGGACCGAAAGTAACCAGGAGTGCAAGACATGTTGAATCGAATTCTGCTGGCGGGGATCACGACCCTGCTTTTCGCAGCCTGCGCACCGATGCAGTCCGTCCAGGCTCGAGGCGACTACTACGAGCGTGGCTGCGACAACTGCGGCCGCGTGGTTCGCATCGAATCGATCGGCCAGCGCGACCGGCATGTCGGCGGCGGCACCGTTCTCGGTGCGATCGTCGGCGGTGCCCTCGGCAACCAGGTCGGCAAGGGCGACGGGCGCAAGGCCGCGACGATCGCCGGCGCGGTAGCGGGTGGCGCGATCGGCCACAACATCGAAAAGGACCAGCGCGGTTCGAGAACCTACTACCGGATTCTGGTGCGCATGGATCATGGCCGGACTTCGTGGTACGAGCAGCCGGACAGCTATCGCCTGCGCCGCGGCGACCGTGTCTACATCGACAACGGATATGTAGTGCCGGCGCGTTGACCGAAGCGCGCGGATCCCGCCCTCAGGCGGATCGTTGAGAAAGAAAAAAGCCGGCGGGAAATCCGCCGGCTTTTTCTTGTCCGGAGCGCCGCCGCGCGATCAATTGACGCGATAGAAACTGTGCGCGCCGATTACGGCAAGTGGCTGTCCCTTCATCCAGGTGGGGGAGGCATGTTCCTCCGCCACGAAATGGTCGGCATCCGGCACGACGAATTTGCGCTTGGCCAGGGGCAGGTCCCACATCTGCAGCGCGTGATCGGCAACCAGCCATGCCGTCTTCCACGCATCAGGATTGCGCAACATGTAATTCTTGTTCGTGGTGGAAATCGCGAACTGCAAACGCGCGTTCACCACGTCGCACACGCTGTTGCCCCAGCGTCCATCCTCGCGTCGCCGCATGGCGACTTCCGCGACCGCTGCCTGGCCCAATTGGGTTTCACTGCGCGCTTCCAAATAAACCATTGCCGCAAGACAGGTGCGATCGGCGTCGTGTGGCGGCAATACGGTAGCCAGCCAGAGTAACCATGCCAATTTCATCGTCCAAGTTCTCCATGATGACAGCCGGACGATTTCATCCATTGTCGCGGCCCCGTTCGGGACGCTGCGGAAATGGACGGCCTCGACTCGGCCTCAAGATGCCTGGCATGGAATCCTGCCGGACACCGCGATGCGCACGCGGACATGTTTGCGAATGATGGAACCTCGCCGCCGCATTGCACTTTTTCGGGTTTGACTGGCGCGCGACTGCGCTGCGCCTGGCCGATAGGGTTCTTTCGTCTGCCTGTCCCGGCGGTCGATACGAACCCGTGTCTCGTAATCCTCTCAATGATGATGGAACAAGTTCAAAATCATCAATGCTTGAAAGATTCTGGTGGGCGCGTACACCACCATTCATACGACTCGGCGCGGAGAGTACTTGCTCCTGATGGAGTTGTCACTCAAAAAGGAGCAGAAACATGAATGTCCCATTCAGGTAAATAAATCATGTTTGTCGGCGATTTGTCGCCGCAACTGAATGACACGATGAATAAAAACGTATTGATATACATGTAAAGTAAAAGCATTAGGACAAATGTGCCGAAAAACAACAGTCGGATCACTTGTATCCGTAGAATCCGCTAAGCATCTGCTGGTCGCCCGCATAGTCCTTTGGCGAGGCCGGCACAAGCCTGGAGATGCCCAGTTCGAGCAGCACCTCGCCGAGTTCGGGAGCGCCCTCGACATTGAGCAACGCCTCCCGGACCTTGTTGCGGACGTCCTCCGGGACGCTCGGTGAAGCAAGGATGGCGGTACCGGCGAAGGAGCGGGATGTCTTGATCGTGACCAGGTTCGGATAGCCGTCGGCGCCGGCAATCCAGCTCGGGATGATCGCCGCATCCGCATCGCCGCCGAATACGATCTGCACGGTGTCGCGCCAGGATGTGGCGGTCGAGAGGATCCTGGGTTGCTGCACCGGATCGGGGAAAAACTGCATGAGCAAGGCGTAGCCGAGGCTCGGGGCCGGCATGGTCGCGATGCTCGAGCCGAGCAGGGCATTGGTGTCCTTGCCCTCGAAATCCGTGTTGGCCAGCAGGGTGTAGGTGGTCGTCTCCGCCTTGCGGACCAGCGGAATGAACTGCGAATGCTGGATGCGATAGTCCGCGAAATGCGCTTCGTCGTAGGAGAAATCGGTGATATCCGGCTTGAGGATGTCGCGCCAGTAGGCCGAGTAGTTGGGTGGCGCGACGAGGACAAAAGTCTCGCCGGTTGCCTTGCTCAGGTAGTCCAGCAGTGGCTTGTAGATTTCGCGTGCTGCGTCCGGCGTATAGGTCGGTTCGGGCGTGAAGCGATACTCCGCGCCCAGCGCCGGCAGCGCGGCAAGTGCCAACGCCATGCACAGGGCCATGCTGGCGCGACGCGGGATTGTCCTATTGGTGTTCATGTTGCTCATGTGCCCGATTCCCCCTGTTGGTCGATGCAATACCGTACTTCGCTTGCAATGTTCATACCATTCACATCCAGTTGAATGGCATCACTGCATGCCTTGTTTCACCTCGACACGCGCCATGGATTCCAGTCGAAGTGGATCGCCGGGCTGGCTGTCAGCGGGCAACACGGCGAGCGCGAGGCAATGATGCGCGTCAGCGGGCGCCGCATGCAGGACGGTGCCAACCGGCGCTTCGCTCTGGCGCGACACGATGCGGGTGCCGGGCGCCGGTGCTTCGTGGCCTTCGATGCCAATCTTGAAGCAGCCGCGCTTGTTGCCGCCCCGATAGTGCAACCGGGCGACGACCTCCTGTCCGGGATAGCAACCCTTGCCGAGGCTGACTGCGCCGAGGCGGTCCAGTCCGAGAGCCTGCGGGGTGAATTCGCCTGCGGTTGCGGACGCGATCCACGGCAGTCCTGCGTCGATGTCGGCGATCTGCCATCGCTGTTTTCGCGCCGGATCGGCGGTGCAGTCCGCGCGGCCCGGCGCCAGCACGGCGACGCGCCTGGCAATTCCGGGGAGTTCGAAGGCCCAACCATTGCCGCACGCGGCAAGTTTGCCCGGTGCGACCACCACTTCCTCCGCCTCGGCCTCGAACAAATCGAGATCCTCGATGACCCGTATCGCAACCTTGGCCCGAAAAACGAAGCGGGCGAGCTCGCCGGCCATGCCTGCGGCAAAACCGCGCGGCAGCCAGGCGATGAACTGCCCGGGCCGCGCATGCAGCAGCGCAAACAGATAGCGCACGCGTCCCTGGGCGTCGAGCCAGGCGCTCCACTGCCAGTTGCCCTGGTCCAGCGCCGAGACGTTGCTGGAAAACTGCGATTGCGCAAAGGCCGGGGCGTCAGCTCCGGATAGTTCGACGATCTCGGCGTGGTCGAGCGGGTTGGGCACGGCAGTCGCGGGTTCCATGCAGGGGCTGCCAAGCACGATGCAGTGTTCAGCCTCTCGGCGCAAGTCAACGCGGCGGTTGTCAGAAACGGCTGCGGGCATTAAGATTTTGTGGCTGAAAAGCATCATGTCGAAGCCCAAACCAGATCCCGAAGCCATCACCGCACCGCCCGATCAGACCGGGCCGGCTGAAGTGCCGTGCGCAAAGGAAGTCCCCAGGGAAATCGGCGGGCGCGACGGTCCCGATCCCACCCGCTTCGGCGACTGGGAAAAGAACGGTCGCTGCATCGATTTCTAGGATGGTCTGCTCGGGTCCAGGCCTTCGGGTCGCCAGATAAAAGCAAAAGGTCAGCCTCATGTCCTCTACTGCTCGACCGCTTTCTCCGCATCTTCAGGTATACCGCTGGCAGATCCAGATGGTTACCTCGATCCTGCATCGCGCCACCGGCATCATTCTCGCCATCGGCAGCCTGCTGATCGCCGCCGCGCTCGTTTCGCTGGCCAGCGGCCCTGAAGCCTGGGCTTGCGCGGTCGGGCTGGCCGCAACCTGGTACGGCCTGCTGGTCCTGATCGGCTGGACCTGGGCGCTGGCCTTTCACTGGCTCAACGGCATCCGCCACCTGCTGCAGGACGCCGGCTGGGGTTACGCCATCGAGCGTTTCGTCAGCAATTCCTGGATCTCGGTCATTGGCAGTTTCGCCCTCACTGCGGTCGTGTGGGGCCTCGTTTTCTACCGCGGGGGCATCGCATGAGCCATTTCGACAAGTTCCGTCATCCGATCAAGAACGCCCGCGGCCTCGGTTCGGCCAAGGACGGGGTGCATCATTTCGTCGTCCAGCGCATCACTGCCATCGCCCTGCTGTTCCTGTCGGTGTACCTGATTGCCCTGCTGGTCGGCATGATCGGCGCCGACTATCCGGCGGCGCGTGCCACCGTGGCCCAGCCGTTCAACGCCATCCTGCTCATTGCATTTCTCGTTGCCACGTTCTGGCATGGGCAGCTCGGATTGCAGGTGGTCATCGAAGACTACGTGCATACCCCCTGGCTGGCGCTGACCTCCCAGCTGGTCGTCAAGTTCGTCTGTGTCCTCGCTGCGCTGGCGAGCGTTCTCGCCGTCGTCCGTATCGCATTGGGGGCCTGAAGCATGTCTGCCTACAAGATCCAGGAACACGAGTACGACATGGTCGTCGTCGGCGCCGGTGGCTCGGGCCTGCGCGCCACCTTCGGGCTCGCCGCCAAAGGGCTGAAGACGGTCTGCATCACCAAGGTCTTCCCGACGCGCTCGCACACGGTGGCCGCGCAGGGCGGCATCTCCGCGGCGCTCGGCAACATGGGCGACGACGACTGGCGCTATCACTTCTTCGACACGATCAAGGGATCCGACTGGCTCGGCGACCAGGACGCGATCGAGTACATGTGCAAGGAGGCGCCGGCGGCGATCATCGAGCTCGAGCATTACGGCGTGCCGTTCTCGCGCACCGAGGACGGCAAGATCTACCAGCGGCCGTTCGGCGGCATGACCACCAGGTACGGCGAAGGCCCGGCTGCCCAGCGTACCTGTGCCGCGGCCGATCGCACCGGCCACGCGATGCTGCATACCCTGTATCAGCAATCGCTCGCGCACGACGCGCGCTTCATGATCGAATATTTCGCGCTCGACCTGATCTGGGACGAGGAAGGTGCCTGCCGCGGCGTGCTCGCGCTCGACATGGCCGAAGGCACCCTGCACCTGTTCCGTGGGCAGGGTGTGGTGCTGGCGACCGGTGGCTACGGGCGTGCCTATTTCAGCGCAACCTCGGCGCACACCTGCACCGGCGACGGCGGCGGGCTCGTGCTGCGCTCCGGGCTGGCCCTGCAGGACATGGAATTCGTCCAGTTCCATCCGACCGGAATCTACGGTGCCGGCTGCCTGATCACCGAGGGCGTCCGCGGCGAAGGCGGCATCCTGCGCAATTCCAGCGGCGAGCGCTTCATGGAGCGCTATGCGCCGAGCTCCAAGGACCTGGCCTCGCGTGACGTGGTCAGTCGTTCGATGACGATCGAGATCCGCGAAGGCAGGGGTGTCGGCCCGGAGAAGGACCACATCCTGCTCGACCTGACCCATCTCGGACCCGAGGTCATCCACGAAAAGCTGCCCGGCATCGCCGAGAGCGCACGCATCTTCGCCAATGTCGACGTGACCAAACAGCCGATCCCGGTGCTGCCGACCGTGCACTACAACATGGGCGGCATTCCGACCAACCATCACGGCGAAGTCGTGCAACGGGTCGGCGAGAACCCGGACCATGTCGTGCCGGGTCTCTACGCGATCGGCGAGGCGGCCTGCGTCTCGGTGCACGGCGCCAACCGGCTCGGTTCGAATTCGCTGCTCGATCTCGTCGTATTCGGCCGCGCCGTTGCCAACCGCTGCGCCGAGACGATCAAGCCGGGCGCCGCGCACAAGGTCCTGCCGGCCTCGGCCTGCGACAAGGCGCTGGCCACTCTCGACAGGCTGCGCAATGCCAAGGGCAGTTCGCCGACCGCCGAAATCCGCCTCAACATGCAGCGCACCATGCAGAACGACGCCGCCGTATTCCGCACGGAGAAGACGCTCAAGGAAGGTTGCGACAAGATGGCGAAGATCTTCTCGAGTTTCGAGGACGTCAAGGTCAGCGACCGCTCCCTGGTGTGGAATTCGGACCTGATCGAAACCTACGAGCTGCAAAACCTGCTCTACAACGCCGTGGCCACGATCAATTCGGCGGAACAGCGCAAGGAAAGCCGTGGTGCGCATGCGCGTGAGGACTATCCGGATCGCGACGACGTCAACTGGCAGAAGCACACGCTGGTCAAGGTCGACGAGAAGGGTGCCTCCCGATTCGACTTCCGGCCGGTGCATATGTACACGCTGAGCGACGATGTCGAAGTGGTGCCGCCGAAGAAGCGGGTGTACTGAGGGGCGGGAATAGGGAATCGACGGATGCCGGTTCCGCTGTAGGAGCGTCTTCAGGCGCGATGCTTTAATTGCAGGGCACAGGGACCAGCATTTCCCCACGCCCAGGTTGTCGCGGATCACAACGGGGTTCGCCCGGAGAATTCAAGTCATGGCTGAGTTTGCACTTCCGAAAAATTCGAAGATCCAGCAGGGCAAGCGCTTCCCGGCCAAGCCCGGCGCGAAGCAGGTGCGCGAATTCCGCGTTTATCGCTGGAACCCGGAAGACGGCGCCAACCCCCGGATCGACACCTATGAGGTCGATCTGGCCACCTGCGGGCCGATGGTTCTCGACGCGCTGATCAAGATCAAGAACGAGATCGACCCGACCCTGACCTTCCGCCGCTCATGCCGCGAGGGCATCTGCGGCTCGTGCGCGATGAACATCGACGGCACCAACACGCTGGCCTGCACCAAGGCCATCGAGGATTGCTCTAAAGGCGACGTGCCGATCTATCCGCTGCCGCACATGTCGGTGGTCAAGGACCTGGTCCCGGACATGACGCATTTCTATGCGCAGTACGCCTCGATCAAGCCGTGGCTGCGCACGCAGAGCGCGCCGCCACCCAAGGAGCGCCTGCAATCCAAGCAGGATCGGGCAAGGCTCGACGGCCTTTACGAGTGCATCCTCTGCGCGTGCTGCTCGACCAGCTGCCCGAGCTACTGGTGGAATGGCGATCGCTATCTCGGCCCGGCGATCCTGTTGCAGGCCTATCGCTGGATCGTCGACAGCCGCGACGAGGACACCGGAACCCGCCTCGACGAACTCGAGGATCCGTACCGCCTGTATCGCTGCCATACGATCATGAACTGCACGCGCACCTGTCCGAAGGGCCTGAACCCGGCCAAGGCCATTGCCGAGATCAAGAAGCTGATGGTCGAACGGCGCGCCTGAGCGCGTCGGACCCGCGGATGGACGACGCAATCAAGCGTTTGCGCTGGCGCTGCCGGCGTGGAACGCGTGAACTCGACCAACTGGTCGGTTGGTGGCTTGAAGAGCGCTACCTGCAGGCAAGCGATGAACTGCGCCGGGGTTTTGCCGGCCTGCTCGAACAGCAGGACCCCGACCTGTGGGACTGGATCATGGGCCGCGGCGAACCGGCGGATCCGCAACAGGCCCAGGTGATCGATGAAATCCGCGCCCGCCATCGCGTTTGACTATCGACCGAGCCGCAGTGTCGGCCTTGCGATCGGCGGCATGACCGTGCTGTCACTGCTGGCGATATCACACAGTGGCATCAGCATGCGGTGGGGCTGGATCTTGGCCGTGGCCGCTCTGTCGACGGGCTTGCAGGCCCTGTACCGGCATTTCCACCCGGGCATGGTGCGCATTGCGCGAACCGGGGCCGGCTGGATGCTGGTCGACCGACGTGGCCTGGAATACCCGGTCGACCTGATCCGGCACATCCGACGCGGGCTCCTGCTGGTGCTGCATTTCAGGCACGAGTCGGGGCATCGCCGCTCGTTCGTGCTGATGCCGGACAATGTGGATGCGGATCTGCGCCGGCGGCTGCTGCTGGCGCTGGCGACCGAGCCGAAGCCGGACGCAGTCGGCGCGGGCCCGGCGTAAAGGCAGGAATGGCGCCTCGCCGACCGGTCCCGGACTTGCCGCCCGACCATCCATTGCGGCACTCTTCCGCTTCTGCGCTGTCCTCTACGGGACGCTACAGCTGCTGCGGCGCCTACCAGGGATAGCAATCCGGCATGTTCCGACCGCTCGAATTCTTCATCGGCCTGCGCTACACGCGTGCCAAGCGCCGCAACCACTTCATTTCGTTCATTTCGCTGGTGTCGATCCTCGGCATTGCGGTAGGCGTGACGGCATTGATCACCGTCATCTCGGTGATGAACGGGTTCGATCACGAGCTGAAGAGCCGCATCCTCGGCATGGTCGCGCACGCGACGGTCGAGGGCGTGGACGAAAGCGTCCGAGCCTGGCCCGAGGCGATCAGGCGCGTGGAAGGCAATCCGCACGTGTTGGGCGCGGCGCCGTACGTCGAGCGCGAAGCCATGCTGCAGGGCGAACGCGTCTCCGGCGCCGTCGTACGCGGCGTGTTGCCGGAATACGAGCCGAGGGTTTCCGAAATCGACCGCAAGATGGTCGAGGGCAAGCTCGATGACCTGACGCCGGGCGGTTTCAAAATCGTGCTGGGCCGCGAACTGGCGATGAAACTGGGCGTCACCGCCGGCGATTTCGTCACTGTCATCACGCCCGAGGTCAGTACCTCGCCGGTCGGCGTGCAACCGCGATTCAAACGCTTCAAGGTCAGCGGAATCTTCGAGATCGGCATGCAGGAGTACGACGGCGCACTCGCCGTCATGCACATGCAGGATGCGGAAACGCTCTACCGGCTGGACGGGCCGACCGGCATCCGCCTGCGCCTGGATGACATGTTCCTCGCCTATGCCGTGGCGCGCGACCTGTCCGGCCAGCTCGGCCAGTCCTACATGGTCTCCGACTGGATGCAGGGGCACAGCAATTTCTTCAAGGCGATCGCCATGGAGAAGAAGGTCATGTTCCTGATCCTTTCGCTGATCGTCGCGGTGGCTGCGTTCAATCTCGTTTCGACCCTGGTCATGCTGGTCACCGACAAGCAGGCCGACATCGCGATCCTGCGCACGCTGGGCCAGAGCCCGCGCAGCATCATGGGCGTGTTCATGGTGCAGGGCGTGCTGGTCGGTACGCTCGGCATCTTCCTCGGCGTCGGATTCGGCGTCCTGCTCGCGCTGAACCTGTCGGAGCTGGTGCGCTGGATCGAACAGACGTTCGGCGTGGCCTTCCTCTCCGCCGACGTCTACTACATCAGCGAGCTGCCCTCCGACCTGCAGTGGGCCGATGTCGGCTGGATCACGATCACCGCCTTCGTGTTCTGCATCTTTGCCACCCTCTATCCGGCCTGGCGGGCGGCGCGTATCGATCCGGCGGCGGCGCTGCGCTATGAGTGATCCCGCCATGGACAAACCATCCACCACGCAGGCAGAGATCGTGCTGCGCGCCGACAAGGTCGCCAAGATCTACAAGGAGGGCGACCTGCGCACCGATGTGCTGCACGAGGTCAGCTTCCACGTGCGCCGCGGCGAAACAGTGTCGATCGTCGGTGCCTCGGGTACCGGCAAGAGCACCCTGTTGCACATCCTCGGTGGACTCGATACGGCGACGAAGGGTGAGGTCGAGGTCGAAGGGCAGACCATGTCGCGGCTGTCCGATCGCGCGCGCGGTGAACTGCGCAACCGCTCGCTGGGTTTCATCTACCAGTTCCATCACCTGCTGCCGGAATTCACCGCGCTGGAAAACGTGTGCATGCCGCTGCTGATCCGCGGCGCGCCGATTGCCGAGGCGCGGCAGAGGGCAAGCGCGCTGCTCGAGCGTGTCGGCCTTGCCGCGCGACTCGGGCACAAACCCGGTGAACTCAGTGGCGGAGAACGCCAGCGTGCCGCTGTGGCCCGCGCACTGGTGACGCGGCCGGCCTGCGTACTCGGCGACGAACCCACCGGCAACCTCGACGAAGACAACGCGGCCCAGGTCTATGAGCTGATGCTCGAACTCAATCGCGAGATCGGCACGGCGCTGGTCCTGGTCACCCATGACCGTGGCCTGGCCGCGCGCATGGACCGGACCCTGGAACTACGTGGCGGCAGCCTGCACGAGCTGGAGAGGCCTGTGCGGGGCTAGAATCGGCTCTCCGGCGCCGGTACGATTGCCGGCGGGACAGGTCGGCACCATCCAGGATGGATTGTTGCGATGGAACAGGGAGAGGTCCGGCTGACGGCGTTGCGGAAAATCCGCGGCGCATTCTGCATCCCGCAACTGACGCCCATCCGCGCCGTCGCCCTGCTGGCCGGCGTGGTCGCGGTGCAGGGCCTGGCCGTATTGCCGGAGGCGGGGTGGGCGTGGGCGATCCTGCCGGTTTCGCTGTCGTTGCTGCTGGTCAGGGCGACCTCCCGTGCCCCGGTCTGGTTCGTGCTCGGATTCGCCTGGTGCGTGCTGCGCGCACATGCCGTGCTCGAGGCACGCCTGCCCGATGCGCTGCACGGCCGCGACTTCGACGTGGTCGGCACGATCCGGGATATCCCGCAGGCAGGCAAGGACAGCACGCGTTTCGAATTCGACATTGCCTCCGCCACGCTGGCAGGCAAGGCCACCGCGCTGCGCGGTCGCGTTCGCCTGAACTGGTACAAGACCGCGCCATCGCTCGAACCCTGCTCGCAATGGGCGCTGCGCCTGCGCCTGCGGCCCCCGCGCGGCTTCGTCAATCCCGGCGGCTACGACAGTGAGCGCGGCGCGGCACAGCGCGGCGTGGTCGCAGTGGGCTACGTGCGCGACGCCAGCGCCAACCGCCTGCTCGAGCCGGCCCCGGCACCCTGCATCGATGGCTGGAGGCAGTCGATCGCCGGGGCCATCGCCAAGGAACTCGGCGAGAGCCCCGCGAGCGGATTGCTGCGCGCCCTCGCGGTCGGCGACCAGCACGCCATCGGCGAGGCCGACTGGCAGGTCCTGCGCGCCACCGGCATCGGCCACCTGATCGCGATATCGGGATTGCACGTCGGCATGTTCGCCGCCTTCGGTGCATTGCTGGCCCGATTGCTCTGGAAGCTGTATCCGCGCATCACCCTGCGTGCCCCGGGGCCCCTGCTGGAGGCGCCGGCGGCGATGGCCTGCGCGCTCGGCTATGGCCTGCTGGCCGGCATGGGCGTGCCGACCCTGCGCACCCTGCTGATGATCGCGGTGGCCTTGCTCGCGCGCTACATGCGCCGCGCCACGTCGGTAGCGCAGGCGCTGGCGCTTGCGGTGCTGGCGATCATGGCCTGGGATCCACTGGCGGTCCTCGCTGCCGGCTTCTGGCTGTCGTTTGCCGGTGTCGCGATCCTGCTCCTGATCACCGCGCCGGCAGGGGCCGGAAAGCCGGCATGGCGCGAGTTGCCGCGCATGCAGCTGCTGCTGAGCCTGGCCCTGTTGCCGATGACGGTCTGGTTTTTCGGCCAGGGTTCACTGGTCGGTCCGCTGGCCAACCTGCTGGCGGTCCCCTGGGTCAGCCTGGTGGTCGTTCCACTGACCGTCTCCGGCAGCCTGCTGGTCGTCGACTGGCCTGCGCTGGGCGCACCGCTCCTGCATCTGGCCGAGCACCTGCTGTCGGGACTCTGGGTGGTCATGCAGTGGATGGCAGACCTGCCAGCGGCGCAGGCCTATTTCGCGGCGGCGCCGGTGTGGGCTTTCGTGCTGGCGATGACGGGCATTGGCTGGAGCCTGTTGCCGCGAGGGGTACCGGCGCGAGCGCTCGGTCTGCTGCTGGTCCTGCCGCTGCTGTTGCCTACGAGGCCCGAACTGGCGGAAGGCGAGTTCGAAGCCTGGGTATTCGATGTCGGGCAGGGCCTGTCGGTGCTCGTGCACACCCCCGGACGCAGTTTTCTCTATGACGCCGGCCCGCGCTACCCGAGCGGGTTCGACCTCGGCGAGACCGTGGTGCTGCCGTCCTTGCGCGCCCTCGGTATCGATGCCCTGGAACGCATGATCATCAGCCACGGCGACAGCGATCATGCCGGTGGCGCTGCGAGCCTCAGCCTGGCGTTTCCGGGTCTGCCGGTGGAAAGCGGCGAGCCGGAGCGCCTCGATATACCGGCCAGCCATTGCGAGGTTGCGACGATATCCGGCGCGGGCGGCGTCAGCGTGCGCACCGTGTCGGCGGTCGCCGATGCCGCGGCGAAGGGCAACGATCGCTCCTGCGTCGTGCTCGTCGCCGGACGGTTCGGTAGCCTGTTGCTGACCGGTGATGCAACCTCACGCATCGAAGCCCGGGTGGCCGAGGCGCTCGGCGAAGTGCCGCGGCCGCTGGTGCTCGGCGTTCCCCATCACGGCAGCAAGACCGCTTCGTCGGCGCGCTTCCTCGACGCGATCGCGCCCCAGCTTGGCCTGATATCCGCCGGTTATGCGAACCAGTTCGGACATCCGCATGCCGATGTCCTCGCGCGCTATGCGGCGCGTTCGATTCCGTTGCTGAATACGGCGGATTCGGGCTACCTGTACCTCAGGTTCGCGAACACCGGACTCGTGCAGGAGCGCGGGCGGATGCTGCGTCCGGCCTGGTGGCGCCTGCACTAGGCCGAGAACCCGGACCGCCAAATCGGGGTCTGTGCCAGCTAGCAGTCGTGCCTGCACTGGTATCATCGCCGACTGGCGCAGCCGGGGCTGGTCGCGCTGCATTATCCAAAGTCTCAAGGAGTTGCTCCAAGTGCTTGAAATTCTTATTGCTGGTGGCTGGGCGATGGTGCCCATCCTGATTTCTTCCGCGGTTGCCCTGGCCATAATCCTCGAGCGCTTCTGGACCCTGCGCCGCAAGGCGGTGATTCCGCCCGAGCTCGGCGAGCAGGTCATGACCTGGGCACGCACGCGCAAGCTCGATCCCAAGCACATCGAGGCCCTGCGCCTGACTTCGCCGCTCGGCGAACTGCTCGCTTCGGCCCTGGTCGTGCGCAACCGGCCGCGCGAAATCATCAAGGAACGCGTCGAGGACACCGGGCGGCACATCGTCCACCAGCTCGAGCGCTTCCTCAACACGCTCGGCACGATCGCCCTGATCTCGCCGCTGCTCGGCCTGCTCGGGACGGTGTTCGGCATGATCAGCATGTTCTTCGCGGTCATGGTCAGCGGCGTTGGCGATCCGCTGAAGATGGCCGGCGGCATCGGCGAGGCACTGGTCTGCACGGCCAGCGGCCTGTGCGTCGCGATTCCGGCGTACTTCTTCCACCGCTATTTCCGCGGTCGCGTCAACGATCTGGTCATCGACATGGAAAAGCAGGTCATCGCGTTGACCGACGAGTTGAGCCTGGCATCCGATGCCACTCCCGTTCGCGCCGCAGGCTGATTTCCGATGCGCATCGCCTCCAACCGCCGCGAAGAAGATTTCGAGATCAACGTGATCTCGCTGATCGACGTGATGCTGACCCTGCTCATGTTCTTCGTCATGACCACGACCTTCGTCCAGCATTCAAGCATGAAGGTCACCTTGCCCGAGGCTTCCGCCACCGAGCAGGCGCGTGACGAGCAGAACCTGACCGTGCTGATCGATGCCGATGGCCGCTTCTACATCGACAACAACGAAGTGCTGAACCCCGGAATCGAAACCCTCAAGGAAGCGATCACGCGCGTCACCGGCGATGACCGCACGCGTGCGGTCATCCTGCGTGCCGACGCCAAGACCCAGCACCAGGCCGTGATAACGGCGATGGATGCGCTCGGCCAGCTGGGTTTCGAGCGCCTGAGCCTCGCCACGACCCCGAGCAAGGCGGAAGGCAAGAAGTGACCGGGCCGCACTGCCGCCGCAGCGACGAGCGCGAATAGGCGTGGCGGCCAGCGCATTCACGACCTATCGGCGCCTGCTCGGTTACGCCGCGCGGGACTGGCCCTTCGCGATCGCCGGCATCTCCGGCATGGTCTTCGACGCAGCCGTGGCCGCCGTGTTCACGGCGATGATCCGGCCGATGCTCGACGACCTGTTCATCAGCCGCAACGAAACCGCGATCCTGTGGATGCCGATCGTCATCGTCGGGTTGTTCGTCGTGCGCGGCGCAGCGACCTACGTCGCCGACTACGGGCTGGCGCGGATCGGCCGCGACGTCGTCGAAACCCTGCGTGGCGAGGTCTTCGCGCGCTACCTCGTGCTGCCGGCGAAGCATTTCGACCGCGAGCCCTCCGGCCAGATGATTTCGCGCCTGACCTACACCGTCGAGCAGGTTGCGCAGGCGAGTACCAATGCGGTCAAGGTCATGATCCTCGACAGCCTGACCGTGATCGGACTGATCGGCGTCATGCTCTACCAGAGCGCGCGGCTGACCCTGATGCTGTTCGTGATGGCGCCGCTGATCGCCGCCGTGGCCTGGATCGTCGGCCGCCGCTACCGGCGCATCAGCGGCAAGATCCAGCATTCGGTCGGGTCGGTGACGGGGATCGTCGACGAGGCGGTCAGCGGCCAGCGCGAGGTCAAGGTCTATCTCGGCCAGGCCGCAGAGCGCGCACGTTTCTCCGAGGTCAACGAGCAGAACCGCAGCCTCAACCTCAAGATCGCCTCGACCAACGCGCTCTCGACCTCGGTCGTCCAGGTCGTGGCCGCTTGCGCGCTGGCCATGGTCATCTATTTCGCCACCCGGCCCACGATGCTCCAGGCCATGAGCCCGGGCACCTTCATGTCGCTGATCACGGCGATGCTGATGATGTTGCCGTCGCTGAAGCGCCTGACCACGGTGCAGGCAATGATGCAGCGCGGCGTTGCCGCGGCGGAGGACCTGTTCGCGGTGATCGACCTGCCCGGCGAATTGGATGCCGGATCGTTGCAGGCCGAGCGCTGCCGCGGCGAGATCGAACTGCGTGACGTGGTGCTGCGCTACCCGGGCCAGTCAACGCCCGCCCTCGACGGCATCAACCTGCGCTGCGCGCCGGGAACGGTCACCGCGCTGGTCGGCCGATCCGGCAGCGGCAAATCGAGCCTCGCCAGCCTGATCCCACGCTTCTACGAACCCGATTCCGGCAGCGTCCTGCTCGATGGCCATCCCTTGAGCGCGTGGCGCCTGGACAGCCTGCGCGGCCAGATCGCCTGGGTCGGGCAGCAGATCGTGCTGTTCAACGACAGCATAGGAAAAAACATCGCCTATGGTGCGCTGGGCGGCGCGTCGCGCGAGCAGATCAAGGCTGCTGCCGCCGCGGCCAATGCCAGCGAATTCATCGATCGGCTGCCAGCCGGGCTCGACAGCCAGGCCGGCGAGGGCGGCGCCCTGCTGTCCGGTGGCCAGCGCCAGCGCATCGCCATCGCACGCGCCTTGCTGAAGAACGCGCCGCTGCTGATCCTCGACGAGGCAACCAGCGCTCTTGATACCGAATCCGAACGACTGATCCAGGACGCCCTCAAGCGCCTGCTGCGCGACCGCACCGTGCTGGTCATCGCGCACCGCCTGTCGACCATCGAGCATGCCGACCAGATCGTCGTGCTCGACGAAGGACGCATCGTCGAGCAGGGCACGCACAGGGAGCTGCTGCAACGCGACGGACACTATGCGGCGCTGCATCGCGTGCAGTTTCGCGAAGACGAGACAACCGAACCCGGCGTGACATGAAGCCGGCGGATGTCGAGCGCATCTGGTACGCAGGCGAACCACCACCGCTGTGGATGCGCGCGCTCGTTCCTGTTTACCGCCTGCTGGCCAGCCTGGCCGGTGTCCCTTACCGTCTGGGTTGGCGCAAGCCGGTGCGCTTGCCGCTGCCCGTGGTCATCATCGGCAACCTGACGGCAGGCGGCACCGGCAAGACGCCGCTCGTGCTCGCCCTCGTCGATGCCCTGCGCACGCGCGGCCTGCGCCCCGGCGTGGCCAGTCGTGGCTATGGTGGGCGCGCGAAGGAACCGATGCTGCTCGGCGATGATCCCGATCCGCTCGTTGCCGGTGACGAGCCAGCACTGATCCGCCGGCGCTCCGGCGCCGCGGTTGCGATCGGCCGCGATCGCGTCGCCGCGGCGCGACTGCTGCTTGCAAGTGGCGTCGATGTCATTCTTGCCGATGATGGACTGCAGAATCCTTCGCTCGCACGCGACATCGAGGTCTGCGTGATCGACGGGCAGCGACGCTTCGGAAACGGGCGCCTGCTGCCGGCGGGTCCGTTGCGCGAGCCCGTCAGTCGCATGCAGGGCGTGGATTTTGTCGTCTGCAACGGCGGCACCGCCCACAGCGATGAAGTTCCGATGAAGCTCGCCGGCCCGGTCGCCATCCGGCTGGCGGCGCCCCACGCCGAGCGCGCGCTTTCCGGATTCGCCGGCCAGCGCATCCATGCCGTCGCCGGCATCGGCAACCCGCAACGGTTTTTCGACAGCCTGGCTCGCTGCGGGATCGACGTCATTCCGCACGCATTCCCCGACCACCACGCGCTGCAGCGCGCCGACCTCGAGTTTGCGGATGACCTGCCCGTGCTGATGACGGAAAAGGACGCCGTGAAGTGCAGGGCGTTCGTCGACCTGCCGCTCTGGCAGGTGCCGGTGGGCGCCGTCTTGCCGGAATCGTTCCTCGACGACATCGCCCGGCGCGTGCATGCCGTTGCTGCCGAACAGGCGGCCGGAAAGACGTCCCGCCGGTAAATTCCACGGCAGTTCGCCGGCAGGCATTCGGACGTCCATATGCCTGCGCAGGAAGTTGCATCGGTAACTACCAAATGAATGCTTGACACCCCGTTTGCGCATCGGTTACGGTCCGGTCATGTCGCAGCGCAACACAAGCTTGCAGAACCACAGCCCGATCGGAAATGCAGTGATCGTGGCACGCCTGCGCCTCGCGCACGGGCTGGTTCTCGTACTTGGACTCGTACTTATTAGCTGCGGAGGTGCGGGCTAGGGTACACGTCCATCATGGGACCCCCAGAACCCCGCACTCGGAAACGAAGGCGGGGTTTTTTGTTTCCTCGTCAGGGCATGGATTCCTCCATAACGGAGCCGGTAATGACCAGTGATGCCGCGGTAGATGACAAGCAGGCCAGCAGCACAGCCGAAGCGAAGGATCGCGTGCTGATTTTCGACACGACCCTGCGCGACGGCGAGCAGGCGCCCGGCTTTTCGATGAGCCGGGCACAGAAGCTGCGCATGGCCAATGCGCTGGCGGATCTTGGCGTCGACATCCTCGAGGCCGGGTTTCCGGTTGCGTCCGACGAGGATTTCGCTTCGGTGCGCTCGATCGCGGCGAGCGTGCGCGGCCCCCGGATTTGCGGACTGGCGCGTTGCCAGCAGGGCGACATCGAGAGCGTGGCGAGGGCCATCGAACCCGCGGCAAGGGGACGCATCCATATTTTCCTCGCGACCAGTCCGCTGCACCGCGAGTTCAAGCTGCAGATGAGCCGGCAGCAGGTCATCGATACCGCGGTGGCCGGCGTCCGGCGCGCCCTCGGCTACTGCGATGACGTCGAGTTTTCCGCCGAAGACGCGATCCGCACCGAGCCGGAGTTCCTTGCCGAGGTGTTCTCGGCGGTCATCGATGCCGGCGCGACCACGGTCAACGTGCCCGACACGGTCGGCTACACGACGCCGAGCGAGATCGCCGACCGCTTCACCTGGCTGCGCGCGAACGTGCGTGGTGCCGACAAGGTGGTGTTCAGCGCGCACTGCCACGATGACCTCGGTATGGCGGTTGCCAACAGCCTTGCCGCGATCTCGGCAGGGGCGCGCCAGGTCGAATGCACGATCAACGGCATCGGCGAGCGCGCCGGCAATGCGGCCCTCGAGGAAATCGTCATGGCCCTGCGCGTGCGCAGCGACCGCTTCACCGGGCTTGCCACCGGGATCCGTGCACAGCGCCTGCACGCCGCCGCGCGCCTGCTCGCGCAGATCACCGGACAGCCGATCGCGCGCAACAAGTCGGTGATCGGCGAGAACGCATTCGCGCACGAATCGGGCATCCACCAGCACGGCATGCTCAAGCATCGCGGTACCTACGAAATCATGAAGCCCGAGGATGTCGGGTTCGCCCGCTCGCAACTGGTCCTCGGCAAGCACAGCGGCCGGCATGCCCTGCGCGAGCGCCTTTCCATGCTCGGCCATGATCTCGACGACACCGTGCTGGACGAAGCATTCACGCAGTTCAAGACGCTGGCCGACAAGAAGCGCGAGGTTTTCGACGCCGATATCGAGGCGATCGCCCTCGGCCGCGATCCCGAGGCGGCCGGGCCCTGGCACCTGAGCCATTTGCATGCGACCAGCCACATCGGCGCCAGCGCCTCGGCCTCGGTGCGCCTGACCCACGATGACGGCCGCGTGGTCAGCGAGGCGGCGATCGGCGATGGCCCTGTCGATGCCGTGCTGCGCGCCGTATCGCGCGCCGTCGGCCATGATTTCGCGGTCAACGAGTTCCACATCCGCGCGCTCAGCGAAGGCGGCGATGCGCAGGGCCAGGCGGCGATCAGCGTCAGCCACGAGGGCCGCGAGTTGCGCGGACAGGCCGTATCCACCGACATCGTCGAGGCCGCGGCGATGGCCATTCTGGAAATCGCCAACCGCATCGAACACGTCATCACGGCCCGCACGGGCCCCGCCACCGCCATCGCCCGCTGAGGAGCCCCCGCATGTCCCACACCGCCCTGATCTGGCACAACGGCCGACTCAAGCCCTGGCACGAAGCGACAGTGCATGTCAGCGCGCACGCGCTGCATTACGGTTCCTCGGTGTTCGAAGGTGAGCGCGTCTACGCCACGCCGCGTGGTCCCGCCTATTTCCGCCTCGCCGACCACACCCGCCGCCTGTTCGAGTCGGCGCGCCTCTACGAGATCGACATCGGCTACAGCGAGGAGGAAATCAACCAGGCCTGCCTCGAGCTGGTTGCGGCGAACCACATGAAGTCCGCCTATGTCCGTCCGATTGCGTTCCGCGGCGCGGGCGGACTCGGCGTGGTGCCGAAGGAAGGCTCGCCGGTCGACGTCTCGATCATGGCGCTCGACTGGGGCGCCTACCTCGGCGATGCGATCGAGCACGGCGCCGATGTCTGCGTGTCCTCGTGGAATCGTCCGGCGCCGAACACGATTCCGAGCTGGGCCAAGGCCGGCGGCAACTACCTGTCGAGCCAGCTGATCGGGTTCGAGGCGCAGCGCGGCGGATACGCCGAAGGCATCGCGCTCGGCACCAACGGACTGCTCAGCGAGGGCGCCGGCGAGAACCTTTTCCTGGTGCGCAAGGGCCGGCTGTATACGCCGACCACCAGTGCCGGAATCCTCGCCGGCATCACGCGCGATACGGTGATCGCACTGGCCGGAGACCTCGGCTTCGAGGTCGAGGAGCGCGATATGCCGCGCGAGGCGCTATACACCTCGGACGAGGTGTTCATGACCGGCACGGCGGCCGAGATCACGCCGGTTCGTTCGGTCGACCGCAAGGCGGTTGGCGCGGGTACGCCGGGTCCGGTCACGCGTGCGTTGCAGAAAGCGTTCTTCGGCCTGTTCGATGGCAGCACGGCCGACGTGCGCAACTGGTTGACGCCGGTCGCTGAAGCGCGATCCGGCCAGGCCCGGCCACAGGCCGTGACGGCGGTCGCATGAGCGCGCGCACCATCATCGACAAGATCTGGGACGCGCACCAGGTTCGTGCGGAGACCGCCAATACCCCCGGCATCCTCTATGTCGACCTGCACCTGATCCACGAAGTCACCACGCCGCAGGCGTTCAGCGAACTGCGTGCCCGCGGGCTGCGCGTGCGTTGCCCGCAGCGCGTGCTCGCCACGCTCGATCACTCCACGCCGACCACGCCGCCGGATGCCGATGGGCGTCGCCACTATGTCACCGAGGAAGCCGAGGGGCAGGTGACCCGGCTCGAGGAGAACTGCCGGGAGTTCGGCATCGAACTCAACGGCTGGGGCAGCGAACACCGCGGCATCGTCCATGTGATCGGTCCGGAAATCGGCGCGACTCAACCTGGCATGACCATCGTTTGCGGGGACAGCCATACGGCGACCCATGGCGCATTCGGCGCCCTCGCATTCGGCATCGGCACCACCGAAGTCGGACACGTGCTGGCAACCCAGTGCCTGCTGCAGCGCAAGCCGAAGTCGCTGGCCATCCATGTCGGCGGCCGCTTGCGTCCGGGAGTGGGCGCGAAAGATCTGATCCTGCACATCATCGGCCGCATCGGCGTCGGCGGTGGCACCGGCCACGTCATCGAATACCGTGGCGAGGCGATCGAGGCGCTCTCCATGGAGGAGCGCATGACCGTCTGCAACATGTCGATCGAGGCCGGTGCGCGCGCCGGCCTGGTCGCTCCCGACCAGACGACCTTCGACTGGCTGAAGGGACGACCGCGTGCGCCGCGCGGCGAGGAATGGCAGCAGGCCGTCGCGGCCTGGAAGAGCCTGCGCAGTGATCCCGATGCGAACTACGACGCGGAAATCCACTTCGATGCCGCCGATGTCGGCCCGACCATCAGCTATGGCACGCATCCGGGCATGGTCACGCCGATCGCCGCCGCGATTCCGCAGGCGCGTGATGCGCAGGAAGCCAAGGCCCTGGCCTACATGGGCTTCGATGGCGGCCAGGCGTTGACCGGGCAGAGAGTCGATGTCGTCTTCGTCGGCAGTTGCACCAATTCCCGCTTGTCGGACCTGCGCGAGGCCGCCGATGTCATGCGCGGACGCCGCGTCGCCGATGGCGTGCGCGTCCTCATCGTGCCCGGCTCGGTGCTGATCAAGCGCGAGGCGGAGGCCGAGGAACTCGATGAAGTCTTCCGCGCCGCCGGTGCCGAATGGCGCGAGGCCGGTTGCTCGATGTGCATCGGCATGAACGGCGACATCGCGCACCCGGGGCAACTGGTCGTCTCGACCAGCAACCGCAACTTCGAAGGGCGCCAGGGTCCCGGCGTGCGCACCGTGCTGGCCAGTCCGCGGGTTGCCGCGATGGCCGCCGTCGCAGGCGTCATCACCGATCCCGACCAGTTCCAGGAGCGCGCCGCATGAAGCCCCTCACGCAGATCCGGTCGCGCACCGCCAACCTGCCGTTCGAGAACATCGACACCGATCGCATCATCCCGGCACGGTTCCTGACCACGACCGAGCGTGCCGGACTCGGCCGCCATGCCTTCAATGACTGGCGCTACCGCGCCGACGGCAGCGAGAATCCGGATTTCCCGCTGAACAGGCCGGAAGCGCGCGACTGCCGCATTCTTGTCGCCGGCCGCAACTTCGGTTGCGGTTCGTCGCGCGAGCACGCGCCCTGGGCGCTGCTCGACTACGGCATCGAAGCGGTCATCTCCTCCGAGATCGCCGACATCTTCCGCAGCAATTCGCTGAAGAACGGCCTGCTGACGATCGTCGTTCCCGAAGACAAGCATCGCGAACTTCTTGCCCAGCCCGGAACCGAGCTGGTGATCGACATCGCCGCAGGCACGATTTCCCGACCAGACGGCGACGCCATCGCGTTCGATCTGGATCGGTTCGCCCGGCATTGCCTGCTCAACGGAGTCGACCAGCTCGGCTTCCTGCTTGACGCGCAACCCGAGATCGGTGCCTGGGAAGAACAACGGAAATCCAACCCCTATCCCCAGGAGAGCGCTGCATGAGAGCTGACATCACGGTTCTGCCCGGTGACGGCATCGGGCCGGAAGTGACTGCGGCGGCTGTCGCCGTCCTGCGCGGGATTGCCCAGCGCAACGGCCACGTATTCGAATTCAACGAGCACCTGATCGGCGGCATCGCCATCGACCAGGCGGGTAATCCGCTGCCGCAGGCAACCATCGATGCCTGCATGGGTTCCGATGCGGTGCTGCTTGGTGCGGTCGGCGGACCCAAATGGTCCGATCCGCAAGCGAAAGTCAGGCCGGAGCAGGGCCTGCTCGGCCTGCGCGCGAAACTCGGCGTTTTCGCCAACCTGCGTCCGCTGCGCGTGCATCCGCGCCTTGCAAGCCTGTCGCCGCTGAAGGCCGAGAACCTCGTCGGGGTGGATCTGCTGTTCGTGCGCGAGCTGACCGGGGGCGCCTATTTCGGCCGCAAGTCGCGCGAAGGCGACGTGGCCATCGACGAATGCCGTTACAGCGTCGGCGAAGTCGAACGCGTCGTACGCCGGGCCTGCGAGCTGGCGCTGGGGCGCAAGGGTCGCCTGACCTCGGTGGACAAGGCCAACGTCCTCGAAACCTCGCGCCTGTGGCGTGCAACCACGGAGCGGGTGGTCGCCGAGTACGACGGCATCACCCTCGAACACCAGCTGGTCGATTCGATGGCGATGCTGCTGCTGACGCGGCCATCCAGCTACGACGTGATCGTCACCGAAAACCTGTTCGGCGACATCCTCACCGACGAAGCCGCCGCCCTGGCGGGTTCGCTGGGCGTGTCGCCATCGGCCTCGCTGGGCGCGGGACGGCTCGGCCTGTATGAGCCCATCCATGGCTCGGCGCCGGATATCGCCGGGCAGGGCATCGCCAATCCGATAGGAGCCATCCTCAGCGCAGCCCTGCTGTTGCGCCATTCACTGGGCCTGGAAGCCGAGGCGCGCACCGTCGAGGCCGCCGTCGACGCCGTGCTCGAGGCCGCGGAACTCACCCGCGACCTCGGTGGCAACGCAAGTACGCAACAGGTGACTCAGGCCGTGCTCACCCGCCTGGACAGCCAACAGCAGGTCGCTGCATGAGCGCCGACGAACGCATTCCGTTGCGACCACCGATGCGCAGCGATGCGATCAAGACCGGGCCGGACCGCGCG
>OEIU01000648.1_pt1 | contig 30143 bp, 25 predicted proteins | sample 1539221 | NCBI WGS metagenome assembly OEIU01 (sample SAMN03792071, study PRJEB22550) | activated sludge metagenome | feature: wastewater treatment plant; material: activated sludge; isolation source: Wastewater treatment plant of a petroleum refinery complex | place: Argentina: Zarate | collected...
CAGACAGCGGAACTTCTGCAATGAGCGCAAAACAGTGGGCAGGAATTATGGAAGGTGATGAATCGTATGCCGGCTCAAAAAGTTTTTACAGGTTTGAAGCCGTTATAAAAAGTATTACTAATCTTAAATACATTATTCCAACTCACCAGGGAAGAGCTGCCGAGAAAATATTATTTACTATAGTTGGTGGTGCAGGAAAATTTATTCCCAATAACACACACTTTGATACAACTCGTGCAAATGTAGAGTTTAGCGGAGCAGAAGCTGTTGATCTTCTAAATGAAGTTGGAAAGCATCCTGAGATTCGTGCTGACTTTAAAGGAAATATGGATGTTGAAAAACTTGAAGCGTTTATAAAAGAAAAAGGTTTTGAGAATATTCCACTTTGCATGTTAACGGTTACAAATAATTCCGGTGGCGGTCAGCCGGTTTCAATGCAGAATATCAAAGAGACGAAAGCTGTTTGTAAAAAGTATGGTATCCCTTTATTTCTTGATGCCTGCCGCTTTGCAGAAAATGCATACTTCATTAAGCTCAGGGAAAAAGGTTATGAAAATAAAACTCCACTTGAGATTGCGCAGGAAATGTTTTCGTATGCGGATGGAGTTACAATGAGTGCAAAGAAAGATGCACTTGTAAACATCGGTGGATTTTTGGCGATGAATGATGAAGATCTTGCTATGAAGTGCAGAAATCTTTTAATTGTTACAGAAGGATTTCCAACTTACGGCGGACTTGCAGGACGTGATCTTGAAGCTGTTGCTCAAGGATTATTAGAAATTGTTGATGAACATTATTTGCAATATAGAATTCGTAGTGTGGAATACCTTGGCGAAAGATTAGTTGCCGCCGGCGTCCCGATTATCGAACCGCCGGGAGGTCATGCAATTTATATTGATGCAAAAAGATTTTTACCTGATATTCCTGCGGATCAATATCCGGGACAATCAATTGTTTGTGAGCTTTATCTTGAAGGCGGCGTACGTGCAGTCGAGATCGGTAGTTTGATGTTTGGTAAGTATGATAAAGACGGAAAACTAATTCCTGCTATGATGGAACTAGTCCGTCTTGCAATCCCAAGAAGAGTTTATACGCAAAGTCATATTGACTATTTAATTGAAGTTATTTTAGAAGTGTATAAAAATCGTGATAAGCTTAAAGGATATAAAATAACTTACGAAGCACCAATGCTTCGCCATTTTACAGCACAGTTTGAACCTGTAAAATAGATTGTATTTCTAATGTCACACTGAGCGAAGTCGAAGTGTGACTTTCTCAATTTATGAATTGTCATCCTTCGTCTGCGCTCAGGATGACTAAGGTATAAACCACTAATGCAACTAAAAAAATTATATAAGCACGATAACGAAAAACAGATCTGGCGCATTGTTCCAACAGCAAACAATAAAGTTCTGTTAGAAGAGCGGGATCAGAAAACTAAAGAAGTCTTCTTTAGCTTATTGGATATTCAATCCGGTAAACAGATTTTTAATGAATTGCAGTTTGAAGAAAAAAACTGGATTGGAATAGAAACTATTTACAACGAGTTAATTTTTTTCCATACATACGGCAGCCGTGAAATGCCCACTCATAAAAGCATCATAGCTTTTGATACGATCTCTCAATCAATTATATGGCAAAATGATAAGTACGTTTTTTCATTTTTATATGATGATAAAATTTATTGTTATCAACAAAGATTTGAATCGCGTAAGTTCTATACATTAAATTGTTTTACCGGTGAAGTTATTGAAGAACTTAACGATGATGTTTCTTCGTTGAATGCTTTAAAAGAAAAATCGCTTGAAGATTTTGAGAAACAGAATTATTTATTTCCTGAATATTTTAATAGAAATGATATTCCATTAAAAAATTATCAAAAATATTTAATACAGGTATTAGAAGAGAATGTTATTAAGGGAGATATCAGCTATTTGCTTTTTAATGACATCCTGATTTTCAATTACCATCAGGTAAACGATGAAGGCACTCTTGATAATATTCTTGTTGCTGTTGATCTTCCCCAAAATAGAATTCTTTTGAAGGATACTTTAGATAAAAATTTGATTAATTTAATGCCGGAATCTTTTTTTATTAAAGATAATTTTCTCTTTTTGATTGTTGATAAAACAAAGCTGTCTATTTACAAGATTGTGGAATAAAAAGTCATTGCGATCCCGATAAAATCGGGAGAAGCAATCTGTTTTTTTAGTAGATCACTTCTCCCGATAAATCGGGATCGTGATGACTACAGAAATAAAAATACTATGAACATCTCACAAGAAGAAAAAGAAATTCTCCTAAAAGCTGCACGTCAATCAATCGGTTCTTTGTTTGACGGCAAAGAACCAGATCAACCGGATTACGAAAAATATCCTTTACTGAAAGAAAAACACGGTGCATTTGTTACGCTTACCATCAATCATCAATTACGTGGATGCATTGGTTATTTAACAGGTCGTGAGCCATTGTTTGATACAGTGTGTTCAGCAGCTATTCACGCTGCCGTTAATGATCCAAGGTTTTCACCATTAAAAAAATCCGAGCTTGATTTAATTCGCATCGAGATTTCAATATTATCTGAATTTGTTCCGATTAAAAGTTATGATGAAATTATTATTGGCAAGCATGGTTTATATCTTGATGAAGGAGGTGGTGGACTCTTACTTCCACAAGTTGCAACCGAACATAAAATGAATCGTGAACAATTTCTATCTGCACTTTGTAATAAAGCCGGATTTTACAGTGAGTATTGGAAAGAAAGAATGTTAAAAATAAAAGTGTTTACTGCTGAAATATTTTCTGAGAAAGAAAAGGAGATGAACATATGAAGATAAGACATCAACAAGTTGCAGGATATTTTTATCCGGCTGATAGAGAAAAATTGCGTAATGACATTTCTCTTATGCTTAAAGTTGCTAAACCGGAAAAATCTTTCGATAAGATATTTGGTATTGTATCGCCGCATGCAGGATATGTGTATTCGGGCAAAACCGCAGCTTATGCTTATAATCTTTTAAAAAATAAGAATTACTCAAATGTTATAATTATTTCGCCAAGTCACGCAGAATATTTTCCCGGTGTTTCAATCTATGATGGTGATGCTTATGAAACTCCGTTAGGGCTTGTAGAATTAAACAATGAAATTGCTAATAAGCTTGTTGAAAACAGTAAAACAATTTTTAGGGGAATAGAAGGGCACAGAAAAGAACACGCACTCGAAGTTCAAATCCCATTTCTTCAATCAGTGTTAAGTAATTTTAAGATTGTTCCTATTGTAATGGGAGATCAAAGCAAACAGTTTATTGATGAACTGTCAGAAAGAATATCAAAAGTTGTTGATGATAAAACTCTTGTAGTTGCAAGCTCTGATATGTCACATTTTTACTCTGCTAAAGAAGCAGACAGATTGGATTCGATTGTTGAAAAAAGGATTAATGATTTTGATTATGAAACTTTACTTAAAGATATTGATCGGCACGATTGTGAAGCCTGCGGTGCGGGACCCATTATTTCTATGATGAAAGCCGCTTCATTAAAAGATATTAATAAATCTTTTGTATTGCACAGAAGTGACTCAAGTGATGTAACCGGGGATAAAACAGAAGTTGTTGGGTATTTATCTGCAGTAGTTTATAAGAATTAAAAAACCGATTACTAAAAAAGTGAGATTGCAAATTTTATAACTTCATACGTTATCATTGCGAAAATTGCAGAAAGTGGAATTGTAAGTACCCAAGCCCACAAAATATTTTTTGCTACACCCCATCTAACGGCAGAAAATCCTTTAATTGAACCGACACCGATAATAGCACCTGTAATTGTATGTGTTGTACTTACAGGAATTCCTAAGATCGTCGCCCAAATTATTGTTAAGCCCGCAGAAGTCTCCGCGCTAAATCCACCAAAGGGTGTAAGTTTTGTTATTCGCATACCAAGTGTTTTAATTACTTTCCAACCGCCGATCAATGTACCTAATGCAATAAAAGAGTAGCTCAAAAGAATTACCCAGGTTGGAACATAAAAAGTTGAACCTAATACACCATTTGTAAATAATGCAATAGTAATGATACCAATAGTTTTTTGCGCGTCATTAGAGCCGTGACTAAGACTATAAAGTGCTGCAGAAAGTAATTGTAATCTTCTGAATTGCTTATCTACTTTTCTTGGATTCATCTTTCGTACAATCCAAATAGTAATAAATGAAAACAATAATGCCATTACCATACCCATAATTGGAGCTAAAAAGATAAATATAATTACTTTTGTATATCCCGAAATAATTAGTGCTCCAAAACCAGCCTTTGTTACAGCAGCGCCGCCAAATCCACCAATTATTGCATGTGAGACACTTATGGGTAAACCAAGATGTGTAGCAGAAGCAGTGAGAATAATTGCACCAACTAAACCGGAAAGGACGACGAAATTATCAACAATGCGTACGTCAACAATGCCCGTCCCGATTGTTGTTGCAACGTGTACACCAAAAATAAATGCTGCAACAAAATTAAAAAATGCAGCCCAAATTACAGCTTGCAAAGGGGTTAAAACTCTTGTAGAAACTACTGTGGCAATAGAATTTGCAGCGTCATTCATTCCATTATAGAAATCGAAAACAACAGCCAGCACAATAATCAGAATAACGAAATGCATATTATGTTCTTTACGCGTTTTTAATGAAGATTGAGAGAATTACATTTGCCGTTGATTGGCACCGGTCACTGGTTCTTTCGAGAAGATCTATAATTTCTTTTTTCTTAATAAGTTCAATTGCATCCTTTTCTTTTTCAAATAAATCCTTGATTGCTTGCTGATAAATTTTATCTGCTTCAGCTTCAAGATCTTTAACTGCTTTCATTTCATTAATTCTTTTAACTTTCAAATCCTGAACAGCAATTCCAAGTTCTTTAATTTGTTCATGTATAATTGTAGAGAGTTTATCTGCATATTCAATTTTTTTATTAATATTAAACGTCTCTATTCTAATCGTAGCACCTAATAACATATCGCTTACGTCATCAAGCCTTTTTACTAAAGCAAAAATATCTTCTCTATCAAATGGAGTAATATATGTTTTATTAAGTCGTTTGGTAATTTTAGATGTTATTTCATCGCATCTTAATTCAAGTGGTTTCATCTTTAGTATGTGCATTTGAGGTTCATCAAATGAAAATATTTTTTCTGTATGAACTGCCATCTCCTCGATGAAAGTTATCATCTCTTTAAAATCTTCGAAATATTTTTCTTCTTTGGGTAATAATTTTTTGAACATAATAATTTAACTCTGTTTTGAAATGTTTGTAAATAAAATGTGCCTTCGACATTCCAAAACTAAGCAAACTCAGTTTATTCAACAAAAGTAGTAATTCAAAAAATTGATTTGGTTTTGCTATATTCACACCTAAATTTATTTATCATTAATAAGGTAAAATATGAGCGAAAAGAAAAATAAACCTACAGATGCAGTTGCAAATATTGTGTCTCTTGCCAAAAGAAGAGGATTTGTTTTCCAATCCAGTGAAATTTATGGCGGATTAAATGGCTGCTGGGATTACGGTCCGCTTGGTGTTGAACTTCTTAAGAATATTAAAGAAGAGTGGTGGAAGTTTATGACTTATCGGGACGATGTTGAAGGACTCGATGCTTCAATTCTTATGCATCCAAGGGTTTGGGAAGCTTCCGGACACGTTGAGAATTTTACCGATCCTATGATTGATTGTAAACAATGTAAAGCTCGTTTTCGTCTTGATGTGCTTGGTGATTCAATCAATGAAAAGAAAAAAGAAAAAGCTTTAGCGGAACTTAAAAATGATTTTAAAGATGATATATCAGTTTTAAATAAGATTGAAGATAAACTTAAAAATCCCGGCGATGATGATCCTTTTAATTTGCTTTTAGAAGATGAGCAAGTTGGTAAAACTCTTCTGTCAAAATTAAATTGTCCACAATGCGGAAATGCAAATACTTATACTGATGCGCGTAAGTTTAATCTAATGTTCAAAACATTTGTTGGTCCGGTTGAAGACAGCGGAAGTGTAGTTTATTTGCGACCAGAAACCGCACAGGGAATTTTTGTGAACTTCTTAAACGTGCAAAGTTCTGCACGACAAAAACTTCCATTTGGCATTGCACAAATTGGTAAGGCATTCAGAAATGAAATCAACACAAAAAATTTCCTTTTCCGCACACGCGAGTTTGAGCAAATGGAAATGCAGTTTTTTGTAAATCCAAAAGATGATAAAAAATGGTATGAATACTGGAAAGCTGCTCGACTTGAATGGTATAAATCATTAGGAATGACACCTGAAAAACTCCGCTATCACGATCATCCCGCACATAAGCTTGCACACTACGCAAAAGATGCTACGGATATCGAGTATGAATTTCCTTTTGGCTGGGGTGAGATTGAAGGAATCCATAACAGAACTAATTTTGATTTGACCCAGCATGAAAAATTTTCCGGCAAATCATTAAAGTATTTTGATGATGAATCGAAAGAGAAATATATTCCATACATAATTGAAACATCTGCTGGTGCAAGCAGGGGATTTATGGCTTTTTTAATTGATGCTTATTATGAAGAAGAAGTAAATGGTGAGATGAGATCGGTATTAAGATTTCATCCAAAACTTGCCCCAATTAAAGCTGCAATCTTTCCATTAGTTAATAAAGATGGAATGCCGGAAATTGCCCGTGAGATTGAAAAAGATTTGCGTCGCAACTTTAAAGTTTTTTATGATGATAAAGGCGCTGTCGGCAGAAGATACCGCAGACAGGATGAAGCCGGAACTCCGTATTGTATAACTGTTGATACTCAAACACTTGAAGATAAAACCGTTACCGTTCGGGATAGAGATACAATGCAGCAGGATAGAGTAGCAATGGATCAACTATCAAGATATTTGAGTGATAAACTTTTGCAGTAAAAGCCTCACTCCCAGCCTCTCTCCTAAGGAGAGAGGAGCAATGCAATTAGGCGATTTGAGAGAATCGCCTTTTTATTTGCTCTTGTTTCTCTGATCTTTCATTTAAAAATTAGATTATAAAATTTTAATGATTATGAAAAAAATATATTTATTTATAATTCTGTTAAGTTTTTCGGTACTTGCTCAAAACCCTGACTTTGATTCCCGTGTTAATTCCGGCATAAAACAAATTTATAACATCAAGTTTCAGGATGCCGAAAAAACATTCAGATCATTAATGGCTGATTATCCTAACGATCCTGCCGGTAGATTTTTTTTGGCGATGATTGATTGGTGGAAAATTCTTCTTGATCCAGATAACGAATCTTACGATGAAATATTTTTCCTTAAGCTTGAAGATGTAATTTATCAGTGTGATCAGATACTTGATAAAAATCCAGATGATGTAAATGCACTTTTCTTCAAAGGCGGATCAATCGGTTTTCGTGGCAGACTGCGGGCATTCCGCGAAAGCTGGCTTAAAGCCGCTGATGACGGACGTGCAGCACTGCCGATTGTTGAACAAGCATCTTCACTTGATCCCCAAAATACGGATGTACAGCTTGGCTTTGGAATATACAATTATTATGCAGCAGTTATTCCGAATGAGTTTCCATTAATCAAACCGCTTATGATTTTCTTTCCTAATGGTGATAAGCAAAAAGGTATTGAGCAACTAAAGAACACAGCATTTAATGGAAAGTTTGCAAAATACGAAGCCCGATATTTTTTAATGACACTTTATTATCGTTATGAAAATAATGCAAACGCTGCTGATGATTATGCAAAACTTTTGCTTAATGATTTTCCTGATAATCCTGTGTTTGAAAAATGGCGTGGTAGAATTGCAGTTAGAAGAGGTGATTATTTTTTAGCTGACTCCATTTTTAATGATGTTCTTGCAAAAGCTGAAAAAAATTATTTGGGATATAATACACCATCATCAATCCGTGAAGCAGCTTATTACATTGGAAATGATTTAAAAAATAACGGACAACTGGACTCAGCTAAAACATATTTTGAAAAATGTATTACTGAATCAAAAAAGATTGATGAAGAGGGTAAGGAATCAGGGTTTCAAGTTAATGCTACTTTATATCTTGCACAGATTGCTGAAGGATTAAATCAGAAAGATAAAGCAATTAAGTTATATGAAAGATTACTTGAAATGAATGATTATGGGAATGCGCACTCAATTGCAGAAAATAATTTGAAGAATTTGAAAGAGAATCGTTAGTCATTACAAATTTACAAACCCAGTTTCTCAAAGAAACTGGGTTTGTGGTTAAATTAAAGCAATGTAGAAATCCCAATTCTGTGTAAGCCGCCAACTAATCCAAGAGAGGAATAACCATAATCAAACTGATAATCAGAAATTTTAATACCTAAACCAGTATTAAATCCGGCAATACCTGCTGTTGTGCCAATCTTAAAATCTTTACGGCGTTCATTATCATAACCAAATCTTAACTTCATCACTTTGCTTAAAGTAAACTCGGCACCGATTGTAAAAGCTTTAAATCTTTCTGAAAAATTATCACGGTCTTCATTTAATCTGTGAAAATCGAGTGAAAGTCTCAGCGGTAGGTTGGCAAGTTTTTTAGAAACGCCAACAGCCAGATCAATCGGCAGATCTTCTTTCTTATCATAATATGTACTTAATTGTCCGCCAAGATTTAATGCGGAGAAGCCAAAATTCCATTCTGAGCCGGGGATGTAATAATGTAAACCTAAATCAACAGCCATTGCAGTTGAAGAACGATTTGCTATTCCGGAATAAATAAATTTAACATTGGCTCCGTAGAAAAAATTATCATCAAGCTGATTTGCATAACCAATAATAAATGCAAGCTCATTAGCATTAAAAGTTCCGGTTTTATTTCCGTTAATATCTGTTTCTTCAAAACTGCCGTAGTTAATATATTTTATGGCAGCACCGAACCTTCCAATATCTTCAAACTCGTGGGAATAGGAAAAACTTGCAAGATTAATGTCCATCAAATATTTAACGAATGAAAAAGAAATGGGATCTGAGCTAAGAGCTTTTAAACCGGCGGGATTATAAAATATTACGTCAGCATCATCATTGTTTGCAACAAAGCTGCCGCCAAGAGCTGCTGCACGGGCACTCATATCAACACGAAGAAAATCGTATGTTGTTTGGCTAAAACCTGATGTTATAAAAAAAACTAAAAAGCTTAAGGATAAAAGCGCAATCCTTTTCATTATTTCTCCAAAATTTCATAAGCTATTTAAGTATATCGCAAAATAAAGGCAAGGGGAAATGTATGTCTTAATTAAAAATTGGGAATAAATTTATTTTGTTTTGCTTATTTCTAAGTTTTCTAAAAAAATTTTGGCTGAAACTTTAATGATTTAAGAATCATCTAACTTTGCGCGTTCTCTTTAACTTGATTCATCAAACTTTACAATTTAACTTTGAAATAAAAAAAACGGAGAATAGATATAAATGAACGGACTTAAAACTGTATTTCTAATGTCTGCAATGATGGCATTATTCCTTTTAGTTGGATATGCTTTAGGCGGTAAAACAGGAATGACGATTGCTTTTGTATTTTCATTGGTTATGAATTTTGGATCGTATTGGTTTTCGGATAAAATTGTTCTGGCAATGTATCATGCTCAACCAATTACCAGAGAGCAATCACCTAAGTTTTATGATATGATTGAACAGCTTGCTAAAAATGCAAATCTGCCAATGCCAAAGGTTTATATCATAAATGATCCAACACCAAATGCATTTGCAACCGGAAGAAATTCAAATAACGCCGCCGTTGCTGCTACAACAGGAATTTTACAGGGACTAAATAATGATGAGCTCGCAGGAGTTATGTCTCACGAGCTTGCACACGTAAAACATAGAGATATTTTAATAAGTACAATTGCGGCTACTTTGGTTGGAACAATTTCATACGTTGCACAAATGGCTGGCTGGGCTGCTATGTTTGGAAAAAGTGATGATAGGGAAGGAAATGGATTGGGCGGATTATTTTTGATAATTCTTTCACCAATTATTGCAATGCTTTTACAAATGGCAATTTCAAGATCACGTGAGTTTGCCGCTGATGCCGGAGGAGCTGAAATTAGTGGAAATCCACTTGCACTTGCTTCTGCTTTGCAAAAAATTTCCAGAGGTAATCAGGTGCAGCATATGAGAAATGTAAATCCTTCAACAGCTCATATGTTTATCATTAGTCCCTTGTTTGGTGGGATGGGAAAACTTTTCTCAACTCATCCACCGGTTGAGCAAAGGATTGCAAAGCTGCAGGAAATTGCTGCAGGAAGAAGATAAACTAAGTCGTGAGGTTGTCTCTCATAAGTCAAATTTTGTGTGTCATTCCCGTGAAAACGGGAATCCAAAACTCGTAATACGGAATAGATTCCCACTTTCGTGGGAATGACAATCCCGAACTCCTACCTTTTGAGACAGCCTCATCTTATTAGCTTTATCAACCCTGAAACGAGTTCAGGGTAACAACCATAAAATACTTGATATAAAAAGTCTTTCTTCCAATATTCGCAATGCAATGAAAAACAATTTAAATCATATAACCGGATTGATAGATAAATCACTCCGGTTTTTATTTTTTGCAATAGTATTCAACGTTTTAATTGTTGCCCAAACCCCGACAAATCTTGAGCGGTTTTATTCTGCTGTTGATTCAGCTTCATCAATGCTGCTTTCGGATCTTACCAAAACAAAAGAAATAAAACTCGAGTTAAGTCTCGGAAGTTTTTACTCCGTCTTTGCAAATCAGATAAGAGGAAAATTATTAAAGAATGGAATAAAAATTTCATCTGATGATTCAGTCCCCGGCGATTTAACCAAAGTAAATTTTGTAATTGATAATTGCGATGTGGAATACAGCCAGCCCGAACGGGATGGTTTGTTCGGAGATTTTTATTCTGAACGCACTGTAAAAGTTTCGGGTAATTATTTTATATCCAGAAATCCGGAAGTAAAAATTTTTGACATTGCAGAAAAAGATACAATAAGAGTAGAAGAAGTTGAAAAATTAGAAAATCGTTCATATCCTTTTACTCAATCGGAAATACCTTCTGAACCATTTTTTTCAAGTCTTTTAGAACCAATAGTTGCGGTTAGTGCTGCTGCTATCACCATTATTTTATTCTTTTCTGTGCGGTCTAAGTAAACATAAATACCTTTGAACGCTTATCTAATTTGGTTATAATTGCAAATCAAAAATCACATAAAACTAAAATGAAAAACATCTTTGCACTAATTTTATTAGCATTATTTGTATTTGCCTGTTCTTCTACTCAGGATACTACCAACATGGCTCCGGATGAAAGGCTTGCCTATGCTATCAAACTTTATGAACAAGAGGATTATGAAGAAGCAATAAAAGAGTTTGATGCTATAATTTTACAATATCCCGGCAGCAGCATAATTGATGATGCTCAATACTATCTTGCTAAAACAAGGTTCCAAAGAAAAGAATATATTCTGGCAGCATATAATTTTAGTAAACTTATTAAGGGAATGCCTTCAAGTGAGTTTGTTCCTGATGCACAGTTTATGTTAGCTGATTGTTATTATGAACTTTCACCCGATTACACATTAGATCAAAAGTACTCAAAAAAAGCTATTGAAGAGTTTCAGGTTTTTATTGATTTCTTTCCTCTAAATGAAAAGGTTACGATTGCCGAAGCAAAGATTAAAGAATTAAATGACAAGTTAGCCAGAAAAGATTTTGATACAGCAAGAATTTATGAAAAACTTGATTACTATACCGCTGCACTTAAATATTATGATAATGTTATGGAAGTTTATCACGATACAAAATATGCACCGCTAGCGCTTTATAATAAAATTAATTTATTGATCAGCAGAAACCGTGAATCGGAAGCACTTTCTGAATCGAAAAAGTTTTTAGAAAAATATCCTGATAATGAAAACTTTAAAGACGTTGAAAAGATTAAAAACTCATTAGAGAATAAATTATCCGCAAATAAATAATGAGTGAGTCAAAAAAAATAAGTGATTCTCAAATTATTATGACTGAGTTGGTTCTTCCAAACCACACTAACCAGTTGGGCAATCTATTTGGCGGGCAGCTAATGCAATGGATTGATATTTGTGCTGCACTTAGTGCGGCTAAACATAATAAAAGTATTTGTGTTACTGCCTCTGTAGATAGAATTGATTTTCATCATCCAATAAAACTTGGCAATGCTGTTACTTTAATTGCATCTATAAACAGAGTGTTCAAAACATCAATGGAAGTTGGCGTAAAAGTATTTGCACAAAATTTTAGAGAAGGAACAAAAATTCACACAAACACTGCTTACCTTACTTATGTTAGTGTTGATAATAATGGAAAACCTATACGGGCGATTGAGGCAATTCCAGAAACTGACGACGAAAAAAGAAGATATGATGAAGCTCTCACACGAAGAGAGAACCGGCTTAAAAACAGAATTAAGTAAAATACTTTTACTTATAATTCTCCTTTCAGATTTTATAATTCCCCAAATTCCATTTAAAGGATTTTGTAAACTAAATTCATTTGATGTTGATTCCGGTTATACAAAAATTTTTAGTTTTAATTATGATCAGGATGAATATTCTGATTTGTTAATTTATAATCCACTTGGCAGTAAATCAAAACTCTATCGCGGTAAAGCGGGATTGAACTTTGTGCTGATAAAAGAAATATCCTTCCCACAGCAGCCATCCAGAATCGAACCAATTATTGCATCAAACAATATGATTGAGGGTTATGCATTTACTTCACGCAAAAGCAGGAGTTTTGGTATTTATAAATTTTCAACTCAAGGCAATCCGGAATTAGTTAGATCTATTAAATTTAACTCTTATCCGGAGCATTTAAGCGTTGCTGATGTTGATAATGATGGGAATCAGGAGTTTCTGTTATCCGGTAATTCATTTGATGGATTATCTTTGATCAATCAAAATGGCGGCAGGTTAGAAGAAAATAAAATTTTGTCAAACCAAACTTTTCTTAATGCACAATTTGTTGATTTAAATAATGATGGCGTAAAAGATATTGTTGCTTTAAACTCGATAGATAACTCGATTCATTTCCTTTATAATAATACGCGTGCCGAGTTTACGGAGTTAAGAGAGATTTTTTTAGATGAAAATGTTTTAGCGTTAAAAGTATTTGATATAAACTATGATTCATATCCGGATATAATTATCAGCACAATGTCATCAATTAAAATTTATTTCGGAGATGCAACGCACTCTTACCAACAAGTTATTTCCATAAAAACATTATTCCCGGTTAATGATTTTGTAATCGGTGATTTTAACAGAGATGGTTACTTTGATTTTAATTGCCTAAGTGTTTCGGAAGGTAAAATCTTTACAATTTTTGCAAAAGATTTTTATTCATTTTACAAAGAGATGATCCATACAGAAAGTAAAGGCACAGTTGAAATTATTCCATTCTTCAGCAAGTTTGTATATGGGTCTGCGTATATAAATAAATCAGGCAGTATAAATATCTTATCAAAAATTACTTCCTTATCTGATGATCAAACACTTGTGATGGGAGTTAAACCGGAGGTAATCTCTAAATTTGATTTTTCGGATAATGGTATAAATGATCTCTTGTTTATTGATGATTATGATCAGTCTGTTAAATTTATAGTGAGAGATGCAACTGGATTCCCGGAAAAATTATTTTCCATTCCTCTAAATGAAAATCATAAAAAAATAATTGAATTTAGAAATTCTAAATTTATAAAAACATTTTACTGCTATTCATTAAGTAAACGAATTATTGAATCTGTTGAAGTTGATTTTGAGAAGTTTTCTTTTAAGCGTGATTATTTTTATGCTGATGGACCTATCGAAGATCTGATGATTTTGCCTGATGCCTCGGGTAATGCAGAAATTTTTATTTTATTTTCTAAAGATAGAAGTCTTAATTTTGAGATATACACTAAAACTTCTTTAAGATATAGTAATAAAATTTATAAAAAAATAAGTTACAATTGGTATAGTCCGGTAATAGTTTCAGCAAAAGAAATGTTAATTGGTTTTTGGAGTTTGAGCAAAGGTTTTATCGAGTTTAATCTTGCTGATTTAAAAGCAAGCAATTATGAAATTAAGCAAATGAGTAAAATTAAATACGGAGACTTCTCAATTGTTTCTGAATCAAACAACTCAGGTAATTACTACGATATTCCTTTCTTAAGTATGATTTCAGGCGAAGGTAAAATATCATTACTTAATGCAAAAGATAATTTTACAATTTATCCGTATAAAAGTAGTATATACGATTTTAGGATAACTGATAAAAATCAATTATTTTTTGATAAAACTAATTCGATCTTTGTTAATGACAAAACAGGTAAAACTCTTTATAGAATTTTTCCTCTAAAAGCTAAAAACCAACTAATTATTGAAAAAGTTTTTGATGATATTGATATTTCAAATTTTATAGTAACCAATCTGGATCAAAGAAATAATCATATTATTTATATTAATAATAACTTCATAAGTATTAAGCAATTACCCAAATGATAAAAACATTTATTCTGATTTTATTTATATCTGCTGTCCAGATTAATGCCCAGCAGTTTAATCGTGCGCAATTAGACTCTTTGTATGATCTTTATACATATCTAAGAGGCATTAACCCTTCAAATAAAATGCAGGTACAAATTGAATCTGATCCATCTTATAGAAAATGTGGAATGGGTTTGGTTGAAGAAATAAAAAATAATTTATCATCTTTTTCTGTAGAGCAACAGACTGTTCTTTCCAAAATTTTACAAAGACCTTTACTTCCCAAAACGTTAGCTACTCCAGGCGGATTTTTTCTTATTCATTATGCCGATACAGGAACTGATGCCATTGGCTATGATGTAAATTTACTTGCACAGGCACTCGATTCATCATATAAATTTGAAGTTAATTATCTCGGTTATCCTCCTCCACCGTCTGATGGTTCTGATGGTGGTGATGGCAGGTATGATGTTTATGTTAGGAACCTTGGCAATATGTATGGGCAAACAACCAGCGAAAATAATGTCGGGCTTTCCCGCTGGACAAGTTATATTGAAATTGATAATGATTTTATTGGATTTTATACAACAGGAATAAATGCAGCAAGAGTAACCGCTGCACACGAGTTTCATCATGCAATTCAGATGGGTAATTATGCACCCCAAAGTAGTGGTTCTTCTATCAGATCATCAGACCTTTTTTTCTATGAATTAACTTCTACTTCGATGGAAGAATTTGTGTTCGATTCAGTGAACGATTATTATGCTTATATGTTGGATTATTTCCGTAATACAGAAAAAGCGTTTCCGTTGCAAAATGGTTACAACCTTGCAATCTGGAATATTTATTTAAAAGATGTTTTTGGTTTTGGCATTTTAAAAAGACAATGGGAATTGATGCCAACGCTGTCCGCATTAAACTGTATTAGCCAGAGCATTATTGAAAATGGTTCTGATTTTGGAGTTGAGCTTAATACTTTTGGTATCTGGACGTACTATACAAATTCAAGAAATATTTATCCGGGCAGATATTTTGAAGAAGCTTCGAATTATCCTCTGATTGATCCAACGACAACCGTTAATTTTAGCGGCTCATCACAAAGATATGATATGACTGTTAACCCCACAGCAAATTATTTTCTTAAAATAAATCTTCCATCAGGTGATGGAACATTTTTCTCAATCATATCAAATTCTGATGTTCAAAAATCTGTCTCAAATCCAAGTCAGATTATAGATTTTACTTACACTATTTACAACGATATTGTTTCTGGAATTAAAGTGCTGAATAATAATTACTCGGTTACATTCAGTCGTGATAATCAAAACTTCTGGAACAATACAGGGATACTTAATAATATTATTGTTTATGGGGATTCTAATTTTACAGTTCCAAACGTGGATAAAGAAATATTTTCTTATCCATCACCATTTAGATATTCTATGGATAACGGAAGTGGAATTACAATTACATTTGAATCAAATACAAGCAGCAGAAATGAAATGGATTTTAATGTTTATTCAATCGGAATGAACTTAGTTTATTCTGCTAAAGTTACTCCTGAACGTTCCTATGTTAAAAACTCTAAAAGATATTTTGAATTTACGTGGAATGGGCTGGACAATGATAAAAAACATTTAGCATCCGATGTTTATATGTTTTTTATTAAGATTGATTCGGATATTAAAAAAGGGAAGTTGGTGATTTTTAATGACTAACTATTCTGTTGAAGCTGTAAATCTTAATAAATCTTTTGGAAGAAGACTTATCTTTAATGATTTACAATTTAAATTTGATAAAGCCGGAGTTTATGGAATATCAGGTCCAAACGGATCCGGTAAATCTACCTTAGTTAAAATGATTGCCGGAATAATTGGCGCATCCAAAGGAAAAATATTTCATAAGTTGGATGATAAATTGGTTATCGAGGAAGAGCTTCACAACCACATAGGATTTGCTTCTCCATATCTCGTTTTGTATGAAGAATTTTCTACTTATGAAAACCTAAAACTTTTTTCTGAAATTAGAGGGATTAAGTTCAATCAAGAGCGTGTAGATTATTTATTGGAAAAATTTTTACTTAAAAAAAGAAAAGATGATATACTAAAAACTTATTCGTCGGGAATGATGCAAAGAGTAAAGTTTATATTTGCATTAATGCATTCGCCGTACTTAATAATTCTTGATGAGCCAACCTCAAATTTGGATGATGAGGGAAAAAAATCCGTTTACGAATTAATTAAAGAAGAAGGACAAAAAAATATTGTGTTAATTGCATCCAATGAAAAAAATGATCTCGAATTTTGCAGCGATATAATTTATTTGGAGAAGTTTAAAAATTAAATTTTGGCTAAAGCCATTATATATATTATTAGCACTCCACGACCTAAAGGTCGTGGCTATTGAAAAAAAATATAAGATTATAATTACAACGTGCTTAAAAATTGTGAAAAAAAATGATATGATATTTACCATTCAGTAAAAAAATAATAATTGCCACGAGCTTTAGCTCGTGGATAAAAGAAATAAAGGAGATTGGCTTTAGCCAAAATATTTATGCCATTTACTAAAATTTGGATACATATAATTTGGTCAACTAAGAATCGTGAAAAGATTATAACCAAAGAATTAAAAAAGGTACTTCTTGAACACATAATTGAAAACGCAAAACTTAAAGGAATATTTATAAAAACAATTAATTGTGTTAATGATCATGTACATTTGTTAATTTCACTTGGTAGAGAACAATCAATAAGTAAAGTTGTAATGATGATTAAAGGTGAATCTTCTAATTGGGTAAATAAGAATAAATTAGTTAATGGCAAATTTGAGTGGCAAGATGAATACATTGCGGTTTCAGTTAGTGAATCAGTTGTAGATAAGGTATTTGATTACATTAAGAATCAGGAAGAACATCATCGAAATAAATCTTTTGAAGAAGAGTTTAACTTGTTCTTGAAAAAATACAATTTCGGCTAAAGCCACTATATAAATTATTATCACTCCACGACCTAAAGGTCGTGGCTATTGAATAAAAATATAAGATTATAATTGCCACGAGCTTTAGCTCGTGGATAAAAACAACAAAATTAAATGAACACAAAATCTTACAGCTTATTTTTAAAAGATTTAAAATCCGAATTACGAACGCGTTATGCAATCAATGCACTTGCAATGTTTATCATCGTTGCAATTAGCGTAATATTGTTTTCGGTAGGTAATGAAAAAATAAGTCAAAGTTTAACAGGTGGTTTATTTTGGGTTGTTATTTTCTTTACTGCAATGTCTGGATTATCCCGAGCTTTTGTTTCTGAAGAAGAGCGCGGTACTGCATTAACTCTTCAACTAATTGCTGCACCTTCAACTGTATTTAGCGGGAAACTAATTTTCAATATAATTTTAGTTTTTGTTATGAACACAATCATTGCAATCCTATACTCAGCAATGTTTGATGCCTTTGTAATTAAAAATTTTGCATTGTTCTTAACATCATTTGTCTTTGGCAATATTGGTTTGGCTGTTTCATCAACAATAATTGCTGCGATAATTGCGAAAGCCGGAGCAAAAGGAACTCTATATCCGGTACTTTCATTCCCCATTTTATTGCCTTTGATTTTAACATCAGTTCAATTAACATTGTTTGCCTTTGATGGCATATCCTTTGAAAGAGCTAAGTTTGAATTAGCAATTGTTGTGAGTTACGATATAATTATGATAACTGTTTCTTATATGTTGTTTGATTTTATTTGGAAAGAATAGCATTTTTTCAACAACTAATCCTTAAATAATTTATGATCTGGAAAATATTTTTATTTCTGTTGCTTGCGTTCGTCTCGGTGGCTGGAATTGCATTTCCCATTGTTGAGAATCCAACAAGATGGTATGAGTTTCCCTTTATCCCCGGACTCGAAGAAAACGCAAAAATAATTTTCTTTCACGTGCCAACTGCCTGGCTTACAGTCGTTGCATTTTTTATGTCAACAATTTACAGCTTCAAATATTTACGTAAAAAGAATCTTGATGATGATGTAAAATCATATGCTGCCGCACAACTTGGTATGATTTTTTGCATTCTTGCTACCATAACAGGAGCTGTTTGGGCAAAATTCGCGTGGGGTTCTTTCTGGAGCTGGGATCCAAGACAGACCAGTATTTTTGCTTTACTTTTAATTTACGGTGCTTGGTTTGCATTACGCTCTTCAATCGAATCTGAAGAAAAACGCGCCACACTTTCTGCGGTTTATTCTATGATTGCATTTGTAACTGTGCCATTTTTTATTTTTATAATGCCAAGAATTATGACAGGACTTCATCCCGGTTCTGCTGATGATACAAATGCTGGTCCGGTTGTAAACTTTAAAATGAATGGTAATATGCTTTTGATTTTCTTCTTATCATTAATTGGATTCACTATCCTTTATTTTTGGATGTGGCAGGTAGGATATAAATCAATTTTATTAAAAGAAAAATTAGATAAACAATTAATCAGAGGTTAACTTTGGAACAATTTCTATCACAAAATGCTATCTATATAGTTATGATTATTGTCCTGATTGTTTGGGCAGGAATATTTTTCTATATGCTTAGTCTTGATAAAAAAATAAAAAAAATAGAGAAAGAAATATTAGGAGACAAAAATGAAAAATAAATACATCTTTGGCGGATTTATAATTGTGCTGTTTTTAGGTATAATGGCTTACTTGTTTACACAAAGTAACATCAAATACGAAAGCAATTTTGCAAATATAAAAGGCACCGATAAAATTGTTAAAGCAACAGGCAGCTGGGTTAAAGAAAAAAACTATGAAATGAATCGTGAACAAAACACCTTTTCTTTTTTTATGAAAGATGAAAAAGGCGATGAAATGAAAGTGATTTATAATGGAGTGATGCCAAATAATTTTGAAACAGCAACCAGCGTTGTTGTTACGGGCTCGTATCAAAATGGATATTTTCATGCAAAAGATATTCTTACAAAATGTCCCAGCAAGTATGAACAAAAAAATGTTCAATCAACTTCTATGTAAAAGCAGAGCGTTTTGAGCAGGACGCAAAGCAGATAAAATTAATTCAAAAAATAAAAAATAGTTTGATGGCAAATAGTTCTTGTATTCGTCAAGTTAGCCATCAAGCGTTTAGCGAGGTTATATGGTTGGAAGTATTTTTTTAAGTGTGGCATTGGTTCTCAGTCTTATAGCAATGGTAATGTATTACCTTTCATTCAAGGGATATAAGAACACATTAAATATTGCCAGGTATAGTTATCACGGAATGGCAATTTTTGTAATTGCTGCCTCTACATTTTTATGGTATGCAATTTTAACTCACCAGTATCAATATCATTATATTTTTAGTTACAGCAACAATTCTCTGTCAACAGGATTATTATTCTCATCTTTCTGGGGCGGGCAGGAAGGAAGTTTTATGTTGTGGCTTCTGCTCACATCAATTATTGGAATTATTCTTCAATCATACTCATCAAAAAGGGGTGATCTTGAACCGAGAGTGATGGCAGTTTTTGCTTTAGCTACTACATTTCTCTTAATAATGGTTTCTCCCTGGTTTAAAAATCCATTTGAATATATCTGGATGATGCCATCTTTTATTGAAATTAAAAATATCAATCCACAATATTTTAATTTACCATTTTTACAAAACTTTGTTTTCACTGATCAGCAATCAAATACTACATTTATTCAAATGAGTCCTGATCTTCATGCAATGTTAACACAAGCAGGAGTTAGTGTAAATAATTTTATTATTGATGGTAAAGGATTAAATCCACAGTTGCTTAATTACTGGATGCAGATTCATCCGCCGATGTTGTTTACTGGATTTGCAATGGCAACTGTTCCTTTTTCCTTTGCTATGGCTGCATTGATGAAAAACGAATACAGAGATTGGGTAAAACAATCATTGCCGTGGGTACTGGCAGGAACTGGAATACTTGGTTTAGGAATTATGATGGGCGGCTACTGGGCTTATGAAATGCTTGGCTGGGGCGGTTATTGGGCTTGGGATCCAGTTGAAAACTCAAGTTTAATTCCCTGGTTAATTGGTGTTGCATCAATCCACACTATGCTTGTTCAGAAAAGAAGTCTAAAGACCACTGAAGGTGTTGGAAGATATGCCAAGACTAATTTAATACTTAGTATTTTAACTTATGTTTTGGTTCTGTACAGTACCTTCCTTACAAGAAGCGGTGTTCTTGGTGATGCATCAGTTCATTCATTTGTTGATCCGGGAATGCTGGTTTATTTATTCCTTGTAGTTTTCATCGGTACTTTTATTCTGATTGGATTTGGAGCCATTGCTTACAGATGGAAAAGTCTTGAAGATAAAACTCTTTATGAAGAAAGTGTGCTTTCAAGAGAGCTTTCACTTTTCACTGCTTCAATCGTTTTAGTTGCATCTGCTATCATAGTTTTAGTTGGTACATCTGCTCCACTGTTTGGGCAATCAGTTGATACTGTTTTTTATAATGAAATGCATGTTCCAATTGCAATTATTATTGGATTGTTAAACGGACTTAGCTTGTTAATAAAGTGGAAAAGCACAAACACAAAAGATTTACTAAAAGAATCAGCTTTATCCATTGCTGTTAGCATTGTGCTTACAGTTCTGGTAGTTGTTTTTGGCGGAGTTCGCGAACTAATGATGATTCTCTTAACCTTTTCAGCAGCATTTGCATTGGTTGTAAATGTTGGAATAGCTTTTAAAATTGTTAAAGGTAATCTTAAAAATCTTGGTTCTTATGTAGCGCATATTGGAATTGCTTTGTTTATTCTGGGTATCATCGGCTCTGCTGGTTATAGCAAAGAGGTTAATGTTGATCTTATAAAAAATAAACCTACCAATGCTTTTGGATATGAGATGACGTTCACAGGATATACTCCTATCGAGAACAATACAAAGTTTGCTTTTAACATAAATATGAAAAAGGGAGATAAAACTTATTCTGTTGCACCTATTATGTACATTGCTGAATATAACAACAGCTTAATGCGTGAACCTGCAATTTTAAATTTACTAAGTAAAGATATTTACGTTGCTCCGCTTGGATATGATGAAGGAACAGATCAGCAATCCAATTCAAATGGTGAAACGGTTAAACTTGAAAAAGGAAAAGAAGTAGATGTAAAAGGAGTAAAATTATCCTTTGATAAATTTGATGTTTCAGCCGAAACGATGGCAGATATGCAGGCAGGAAAAGATTTTCAAATGGGTGCCGTGTTAACTCTTGAAGCAAATGGTAAAGTTGAAGAGTTTGAACTTTTAAGAAAAAGTATCGGCGGACAAGTTCAGTTTACAGATTACACTTCTAAAAATTCAGGGTTAAAGATTCAGCTTTTAAATTTAACCGCACAAATGATTGAAGTAACAGTTGCATCGCCCAATGAAACACAACAGCCCGTTGTACAAAAACCAAAACAGGAAGTTTTATCAGTTACTGCAAGCATCAAACCATATATTAGTCTTGTTTGGATTGGTGTAATTGTAATGGTGCTTGGTTTCTTTGTTGCCGTTGCAAGAAGATTAAAAGAATCTTTATTGTAAGTTATAATTGTGGTGTGGGGCACGAATCCTTTCGTGCCTAATTACTCATACAAGTGCTCTGCACAATAAATTAAAAATATTATTTTCACAGCCCCGAACTTTTCGGGGCTTTTTTGTTTGCGGCTTAGCGACTAATAATTAAAACTTAATTTGACTTTAAAGAAAGAATTTCTTTAGTCCTTAATATAAGTTTTAGAGGTTCTCGTAGTTAGGGTTGTAAAATTATTCTGGCACGATCCGTCGTGCGACGGATAGGTGCAGTTTGCTTAATCTGCCTGCCTCAGGCGGATATTTGGCTTTGTATTTTTAATCTGCATTACTGATATGGGCGGTGGGTTATCGGCAAGTTCGTTATACCTACTCTATAACTTGCAATAAAACTTAATTTATATGTAGTTAAAACTCAAAGTGGTTTTATTGAGATGAGTTATTCTAAAAATAAGTTTTGTTTCATTCTTTCAGCTCTTTCCTTCTCTTGCCGTAAATATTCCTGATGTGTATAATAATCACTCAGCCATCTGTCTACATCATACTTAATCAAGAAACAATAGAAATAAAAGAAGGCGAGAGGAATAAGAATAATTGCATCGTGAAATAAAGCATCAATAAATAAAAAGTGTACCAATAAGAAGGGGATTATTGTCATTACAAAAAAAGTAATTATCCAGCCGAACTTCCTTTCTTTAATTAAAACATAAAAGATGTATGGCGTAAAAAGTATTGCAGCAGCAGCTATTAGCCATAAGAGTAACTTAAATGGATCGATAGTTAACATAGTAAGAAGGAAAGTAATCGGGTAGTATAAAAAGATAGCAGATATTGAAATACGAATTTGATAAAATAAGATATCCCTGAATCTTTGAACTGCATCAACATTTTTAATCAATCTTCGATTATTTACAATGTCTCCATTCATTTATTTAAAATGGTACTTATTTCAATTTCTTTTTGTCTATTTCTGCTTCTAGACGTGCCTGAATCCTGCCATAACGGCTCCGCGAGTTATCACGGATCAGCCAGCTTTGTACTTCTGCCTTTAGTAAATAACAGTAAATTCCATAAAACAAAATCGGGGGAAATGCCCCCATCATAATAAAGACAAATTGTTGAAATATCATATAAGTCAAAACAAAAGGTATCACTACAAAAATAAAAAATGACAGAATCCATTTCTTCTTCTTTTCTATAAAAAGTATATAAAGAATGTAGGGTGAAAAAAGAATTGCTGAAATAGTAATTGCTATTAATAAATAACTTCTATAGGGCTCAAGTATACCACTCTTAAGTATTGTGGGTTTCATACTTATGAAGCATAAAAAAAAAGTAATAGCTAAAACCGGGGCTAATATTTTCAAATATACCCGGAAGATATTATGAAATTGCTCTACTGCGTAGATATTTGAAATAAGTTTTATCTTCTCTTCTATCATAAATCTTCAAAAGATATTTTTAACTAAAATAAATTTACATAAATTCTTATAAAACTTTTCGGGCTTTCACGGTTGCACTGTGGCAGAGAAATATAGAGCTTACTAAAGTATTCGTCATTCCAAACGCAATTAGTTGGTTGATTTATAATGGCATAAACAATAGTGGCAATTAGGTCACAACCGGAGTTTACATTTACAGTTTACAGGCAAATGGATCTTCTGCTTCCCGCAAAATGTTATTGCTCAAATAAATGTTTAAAAAGATAATTAAATATTAGTCACGAACTTTTCGGGGCTTTTTTGTTTAGAAATTTTTTTGACATCTGGTTATATTAAGTATCATATAAATAAAATTCTGTAAATGGAGTAACTAATGAAATTCAAAAACATCCTTTTCATATTCTCACTCTTTATCTTAATCACACTCTCGTTTGGCTACATTCCATCCAAACCGGATGAAGGAATGTTTCCGCTTAGTGATATAAAAAATATCAACTTGAATGAAAAAGGATTGAAAATAAGTGTTGATGAAGTTTACAATCCCAATGGAGTTAGTCTTGTTGATGCTCTTGTTCGCATTGGCGGATGCACTGGATCTTTTGTTTCTGATGAAGGATTGATCATCACAAATCATCATTGTGTCTTTGGAGTTGTTTCGAATGTTAGCACTGTTGAAAATAATTACCTCGAAAATGGATTTCTCGCTAGAACGAGAGAAGAAGAAATTCCTGCAAAAGGATTATCCTGTCGGATAACAGATTCATATCAAGATGTAAGTGCAGAAGTTTTGGAAGCAGCAAATAAAGTTGATGATATATCAAAAAGAACAACTGCAATATCAAATAAGATAAAAGAAATTATAGACCGTGAACAGAAAAAAGACAGTACAATAATTGCCGATGTTTCTGAAATGTTCGTTGGTGAACAGTATATTTTATTCAGATATAAAACTATAAATGATATCAGATTAGTTTATGTGCCGCCAAGAAGTATTGGCGAATTTGGCGGCGAATCAGATAACTGGGTCTGGCCAAGACACAACGGAGATTTTTCTTTTGTACGTGCATACGTTGCCCCAAATGGAGCTTCAGCAAAATATGCAAAGGAAAACATTCCATATCATCCTAAAAAGTTTTTGGAGGTTAATCCAAACGGTGTTAATGAAGAAGATTTTGTTTTTATACTTGGATATCCGGGCAGAACTTTTAAACATCAACCCTCACAGTTTTTAATTATGCAGGAAAAATATCAACTGCCTTATATTCAGGATTTATTTTCCTGGTTGATAAACCTTTATGAAAAGCGTGGTGAAAACGATCCGGAGTTTGCTCTTAGTATTGCGTCAACGATTAAGGGACTTGCAAACACAGAAAAAAACTATCGTGGTAAAATTCAAGGTTTGCAAAGATTACAACTCGTAAAGAAAAAACAGGATGAAGAAAAATTGCTTCAGCAGTACATTGACTCTGATCAAATTTTGAAGGGGAAATATGGAAATGTGCTTAATGAGATTTCAGAAGTTTATAAGGGAATTTTTGAAAGCGGAAGAAGATCGTTAGTATTATCAATGCTGAGCAGAAATGTAAACTACTATCGTCTTGCAGAACTTTTTATTGATTATAAAAATGAAATGATGAAGCCCGAAGGTGAGAGAAAATCAATTTATAGAGAAGATAGAAAAAATGAATTTTATTCAGCACTCACAAATCTTTATAATAATTTCAGACCCGATCTTGAACCTCAAATCTTTTATAAGATTTTAAATGATGCAACTGCATTTGATGAACTAAAAGATATCGAACCATTTAAAAGTTTTGGAAAAGTTAAAGACAAACAAAAATATATTGCAGATTTGTATGAGGAATCATTTATAAAAAACAGCAAAGAATATTTTGATTTGCTTGAAAATAATGATGAAGCAATAGATAAAATTGATGACCCGTTTATTAATATTGTAAAACAAACAGTAGGGTTAGCCAATTCAGAAATGAAACAATCACAATTGCGGGATAGCGAATTGAATATCCTTCTTGCAAAGCTTAATGATGTAAAAAGGCAGTGGTTAAATAAATCCTTTGTGCCGGATGCTAATAGTACATTAAGATTAACTTACGGTTATGTTCGCGGTTACTCACCTGCAGATGCAACTTATTTTTCGCCGCTATCAACAATAACGGGAATGATAGAAAAAGGAAAAGACAATGGTGAGTTTAAGTTAAATCAAAAATTAAAAGAGCTTTATGAAAGAAAGGACTTTGGAAATTTTATAAATCCAAAATTAAATGATTTAACTGTGGCATTTATTTATAATATGGATACAAGCGGTGGAAATTCCGGCAGCCCAATTATGGATGCTTACGGAAGATTGGTCGGAGTTAATTTTGATCGTTCATTTGAAGCAACAATAAATGATTATACCTGGAGTGAAAAATACAGTCGATCAATTGGCGTAGATATAAGGTTTGTATTATGGGTTACGCAAAAAATTGGCGGTGCTGATTTTCTGCTAAAAGAAATGGGCGTGAGTTTGTAATTAAGGTAAAGCAGCCTGGTAAATTATAACGGGCTGCTAACTTTTTTTGTCCCTTGTTTTACTAAAATTACACCAAGAATAATTATAACCGCACCAATTCCAATAATCAAATTTAATTTTTCATCTAAAAAAAGCCATCCAAGAAATACTGCAATTATGGGATTGATGTAAGCATAAGTTGAAACGAGCGATAACGGCAAATGTTCAATGGCATAAATATAAGAGCCATAACCGAATATCGAACCGGCAATTATTAAATATACAAGAGCTGAAATTCCGGATGCATTAAATGAAATTTGAGATAACTCACCAAGTAAAATTCCTAAAATGGTTTGCGCAACTCCTGCAATTAACATTTGAATTGACGCACTGATTAATGGATGAGTATTTACTCTTTTATATTTTGAGTAAACAGTACCAAAAGACCACGAAACAACCGCACCAAAAATGCTGAGTATCCCGATTAAATATTTAGTATCAAATAAATCTTTCCAATTGCTGCCAAAGATCAGGGAAATACCAACCAGCCCAACAAAAAGTCCCAAAATAATTTTTGCATTAATCTTTGGACCTTTAGACAAAAAACTTTCCATACCAACAACCCAAAAGGGAACCGTAGTAATTAACAATGCTGCAAGTCCGCTGCTAATATATTGCTCTCCAACAACAACAAGTCCATTTCCAAAGCCAAGCATTGCCGTACCCATAATTGCAATATGAATTAAATCATTTTTAGGTGGAAATGGCTTTCCTAAAAATTTTAGAAGGGAAATAAAAATTGATCCCGCAACAATCCATCTTATTCCGGCAAACAGCATTGGTGGAATATGTTCTACTCCAATTCTTATCGCAAGATAAGTGGTTCCCCAGATAATGCACACTACAATCCAGGCGATATATGCTTTAAAATTATCTTTATCCATAAATCAAAAAAAATTTGATTAAAACATACTACCAATCGTTTAGAAAAAGAAAGAATGCTGGTTGATCGTAGCAGATATGATAATGAAATAGCAAAATAATGACGAGATATCCATTCATAAATTAACTTGACAAAGTAGGTGGTGGATATTATTTTTGGGCTCGTTTTGAACAACATTTCGAGATAGCTCTCCCGATGGATTGGGACGGCTGTTAAAAATAGGTCAGGTTCTTAAATTAAACTTTATATTCCGCGATAGCTCAATGGTGGAGCATTCGGCTGTTAACCGAAGGGTTGCAGGTTCGAGTCCTGCTCGCGGAGCCAAAACCCCAGTAAAAACTCTGGGGTTTTTTAATTATGTACACAGTATATACACTCTATTCAGAACAATTTAATAAGATTTATATTGGTCAAACAGAAAACATTGAAAGAAGGATGTTTGAAAGTGGCAGATTGAATCCATTCTCTAATAGACTGCTTGGGAATCAATAAATTCCAGACAAATTTTTAGGTTATTCTCAAAACATCATTCAGTAAATAAATTTATACCTTCCATTAACTATTATCCATATAACCAGAAACATACTCTGCACGTTTGATTTTATTGGTTGGTGTTTTTATAAACGGGGAGGTCTGCTCAATCACTTTTGAAATTTTAGAAAATCCGGGGAGTTTAGCATTTACTTCTTTTCTTACATTTTCCAGAATATCTTTAATATCTGAGGCAATAATATTTTCATCTTTCATATTCCTCAATGTTTCTATGTAAGCATAATTGGGATAGATGCGCGCAACCAACTGATTTCCTGATTGATATACTAATGTTTCTTCAACAAAAATTGACTCTTCCAATTTCATTTCAATTACTTCGGGATAAATATTTTCTCCGGAAGGACCGATTATTACATTCTTAGAACGACCCGTTATGAAAATAAAACCATCTTTGTCCAGATATCCTTTATCTCCGGTTATGAACCAACCATCATCAGTAAAACTTTTTTTTGTCAGTTCATCATTCTTATAATAACCTTTCATCACATTAGGACCTTTGACTAAAATTTCACCAATACCCGTTTGTGGATCAGGATTAAAAATTTTTATTTCAACATCAGAGATTGCATGTCCTGGTGAACCAATTTTTTGTTCCTGCATTGATGAGAAAGTTACTAACGGGGAACATTCACTTAATCCATATCCACAGCAGTAAGGAATGCCGGCTTGCTTCATAAAGATTTCAACTTCGCGTGAAAAGTTTGCACCGCCAATAATAACACATTCTAACCTTCCGCCAAGCAGTTTATATATTTTTTTGCCGATTATTTTATAAAGAAGTTTTTTAGTTAATTCAGTTTTTGAAAGCAAATGAAGAGCTTTATTTTTGGCTATAAGCGGCATTACTTGCTTATGATAAATTTTTTCAAAAACCAAAGGTACTGCACCTAAAATTGTTGGCTTTACTTGTTGTAATGCTTCAATCAGAATTTTGGGCGATGGAGTTTTATTTAAATAATAGATACTTGCCCCGCAGCGGATTATTGAAAGGAATGCCGAGGTTGTACCAAATGCATGTGCTAATGGAAGAATTGAAAGTATAACACTTTTTTCATTTATCACTCCGAGCAAATCCGGACCCTCAAAAAGATTGCTTACTAAATTTTTATGTGTAAGCATTACTGCTTTTGAATGTCCTGTTGTGCCAGAAGTGTACAAAATCTCGGCAACATCATCCTCTTGTATTTTCTCCACATCTTTATTTGAATCAGACTTATCAAAACTATTAATTATTTTTCCTGGCAGATCGAGTATTTGTGTTAATAAATTAGCTTTACTTTTTGAAGTCTCTGAGAGTAAAGAGAAATCGTCCAATTTAACTACAATCTTAAGATCTGATAAAGAACTAAGACTAAGATTTTCATAAAGATTTTCCGAAATAAAAATTCCAACTGCATCCGAGTGTTTAATTATATGATCAATATCTATTTCCGGAAATTCTTCAAGTACAGGAACTGCGACCGCACCCATCGTTGTAATAGCCATAAATGTTATTGCCCAATTAGGGGATGAATTTCCGAGTAAAACAATTTTATCATTTTTCTTTATACCTAATTGTTTCAATTTTGCTCTAAGCGATTCTACACGTGCGCCGAATTCACGGTATGTAAATGGATTTTCTCCAACTAGCGCTAATGCAGGTCGGGTTGGATATTTTTCAATTACCCTATTGAAGAAAGCATCCAATGTATATTGCGTTAGTCCAAACTTCATTTTATAAATCCCGATTTATTATTTCAGCTTTAAATAATTTGACTCCGAAATGGATCCAATATAAATGTAAAATAAAAAATATTTGGCAGTAAAAAATTAAATTATTGTTGTTAAGATAATACTTTGTAAACCATTAAACTTATAGTAATATTTCTCTATAAATGTTTCCTATTGACTTATTGTACAATTGATTTATGAAATATCTTTTTCAGTTTGTAGTTTTTTAAAATTTTATTTTGTACGTTATTAACAGTGAATAAAGCAGTTATGGCATAATTCATTATAATCTATTATTTGATGCGGAGAAAAAAATGAAGAATCAATATTTTTCTCTAATCTCTTTTATCTTAACTATTTTAATAGCTTTCCTTTTTAACTGTCCAATACTAAGTCAAAATCCCAGGCAAAGTGTAATAAATGTAAGTAATATAACTTCGTGGGTTAGTGAAGAAGGTTTTCATGATTGGGTCGTTAGTAAAATGTGGAATGGAGCTTATCCGATAGGAAGCTTAAATGGTGTAATATTTTCAGAAGGAATTTGCTGGGGTGGATTGGTTTATGATGGACATTCTCCGGTAGTTCGAGTAAATGGGAATATTTATCGTACAGGATGTTCTCCAATAACAAGGTTGTTCAGAGTTAGATATGATTATTTTACAGCAGACCTAACAGATGATGCAGCAAGCTTTTTTAATAAAAATAAAAATGATGTGACAGATGAAGATATCAAAGCAATAAAAGACCAATATGAAAAAGATTGGAACGAATGGCCAGCAGATAAAGGCGCACCATATTTTGATGAAGATAAAGATGGCAAATACAATCCTGATGTAGATGTACCCGGTGTACCGGGAGCTTTGCAGACAATATGGATTAATTATAACGATGCATTATCAGCGTCTAACTATGGTTCAATTCCAATAGGATTAGAAGTTCAGGAAACATA